>Ga0209380_10000619_pt1 | contig 25010 bp, 22 predicted proteins | sample HubBroMetageWFT6_FD_188347 | JGI IMG/M metagenome (GOLD analysis project Ga0209380, IMG submission 188347) | Warmed and freeze-thawed soil microbial communities from the Hubbard Brook experimental Forest, New Hampshire - Hubbard Brook CCASE Soil... | ecosystem: Environmental > Terrestrial >... | reverse complement strand
CGCGACCATAAGCGTCAAGCACGCTCTCATGCATCATCTCGGAGAGCGTCGGGTGCGGGAAGATCGTGCGCATCAGCTCGCTCTCTGTCGTCTCCAGCGTCTTGGCGATCGCGTAGCCCTGGATCAGCTCGGTGACCTCGGCGCCGATCATGTGCGCGCCCAATAGCTCCCCGGTCTTGCCGTCGAACACCGTCTTGACCATGCCCTCGGGCTCGCCGAGCGCGATCGCCTTGCCGTTGCCGATCGCCGGGAAGTGCCCGGTTTTGACCTCGTAGCCGGCATCGCGCGCCGCCTTCTCGGTCAACCCGACGCTGGCGACCTGCGGCCGGCAATAGGTGCAGGCCGGAACGTTGCGCAGATCGAGCGGGTGCACGTCGTTGAGGCCGGCGATCTTCTCGACGCAGATGACCCCCTCATGCATCGCCTTGTGCGCCAGCCAGGGCGGGCCGACCAGATCGCCGATCGCGTAGAGGCCGGGCTCGCCGGTGCGCAGCCATTCGTCGACGACGACATGAGTGCGCTCGATCTTGGCCTTGGTGCCGTCGAGGCCGATATCCTCGACATTGCCGACGATGCCGACCGCCAGGATCACCCGCTCGACGGTGACGTCCGAGCCCTTGCCGCCGGCCTCGATTTGCGCCGTCACCTTGTCGCCCGCATTCTTCAGCGACTTCACCGTCGCGCCGGTGTGGATCTTGATCCCCTGCTTCTCGAAGCTCTTGCGGGCGAAAGCCGAGATCTCCTCGTCCTCGACCGGCAGCACCCGGTCTAGAACTTCGACCACCGTTACCTCGGCGCCCATGTCGCGGTAGAAGCTGGCGAATTCGATGCCGATCGCGCCCGACCCGACCACCAGCAGCGACTTCGGGATCGCCGTCGGCACCATCGCCTCCTTGTAGGTCCAGACCAGCTTGCCGTCGGGTTCGAGGCCGGGCAGCGAGCGCGCCCGAGCGCCGGTCGCCAGCACGATGTGCTCCGAGGACAGATCGGCGACCGGCTTGCCGTCCTTGGCAACGGCGATTTTTCCCTTGCCGGCGAGCCGGCCCTGGCCGTCGAACACGGTGACCTTGTTCTTGCGCATCAGATGCGCGACCCCGTTCGACAGCTGCTTTGCCACCGCGCGCGAGCGGGCGATCACCTTCTTTGGATCGTAGGCGATGTCTTTCGCCGAGAAGCCGAACTGATCGAGGTTGTGCAGCAGGTGATAGATCTCGGAAGCGCGCAGCAAGGCCTTGGTCGGAATGCAGCCCCAATTCAGGCAGATGCCGCCCAGATGCTCGCGCTCGACCAAGGCGGTCTTCATGCCGAGCTGCGCCGCCCGGATCGCCGCGACATAGCCGCCTGGCCCGCCGCCGATCACGATCAGGTCAAAAGAACCGTCTGCCACGTCACCCTCTCCCGCACTGCGCGGGCAATGTAGGGCGGGTGGAGCGGAGCGCAACCCGCCATTCTGTGCCCTACAGACCGGCGCGGCGGGTTACCGCCGGTCTTCGCCGGCGTCCACCCGCCCTACGGCGGCTCGGTCACAGCAGCATCGTCAGCGGGTCTTCGACGAGTTTTTTGAAGGCGCGCAGGAATTGCGCGCCGACCGCGCCGTCGACGACGCGGTGGTCGCAGGACAGGGTGCAGGTCATCACGGTGGCGACAGCAAGCTGCCCGTCGCGCACAACGGGCCGCTCTTCGCCGGCGCCGACCGCGAGGATGCAGCCCTGCGGCGGGTTGATCACCGCCGCGAACTCCCGGATGCCGAACATGCCGAGATTGGAGATCGAGAAGGTGCCGCCCTGGAATTCCTCGAGCTTCAATTTTCCGGCGCGGGCGCGCTCGGCCAGGTCCTTGGTTTCCTTGGCGATCTGCGCCAGCCCCTTCTGGTCGGCCGCCTTGACGATCGGGGTGATCAGCCCGTCGTCGAGCGCGACTGCGACGGCGATGTCGACCCGCTCCCATAACAGGATCGCATCATCGCTCCACGATGCGTTGGCCGCCGGCACTTGGCGCAAGCCGAGCGCGGCGGCGCGGATCGCGAAATCGTTGACCGAGATCCGGGTTTCCGATTTCGCGTTGAGGGTTTTGCGCATCTTCAACAGGTCGTCGATGACGCAATCGACCGACAGGTAGAAATGCGGGACGGTCTGCTTCGACTCGCTGAGCCGCCGGGCAATGACCCGGCGCATCGCGGTGTGAGGCCTCTCGCTGTAGGGCGGGTTGCCGGCGAGCGCGAGCACCTGCTCCTTGGCGAACACGGGGGCGAAAACCGGCGCTCCGGCCGGGGCAACCGGCCGAGCCGCCGCGGCTGGCTGCGCGGCCGGCCGGATCGGCGCAGCGCCGGGCGAGGCGAGCGCCCGATCGATATCCGCCTTGACGACCCGGCCGTTCGGTCCGGAGCCGCGGATCGCCGCCAGGTCGAGACCCGCGTGGTGCGCCATGCGCCGCGCCAGTGGGCTGGCGAAGACCCGGCCCTCTTGGCCATTGACGGCAGGCCGCGGCGCGGGCTGCGCGGCGGGTGCCGGCTCGGTCTTCGGCTCGGGCGATACCGGCGGCGGCGCGACTTCCGCGCGCTCAGCCGTCTTTGCTAAGGCCGGCGCGGCAGCGAATTGCGCGAGGCTCGACGCGTCCTCGCCCTCTTCGAGCAGCACCGCGATCGGCTGGTTGACCTTGATGCCTTGCGTGCCCTCGGGGACGATGATCTTGCCGATGCGGCCTTCGTCGACCGCCTCGTATTCCATCGTCGCCTTATCGGTCTCGATCTCGGCGATGACCTCGCCGGAATGGACCTCGTCGCCCTCCTTCTTCAGCCAGCGGGCGAGGTTGCCCTCGGTCATCGTCGGCGACAGTGCCGGCATCAGGATTTCGATCGGCATGTCCTAGATCACCCGGTTCTTCGTCATTGCGAGGAGCGCGTGGCGCGACGAAGCAATCTCGATGGAATGCGTATGCCCATCACGAGATTGCTTCGCTTCGCTCGCAATGACATTCAGGGCATTAGCGATAAGCCACTTCCTTCGCGGCGGCGACGATGTTCTCGACCTGCGGCACCGCGAGGCGTTCGAGGTTGGCGGCGTAGGGCAGCGGCACATCCTTGCCGGCGACCCGCTTTACCGGCGCGTCGAGCCAGTCGAAGCACTCCTCCATCATGACCGCGGCGATCTCCGAGCCGATGCCGGCGAACGGCCAACCCTCCTCGACCGCAACAATGCGATTGGTCTTCTTGACCGAGGCGACGACGGTCTCGACATCGAACGGCCGCAGCGAGCGCAGATCGATCACCTCGGCGGAAATCCCGGCCTTCTCCAGCTCCTCGGCCGCCTGCAAGGCCAGCTTCACCATGCGCGAGAAGGCAGTGATCGTTACCTGCTCGCCGGCACGGGCGATCCGCGCCTTGCCGATCGGCACCAGAAATTCCGGGTCCTGCGGTACCGGGAAGCTTTCGCCGTAGACGAGCTCGTGTTCGAGAAAGATGACCGGGTTCGGATCGCGGATCGCCGACTTCAAGAGGCCCTTGTAATCGGCGCCGGTATAAGGCGCGACGACCTTGAGTCCCGGTACGTGCGCGTACCAGCTGGCATAACATTGCGAATGCTGGGCGGCGACGCGCGAGGCGATGCCGTTCGGGCCGCGGAACACGATCGGCGCCGACATCTGCCCACCCGACATGTAGCGGGTCTTGGCCGCGGAGTTGATCAGCTGGTCCATCGCCTGCATGGCGAAGTTGAAGGTCATGAACTCGACGATAGGGCGCAGCCCGGCGAAGGCGGCGCCGACGCCGAGCCCGGCAAAGCCCTGCTCGGTAATCGGTGTGTCGATGACGCGACGCGGCCCGAATTCCTGCAACAATCCCTGGCTGGCCTTGTAGGCACCCTGGTATTCGGCAACCTCCTCGCCGAGTAGGAAGACGCTGTCGTCGCGGCGCATCTCTTCCGCCATCGCGTCGCGCAGCGCCTCGCGCACAGTCTGGACGACGGTCTGGCCGGTGTATTCTGCCGGTTCCGGGCCGGGCGCAGCGCGAGGTGCGGTCGGCGCCGGTTCGAGCTTGCCGCGAGCGGCAGGCCGCGGCGGTGTCGGCTCCGCTTCCTGATCGGACGGTTCCGGCGCTGTTTTCGCCTGTGCTGCACCGTTCGGCTCGGGTCGCGCCGGCTTTGTCTCAACCGCGGCGACATCCTCGCCGTTCTCGGCGATCAGCGCGATCGGGGTGTTGACGGCGACATGGTCGGTGCCTTCGGGGATGACGATCTTCGCGAGAACGCCCTCGTCCACCGCCTCGACCTCCATCGTCGCCTTGTCTGTCTCGATTTCGGCCAGCACGTCGCCGGGCCTCACCGGCTCGCCCTCGCTCTTGACCCAGCGGGCGATCTTGCCCTCGGTCATCGTCGGCGAGAGCGCCGGCATCAGCACTTCGCTAGCCATTCACTCCTCGGCACATTTCTCGCCTCGATGCACGCGTCCGCTCGGGTCTAGCTTCAGGCTTCGACCAGCACATCCGTCCACAACTCGCTCGGAATCGGCTCGGGACAGTCCTGCGCGTATTGCGCCGCCTCGGCGACCATCTCGCGGGCACGCCGCTCCATCTGCTTCAGCTCGTCCTCCGCGACATGATACTGGTCGAGGAGGCGTTGGCGCAGATGGTCGATCGGGTCGTGCTCGGTCCGCATCCGGTCGACCTCTTCCCTGGTGCGATACTTGGCCGGGTCGGACATCGAGTGCCCGCGATAGCGATAGGTCAGCATTTCGAGAATGATCGGTCCCTGGCCGGAGCGGGCATGCTCGGCCGCGGCAAGCCCAGCCTCGTGGACCGCCACGACATCCATGCCGTCGATCTGCTCGCCGGGAATGCCGTAGGCCATGCCGCGATGGTAAAGATCGGTGCGAGCCGAGGCGCGGTTGACCGCGGTGCCCATGCCGTAGCGGTTGTTTTCGATGACATAGACGACCGGCAGCTTCCACAGCGAGGCCATGTTGAAGCTTTCGTAGACCTGGCCCTGGTTGATCGCGCCGTCGCCGAGATAGGTAAGTGAGATCCGTCCGTCGTCGCGGTAACGATGGGCAAAGCCGAGGCCGGTGCCGATCGGCACCTGCGCGCCGACGATGCCGTGTCCGCCGAAGAAGTTCTTCTCGGGGCTGAACATATGCATCGAGCCGCCCTTGCCGTGCGAATAGCCGCAACGGCGCCCGGTCAGCTCCGCCATTACCCCTTTGGGGTCCATGCCGCAGGCCAGCATATGGCCATGATCGCGGTAGGAGGTGATGATCGAGTCGCCCTCCCGCAGCGCCGCCTGCATGCCGACGACGACGGCCTCCTGACCGATGTAAAGGTGACAGAAGCCGCCGATCAGCCCCATGCCGTACATCTGCCCGGCGCGCTCCTCGAAGCGGCGGATCAACAGCATGTCGGCGTAATGCTGCTTGAGCGCCTCGACCGAGACGTCAGGCTCGGCGAGCTTGACCGCTTCCGGCCTGCGCTTCGTTGCCATCTGGGGTTTCCTCCGGCTGCCCCCGAAGCATGGGGTCAAATCGGTCGGTTTGCAACCTCACGCCGGGTTAGTTGATTACCGCAAAAGCGAGAATCAGGGGTGCGCGGGAGGCGTTAGATGCCGCGCTCTGATCAGCGCTGCTCCGGCGGCCGCATGATCACGATCTCGTCCGGTGCGGCCAGATCCAAGGTCGAGCGCACTTGCGAGTCGAGCAGATCGGGATCGACATGGTCCGCCCGCATGTGCGAGACGCGGTGCTCCAGCGCGGCGCGCTCCGCGGCGGCATCGGCCAGTGTTGTCTTGACCTCGCGCAATTGCTGCGTCACCCGCACCCATGCACGCAGCCCGCGATCGCCCTCGACAAGGTGATAGGCGAAATAGCCGGTCAGGGCCAATCCGAGGACCGGCCCAATCAAAACCTTTGCCCGCCGGCGCATTTCGCGCAGCACGATCATCGGCAAAGTGAATCATGCACGCCGACTTACGTCAACAACGGCAATTACTTTTTTGACTGTGGCCTAATTATCGCCCGGCCTGGATAGACCGCAGATGCGCCAAGTTGCTCGTCGATCCGAATCAGCTGGTTGTACTTGGCGAGCCGGTCGGAGCGCGACAGCGACCCGGTCTTGATCTGGCCGCAATTGGTCGCGACCGCGAGATCGGCAATTGTGGAATCCTCGGTTTCTCCCGAGCGGTGCGACATGACGGCGCCATAGCCGGCCCGCATCGCCATCTCGATTGTTTCCAGGGTCTCTGAAAGCGTGCCGATCTGGTTGACCTTGATCAGCACCGCGTTGGCGGTGCGCTCGGCGATCCCGCGTTTGACCCGCGCCGGATTGGTCACGAACAGATCGTCGCCGACCAGCTGGATGCGGCCGCCCAATTCGCGGGTCAGCAACGCCCAGCCATCCCAATCGTCCTCCGCCATCCCGTCCTCGATCGACACGATCGGATAGCGGTCGACAAGGTCCTTCCAGTAGGCGACGAGACCGGCGGCATCGAGAATCTTGCCCTCGCCCGTGAGCTGGTATTTGCCGTCGCGGTAGAATTCGCTTGCCGCCGGATCGAGCGCCAGCACGACATCCTCGCCCGGCTCGTAGCCGGCAGCCTCGATCGCCTGCATCACAAAGCCGAGCGCCATGTCGGCCGAGGCGAGGTTCGGCGCGAAGCCGCCCTCGTCGCCGACATTGGTGTTGTGCCCGGCATCGTGCAGCTTCCTGCGCAGCGCGTGGAAGACTTCGGAGCCCATGCGGATCGCCTCGGTCGCGCTGGGCGCGCCGACCGGCATGATCATGAATTCCTGGATGTCGATCGGGTTGTCGGCGTGCACCCCGCCATTGACGATGTTCATCATCGGCACCGGCAGGGTGCGGGCGAAGACGCCGCCGACATAGCGGTAGAGCGGCTGGTCGAGCTCAACCGCCGAGGCCTTGGCGCAGGCGAGGCTGACGCCAAGCACGGCGTTGGCGCCGAGCCGGCCCTTGTTCGGCGTGCCGTCGAGCTCGATCAGGGTGCGGTCGACCGCCAGCTGGTCGGCGGCGTCGAAACCGGACAGCGCGTCGAAGATCTCGCCGTTGACGGCGCCGACCGCTTCCTTGACCCCGCGGCCGCCGTAGCGCTGTCCGCCGTCGCGTTTCTCGGCCGCCTCATGCGCCCCGGTCGATGCGCCCGAGGGCACCGCCGCCCGGCCCAGGGCGCCGCTGTCGAGCGTCACCTCGACCTCGACGGTAGGATTGCCACGGCTGTCGAGGATCTCGCGGGCATGAATATCGGCGATGGCGGTCATTGGGGCCTCGTACGTAAAACCCCTCTCCCGCCTCGCGGGAGAGGGTGGCCGGCGCGTAGCGGCGGCCGGGTGAGGGTCGCTGGCGACGGCTTTTACCGCGAACGCCCCCTCACCCCAACCCCTCCTCCAGTCGGAGCCGGGTATCAGGACACGTTAACCTGAGCGAAATGAGCCGCGGGCATGCTGGTCCCCGAGAGGAGCTTTCACCGATGATGCAGTTTCGCTTTTGGATAGCCACCGCCGCCCTATGCCTAGCCGCCCAAAGCGCGGCCGCAGAAGGCACCTCGGGAGCCGACTGCCGCGCCGTGTGGGAAAACGGCAGCAACCGGCGGCAGCACGGACAGATAACTTCTGCGGCGACGACTATCGGATGACCTCAGACGGGTGCCAAGCCGCCCCGCGCGGGGTCGCCCGCTGACTTCCCATCCCAAATCGGTCTGATTGCCTTGGCCGAACCCCGACGAGGGGGTCCGTTTACATCGTGCTGCACGGCCTGGACTTCGCCAATCGGTCGAAGGCAACGAGGGTTTCGAGCAGTTCCGGCAGAGCGCGCAGCGGCACCATGTTGGGGCCGTCGGAGGGAGCGCGGTCGGGGTCTTCGTGGGTCTCCATGAACACCGCGGCGACGCCGACCGCGACCGCGGCCCGCGCCAAGGTCTCGACAAAACGACGCTCGCCGCCGCTCTTGCCGCCCTGCCCGCCCGGCTGCTGCACCGAATGGGTGGCGTCGAACACCACCGGGTAGCCGGTCTCGGCCAGCACCGGCAGGGAGCGCATGTCCGACACCAGCGTGTTGTAGCCGAAGCTGGCGCCGCGCTCGCACAAGAGGACACGTTCGTTGCCGCTTTGCGCCACCTTGTTGGCGACATGCGCCATGTCCCAGGGCGCCAGAAACTGGCCCTTCTTGATGTTGATTGCGGCGCCGGTCTTCGCGGCGGCAACGAGCAGATCGGTCTGCCGGCACAGATAGGCCGGGATCTGCAATACACTTACCGCTTCGGCGGTCGGCGCGCATTGCTCCGGCAGATGCACGTCGGTCAACACCGGAATGCCGCGCGTCTCGCGGATCTCGGCGAGGATCGGCAGGCCGTTATCGAAACCAATGCCGCGCTCGCCGCCGAGCGAGGTGCGGTTGGCCTTGTCGAACGAGGTCTTATAGATCAGCGCGATGCCGAGCTTCTTGGTGATCTCGACCAGCGCGGCGCTGACCTCAAGCGCATGCGCCCGGCTTTCCAGCGCACAGGGCCCGGCGATCAGCACTAATGGCAGATCGTTGCCGAGCGTTATTTCGCCGATCGAGATGTGCCGCGGCTGCATCCTGCTACTCCCGTCATTGCGAGAAGCGAAGCGACGAAGCAATCCCGACCAGATTGCTTCGCTCCGCTCGCAATGACAACTGGGCTAAACCAGCCGGGACTGGGCGACCGCGGCCTGAATGAACGAGGTAAACAGCGGGTGCGGCTCGAACGGCCGCGATTTCAGCTCGGGATGGAACTGCACGCCGATAAACCAGGGATGCACGTCTTCGGGCAGCTCGACGATCTCCGGCAACAGGCCGTCGGGTGACATGCCGGAAAAACGCAGCCCCGCCGCTTCGAGCGTATCCCGATAGGCGATGTTGACCTCGTAGCGGTGCCGGTGCCGCTCGCTGATCCGGCTCGCGCCGTAGATTTCCGCCACCCGGCTTTCCGGATCGAGCATCGCCTCGTAGGCGCCCACTCGCATCGTGCCGCCGAGATCCATCGCCTCGCTGCGCTGCTCCAGCGTGTTGCCGCGCATCCATTCGGTCATCAGCCCGATGACCGGATGCTCGCATTCGCCGAATTCGGTAGAGCCGGCGCCGGGCAGCCGCGCCAGATGCCGCGCCGCCTCGATCACCGCCATCTGCATGCCAAAGCAGATCCCGAAATACGGCACCTGCCGCTCGCGGGCGAAGCGCGCCGCCTCGATCTTGCCTTCCGAGCCGCGTTCGCCGAACCCGCCCGGCACCAGTATCGCGTGCACGCCTTCCAGCTGCCGCACCGCCTCTTCTTCGGCCTCGAAGATCTCGGAATCGATCCAGTCGAGCCTGACCTTGACGTTGTTGGCGATGCCGCCATGGGTCATCGCCTCGGACAGCGATTTGTAGCTGTCGAGCAGATGTGTGTACTTGCCGACGATGGCGATCTTAACCTCGCCCTCGGGACGGCGGATGCGGCTGACGATCTCGTCCCAGCGCGACAGATCGGGCTCCGGCGCGTCGAGCCCGAAATGAGTGCAGACCTCGCGGTCGAAGCCCTCGGCATGGTAGGCGCCCGGCACGGCATAGATTGTGTCGACATCGATCGCCGGGATGACCCGCGACTCGCGCAGATTGCAGAACAGCGCGATCTTCTTGCGCGCCGCGTCCGGGATCGGCCGCTCGCAGCGGCAGAGCAGGATATCCGGTTGAATGCCGAGCCCCAAAAGCTCCTTGGCCGAATGCTGGGTCGGCTTGGTCTTCAATTCGCCGGCCGAGTTGATCCACGGCACCAAGGTCAGATGGGCGAACAGCACCCGCTCGCGGCCGAGCTCGTTGCCGAGCTGGCGAATGGCTTCGAGGAAAGGCAGGCCCTCGATGTCGCCGACCGTGCCGCCAATCTCGCACAGCACGAAATCCTCGTCCGTCAGGTCGGCGGTGATGAACTCCTTGATCGCGTCGGTGACGTGCGGGATGACCTGAACCGTCGCACCGAGATATTCGCCACGCCGCTCGCGGCCGATCACGGTCGAATAGATGCGCCCGGTGGTGACGCTGTCGCTCTTGCGGGCGGCGACGCCGACATAGCGCTCGTAATGGCCGAGATCGAGGTCGGTCTCGGCGCCGTCATCGGTCACGAAGACTTCCCCGTGCTGATAGGGGCTCATCGTGCCGGGATCGACATTGAGATAGGGGTCGAGCTTCCTGAGGCGCACCTTGAAGCCGCGCGCCTGCAGCAACGCGCCGAGCGCCGCCGAACACAGGCCCTTACCCAGGGAGGAGACCACGCCGCCGGTAATAAAGATGAACCGCGTCATGGACCTTTAGACTACAGCAAACCGCATCGGCATCCACGGTAAACTCCCGGCCGCCGCCGCGCGGCCGGAATCGGGTTCTGAATCAACTCTGTACACGTTCCCGCCCAGCGGGGCGGCAACGCTGTCGGCGCTCCGGCACGTCCTCAGCCGGCTCGAACAACCCCGGCCAGGGCGTTGAAATTACGTCGATTCGCCCGCCGTTCAGCGAACCGGGGCGCTCGGCTCCGCCGGCGCGGCCGGAGTTGCCGGTGCGGGCGCGGCCGGAGCTATCGGCGCGCTCGGCGCCGGCGCCATCGGCATATTCGGGCCCGGTCCCTGATCGACGATCGAGCGCTGCACCTTCGTCGGACTGCTCTGCACGACGAGCAGCACGCTGGTCGCAAAAAACGCGAGGGCAAGCGCTGCCGTCGTCCGGGTGAGCAGATTTGCGGTCGAGCGCCCGGTCATGAAGCCCGACATGCCGCCCCCGCCCATGCCGAGCGCACCACCCTCGCTCTTCTGCAACAGAACAACCCCGATCAGCGCGATCGCGATCAGGACGTGTACGACAAATAATAAAAGGACCATCGGCGGAACGGCGTCGCGGTGATGTCGGTGCTCGCGCGCTTATGTAGTCGCTCCGACGCCCGATCGCTACCCGCCATCGCCGCTCTGCGATATCTCAGCCGGCGGCGGTGGCGATCGCCCAGAAATCGTCGGCGTGGAGGCTGGCGCCGCCGATAAGGGCGCCGTCGACCTCGTGCATAGCCATGATTTCGGCGCAGGTTTTCGGGTTGACCGAGCCACCGTAGAGGATCCGGGTTCGCGTCGGCAATAGCGCGCGGATTGCTGACTGCATGTGCGCGATGTCGTGGCTGGTCGGCGTCAGCCCCGTGCCGATCGCCCAGACCGGCTCGTAGGCGATAACGAGGTTGTCGCCGTCCGCGCCGTCCGGCACCGAGCCGGCGACCTGGGCGCCGACGACATCGTACGCCCGGCCGCCTTCGCGCTCCTCGCGAGTCTCGCCGACGCAGACGATCGCGACGAGGCCGGCATGCCATGCCGCCAGCGCCTTCGCGCGAACGTCCGCATTGGTCTCGCCATTGCCGTGGCGCCGTTCCGAATGGCCGACGATCGCGTGGGTGCAGCCGGCATCGCGCAGCATCTCCGCGCTGATCGAGCCGGTGAAGGCGCCCTTCGGCGCGGCGTGGCAATCCTGGCCGCCCAGCGCGATGCCGCTGCCCTGTAAAACCTCGGCGACGAGCGTCAACAACGTCGCTGGTGGGCACACCAGCAATTCGCAGGCTAGCTTGGCACCTTGTGCCCGGTGCGCCAGCTCGGCGGCAAGAGCGAGGCCGTCGGCGCGCAGCCCGTTCATCTTCCAGTTGCCGGCGATAAGCCGTGTTCGTTCAGGCATTTGGTCCCCCTGAGCGCGTCGGTGCCGCAGCGGCGGGCGGTTGCGGCCCCGTCTGCCGGTCTTTATGATCCGCGCCCACGATCACACCAGCATTCGGGCGGGTCAACCTGCGTGACCGCCCGGCAGCCTACCGAGCGAGTTCATCAGCGCCATGATGCAAGCGATCCGCACCAAAGCGGGAGGGATTATTGTCAAGGTCCTGTTCGGCCTCCTGATCGTCTCGTTCGGGTTCTGGGGGATCTATACCCGCTCCCCTTATTATCAGGACCGCTCGCCCGACACCGTGATCGCCACGGTCGGCGGCCGCGACATCCGCGCCGAGGAGCTGCAGCAAGCCTTGCAGCCGGCGCTGGAGCGTCTGCGCGCCCAGCTTGGCACCGCGCTCGACCCGCAGCAGGTCAAGCAGCTCGGGGTCCTCGACAGCCTGCTCGATCAGCTGATCAATCGGGCGCTCCTCGACCAGGAGACCGCGCGGCTTGGGCTCGACGTTTCGGACGAGATGGTCCGCAGCGCGATCTACGACAACCCGGCGTTCAAGGGCGCGGACGGCCGCTTCGACCGCGGCATGTTCCAGCAAGTGCTGATGATGAACCGGCTGACCGAGGACCAGCTCGTCGAGCGGCTGCGGCACGAGATCCCGCGCAGCGACCTCTTACAGGCGATCACGGTCGGCATCGCCGTGCCGCGGCCCGAGGTCGACGCCGTCTACCGCTATCGCGCCGAGAAACGGATCGCCGACATCGTCGCCTTTCCGGTCGCTTCTGCGCCCGATCCCGGCCAGCCGAGCGAGGCGGATTTGAGCAAGTTTTACGACGCGCATTCCGACCTGTTCCGTGCGCCGGAGTACCGTGGCTTCACCGTCGCCGGGCTCGGCCCGGGTGACGTCACCAAGCCCGGCGACATTCCGGAAGAAAAGGTCCGGCAGGAGTACGAGCAGCGCAAGGACGAGTTCGAGACGCCGGAGCGGCGCGAGGTGCAGCAGATCCTAGCGCCCTCGGAGGACAAGGCGAAGGAGGCCGAGGCCGCGCTTGCCGCCGGCAAGGATTGGAAGGAGGTGGCGACGACCGTCGCCGGCCAGGATCCGGAGACGATCGACCTCGGATTGCTGAAAAAGGAAGAGCTGCCGGACATCCTCGGCAGCGTCGCCTTCGAGCTGCCGGTCGACAAGCCGAGCGGCCCGATCAAGAGCCCGCTCGGCTGGCACATTCTGCGCGTCACAAAGATCGAGCCGCCGGCGACGCAGACCTATGAGCAGGCGAAGCCGCAGATCGAGGAAGAGCTGGCGCGTCAGGACGCGGCGGACCGCCTCGACAAGATCGCTAATCAGGCCGACGACGCGCTCGCCGGCGGCACCTCGCTCGCCGATGTCGCCGCGAAATATGGGCTGAAGACAGCGACAATCGCCACGGCCGACAGCAATGGCCGCGATCCCGACGGTAAGCCGGTGCAGATCCCGGTCGCGCCAAACGATGTGCTAAAAACCGCCTTCGGCACCGACCAGAATGACACCAGCCGCGTCACCGACACCGAGGATGGCAGCATCTTCGCGGTTCATGTCGACAAGATCACGCCGCCGCAGGCGCGCCCCCTCGCCGATGTCAAGGACAAGGCGGTGGCGGCTTGGCAGGCCGAGCAGAAGCATGCCGCCGTGGTGAAGGAAGCAGAGGCGCTCGCCGCCGCCGCGACCGCGGACCAGCCGCTCACCAAGCTGGCGGCCGACAAGAAGCTGACCGTCACGACCTCGCCGCCGCTCTCTCGCAGCGCGGAACCTGGCAGTCAGGTCTCGCCGCCGCTGCTCGCCAAGCTGTTCGCGGCAAAGCAGGGAGAGGTGGTCACCGCCGCCGACGCCACCGGCGCCTACACGGCGCAGCTGAAGGAAATCCAGGTGCCGGAAACGGTGCCGGACAATATCGCCAACGCACTGTCGGAGCAGCTGCGCGGCGAGGCGCGGGTCGATGTCGCCGGCGAGTTCACCGAGGCGCTCCGCAAGCGCTATCCGGTGGTGATCAAGCGCGACGCCCTCGACCGCATGTTCTAACGCGGAGCGGCTTAAAGCCCCTCATCCGCAGAGGGTCGCCAGCGCGGCGTCGATGATCGGCAGGCCGACCTCGCCGGGCGAGGTCATCACCGATTCCGGGTGAAACTGCACCGCTGCGATCGGCAAGCTGCTGTGCTCGATCGCCATGATGACGCCGTCCTCGGTCTCCGCCGCAACCGACAGCACCGCGGGGAGCCGCTCGCGCACCGCGTAGAGCGAATGGTAGCGGCCGACGGTGAACCGCTCCGGCAAGCCGCGCAGCAATCGGCCGGCACGTGCATGCACCAGCGACGGCTTGCCGTGCATCGGTACATCGAGCACGCCGAGCGCGCCGCCGAAATGCTCGACGATGCCCTGCAGCCCGAGGCACACGCCAAACACCGGGATCTCGCGCTCAATCAATAACGCCAGTGTTTCGCTGATCGCGAAATCCTCGGGCCGTCCCGGCCCTGGCGACAAGACGACGATATCGGGGCTCAGTCCCTCCTTCAGCTGCGCGCGGGCGAAATCGTGGCGCAGGGTCGCGACCTCCGCTCCGGTCGTGCGGATATAGCCGGCCAGCGTGTGCACGAACGAGTCTTCGTGGTCGATCAGCAGCACCTTGCGGCCGCGCCCGACCGCCGGCCGCGCCGCGACCTGCGCCGCGGCCCGGGTCTTGCCCTGGATCGCGCCGAGCAATGCCGCCGCCTTCAGCCGGGTTTCCGCCTCCTCCGCTTCGGGGTCGCTGTCGAAGAGCAGGGTCGCGCCGGCGCGGATCTCGGCGACCCCGTCCTGCATGCGGATCGTACGCAGGGTGAGCCCCGTATTCATGTTGCCGTCGAAGGTGACGCGGCCGATCGCGCCGCCATACCAGCGCCGCGAGGATTTCTCCTCGTTCTCGATGAAACGGATCGCCCACAGCTTCGGCGCGCCGGTCACCGTCACCGCCCAGGCGTGGCTCAGAAAGCCGTCGAGCGCGTCGAATTCGGGTGCGAGCTCGCCCTCGACGTGATCGACCGTGTGAATGAGCCGCGAATACATCTCGATCTGCCGCCGCCCGATCACCCGCACGCTGCCGGGGGTGCAAACGCGCGATTTGTCGTTGCGGTCGACATCGGTGCACATCGTCAATTCGCTCTCGTCCTTCTTGGAGTTGAGCAGCTCGAGGATGCGGTCGGCGTCTTCGAGCGGGTCGCGGCCGCGCGCGATCGTGCCGCTGATCGGACAGGTCTCGATCCGCCTCCCCTCGACCCGGACGAACATCTCCGGCGAGGCCGACACCAGGAACTCGCCCTCGCCGAGATTGATCAGTGCGCCGTAGGGCGCCGGATTGGCCTGCCGCAGCCGATGAAACACCGTGCTCGGCGCGTCCGGGCACGGAGTCGAGAACAGCTGGCCGACGACGACCTCGAACAGATCGCCCCGCACAAACGCCTCCTTGGCGCGGCGCACCAGCGCGGCGTATTCGCCCGCTGCATGATCGCTCTCCGGCGGCATTGGCCCGCCGGTGTCGCAGCGATAGGGCGCCTCGGCGGTGGCGCGCGGCAGGCCGGCGGTCGAGCGGCCGCCAAACTCAAAATCGTAGCGATGGATCGCCGCCTGCTGGCGCATATGATCGACGACCAGCAATTCGTCCGGCAGGTAGAGCACGAGGTCGCGTTGCTCGTCCGGCCGCGGCAGGTTGAGCCGCGTCGGCTCGAACTGGTAGACGAGGTCGTAACCGAACGCGCCGTAGAGGCCGAGATGCTCGTCCGTTTCGCTGCCGAACAGCTCGCCGAGCGCGCGCAACACCGAGAAGATCGAGGGCTGCCGGCTGCGCTGTTCCTCGGGAAAGCGGGTGTCGCTCTCGCCGACCTCACCCTCGATGCGCTCCTCGGCGACCCGGCGGGTTTGCGCGACCGGCAGTGCGGCAAGCCCGTTCTCGACCGCGTCGAGCAGGATATGGCCGCGCGCGTTCAGCGCCTCGACCGAAAAGGCGCGCCCGCGCGCGGTCAAGACCAGCGGCGGATCGACAAAGCCCATATCGAGCCGGGTGTAGCGGCCGGGGAACTCGAAGCTCGACGAGAACAGGACGCCGCGCCTTCTGTCGAGGATGCGGGCCAAGGTGTCGTGCTCGCGCTCGTAAGGGCCGAGCCAGACCTCGCGCTGGACTGTGACGCCGCCTCGGGTCTGATATCGGGTGAGCTGCATCGGGTATCCCTCTGGCTTTGGGCCGCCTCGGGAGATCCGCTGAGCCTTGCTAGGAAATGAGAAAGGCCGCCCGGTGCTCCGAGGCGGCCTGTGTGCAAACGAGTTTCGTGGCCGCCTAGGTCAGACGGGCCACCACCAATTGACTGAAGGCGCAAACGCGATCATGGGGCGCACTGTATCAGCGCGCGTTTCGCGGCGCAATCGCGCGGTCAGCGGTAGTGTTCTAATTTGAAAAGGCGTCCTGGATGACGGTCACCGTCTGCCCCGTGGCAGTCAGCCGGATAGCGACGCGCGTTGCCTCGTCTTTGGTCTTGAACCCTCTGCCTTGTGCGCGCGCCACCCAGGTTACAGGGTGGGAAGATTTTCTAAGCCACATCGGGCGGCCATCAACCACTTTGCAAATCTTGAATGTCATTTATTTCTTCCTGTTCTCAGCCACGATAGCCGCCCGCACCGCGGCTTGCGGGCTATCCACTGGCGGCTGATGCAGCACGGCAAAGAACCGCCGCTTGGTGCTGCCCTCGATAGGCGATGACCAGGCGTAGGCGTAAAGCGCGATCGGATGGCCGGTCAGGTGGAACACATGCACCACGCCTTCCCATACAGGCTTGCCCTCGAATTCCTCGCGGACGGGTACGAATTAGGACACTACCGTCAGCCGATCGTGTCATCCGCACGTGGCGGTTCGCCGCCCTTGCGGCGCATGATCCGGTCGAAGGCAGCAAAATCGGCGCGCGCTTGGCGTTCGGCGAAGAATTCGCCCGTGGTCATCGCCGCCAGCTTCTCGGCAACTGCGGTGGCGATGAACTGGTTCACGCTGATGCCGTCCTGTTTTGCGCGTTTTTCGACCTCCGCCTTGACCGAGCGGGGCAGGCGCAGCGGATACGTGCTCTGACGGTTCATCCCCTAATCCTCCGTATCGCTTCCGCTGGCGTCAGCACGTCGATACCAAACGTAGCCGGCACATTGCCGAAATCGCGCCGATTGAACGTGACGATCGCAGCCGCTTGGCCGTTCACCGCGGCTTCGAGAACAAACTCGTCTGCTGGATCGCGCAACTGAGGACGCCACATGTAATGCGTTTCGATCGGCTCGACCATCGCGAGTACCGCGTCGATAAAGATGCAGGCCTCCTCGGCATCGAGCCCGGCCGCCAAGCGATGCTCAGTGAGTTGGCATGTCGCTTCGTACTCAAGTGCCAACGCCACATTTGCCAGCATCGTCAGCTCCGAGCGGCGCGCCGCGATCAGCAAGGCAGCCGAGGCGCCGGTCGGGCTGCGCATCGCTGCTACGATGACATTGGTATCGAGGACACATCTCACATCACATATGATATCATAACGGCGCGCTTCGAGTGTAGCACTCCGGTTCCTATTCTAACCCGCCGGTTTCCGTGTCTCGGGCCAGACTGGTATACAGAAAGCGAGATGTCAGCTGACTCAACCAAGAACGCAACACCGCCCGACGATCTGCGGCCGCTGCTCGCCCAGGTCGCGGCCGGGCATGCCTTGAGTGAGAGCGAGGCCGAGGCGGCGTTCGAGATCATTATGAGCGGCAACGCGACGCCATCGCAGATGGGGGCGTTTCTGATGGCGCTCAGGGTGCGCGGCGAGACCGTCGACGAGATCACCGGCGCGGCGCGGATCATGCGCGCCAAGGCGCTCCCGATCGAGGCGCCGCCCGGCACGATCGACACGGTCGGCACCGGCGGCGACGCCTCCGGCACGTTCAACATCTCGACCGCCAGTGCGCTAGTTGTCGCCGGCAGCGGCGTGCCGGTCGCCAAGCACGGCAACCGCGCCTTCTCGTCGAAATCGGGCGCTGCCGACGTACTGACAGCGCTCGGCGTCAATATCGAGTGCGACATGGCGGTGGTGCAGCACTGCCTCAACGAGATCGGCATCACTTTTCTGATGGCGCCCCGCCACCACAGCGCGATGCGCCATGTCGGGCCGACCCGGGTCGAGCTCGGCACCCGCACGATCTTCAACCTGTTGGGACCGCTGTCCAACCCGGCCGGGGCGCGGCGCCTGCTGCTCGGCGTGTTCGCGCCGCAATGGGTGCGGCCGATGGCCGAGGTGCTGGGCCGGCTCGGCGCCGAGCATGTCTGGGTCGTGCACGGCTCGGGCATCGATGAATTGACCACCGCCGGGACCACGACCGTCGCCGAGTTCAAGGCCGGCAAGGTGGTCGAATTCGAGGTGGTGCCGGAGGATGCCGGGCTGAAGCCGGCCAGGATCGAGGATCTGAAAGGCGGCGAGCCGGCGCACAACGCCGCGCTGATGCGCGATCTGCTCGGCGGCAGCCACGGCCCACTCCGGGATATCGTGCTGCTGAACAGCGCCGCCTCGCTGATCGTCGCCGGCCGGGCCGACAATCTGCGCGATGGGGCCGATCTCGCCGCGCAATCCATTGATACTGGCGCCGCGCGGCAGGTGCTCGACAAACTGGTGGCAATGACCAACGCCAAAGACGCGTGATGAGCGACGTTCTCGCCGAGATCTGTGCGAAAAAGCGCGAGCATGTGGCTCGCAACAAGGCGGCGTTGCCGGAAGCGGCGCTGCGCACGCGGCTCGCCGAGGCGCCATCGGTGCGCCCGTTCGCCGCCGCGCTCGAAGCCAAGATCGCCCGCGGCGCCTATGGCCTGATCGCCGAGATCAAGAAGGCCTCGCCGAGCCGCGGGCTGATCCGCGCCGATTTCGATCCCCCTACCCTCGCCCAAGCCTACGAGGCCGGCGGCGCGACCTGTCTGTCGGTGCTGACCGACGCGCCGTATTTCCAGGGCGGCGATGATGATCTGCAGGCCGCGCGCGCCGCCTGCGGCCTGCCGGTCTTGCGCAAGGATTTCATCCTCGACCCCTATCAGGTGCTGGAAAGCCGCGCGATCGGCGCCGACTGCATCCTGTTGATCATCGCCGCGCTCGACGACGGCATGGCGCGCGAGCTGGCCGCGGCGGCGGCCGAGCTGGGTCTCGACGTGCTGGTCGAGGTGCACGACCGCGCCGAGCTCGACCGCGCGCTGCGCCTCGATGCACGGCTGATCGGCATCAACAACCGCGATTTGAAGACCTTGAAGGTCGATCTGCGCACCGCCGAGAATCTGGCGCCGCTGGTGCCGCCCGGCCGGGTCATCGTCGGCGAGAGCGGGCTCAACGACCCTGCCGATCTCGACCGCCTCGCCGCCGTCGGCGCGCGCTGTTTTCTGGTCGGCGAGTCGTTGATGCGCGCCGGCGATGTCGCCGCGGCGACGCGTCGGCTGCTGCGTATTGCCGATCTGACCCATACCGATCTCGAAGGCCGTGCCCGCATGGTCGATGTCGGGGACAAGGATGAGACCGACCGGGTCGCGGTCGCCGGCGCCCGGGTGCAGATGCGGCCGGAGACCCTGGCGCGCATCCAGGCCGGCGACATCGCCAAGGGCGATGTGCTCGTCGTGGCGCGCGTTGCCGGGATCATGGCGGCGAAGCGCACATCCGACCTGATCCCGCTTTGCCATCCGCTGGCGCTGAGTTCGGTCGCGGTCGAGCTTGCCTGCGTTCCGGAGCGGTCCGCGATCGAGATCACCGCGACCTGTCGCCTCAAAGGCCGCACCGGGGTCGAGATGGAGGCGCTGACCGCTGCAAGCGTCGCCGCGCTGACTATCTACGACATGTGCAAGGCGATCGACCGCGGGATGACCGTCACCGATCTGCGCCTCCTGCGCAAATCGGGCGGCAAATCCGGCGATTACGAAGCGCCCCAAGGAATCTGATCACGGATTTAGGCTCATGATTTCCGTTGAAGAAGCCCGGGCGCGGCTGCTGGCGCCGCTCGAAGCCCTGCCACCGGAGCAGATCTCGATCGCCGAGGGCGTCGGCCGCGTCCTCGCCGAGGAGCTGAGTGCCCGTCGCACCCAGCCGCCCTTCGCCGTCTCGGCGATGGACGGCTACGCCGTGCGCGCCGAGGACGTGGCGCAGGTGCCGACGACGTTGCGTATCGTCGCCGAAATCCCGGCCGGCGCCGGCTACAGCGGCACGGTCGGAAGCGGCGAGGCGGCGCGCATCTTCACCGGGGCGCCGTTGCCGGCCGGCGCCGACGCGATCGTGATCCAGGAAGACACCGAGCGCCGTGGCGACAGGGTCGAGGTGCGCGAGGGCGCGCCGAAGGGCCGATATGTCCGCCGCGCCGGGCTCGATTTCGCCGAGGGCGAGGTCTTGCTGCATGCCGGCACTCGCCTCAGCCCGCGCCATATCGGCCTCGCCGCGGCGATGAACCGGCCGTGGCTGTTCGTGCACCGCCGGCCGCGCGTCGGCATCCTCTCGACCGGCGACGAGATCGTCATGCCGGGCGACCCGATCGGCCCGCATCAGATCGTCAGCTCCAACGCGCTGGCGCTCGCCGCCTTCGCGACCGCCTGCGGCGCCGTGCCGGTGCAGGTCGGCAACGCGCCCGACGATCCCGACGCGCTCCGCCATATCGCCGCCGCGGCGCAGGGCGTCGATCTGTTCGTCACCACCGGCGGCGTCTCGGTCGGCGAGCACGATCTGGTGCGCGACGTGCTGTCGGAGGAGGGCCTCGCGATCGATTTCTGGCAGATCGCGATGCGCCCCGGAAAGCCGCTGATGGTCGGGCGCTACCGCGGCACGCCGATGGTCGGCCTCCCCGGCAACCCGGTCTCGACCCTGGTCTGCTCATTGTTGTTCCTGAAGCCGGCGATCGAAAAGCTGAGCGGCCTGCCGGACGATGGCGAACCGCAGACGACCGCGCGCCTCGGGGTCGCGTTGAAGCAGAACGACCGCCGCCAGGATTACCTGCGCGCCCGCCTCGTCCGCGCCGGTGACGGAATCCTCGAAGCGGTGCCGTTTGAGGTGCAGGACAGCTCGATGATGCGCCCCCTCGCTTCCTCCGATTGCCTGGTGATGCGCCCGCCGCACGCCCCAGCATTGCCCGCCGGCGCCGAGGTGCCGATCATCACCTTCCCCGGCGGGGCATTGCCGCTCTGACCACTCGCGCGAAGGAAGCCAAATCGGTTTCGGGCTGTTAGGCTGGGCATAACACCCCAATCTTCCTTGCGGAGGCGGAGATGCAGTTCGGATTTGGCGCGCCGGTCAGCGGACCCCTCTCGGGACCGCGCGATCTCGCCAAGATCGTCACCGAAGGCGAGGCGATCGGTTACGACTACTGCACGATCAGCGACCATGTCGCGATCCCGCGCGACATGGAGGCGAAATACCCCTATTCCGACACCGGCGAGTTTCCCGGCCGGGCCGGCGGCGACCGGCACGAGCAATTGACCGCGGTCACCTTTGTCGCGGCGAAGACATCGAAGCTGCGGCTGGTGACCTCGGTCACTGTCGTGCCGCACCGGCCGCCGGTGCTGACCGCCAAGATCCTGTCGACGATCGACGTGCTGTCGGAAGGCCGGCTGACCTGGGGCATCGGCGTCGGCTGGTGCAAGGAGGAGTTCGAGGCGATCGGCACCGAACCCTTCGAGGAGCGCGGCGCCGTCACCGACGAGACGATCGCCGTCTGCCGCGAGCTATGGAGCAACGAGAGCCCCAGCTTCAACGGCAAATACGCGAAATTCTCCAACATCTTCTTCCAGCCCCGCCCGGTGCAGAAGCGGGTACCGGTCTGGGTCGGCGGCGAAAGCGGCCCGGCGATGCGCCGCACCGCCCGGCTCGGCGACGCCTGGTACCCGATCGGCACCAACCCCAAGAACCGGCTCGACACGCTCGGCCGGCTCAATGTGCAATGGACCAAGCTGCGCGGGCTCGCGCAGGCGACCGGCCGCAATGTCAACGACCTCAAGCTCGCCTATCGCTTCTCGCAGTTCGGTCCGGACCTTCCCGAGCGGGCCGACAATGGCGAGCGTCGCCTCGGCTCCGGCGATGCAGCGGCGATAGCGACCGATCTCCGGTCATTGCGCGATCTCGGGGTTATCGCTGTCGATTTCAGCTTCGGCGGCGACACGGCCGATGCGGTCATCGCCAACATGCGCCGCTTCCGCGAGGACGTGCTGGCCAAGGTTTGATTTTTCACCACAGAGACACAGAGTTGTCGTCATTGCGAGGAGCGCGAAGCGCGACGAAGCAATCTGGTCGAGATTGCTTCGCTTCGCTCGCAATGACGATAGAGGATAGTCCTCCGTGTCCGCTGTGCCTCTGTGGTGAATTCTTTTACAGGAGCGACAGGTGCTGAAACTCGGATACAAGGCCTCGGCCGAGCAGTTCGGCCCGCGCGAACTGCTCGACTTCTCGCGCCTCGCCGAAGAGGTCGGCTTCGACTCGGTGTTCGTCAGCGACCACTTCCAGCCGTGGAAGCACAATGACGGACACGCGCCGAACTCGCTCGCCTGGCTTGGCGCGCTCGGCGCCAGCACCAAGCGGGTCGTGATCGGCACCAGCGTCGCGACGCCGACCTTTCGTTACCACCCGTCGATCGTGGCGCAAGCGTTTGGCACCTTGGGCGCGATGTTTCCGGGCCGCGTCGTGCTCGGCGTCGGCACCGGCGAGTCGCTGAACGAGGTGCCGGCCACCGGCATGACCTGGCCCGGGCCGAAGGAAAGGCGGGACCGGCTGCGCGAGGCGATCGCGCTGATCAACAAGCTGTGGCGCGAGGAGCGCGTCACCTTCGAGGGTCAGTATTACAAGACCGACCGTGCGACGATCTACGACCGGCCGAAGGAGAAGGTGCCGATCTGGGTCGCCGCGTCCGGCCCGCTCGCGGCGGCGATGGCCGGCCAAATCGCCGAGGGCTTCATCTGCACCAGCGGCAAGGCGGCGCAGCTCTATCACGACCTCACGGCGAAGGTGGAAGAAGGCCTCGGCAAATCGGCGCGGCCGAAGGACGGCATCGAGCGGATGATCGAGGTCAAGGTGTCGTTCGACACCGACGCGCAGCGCGCCAAGGAGGATACGCGGCACTGGGCGGCGCTCGCGCTGTCGCCCGAGGAGAAGGTCGGGGTCGAGGATCCGGTCGAGATGGAACGGCTTGCCGACGCGCTGCCATTGGATCGCGCCGCCAGCCGCTGGATCGTGTCGAGCGACCCGGACGAGCAGGTCGAAAAGATCCGCTTCTATGTCGATCTCGGCTTCCGCCACCTCGTCTTTCATGCCCCCGGTCCCGACCAGGCGCGGTTCCTCAGGCTCTACGCCGATCAGGTCCTGCCGCGCCTGCGCAAGGCGTTCGGCTGAGATCATGTTGTCATTGCGAGACGCCCGAAGGGCAACGAAGCAATCTCGATGGATCGAGAAAACGCCAGCACGAGATTGCTTCGCTTCGCTCGCAATGACACCTGGCCTGGACTGACATGTCCTCCCGTTTGACCATCACGGGTCTTACGGGCGTGCCGATGGTGCAGCCGGGCGACGATCTCGCCCAGATCGCGCTCGACGCCTACGCCGCGACCGGGCTCGCGCCGGAAGACGGCGACGTTCTGGTGGTCGCGCAGAAGATCGTCTCCAAAGCCGAAGGGCGGATGGTCGATGTCTCGACCATTGAGCCGTCGGGGCAAGCCACCGCCCTTGCCGCCGAGGTCGAAAAGGACCCTCGTCTCATCGAGGTGATCTTGTCGGAATCGCGGCGTATCGTCCGGCACCGGCCGAACCTGGTCATCGCCGAGCACCGCCTCGGTTATGTCATGGCCAATGCCGGCATCGACCACTCCAACGTAGCTCCCGGCGACGGCGTCGAGCGCGTGTTGCTGCTGCCGCTCGATCCGGACGCCTCGGCGCTGGCGCTGCAAAGAGCGCTGGCCGAGCGCACCGGCAAGCGCATCGCGATCATCATCAGCGACAGTTTCGGCCGGCCGTTCCGCCGTGGCACCGTCGGCATCGCGCTCGGGGCCGCCGGATTGCCGGCGGTGATCGACTGGCGCGGCCATCCGGACTTGTTCGGCCGCAAGCTCGAAGTCACCGAGACCGGGTTTGCCGACGAGATCGCTGCGGCGGCCTCGCTGGTGCAGGGCCAGGCCGACGAGGCGATGCCGATCGCCCTCGTCCGCGGCCTGTCCTGGTCGGCGCCGGACGCGCCCGCCGCCGATCTGGTGCGCCCGGCGGAGCACGATTTGTTCCGATGAGCGCTGACGGACCGGTGCTGGCGCTATCGGGCGGGGTCGGCGGCGCCAAGCTCGCGCTTGGCCTCTACCGCATCCTGCCGCCCGACTGTCTCACCGTCGTCGCCAACACCGGCGACGATTTCGAGCATCTCGGCCTGTCGATTTCGCCCGACCTCGACACCCTGCTCTACACGCTTTCCGGCCAGGACAATCCGGAGCTGGGCTGGGGCCGAGTTGGCGAGACCTGGAATTTCATGGCCGCGCTCGAAGCGCTCGGCGGCGAGACCTGGTTCCGGCTCGGCGACGGCGACCTCGCCACCCATGTCGAGCGCACCCGCCGCCTCAAAGCCGGCGAGAGCCTGTCCGCGGTCATCGACGATTTCCGCCGGCGGCTCGGCATCGCCGCGCGGCTATTGCCGATGTCGAACGACCCGGTGCGCACCCAGTTGCGTACCAGTGAAGGCTGGCTCGATTTCCAGGACTATTTCGTGCGGCTGCGCTGTGCGCCGGTCATTGACCGGCTGGAATTTGCCGGCGCCGAGACTGCACGACTGCATCCCGACCTCCTGGCCGCGCTCGCCGACCCGAGCCTGCGCGCCGTTGTGATCTGCCCATCGAACCCGTTCATCAGCATCGACCCGATCCTGGCGCTGCCCGGAATCCGCGCCGCGCTGCATGAGTGCCGGGCGCCGGTGGTCGCGGTGTCGCCGATTATCGGCGGCAAGGCGGTCAAGGGTCCGACCGCCAAGATGATGGCCGAGCTGGGCCTGCCGGTCGATGCCGCGACGGTGGCGCGGCATTACCGCGACTTCCTCGACCTCTACATCGCCGATGAGGAGGACGCCGCCGCTGTCGCCGGTCTCGAAATGCCGGTGGTGCTGACCCGCACCTTGATGCAGAGCCTCGCCGACCGCGAGGCGCTGGCCCGCACGGTGCTCGCCGCCGCCGAGCGGATCCGAAAATGAGCCCGGCCGGCGAAATCTGGGCGGTCGTCCCGGTCAAGGACACTGCCATCGCCAAGCAACGGCTCGCCCCGGCATTGCCACCGCAACTGCGACAGATGCTGGCGCTGGCGATGC
>Ga0209380_10000616_pt1 | contig 25082 bp, 17 predicted proteins | sample HubBroMetageWFT6_FD_188347 | JGI IMG/M metagenome (GOLD analysis project Ga0209380, IMG submission 188347) | Warmed and freeze-thawed soil microbial communities from the Hubbard Brook experimental Forest, New Hampshire - Hubbard Brook CCASE Soil... | ecosystem: Environmental > Terrestrial >... | reverse complement strand
CTCGCAGATCTAGTCGAATCGCTGTCCATGAAGTCCGACCGCGTAGCCGTCGAACTCAACCGCGAAATCGTTCCCCGCGACCGCTGGCCGGAAACCCTGCTCAAAGACGGCGACCGTCTGGAGATCGTCCATTTCGTCGGCGGCGGCTGTGGAGAACAGCTAGTAAGTCAGCAGCACGGCGCCGGCATTTCCTGAGCTCCCGACGGAGACTCCACCGCCTAAGATTAACGGACCTCCTGTCCCCCCTTGCCCATAGGGGTACCCGTTCGGCACCAAAAGAACCCCGGCGCCTCCTGCTCCCCCTGCCGTTCCTGAAGCCGGCTCACCCTGCCCCGCAAGCCCAGGAGACGCGAAGAGCGCTTGATTGCCCGCAGTGCTGCCGCCGTTTCCGCCAGTCCCGGCACCGTTGAAGTTGCAGGTCCCAGGCCCACCACCGGATCCCCCGGCGGCAAAAGCGAGCTGATTAGAGTAGGAGTCTGCAAATTGCGTCGTGCCACCCCCGTTCCCATAGAACCCATCAGATCCGCCAATGCCCCCGGTGCCCACGGTCACCCAGTAGGTTGCGCCGGGCGTGACCGTAAGGAAGGCCTTGGTGTAGGCGCCGCCGCCACCGCCGCCACCACTGTTACTGATGAAACCATCACACCCCGATCCGCCGCCGCCGCCACCGCCGATCAATTCGACGATCATGTGGGTGATGTTAGATGGAACGACAAATACCGTCGTGCCGAGTGATGTGAAAAGCTGAATACCACTGATTCCGCCGGGCCCCGCGGGTCCGGTTGGTCCCTGCGGTCCAACCGCTCCGCTCATACCAATCGGCCCCTGCGCCCCAGTCGCACCCGCCGGTCCCTGCGGCCCGGCCGGTCCCTGCGGCCCGGCCGGTCCCTGCGAGCCGGATACGGTTGCGGAGGTCTGCACGCTGCCGTCAGGAAATTGAAATCCCCCGGTCGAAGAGCGGACAATGCCTGCAACGTCGAGAGGAAACTGCGGCGTGCTCGTGCCGATCCCGACATTGACGTTCGAGGTCGCATTGTTCAGCCCGGCAATGCTGCCCAGAACCAGCGCGTTGCTCGCGCCGACAACGGCATTCGAGCCAATCGCAGTCGCGTTCGTAATCCCTCCGCTGGCGTTCGATCCGTACGCGGCTTCCGCTCCGCCGCCCACAAAAGTATTGTTATTGCCAGTCAATGGTGAACTATCGCCAGTCTGTCCGGCGTAGTTGCCGATGGCCACGTTGAAACTTCCGGTCGTATTGTTACTAAGCGCCAGGTAGCCAGTCGCCACGTTGCTGCCGCCGGTAGTGTCCGCACTGAGCGCCTGCCAGCCGCTGGCCGTGTTGCCCGAGCCAGGAATCGTGCCGTTGCCCGCGAAGCCCAGGAACGCATTATTGGAAGAAGGCGAGCCATAATCAAACAAGTTGCTTCCAATCTGGAAGCCGCTGCCGGTTACCACGCCTGCCGCGGTGAGATTGCCGTTGAAAACGTTGGAAGCGTTTAGCAAAGGAACCACGGTCGGATCCAGAGTCAAGTTCACATTGCCAGTATTAGACCCGCCCAGCAACCCGCTGCCGCTGCCCGTGGTGACCCCCGTGATCGTACCGGTGCCCGCCGAAGCGCAGGACCACGCGCTGCCGCCCCACTGCAAAATCTGTCCAGAACCACACGCAGTGGTCAGGCCTAAGTTGAGCGTGCCGCTGGTCCCTCCGCCAGTCAATCCACTGCCCGTGGCCGTCGTCACGCCTGTGATTCCGCTGCCACTTCCGGCAAAAACGATGTCCAACTCTGCGGGATGGCTGGTGGTAGTGTTCTCTTTGCTATCGAAGCTGGCATTGAACGACGCATTGGCCACCAGCGCAATTCCGTTATTTGCCTGGCTTCCGTCCAGCCATGCCGTTACCGCCGGAGTAATGTCGACGAGAACGTACTGGTTAGTGTCGGCCGTGCTGATGGCTACGTCCGAGGCAATCGTACCGCCCAGCGCCGGGCTGTCGTCATATTTGATCGTTTTCTCAGTCCACTCGCTGGCGACGTAATCGACATTGAAGCTGCCTGCAGTAGTGACCGCGTTTACGTAAAGTTTCAGCGTAGCCTGGGTGATGCTGGCGCCCGCGGGAATCGACGCCAGATTGAATTGAATATAGGTTGTCTGCGACGCGGCATCCACGTCGAGCAGTCCGTTTGCGCCATAATTCGTTTTCGGATTGGCGCCGTTCGTGTAGGAATCCTGGCTGGGTGTGACTTGTGCCGAGCTTCTTGCGGTTGCGAGCACCACGAGCAGGCACAGGCCGATCGCTGCCAAAGCCACTGACCGAAACCCAAATGAACCGCAGACGCTGTGACGCTTCACGTGAAATCTCCTTTTTACCTAAATCATTCGTGTTGACGATTCGAACCACCCACTCGCTGGCGGCGGCTAAAGACGCCCTGCAAAAGCGCGACTCTCAACCGCGCACAACCGCGCTCAATCGCGTTGTCCCGACACTGGTTGCGCGATGTTCCGGATCGGCGTCTGTGTCGTTAGATTTGGCTCTGGAGCAGCCGCTGGCCGCGGGCTGGAATCCGAACGCAAGGTGGCAGGATTCGGCGGGGATACTTTGGTCCTGACCTGCGCTCCCCCGGCTAGGTTGAACGCGTAAAAGTTGCCGTCATCCGAGCCCACATAGACCGTCCCGTTTGCAATAATCGGTGACGACTCGACGTTCCCTCCGGTTGCGAAGTCCCAAAGCAGCGCACCCGTGGACGCGTTCAAAGCATAGACGTTGCCATCGCTCGAACCAACGTAGACAACGCCGTTGGCGACTGCAGGTGAGGAATCAATCGGCCCGCCAGTGGAGTAGCTCCACATCACGGATCCTGTCCGCGCATTGAGCGCGTAGATGTTGTTATCGGCGGCTCCTACGTAAAGAACATCGTTTGCCACCGCGGGCGTGGTGGGAACGCCGCAACTCAGATTCGAAAGTTGGTTTGACCATATCGGTGCTCCCGTCAGGCCATTGAAGGCATACATGCCGTTGTTGTAGCCGACGTAGACCACGCCATCAGAAACCGCCACCGAAGACAGCACCTGGGAACCGACGTACAGGGGCCGGGTGGATCGCTTGCCTGCTATGCAACTGGCCGTCAGATTCACGTTCCATGTCTGGGCGCCGGTATTTGCATTGAGAGCGTAGAGGATGGCATCGTCCGATCCAACGTAAACCAGATTGTTCGAAACCGCCGGCGAGGTTCCCACGTAGTTCGTGGTTGGGAAACTCCAAACCAGGCCGCCGCCGGTCGCGTTCACTGCGTAAACGTTGAAGTCGTTCGATCCAAAGTAAACCTTCCCGTTGGCGACCGCTGGTGAGGAAAACACGTTGCCGTTTGTTGCGTAGGCCCATTCGTAAGCGCCGGTAATTGCGTTTAGCGCGTAGAGGTTTGTGTCGGCAGAACCGACGTAGAGTGTTCCATTGTTTACCGCGGGGGAAGTTGTGACCCAACCGTACGTCAGGAACTTCCACTTCTCTGTACCCGCGACCGCGTCCACATCGTAAACGTAGCCATCAAGAGAACCAAAGTAGGTGTCGAAGCTGGCTGCTGCGGGGTAGTAATGCTCAGTGATGGGTACTGTATCAAGCTGCGCAGGCGAGGAATACACCGGACCGCCGGTCAGGTAACTCCACGCAATGTCGATGTCTCCGACGTTGCCTGGGCCGAGCATGGTTTCGTAGGTGTTGTCGGAACGGTGGGTGGCAGAATAGCGGAAAGCCGACCAATTGGTTTCCACTTGAAAGGGCTCCTGCGCCGCGGCGTCATTAGAGCGTTGTATGGCGGTAATCCAATGCTCACCCTCCAAAGCAGTTGCGGGAATCACCGTTGGCAGAATGAGGACGCCATAGCCGTTGCTCACCGCAGGAGCTATTTCGGTGTCGTCGAAATAGACATCCACAACCGTGTCTGCGCCGAAATTGAGACCCACTGTATAAACCGTAGACCCCGGAACGCCGGCGTAAACGCTGCCCGTACACGAATAACTCTTCCCACTAAACTTGGCCGACTCACAAATCAACACCAGCGGGGCTTGTGCCTGCGAAGCGACCGACAGAAGAAAGAATGCGATGCCCAGCAACCCAACTACTCGTGCACAATGAAAGCCCTTCGTGGAAAAGCGAAAGAGATGCATATTGCCTCCTGAGCGCGGATTTCCGCGGCGTCTACAAACTTTTTGAAAGAGCCGAAAAGAACAACCGAAGTTACTCGCCAACCACCCTCTTGACGCTGGCCGAGCACTGTAATACTGTTTTGAGCCACGCGAACTGCCCTAAAAGGCCAGTCGCCAGAAGGGAAGCGCCCTCCGAGGAGAATTATGCGACCGCATTGCCGGCCATCGACGGCGAGCGACTTCAAGAATTGGCTCCAGTACTCGACTGTCCGCAGCCGCTATGGGCCACTGTTCGGTCAGTTGCCGCGTGTCTGGGCGTCGCTATTATCGAAAGACCAAGTCATTTCCGCCGCCGTGGAAGACTTCGATGCTCCTCAGAAGAATGGCCCGCTAGGCTTGGGCCTGGCTGTTTTCATCTCGGATGAGTTTGCCCGCGAAGCGAAAACTTCTCCCCTGTTTTGGATCGGTCCCGAGCTGATCCGCCGGATCGAGAAAGATGACTCACCGATTCTTGACTTGCCCGCGATCCGGAAGGCAAATTCGCGCAACGGGCTGAACTTATTCATCTGGGAAGTCGGTGTTCGTCCTCTCCGGGAAAATGAATTTCTGGCTGTTGCTGCCGACCTTTCCACTGCGTTCTTCAAGTATCACGAGGGCTTCAACGTAAAGGAACTGATGGCGCAGCATCCCTTCGGCGATGTAATGCGCTCTGGATTTCAGGTTGGCTTCTGGTCGCTCCAGAATGGAGGCGTCGATTATGCTCCGCCGCCTCCACCCGAGGTGATCGAAAACGCCGGGGCCCCGTACGTAATGGGATTAACTCGCGAACTCGCCCGTAAGATGCCGGGTTGCTGGATTAGCACTCTCTTCAACTACAGGGAGCCGCGCATCTTCTTCACTCCAGCCGAGCAACGCCTCTTGCTTTCCGCCTTAGAGGGACACACCGACGACGACATCAGCAACGAATCCGCCATCTCCAGCTCCGGCGTGAAGAAGTGCTGGCAATCGATCTACACCAGAGTTGGCTTGCAGTTGCCAGAACTCCTTCCTCAGAACGGTTCGAACGCGGGCGCAAGAGGCTCGGAAAAAAAACGCCGTCTGCTCTCCTATTTGCGAAACCACCTCGAAGAACTCCGTCCCTTGTTGCCGAGTTCTTCCAAACGGCCACCAAGCCAGCGCCAGCGCGCCGAAGCATAAATCCCAGCCGCCACGTTCCTGTAGCGCCGCCGTCCCGGCGGCTGTCGTGGGAGCGTCCCCGCTCCCCCAGTCGAAGCCACGCACACATCTAGTTAACCCTCCCCTCAAGATTCTCCATTGACACCCGTCAACCCACGCCTAAAATGTTTGAAACATTCGACTCGCGAATTGTTTCAAACGTAAACGGGAAAAAATGCGGGATAAAGACAGCTTCTCATCGCAGGAAGTGATCGCCCTCACAGGGATCACCGCCCGCCAGCTCCAGTGGTGGGACGAGCGTGGCGTAGTCAAGCCCGAGCGCGTCGGGCACCGCCGCCTCTATTCCATGCAAAACCTCAGCGAAATGGCCGTGATCTTCCAGTTGCGCCGCAAGGGCTTCTCGCTGCAGGGAGTCCGCAAGGTCATGCGCTTCCTTCAGCGCGAGTTCGGCAAGGGCCTGGCCGAAATCGTCGGCCGCAACTCTGACGTTCACCTGCTGACCGACGGTACGCATCTTTATCTCGAAACCTCGGCCCGGCAGATCGTCGATATTCTCAAGAATTCGAAGCAGCCCATTTTGGGTATCTGTCTCAGCGACGCTGTGCGGCAGGTCCGCGCTGAGGTCGTTGCGAGGAAGGTGAGTACCTCCGTAACATCGCTGGCCGAACGCCGGCGTGTTAGAAGAGTCTCGTAGCAAGAAGTTTTTTGGAGTCAAGCAGCTCTCGGTACCAGGAGGAGTGCATGGTCGGCGAACTGGACATTCTCAACGAATGGATTCCCGAACAGATGCAGCCCGGAACAATCTTCGTTCTGGAAAACGCGGGCGAGGTCGGCGAGAAGGAAGATCCCTATTGGGCTGTGCTCGCCTGTCCGTCCTGCGGCATGCTCGGCCTGATCACGCGCCGGCAGATCAATGGCCTGATCCCCGTGATCTGCGGCTCTGAGCAATGCTCCGCGCAATTTTTCATCCGCGAAGCCGAAGTCGTCGTGCGCAAGCCGTTCTAACTCTCTCGGCCGCACACCACGGCCTTTAGTTTTTTCCCACCCGCACTTCGGTCAGCTCCACCGGAACCTGATCGATGATCTCGATTCCGAAGCCTTCGAGTGCCGCAACTTTCTTAGGCCGATTCGTCAACAGCCGAATGCGCCTTAAATTCAGGTCGGAGAGAATCTGGGCGCCGATTCCGATTTCGCGCTGCGTCTGGCGTTCGTTTTCGAGCAACCCCGAGAGCTTCCGCCCGCGATGGAAGGTGAGCGCACCGCGTTCGCCGATTTTTTCCACCGAGAATCCCTGAGAAGTCTGGTGCAGGTAGATCAGAGCGCCGCGTCCTTCCTGCGCAATGCGGCGAAGCGAGCCTTCTAACGTCGCGTGGCACTCGCAGCCGGTCGCGCCGAAAACGTCTCCCATCAGGCAGTGCGCGTGCATGCGGACCAGCACCGGCGCATCGCTATTCTCCACGTCCCCCCTAGGCATTTCTCCTCTAATCAAGGCTACATGCGACTCGCCGCCATCCACCTCGCTCTCGTAGGCGATCAGGCGGAACTCGCCAAAGCGTGTATCCACCATCGCTTCACCCACGCGATGTACGTAACGCTCATGCGCCATGCGGTAACGAATCAGTTCAGCCACAGTCAGCATCTTGAGCCGGTGCTGATCGCAGAACTCGATGAGGTCGGGCACGCGGGCCATGGTGCCGTCGTCCTTCATGATTTCGCAAATGATCCCGGCGGGAATCATTCCCGCGAGGCGGGCGAGATCGACCGAGGCTTCGGTCTGTCCGGCGCGCACCAATACTCCGCCTTTGCGTGCGCGAAGAGGGAAGACGTGCCCCGGGCGCGCCAGGTCTGAGGCTTGCGTCGCCGGGTCGATTGCCACCTGAATGGTTCGCGCCCGGTCGTAGGCAGAGATGCCCGTGGTCACACCCACGCGCGCATCGATCGCTTCGCAAAATGCAGTGCCGTATTGCGAAGTGTTTTCCGCAGTCATCGGCCCGATGCGCAGGTGATCGAGCCGCTCCTCCGTCATGGTGAGGCAGACGAGTCCGCGGCCATACTTGGCCATGAAGTTGATGGCTTCGGGCGTGACCTTCTCGGCGGCGAGGGTAAGATCGCCTTCATTCTCGCGGTCTTCATCGTCGACAACAACGATCATCCGGCCGGCGTGAATCTCCTCAATCGCAGTGGGAACGTCGGCGAAGGCTTGCGTGCTCATCACGAGTGCATTGTAGCAAATGAGTTTGCTAGTTCGTTAATAAGTCGTGGGTACCTAGCCCGCCTTGCGTTCTTGAGTGCGGCGCGGAATCCAGAGTAAGAAAAATGCAGATCGAATCTGCTTAATTCTCTGGAATCAATAGCTTGGGGCGGGGTCGATCTGGGTGGGTCCGGCTAAAATATTGATTCTGGGGAACTTCCCGTAAAATGTGGCGGGCAAAGGAGTTAAAGGCACATTCGTCCGTAAGTTATTTAGAATCAGCAAATCCATTTCTGTCGGGACTGAAATCGACCGGATTCGACCCGCAAAATCCTATCGGCAAATGATTTAGCCTTGAGATATTCAGTTTTCAATGAACTGTTGCTGCAAGGAATAGTATGTTCTGGTTGTGGGGTGGAGTCAAGGGAAATCAACGCCGTGATCCGCCGAACAAGAGATCAAACTCCCCGGCTTGAGGGCTGAAGTCCGGTTCCTTTTATGGGCGTATCACGCGGCGCTGAAGCAGCGCTCTTCCACGGTTGCGCTTAAGGGCGCGTGCTCCTTCAATTCAAGAACAAAAGCAAAGTCAAAGGCAGCGGACAGGAGTGTCCGCTCTACACGAGCAACAGCAACGGCCAGCGGGAGAAGCGGCAACCGCCGCTTCTCCCGCGACAGACAACACATTTTCCTATTGGCGCACGTCGTACTCTTCCGTGCTCCAATCGGACAGGTAGTCAACATCGGACTGAACGGTCAGAACCGATCCGCCCAGGTCGCCGCCGAAATCAACCAGGCAGGTGCTGGCTCCGATCTTGCCACCCTGCAGGCTGACGCCAGTGAACACGCCGGCGCAGCCAGTGTGGCCGTTGGCGGGCTTGATCGAGGACTGGGTGTAGTGGGAACGGAATACGAACAGGTTCAGGTCACCTGTCCATTTGCCGGTGGAGGTGCTTCCTGTCAGGTTGGTCAGGAACGGAACGAAGTCCGACAGCCCATCGCTGGCAGTTTGCAATTCCGCCTCGGCAGCCATATTCAGGACCGGAATCGGAGTGGCTTCCTTAGCGCTCACGGTAGAGAACGTAACGATCCGGAGGGTGGTCCACAGCGGATATGATCCGTCGAGGATATGGGTGAAAGGAATTGGGAAGCAGGTGCTCGAAGTGCCGGTGGTATTGCAATACGGCGGGTTATAGGCGCCGGCTGGGTTGGGGGTCGCATCGAGCGCACCGCCGGGAGTTGTGAACAGGGGATCGATCGAATCCACCGTCAGATAGTGACCGATGTAACTGCCGGGGCAGGTGGTAGTCCCTCCCGTGGCGTTGCACAGTGGCTGGAGGTTGCCGTAGCCCCAGACCGCATAGCCGAGGCTGTTATCCACGGCCGCGTTACCCGCGCCGCTGTTGTAGCTTCCCACGGTGGCTTTGACTTCCTCACTGGTTCCGATGGCCCGCAGACGCACCGGGAGGTAATCGGTCTCGCTGCACTCGTTGGCCGGATTCTCCAGGAACAGCGGGTTGAAGCAATTCGATTGCGGATAGCCGCCGGTGAGAGAGCAGGCGGTTCCGTTTCCACCGGGAAGAGCGGCAGGATCGTTGAACTCCTCCTGGCCGTTGTAGGCATTGCTGATGGGCGGCAGGCTGGTGCCGGTGCCGGTGGGCAGGAAGAATGGATTGCCGCTGCCGGTCAGAGTGCGCACCGCAGTGAACTCGAACACGTTATAGACGGAGGCAAGAGGCTCGCGTTCGACCACCTGGATGGGAGAGCCGGCGTGCAAGCCGCTGGCGGTGAGGCCGGCCGGATTCAGATCGCCGGTGCAATGCGACTGCCCGGAAAATATCTGTGCCAGTACCTGGCGGTTGACGTTGTTGTAGGTGTAAGTGCCTCCCGAGGTTTCGCCGAACACCGTACCGTTATGCGCAATCACGACCACAGGCTCGGCGCCAATGGCCAGCGTGGTATACGCCGGCAGGGTTCCAGTCTTCAGAGGGTCGGTGCCGCTTAGCTTGAAAGTGACGACGTTAGCGGTTTTGCCCTGGTTGAACGAATCCACGATGGTGCAGCCTACGGTGGAACTGGGCGTACACGCGCCATTGGTAGCGGTGTTGTAGCCCAGGCCGGTCAGCTCGCCGGTGCCAACCTTGGTGACTTTATTCGCAGTGCCCGTGCTGCTTACGGCAACGCTGTAGCCGTTATAGGAAGTAAGAGCCCGGGTAGTGGCGTACAGAACATCTTCCGGACGGTAGTCGCTCGCGGCCGCGTTGAAGTAGCACTGATACTGGCTGAGCGCCGCTGTCGAAGTGGTGGTTATGTTGCCGCAATAGGCGGGCGCCTGCACATTGCCGCTCGCGATGCGGGTGGTGGGTTGGGTGTTCAGCACGGCCTCGATCAGCTCGAAGGCGGAGCCGGCAACCCCGACTTGTGAATCCTCGGTGTCGGGCAAGCCTCCAACCTGGTTTTCCGTCTTGGAGGTGATGCTGGAATCGGTGATGGTGCCATAAACTGCTGCGACGCTGGTGTAGACCTTGCCGCTGCCATTGGTGAACTTCTCGTAGGCGAAGAAATCCTTCACGCCGATGCCGGAGTCAGCCGCCCAGTAGGCGTAGACGTTGCAGTTCGCGTTGAAATCCCAGATCACCCAGAGCGGGTTGGCCGTGTCCGTTACTGGGTTCGCGGGGCGGCTGTCGGTGATGACGGCGCCCTTGGACGTAGAAACCAGGTTGTAGCTGGTACCGGACTGCGTTAGAGCGCGTGCGGCCTGGGCCAGTGAGTTGGCCTGGGAAGAGGAACCTACTCCGTTGAACTGAATGGTGACGCCACTACTACACGGCGTCTGAGCGAAGACATTTGTAGTGATGGACCCCAACCCCGCAAGCCCCAATGCCACCACTAGACATTTCTTAATCATAAAGATGTTCTCCTTGAGTGTCGTTTGTTGTCCTTGTCCTTAATCCAGCGGGAACGCATAGCAGCGCAGGTTTCAGGCTGCGCGGCAGTCGCTTGGCAACCGCTGAACTACCTTTGCTCGAAGCCGAGACGACCTGCGCTGCTACCGGGCGTCGCTTTCGCGATCCCGGAGCAGGCAGGACTTTGAGTTACAACCGCGCAGTGCCGCGATGGGGGGTGGGCATGGCGTAAAACTCTTGTGTCAGAAACTGCCTGACCCGCGTTGCAGGGGACTATATAGAAGCGGAACAGCAATGTCAAGTACGTCAATAGACATTATCGATAAACTTAGGTCTCCGGAGTGTCTACAAACTTACGTCTCCATTTTCGTCGCGGGCGCGCTCACAGCCAGCAGGCGCTTGCCTTCCCGCGCTGCTCTTTAGAAAATTATGAGGGGAATATGGGATCCTGGCGCTGGGCGCGGGGATTGCGGCTCACGCCGCAGTGGGCGGTTGGACGTCGAGCTTGCCTAAGGGCAGGTCAGCTGTGCGGTTCCGGCGACAAAGCATCCGCCGCCGCACGCGGTGATGGCGTTACAGGCCACGTTCGACAACGGGGGGTCGTCGGCCCAGACGGTGAAGGTACCGACGGCTCCCGGCGCACATTGAGCCATGCCGCCGGCAGTGACGGATATCTCACTCGTAGAGGCTTCCTGGTAGCACGTACCCCACGCGGCCGACAGGGGGCTCACTGTGCGCGACGGATTAATGTAGAAGCCGGTCGCGACGAATTGCACTTGCCCATTGGGATAATCCCGTGCGTCGGCGGTTCCCGGACTCAGCGTGACGGATACGAGTGGATCCTGATTCTGTGATCCTGCATTCTCTGACCCTGTCCCACAGGACAAAGCCAACGAGGCGGCCAGAACCAAAGCCAGGGAAAAGAGCGCGAGCTGAAGCCTCTCCATAGCGCCCTCCTGCCGGATTAGAACCCGGGAACAGGGGACGAGTTGCAAGGATGGCCCAGAAGCCGATCTGGCCGAACCTATCCGGCCGAACCCGATCCGCCTTCGCACCCCATTCTTCAAGACATCATTCTTCAAACATTATTCTTCGAACATTATTCTCAAAACATTATTCTTCAAACAAGGTAACCTGCCGCTGATCGTCGCTGATCCCGCGCCGAGGCCGGCGGGGAGCCCCGATGACCGCCAGAACCGTCAGCGATTCCAGCGCCGTGCGCGGAACGAAAATCCGCTGCGTGTTCGACCGCTGGTCGGGAGGATTCACCAGGTAACCCTCCGGCAGGTTCTGGGTAAGGTCGGAGGGCATGAGGCCTTCGAGGATCTCGTTATCCTTGAACCGCAGACGCACCCACAAACCTTCGGAGCGGGGGCGGGAAGTAAAGGTCTTGCGAGTCAATGATTCGGAGTCGCCGAACTCGCGCACGAAGTAAACTCCCTTGATCTCGCGCAGATCCATGGCGACCACGTTGCCCGATGTATTGAGCAACTCAAGCTTGCCCTCGTTGACGAATTGCGCCGGCGAGACATAGCCGGAGACCGAATCGCGGTCCATCTTGCGGACGATGACTTTTTTGTGCGTCGAAGGCATGAGTGGCTGTGGTGTTCGGCTTATGGCTCCTGCGTAGCCGAAGCCCGATGGCTGAAGCCCGGCCTCATTCTCGCACTGTTTCGCGAGAAATCGCGGGAATCCACGTTGGCAGTAGCCAAATTGTTAACCTTGTGTTATTCCTTTAAGTTGCCTTGGCTTGGCTCAAGTCTGCATAAGTGTTTTGTATTGTGTAGCTTGTGCCGAGTTGGGAACGAAATCCAGGGTCTTGGGCGAGGGTATCCTGTGGAAATCATGTGGAAAACGCGGCGCGATGGGACTGCGCCCGCCGCAATCGCGCTCGTTTGTTTGACCTGGATCTGTTTGACCTCGTTTGTTTGATCTGGATCGCTTGAACACGAATGGCTGATTACATTTACACAATGGAAATCCGGTTGACGCCGGATCAGACGAAAGGCGTCAACCTGGTGCAGGAAGTAGCCCGGGCCGCCGGAATCACTCTTTATCTTACAGGCGGCGCCATTCGTGACATCATCAGCGGCTTTACCATCCGCGACCTGGATTTTACCGTCCAGGGCAATCCCCTCAAACTGCAGAAGGATTTCGAACGCGCCGGCGCCCAGCTCGCCGGCCACGACGAGGACACACGCACCTTGTTCCTGGTGTTGCCCGGCAACGTGCGCGCCGAGATCGGCATGGCCCGCAGCGAGACCTATGAGAAGGTAGGCAAGCCGCCGGTCATCTCTCCTGCCAGCATTCAGGAGGACCTGCGCCGCCGCGACTTCACCGTCAATGCCATGGCGCTGTCTCTGAATGAGGGGTCACGCGGCCTGCTGCTCGATCCCTTCAACGGCGTCGCCGACATCGAAGCCAAGCTGCTGCGCATCCTGCACAATTATTCGTTCGTGGAAGATCCCTCCCGGCTGATTCGCGCCACGCGCTTCGCGGCCCGCTTTCACTGGCCGCTCGAGGAGCGCACCCAGCAGCGCTACGACGCCGCCAAGGAAAATAAGTACATCGAGCACATCTCGCGCAGCGCGGTAGGGCATGAAATCGCGCAGCTCGCGCATGAAGACGATCCGCTGGCGGTGGTGCGTGCCCTCGAAAAAGAAGACTGGCTGAAGGTGCTGCATCCCCACTGGACCACGGCCAAAGTAGACACGAACGGCCTCACCCAGTTGATGAAGACCCGCCAGCAGTTGGTCGATCTGGGCTATACCGTCGATCCCTCTGCGGCGGTCATGCACTTCCTGACCGCGCACCTTTCGGAGAAAGACGTCACCGATCTGCGGCGGCAGATTCCGCGCAAGGATCTAGTCGAGGCCTGGCGCGACATCGAAGATCATGCCAAAGAGCTTGCGAAGCGGCTCACCGGGAAGGAAGCGGCGACGCCCTCGCGCACGTGGAATCTCCTGTCCTCGGCGCGCCCGGAGATGGTTCTGTTCTTAGCTGTAACCGCCCGGCATCAGACCGTCGCGCAGAAGATCAAGAATTTCCTGACCAAGTGGCGGCAGGTGCAACAACGCATTCCACTGCCCGAGATGACGGAGTTGCTGATCACTCCGCAACTGCCGGAATATCCCAAGATCGCGCGCGACGTTTTCATGCTGCTGCTCGACGGAAAACTGCGTTCGCGGACCGAGACCCTGAAATTCCTGAAGCCGTTCGCACCGCCGCCACCGCCGCCTCCCCCACCTCCGCGCCGCGGTCGAGGTCCGAAAGCTGCGGCACCCGCTCCCGGAGCGGTGGTTGTGGCGGGAAAAAAGGGCGAAGTCGCCAAGGGCAAGGGCAAAGCCGCGGCTGCGGCCCCACCGCCGGCGGCGCTTCCCATAGCGAAGCCAGAGACTAAGGCAAAACCGGAGTCCAAAGCGAAGCCAGCCGCAACACCGAAACCCGAAGCAAAAGCGAAACCCATCAAAGCCACGCCTAAGCCCGCGAAACGCCCCGCTAAGCCTCCAGCAAAAAAGGCCCATCCGAAGACGCCCAAGGCGAAAGTAAAGGCGAAGAAGCGATAAGGCGATTTCCTGTGATTCCAGGCATTGTCCTAATTCGTTCCAAGCCAGGTACTATTTTCCGCATCCCCCGACCTGAATCCGGCATATAATGGGGTATGCATCGATCGCTCCGCAATGCGGCGTTCGTGCTCCTTCTGGCCTCAGTGCCGCTTTCCGCCCCGCTTTTTGCGCAACATGGCGGAGGCCACGCATCTGCAGGCGGCGGCCATGGCGGTGGCTTCGCATCCCACGGCGGCTTCTCCGGCGGTCACTCTTTCAGCGGCGGCGGCGGCTCAGGCTTCTCCACGCATTCATTCTCAGGCGGTTCGTCTTTCTCGGGCTCGCGCTCAGGCGCGCGCGCGCGTTCCTTCAATGGCTATGGCGGCGTCCGGCGCGGCACAGGTGTGCGCATCGGAACCTATGGCCTGCGGAACTGCTACGGTTATGGCTGCCGCGGCTATGGCTACGGGTACGGCTATTATCCCTGGGGATATGCGTTCGATCCCTACTGGTGGTCGGATTCCGGCTCGTCTTACGATCAGGACCAGCAAGACCAGATCGGCTTAGCCCAAGAGATGAACCAGCAGAACCTGGCCGAGCAGCAGATGCGCCAGCAAGCCGATCAGGACGCTTATGCCCAGTCTGCGCCTCGGGTACCGCGCCGGCAGCAAAGCGCGCGGGAAGAGGAAGAGCGCACGGAAGCCGCTCCGGCCACGGTGCTGGTGTTCCGCGATCAGCACAAACAGGAAGTGCAGAATTACGCGATCGTCGGGCAGATGCTGTGGGTTTTTGCCCCCGAGCGTACGCAAAAAATTCCACTCTCTGAACTCGACCTGCCAGCCACCACCAAAGCCAACGACGACCGCGGCGTGGATTTTCACATACCCGGCGCGCACGAAGGCCAGTAGTTCGTTCCGGATTCCGCTCTCAGAGCATCGCTCTTTTCAGAGCACATCTCTGTGGATAACTTGCCGCTTGCGCGAGATCATTTCCCGCTAGAATGAGCGCAACGTAAAATAAAACTGAGCCCAATGCCCCAATTCGTTCACCTGCATCTCCACACCGATTACTCCCTTCTGGATGGCGCCTGCAACATCGAAGCGCTTTGTAACCGTGTGCACAAGTTAGGCATGCCCGCAGTGGCCATGACGGACCACGGCAATATTTTCGGCGCGGTCGAATTCGTCAATGCCGCGAATCACTCTGGGGTGAAGCCGATCGTCGGCTGCGAGCTTTATATCTGCAAGAAAGACGACCACAACATCGAGCGCACCCCGCCCGATGGCGACACCTACAATCATTTGCTGGTGCTGGCCGAGAACGAAGAAGGCTACCGCAATCTCGTAAAGATCACGTCAGAGGCTTCGCTACACGGTTTCTACTACAAGCCGCGCGTGAGCAAGAGATTCCTGGCCGAGCACTCCCGCGGCCTGATCGGACTTTCCGGATGTCTCAAGGGCGAAGTGGCCGAGCGCCTGATGGAAGGGAACTACGCAGCCGCGCGCGCCGCCGCCGGCACCTTCACGGATATTTTCGGCAAGGACAATTTCTACCTCGAGATTCAGGATCAGGGCCTGGCCAAAGAGCACGAAATTCATCCCGGCCTTTTCCAGCTCGAAAAGGATCTTGGCCTGCCCCTCGTCGCCACCAATGACAGCCACTATTTATGTGAAGACGATGCCCACGCCCAGGATGTGATGCTGTGCATCCAGACCGGCAAGTCGATCCACGACGCGCAGCGCATGAAGTTCGATGGCACGCAGTTCTTCGTCAAGAGCCATGACGAGATGTACCGCGTCTTCAAGGACTCGCCCGAGGTCCTGAGCCGCACCCTTGACATCGCCGAGCGCTGCAGCCTGCGCATCGAAAAGATAGCCACGCCGTTCCCGCAATTCGACGTTCCTCCTGGCTACACCATCGACAGCTATTTCGTGCACGTCTCCCGCGAGGGCTTCGCGCGCCGCATGGCAGCGCTGCGGCCGCTCCACGAGCAGGGTAGATTGAAGCACCCGATCTCAGACTACGAGCAGCGCCTCGAGCGCGAGCTCGCCATCATCCAGCAGATGAAGTTTCCCGGATATTTCCTCATCGTCTGGGACTTCATCCGCTACGCCAAAGAGCATGACATTCCCGTGGGCCCCGGCCGCGGCTCCGCCGCCGGCTCGCTCGTTTCCTACGCGCTCGGCATCACCGATCTCGATCCCTTGCAGCACGAGTTGCTCTTCGAGCGATTCCTGAATCCCGAGCGCGTTTCCATGCCCGATATCGATATCGATTTCTGCATGAACCGCCGCGGTGAAGTCATCAACTACGTCACGCAGAAGTACGGCCGCGACAATGTGGCGCAGATCATCACCTTCGGCACCATGGCCGCGAAGGCGGCGATCAAAGACGTTGGCCGCGCCATGGACATTCCCTACAGCGATGTCGATCGCATCGCCAAAATGATTCCGACGCAGCTCAACATCACCCTCGACAAAGCGATTGAAGACTCGGCGCAACTGCGCGAGGCCATGGAGAAAGATGGTCAGATTCGCGAGCTGATTCAAACCGCGAAAAAGCTGGAAGGGATGGTGCGCAACTCCGGTGTTCACGCGGCTGGTGTCGTGATTTCGCCGCGTCCTCTGACCGAACTCGTCCCCCTGCACAAGACCAAGAACGACGAAATCGTAACCGCCTTCGACATGGTCGCCATCGAAAAGATGGGCCTGCTGAAGATGGATTTTCTCGGCCTGACCACGCTCACCATCCTGACCGACACGCTGAAGTTGATCGCCCAAACGCGCGGCGCGCCGATCACGCTCGAAGGCATTCCTCTGGAAGATTCCGAAACCTATAAAAAGGTTTTCTACACCGGACTCACCTCTGGCGTGTTCCAGTTTGAATCGCACGGCATGCGCGACGTGCTGCGCAAATATCGCCCGGACACCATCGAAGACTTAACCGCTCTCAACGCGCTTTACCGCCCCGGTCCGATTCAAGGCGGCATGATCGATGACTTTATCGACCGCAAACACGGCCGCAAGCGGGTCGAATACGAACTGCCGGAGCTGAAAGAAATTCTCGAAGAGACCCTGGGCGTGATCGTCTATCAGGAGCAGGTCATGCAGATTGCGAACCGTCTAGCCGGTTACTCGCTCGGTGAGGCCGACCTGCTCCGCCGCGCCATGGGCAAGAAGAAAGCCGAAGAGATGGCGCAGCAGCGCGAGCGTTTCGTAGAAGGTGCGGCGCAGCGCAAGTTCCCGCCAAAGAAAATCGAAAAGATTTTCGATCTTATGGCGCAGTTCGCAGGCTACGGCTTTAACAAATCTCACTCGGCCGCTTATGCATTGCTGGCTTATCACACGGCCTATTTGAAGACCCACTATCCGGTTGAGTTTATGGCCGCGTTACTGACCTCGGTAACCGGCAGTACCGACGACGTGGTGAAGTACATCAACGAATGCCGCGAGATGGGCATCGCAGTCGAGGCGCCCGATATCAACGTGTCCGATGCCAACTTCACCCCACACGGCGAAGCCATTCGCTTCGGGCTGGCCGCGGTGAAAAATGTCGGCGGCAACGCGATTGAATCGATTGTGGCCGCGCGCAAGAAATTAGGCCGTTTCAAATCGATCTACGAATTCTGCGAGAACGTCGATCTGCGATTACTCAACAAGCGCGTGCTCGAGTCGCTGATCAAAAGCGGCGCAATGGACTCCCTCGGCCGCCGCGCACAGTTAATGGCAGTGCTGGATCGCGCCATGGAGCGCGCCCAGAAAGCGCAGCGCGATGTGGAGTCCGGCCAGCACGGTCTTTTCGGAGTATTTCAACAGGAGGAGTCCGAATCAAACGATAAGCTGCCCAACATTCCCGACTGGGATGAGCAGGCGCGCCTGGCTGCGGAAAAAGAAATCCTCGGTTTCTTCATCACCGGACATCCGTTGGAAAAATACAAAGACAAGCTGGCTGACTTGCAAGCGCTTCGCATCGATGAGATCGCCGCGATGAACAGGTCGACGGGCAAAGATGAAACCATCGCGACGGCGGGAATCATCGCCAACGTGCGCGTGCAAAAATCGAAGCGCGGCGAGTTTTATGCCCAGGCCACACTCGAGGATATGTCCGGCTCGATCGACATGATTGTTTTTCCGGAAGCCTACAAGCGTCTCGGCGAAAAGTTGAAGCTCGAGGTTCCGGTGCTGGTGCGGGCTGGAGTGAGAATCGAAGAAGGCGCCAATCCTAAGATTACAGCGGCAGAAATCATGCCGCTAGAGGAGGCCAGGGTTCCACTGCCGCGTGCGATTCGCATTCGCGTGCCGCTCGAAAGCGCTGCCGAATCGACCGTGGACGATCTTCACATTCTTTTCCAAGAGCGCAAGGGTGAAGCGCGGGTGTTATTCGATGTGGAGCGCGCTGGGGATTTCATGGTAGTGATGGAAGCGGAAGGTTATAATGTGCTGCCGGATCGTAACTTCATCGCCCGCGTCGAACAATTGTGTGGACGCGGCAGTGTCCGCGTGATCAGTTGACCATAGCGGCCAGCCTGTTCCTCCAGACCATGGATGCAACCCAGAAAGCGCAGCAAGAGTTGGAGGAGATCGAGCGCCAGGTGGCCTCGATCGAGTCCACGACCGGAAAAAACGATGAGACTCATCGCCAGCTGGCGAAGCTTCACGAGCGCATCCACGTCCTCAGGGAGGAGATGAAGACGCTGCAGACCGCCTGGCAAAAAACCGAACTGGCCCGCCATCCCCAGCGCCCGCAGGCGCTCGACTACATCGAGCGCGTCTTCACCGACTTCAGCGAGATCCATGGCGACCGCGGCTTCGGCGACGATCCCGCGATTGTTTGCGGCATGGCCCGCTTTCACGGCGAAGAGATCCTGGTGGTCGGCACGCAGAAGGGCCGGGACATGAAGCAGCGCGTGTACCGCAACTTCGGTACACCCCACCCCGAAGGCTACCGTAAAGCCCTTCGCATCATGCAGGTCGCCGAGAAATTTGGCAAACCAATCTTCACGCTGGTGGATACCGACGGCGCCTACCCAGGCATTCACGCCGAGGAGCGCGGGCAAGCCGAAGCCATCGCCTACAATCTGCGCGAAATGGCTCGCCTCGAAGTGCCTATCATCGCGACCGTGATCGGAGTCGGCGGCAGTGGCGGCGCGTTGGCCATCGCCGTAGCCGACCGCGTGCTGATGATGGAGAACTCCATCTACTCCGTGATTTCGCCGGAAGGCTGCGCCGCCATCATGTGGCGCGACGCCACCAAGAAGGAGCTGGCAGCCGAAGCCATGCGCATTACGGCCCCGGACCTCAGCGAGCTGGGCTGCATCGACGACATCGTTCCCGAACCCGAAGGCGGAGCCCATCGCGATCACGAGGCCGCAGCCAACCTGCTCGATGTAAGTCTGCAGAAGCATTTCTCCGAACTCAAGAAAATCCCCCCGGCGGATTTACTCGTGTCACGATATAATAAATTTCGCACGATCGCTCAATTCTTCAGGTCCGAGTCGTGAATCTGCTGTGAACCTTTCTCGTTCCCAAATAGGTTCCTCCCGGCTTGGGACGGGCGATTTGGCATGCTGGCGGCGCGCCGCCGCCGTATAATTATCTGTTTCCCTCAGGTTGAGATTGAGGCGGATCGTTCCGCCTCTTAAATCGAAGGAAGGTGTTGGGATGGCCACTATGGATGTTGCGCCCCAGGGTACGGGCGGGCAACTGGGACCGAAGCGCATCGTCAATGACATGAGCATTCAGGTTGCGACCGTGAATGGCTCGGGCTCGCAAAGTTCGAATACTGTTTTGTTGCGCGCCATTTTTCAGATGGGCGTGCCGGTTTCCGGCAAGAACCTGTTCCCCTCGAACATTGCGGGGCTGCCGACGTGGTATACGATTCGCGCCAACAAAGATGGCTACATCGGCCGCAAAAAAGAAATCGACTTCCTCGTCGCCATGAACGCCGAGACCGCCCAGGACGACGTGATGTCGCTGGAGGCGGGCGGTTCCGTCCTCTATGACGAACCGCTTGGCCTCGACAAGCTGCGCAACGACCTGGTTTTCTATTCCGTTCCCTACGACAAGATTGTGGCCACGGTTTGCCCCGAAGCGAAGCTGCGCAAACTGGTCAAGAACATGGTCTACGTGGGCGTGGTCGCGCAACTTCTCGAAATCGAAATGGGAGAAGTGGAAAAGGCCATCCGCAAGCAGTTTGCCACGAAGGTGAAAGCCGCCAACCTGAACCTGGCCGCGGCCCAGGCGGGATTCGATTATGCGAAATCCAACTTGCAGAAGCGCGGCGTGTTCTACATCGAGCGCATGAACAAGACCGCCGGGAAAATTATCATTGACGGCAATTCGGCCGCCGCTCTCGGCTGCATGTTTGCCGGATGCACGGTGGTCACGTGGTATCCGATCACGCCCTCGTCTTCGCTGGTCGAGACCATGATCGAGTATATGAAGGAGTACCGCATCGGCCCCGATGGCAAAGCCACCTTCGCCATCGTGCAGGCCGAAGACGAACTCGCCGCCATCGGGATGGTGATTGGCGCGGGGTGGGCCGGTGCGCGCAGCATGACCGCGACTGCCGGTCCGGGCATTTCGCTGATGTCGGAGTTTGCCGGCTTAGCCTATTACGCCGAGATTCCAGGCGTCATCTGGGATATTCAACGCGTCGGCCCCTCGACCGGCCTGCCTACGCGCACCTCGCAGGGCGACATTCTTGCCACGGCTTTTCTGTCGCACGGTGATACCAAACACATCATGCTGATTCCGAACTCGGTCACCGAGTGTTTCAGCATGGCTTCCGACGCCTTCAATCTTGCCGAGCAGTTCCAGACTCTGGTTTTCGTCATGTCGGATCTTGATCTCGGCATGAACAACTGGATGTCGGATCCGTTTGAATATCCCACTACTCCGATCAAGCGCGGCAAAGTGCTCGATAAAGCAGATCTGGAAAAACTCGGCGGATTCGCCCGCTATAAAGATCTGGATGGTGACGGCGTCGGCTATCGCACGCTGCCGGGCACGAACCATCCCGCCGCCGCGTACTTCACCCGAGGCAGCGGCCACAACGATAAGTCCAGCTACAGCGAGCGCCCCGACGATTACGAAAACAATATGGAGCGCCTCAACCGCAAGTTCGAGACTGCGCGCTCGTTCGTGCCGCGCCCGGAAATTATGAAAGGCGCGAATGCGAAGATTGGTATCATCGCCTACGGCACTTCTCATTGGGGAATCATCGAGAGCCGCGATCAGTTGCGCAACGAATACGGGATCGAAACCGATTACCTGCGTCTCCGCGCCTATCCGTTCACGCGCGAGGTGCACGATTTCATCGAGCAGCATGACCGAATTTACGTGGTCGAGCAGAACCGTGATGCGCAGATGCTCAGCCTGCTCAAGCTCGACCTCAAACCTGAACTAACCACGCGACTGCGCAGCATCAGCCATCTCGACGGATTGCCGCTCGATGCGCGCTCCGTCACCGACGAATTGAGCACCATGGAGGGCAAGTAAAATGGCGACCATTCCTGCCGCTGAGCCAAAGACAAATCACATCGGCCTCACCGTCATCGACTACAAAGGCGGCAAGACCACGCTCTGCGCCGGCTGCGGCCACAACGCCATCTCCGAGCGGATCATCGAGGCCATGTATGACATGGGCGTGCAGCCCGAGCGGGTCGCGAAGCTGAGCGGAATCGGCTGCTCCTCGAAGAGCCCCGCCTACTTCATGAACCGCTCGCACAGCTTCAACTCGGTCCATGGACGGATGCCTTCCGTCGCCACCGGCGCCATGCTCGCCAATCGCAATCTGATTGCGCTCGGCGTCAGCGGAGACGGCGACACCGCTTCCATCGGCATCGGACAGTTCGTTCACCTCATGCGCCGCAATCTGCCCATGATCTACATCATCGAGGACAACGGCGTCTACGGCCTCACCAAAGGCCAGTTCTCGGCTACCGCCGATCTGGGATCGAAGTTGAAATCCGGCGTGCTCAACGACCTTCCGCCGATCGATACTTGCGGCCTTGCCATCGAACTGGGCGCGACCTTTGTGGGACGGTCGTTCTCCGGCGACAAGCGTCAGCTGGGCACGATGCTGAAAGCCGCCATTGCTCACCACGGCACCGTGATGCTCGACGTGGTGTCGCCGTGCGTGACCTTCAACGATCACGAAGGCTCGACCAAGTCCTACAAATATGTGAAGGATCACGAAGAGACGCTGCAGGAGATGAGCTTCGTGCCCCACTTCGAAGAGATCAACGTGGAGTACGATGCCGGCTCGACCGTTAGCGTTACCATGCACGACGGTTCTCACCTGCAACTGCGCAAACTCGAAGAAGACTACGACCCCACCGACCGCATCGCCGCCATGAAGCGCCTGAGCGAAGCGCACGACAAGGGCGAAGTCCTCACCGGTGTTTTCTACGTGAACACCAAGGCTCCCAGCTTCCTCGACATGCTGAACATGATCGATCAGCCTCTGGCCACGCTGCCGGAGTCGCTCACGCGGCCGGGCAGGGAAGCGCTGGAAGCGGCGATGGAGGAATTGCGGTAACTCTCGGCGCCACTCATTTCTGTCCCGATGCGCTTGTAAGCTCAATCCCCAATCCAGCTCCGTAATATTCCGCCAGCGCATGCCGCTCGTCTTCCGTGAGCAGTCCCGTGATCGTTCGCATGGGCATGTTGATGTCGTTCGCTCTTCGGCGGCTGGCAAATGCCTCCAGCTGATCGAGAACATAATCCGCGTTCTGCGTCGCCAGCGCCGGCGCTCCCGGACGATACGCCACCGGACCATGGCACGCCTGGCACGGCGGAATCCCGCGCTCTCCATCTCCAAACGAAATCAGCCGCGATGCGATCGCGGCATGACCATGATCCGGCGCCGCTTGCGGAAAACTGCGATCATCCTGAGGATCCTGAAACATTGGCAGCTTCGCATAGTACGCCACTACATCCGCCACATCGCGCAACGAAAGCGACTCCGCGATCGGCTCCATCACCGCCGACGCCCGCTTGTGACTTCGAAAATCTGCCAGCTGCTTCCAGGTCACCAGCCGGTCCATGCCCGCAAGGTTCGGAGTCGAGGCAGCCGTGCTAAAACCCTCTGCTCCGTGGCAGTGCTCGCACCGTCTGGCCAGCAGCATTCCCCGAAACGCGTCCCCGGATGAAGCTGCGGCAATTGTCTCGTGAGTCCAAGACACATCCGAAGGAATCCGCTCTGGTGGCTCGTCGCGGGCCAGAACTAGCGAACCGCCCGCCAGCAGGAAGATGACGAAGGTGGCAAAACTCCAACCGGAAGGGAAGTCTCGCTTATTGCGCTGCACAGCCCCCTCTTTCTCCCGGCTGCAGTGCAGGGAATTGCTCGCGCGGAACCACCATCAACTTCGATCGCATGGCATAATGTCCCGCCCCACAAAATTCGTGGCAGGGCAGCTGGTATTCTCCCGCACGCGCGAACTGAAGTTGCGCCTCGCTGATCGTGCCCGGCAGCACCTCCACGGCATAAGGCGTCCCAGTGAAGGCGAGCGAGTGTACGGCGTCGGCGCTGGTGATGCGCAGATGGACGGGAACTCCCGCCGGAACCAGAATGCAGTGCGGCACAAACAGGTATTGCTGGGCGATCATGCGTACGGTCACCGAACCGTCCGGCTCCTGCGCGGTTCCCAGATTGCTCTCGACAAATTCTCCCGCGAGGTGAAGCGCCAGCGGATCGACCTGGCGCGATCCCCTAAGAAAACGCAATATTGGCACATCGATTTGATAGTAGCGAGTAGCAGGGATCAGGCACAGAACCAGTACTGTAAGCAGGAACGTTCGCAGCTTTCGCCAGTTCACGATTAGTCCGATTCCCAAACGAGCGGGAAGGGCACGAGTTTACTCGAATAGTTAAGCCGCGGAAAACGCAGCCACGATTTAACACCCAAGGTAATTTTTCGCCGCCGAACTATGCCCCGAACTATGCCCCGCTAATTTCCTTCAATACCGCGCTGCAGCGCTCGCACACCGTGGGATAATCCTTGTCTTCGCCTACCCGGGTCGAATAATTCCAGCAGCGCTCGCACTTCAATCCATCTGCTTTCTTCACTTCAACGTGCACGCTGCCGGTGCCGTTGCCGGACGCCTGCGTAAGCGTTACCGCAGAGACGATGAAGAGATAGCGTAGCTGGTCGGCGTGCCGCGCCAGCACCGAATAAACAGGATCGGGGGCGGACAGAGCAACCTGGGCTTCGAGCCCGGTCCCGATCAGCTTGTTGTTGCGGGCTTCCTCGAGCGCCTTGAGAACCTCATCGCGCACCGAGCGCAGCGTCGTCCAATCCTGGGCCGATGATTCCTCTTCTGTGGACAATGCCGCGCTTTGCGCCTCACCCAGAATATCTTCGGCCGAGGGAAATAAAGCCAAATGCACGCTCTCGCTGCGGCCGGCAACCTTCGGCAGATAGTCCCAAACTTCTTCAGAAGTGAACGTCATGATCGGCGCCAGCAATCTCACCAGCGCTTCTCCAATGCGCCACACGGCGGTCTGAGCGCTGCGCCGCCGCTTCGACTTGGGAGCGGAAATATAAAGCCGGTCTTTGAGCACATCGAAATAAAATGCGCTCAGGTCAACAATGCAAAAGTGATTCAGCCGGTGGTAGATCTTGTGGAAGGCGAACTCGTCATACGAACTCCTGACATCCTTTGCAAACGCCAACGTCTGGCGCAGCATGTACTGGTCGAGCGCTTCCATCTCCTCGAAGGCAACCGCATCCTTCTGCGGATCAAAGTCGCCAAGATTTCCCAGCACGTAGCGAAACGTGTTACGAATCTTTCTGTAATTCTCTGCAACGCGCTGCATCAACTGCTCGGAGCCAACCACGTCTTCGCGAAAATCGACCGACGCCACCCAGAGCCGCACAACCTCTCCACCCAGCCGGCTTGCGATATCCACCGGATCCACGTCGTTGCCGCGCGACTTCGACATGGCCTGGCCTTTTTCATCGAGCGTCCATCCCGGTGTGACCACGCCCTTGTATGGAGGCGTTCCGTGTGTCCCCATGGCGCACAGCAGCGACGACTGAAACCAGCCGCGGTACTGATCGCCGCCCTCGAGGTAAAGATCCGACGGCCAGGGATAAGCCGGCTCATCGTCAACTAGCGCAAG
>Ga0209380_10000615_pt1 | contig 25087 bp, 21 predicted proteins | sample HubBroMetageWFT6_FD_188347 | JGI IMG/M metagenome (GOLD analysis project Ga0209380, IMG submission 188347) | Warmed and freeze-thawed soil microbial communities from the Hubbard Brook experimental Forest, New Hampshire - Hubbard Brook CCASE Soil... | ecosystem: Environmental > Terrestrial >... | reverse complement strand
ATATTTCCATCGCTCTCATCGTCGCCATTTGGCTGTTCCTGTACCGGACCCGCCGCGGTCTCGAATTGCGCGCCATCGGCGACAATCATGCCTCCGCGCACGCGCTCGGCTATCCGGTTTTAAGGATACGGATGTTGGCGGTGTTATTCGGCGGGGCCTGCGCCGGGCTTGCCGGTGCCTATCTGCCGCTCGCTTATACGCCGTTCTTCATTCCGGGCATGACTTCGGGCCGGGGCTGGATCGCGTTGGCGCTGGTGGTGTTCGCGTCCTGGCGGCCCGGCCGCTTGGTGATCGGCGCCTACCTGTTCGGCGCGGTCAGCATTCTCGGACTTGCTTTACAACCGCTGCACCTCGGTATCCCCCAGCAAATGATGAATGCGCTGCCCTATCTTGCCACGGTCGTCGTTCTCGTGTTGATTTCGAGGACGCGCGGCACCGCCGGGTCCGCCGCGCCGGCGTCGCTTGGTGTTGTTTTCGTACCGGACCGCTGAACTGTCCTGCGGGCACGTTGCGGGCGCTTCGCACGTGGGGTTTTGTTGGGGGTTTCTTTGGGGGCTTCTCGAGTGGGAATTGTGAACTTACGCCCGTCTGTCCAACCCGGAGTAAAATCATGAAGAAATGGAACGTCGTTGCCATGGCTGCGGTCCTTACGATCGCCGCCGGAACGTTCGGTGCAACATACGCCGCCGACAAGTTGAAAGTCGGCTTCATTTACGTTGGCCCGGTCGGCGATCTGGGCTGGAGCTATCAGCACGACCTCGGCCGCAAGGCCATGGACAAGGCGCTCGGCGACAAGGTCGAGAGCACCTATCTGGAGAGCGTGCCCGAAGGCGCCGATGCCGAACGCTCGATCGAGCAGTTGGTGCGGGCCGGCAACAAGCTCATTTTCACCACCTCGTTCGGTTATATGGACCCGACCCTGAAGGTTGCGAACAAATATCCGGACGTGTTCTTCGAGCACGCTACCGGCTTCAAGCGCGCTAAAAACATGAGCACGTATGCCGCGCGCTTCTATGAAGGTCGCTATATCCAGGGCCAGATCGCGGCGAAGATGTCTAAGTCGGGAATTGTCGGCTACATCGTCTCGTTCCCGATCCCGGAAGTTATCTCCAACATCAACGCCACCATGCTCGGCGCTCAATCGGTGCGGCCGGACATAAAGTTCAAAATCGTTTGGGTGAATTCCTGGTTCGATCCGGGCAAGGAAGCCGACGCCGCCAAGACACTTATCGATCAAGGTGCCGATGTCCTCACTCAGCACACCGACTCGCCGGCGGCGACGCAAATCGGTGCGCAACGCGGCGTCTACACGTTCGCCGAATCGTCGGACATGATCAAGTTCGGTCCGAAGACCCAGTTGACCGGCGACACCGACTATTGGGGCGGCTATTACACCAAGCGGGCTCAGGCCGCGCTCGACGGCAAATGGCAGTCGGAAGATACTTGGGGCGGCCTGGATTCCGGCATGGTTGTGATGTCGCCCTACACCAATATGCCGGACGACGTGAAACAGATGGCGGAGAAAACCGAAGCGGCCATCAAGTCCGGCGCCTTGCATCCGTTCAAGTGTCCGATCACCGATCAGGACGGCAAGACGGTGGAGTGCAAGGGCGGTGACCACCTCGACCCGGGCCAAATCCTCAGCATGAACTGGTACGTGAAGGGGATCGACGACAAGTTTCCGGGCAAGTAAGTCCGAAATACCATAACGGCGAGAATGCAGATGGCCGGGTATCCCCCGGCCATCTTTTTGTTTGTTCCTGGCTTGACGGGGAAAGGCGATCATCGGTCCGAAGGCCCATGGACCGACGTTTCGCGCTAATACGCGCTGGCGGCCTAGTCCGCACACGCCTTGAACGCCATCTTCTTCGGGCCGGTTGTCCTGGACCGGTGGCTGAGGAAACCAAAGGAGTGCGCGATGACGACAGCTCTCATCACAGGAGCGACCAGCGGAATCGGGCGCGCGACTGCCGATAAACTGGCGCAGTCGGGAGTCCACGTCATTGTCGTGAGCCGCAATGCCGAACGCGGCGCAAAGACGATTGCCGAAATTCGCGCCGCCGGAGGGAAAGCCGATTTCATCTCGTCGGATCTCGGCGACGCGGCGAACGCACGCGCGGTTGCGCGCAGAGCGATTGAGCTGGGAGGCGGTCAAGTCGACATCCTGATCAATAACGCCGGCATTTTTCCGTTTGGTCCGACGCACGAGATGACCGAGAAGTCATTTGACGAAGTGTATGCGCTCAACGTGAAGGCGCCCTACTTCCTTGTTGCCGAGCTTGCCCCTTTGATGGCGCAACGCGGCCACGGAGCTATCGTCAACGTCTCGACAATGGTCGCCGAATATGGCGCGGCGGGCATGAGCCTCTACGGATCGAGCAAAGCCGCCATTAATCTGCTGACCAAAGCCTGGGCGGCCGAATATGGCCCCCAAGGTGTGCGGGTGAATGCGGTTAGTCCCGGCCCGACCCGCACCGAAGGAACGGCAGTAATGGGCGATGCGCTGCAACAGCTCGCGGCCCAAGCGCCGGCTGGGCGTCCAGCCGCGCCCGAGGAGATTGCCGAAGCGATCATATTCCTGGCAACCGACCGCGCTAGCTTCATCCACGGCGCGGTCTTGCCGGTAGATGGCGGCAGAACCGCCGTATAATTCCGTCACTCTGAATGGGCGGGCGGCTTCTTCATCACTTGTTCATTGTGCGATGCCGAATGGTGTCGAAACGCCGCTTTGGTCGAACGAGCTTTAATTTTTTCTTGAACCTCTTGCCCATAATGCGGTTGCGGCGGCGAAATTTCGGCCGCCGCCTTTTGCGCGCTTAGATATTACAGGAAGTGGATAGAGAGGGCCGCTGCTATGTTAAAGGAACTCAATCGCCTGACGCTCCCAGTCGCCATCTCGATCGCCTCTTTCGATGGGACATATTTCATCGCTGCGGGCTTCTTCGAGCTGACCCAGCGCGAAATGATTCTCGGCCTTGTTGCCGGCGCGGTCAGTGGACTGGCGGTGCTGGCGGCGGTGTTGGTGCAGTCGGCAAGACATGCCGCGCCGCACGCGACTTCGTCCTAACCAGAGCCTCAGAAGCCGGAATTCATATGCTTTTCCCGCGAGTCGAGAAAATGTGGCAGCACTTACGGGCCTTCGTGCAGGACAAGTCCGGGGCTACCGCCATCGAATACGCGATCATCGCCTCCGGGCTTTCCATTGTGATCGTAGCCGCAGTCAACGGCATCGGCACCAAGCTCAACACCACGTTTGGTTCGGTCTCGACCCAGTTGAAATAGCCGATAGGCCGCCGCGTATGCGCGGGGTTTGATCGCCGCCAACGACGGCGCATTGCTGTTGCCTAATCTGCGCGATTTGATTTTGCGCGATCGCCACCACCAAAAAGCGGCGTAGGCGAGGATGATCGTTCCGAACGGCTCCGGCACGGCGAACGCACCGAACAGCGCAAGCGCCCCCGGTGAGCTGAACCGTTCTTTCAGCGAAAGCCGCTCGATGAACGCCATTGACCGCCGTCCCGATACACCTGGGAGCGGTCAAGTTAACGTTTTTTTTACCACGCGGCGCGGGGCGGCTTGAACATGGTTAACGCAATCTGAGCGCCTGCGTCATGTCCCCCGTGTCAGCGTCCTGCGTAGGCGTCGAGCTCGGCGAGATATCCGTCCTTCAGCGTCCGCGGCAGCCACGTGCTCTCGAACGCGTTGCGCGACAGCTGCACCACCTCGCCCTTGCTGAGACCGCCTTCTTCCTGCGTGCAGACGAAGTTCTCGTTCATATAGCCGCGGAAATAGGCGGGGTCGTCGGAGTGCACGGTGGCGCGAATGCCGAGCTCGAGCATCCGCTTTATCTCCTTTGCTTTGCTGCCGTTGGTGACGAAGGCGTTCGAGACCGGGCAGATAGTAAGCGCGAGTTGCCGGCGCGCGACTTCCTCAATTAGCTCGTCGGAGTCGAGCACATTGACGCCGTGATCGATGCGGTTGACGCCGATCTCCTCCAGCACCTGCCGGATATGCTCGGTGGTATTGTGCTGGTCTACGTCGCAATGCATGGTCAGGAAGAAACCTTCATTGCGGGCCCGTGCAAACACCTCCTTGAACTTGATCGGCGGATTGTTCTTCTCGTCGGAATCGAGGCCGACGCCGACGATCCAGTCGCGATAGGGCAGCGCCTGCACCAGCGTTGTCATGGCGAACTCTGCGCTCCAGTCGCGCAGGAAACACATGATCAGCTGACTTTTGATGCCGAGAATGCGTTCGGCGTCCATCTGCGCCCGGCGAATGCCGCGAATGATGACGTCGAACGGCACGCCGCGCCCGGTATGCGGCTGCGGGTCGAAGAACATTTCCACATAGCGCACGTTATGCGCATGCGCTTTGGCGAGGTAGGCGAACGTCAGGTCGTAAAAGTCCGGCTCGTGCACCAAAACCCTCATGCCCTCGTAATAGATTTTCAAAAACGAGGGCAGGTCGTGGAAATCGTAGGCTGCACGCAGCTCCGCGACATCCTTGTAAGGCAGCGTCATGCCGTTTCTTTTCGCCAGCTCGAACTTCATTTCCGGCTCGAGCGTGCCTTCGAGATGCACGTGCAGCTCGCATTTCGGCATACCGGCAATGAAATCGCGCAAATTGCTCATGACTGACCCCCTTAAGGCTGGCGCGGGCAGGAAGACTGCGAGCCAAGTTATCGGGAGGCTCGCGCCGAGTCGATCTATAGCGTTTCCGGCATCGGCGTCGCCTTGCCGTCCGCCAGGGCAAATTGTGGGATGTGGCCGAGCCCCTGGACAAGACGCGCGTCGGCGCCGAGCGTCTTGTTCCATTCGTGGCCTTCGGTCAAAATCACGCCGGCGCCGACGATCTCGGCGCCCGCCGCGCGCGCTAGCGCAAATGTCGCGGCAAGGCTCGAGCCGGTTGCGACCACGTCATCGACGACCGCGACGCGCCGTTTCGCCAATAGCGGCACGGCGCGGCGGTCGAGCATCAGCCGTTGCTTGCCGGAGGATGTGACCGATTGCAGCTCCTCGAGCAGGGCGTCGCCCAAATGGATTTTTGGCGACTTCTGCGCAATCACATACTGGTCGAGTCCCAGCGCGCGCGAAACTTCGATGACGACCGGAATGCCAAGCGTGGCGGCGCCGACAACGATGTCGGGCTTGAGCGGCCCGAGTTTTTGCGCCAGCGCCTTGCCGATGCGCTCGCCAAACCGCACGCCCATGTCGATCACCATAAGCAGCGAAATGGCGAGCTTGTCGTTGATCGGCACGATCGGCAGCGTCACCGGCTCGCCGGCAATATCGACGATATAGGTCTGCATTCGGGTCATCTTCTCCGCTGGGGAGGCTTCGATCCCACGGCGCATAGCACGGCCCGTGCCAAATACGTCAAGTCCGGGCGGACATTTCGGCGATTTTTTAAATGAGACGCAAACATTTCGGTGCAAGGATTCGAGCAAAGAGCATGACTTTGCTTCGCCGCGGATGACCAAAGCGGCCCGGATTGAGACAGCCAATGGCGGTGGAAAAACCTCGCAGCAACTTGCGCTTCGCATTAATGCCGACCCTCACCGCCGGTATCGGCCTCCTGGTCTTACTGGCCGTCGGTGCGGTGATGGTGGTGCATTGGATCGTCGACCGCGACGTCGTGCAGGATTTTGCCACCGCGCTGGTCATGCGAGTGTTGTCCGCCGAGGAAGCTGCCGTGCGGCGGCACCTCGATGCGGCGGTCCATCAGGGAGATTTCATCGCCGCCGCCGTCAGCGGCGGCCGCTACAAGCTGGCCGATCCGGCGTTCGAGAATTTTGTCGGCGGTTCATTCGCCGCCGCGCCCCAGGTCGATGCGCTGGTGGTGGGCGATGCCGACGGAAACGTGTTGCGGGTGGTTCGTCTGCCCTCGGGGGCGGGCGCTCAGGTGGATCGCATCAGCATTCGCGACGACAGCCAGTTGGGCCGATTCGCAAACTTCGTTCGCGGCCGCAAGGAGCCGTATTGGGGACCGCCGGTCTACCGCAAAGCGCGCGGCGAAACGTTCTTGAATTATTGCGTACCGATTTGGAGCGGCGAGAATTATCTGGGTTTCGTGATAATCGGGATTTCGACTCAAGAGCTTTCCAGATTTGCGAAGGAACTTAGCGCTCCGCCGCGCACAACAGCATTTATGGTGTACGACGACGACCGCGTGCTCGCCCATCCGTTGATGGCGGCGGCAAATCCCGATCCATCAGAAACCGATACTTTCCCGCCGCTGCGAACGCTCGGCGATCCGGTCATTGCCGATCTTGGCCATTTGCCGACGATCCACGAGTTCCGGCTTCGACTGCCGCCCGGTGTTCTGGCCCGGCGATCCACCGGCCACGGCGAATCCTATTTCGTATTTGCCCGTGAAATCTCCGACTACAAGGAATTGCCGATCACGGTGGGAACTTACGTTCTCGCGCGCACGGTCGATGCGCCGATCAAGCTTCTCTACTCGGCGACATTGCTGGCGATGGCGATGCTCGCCGTTGCCCTGGTTGCTGGAGCAGTCATGGCGACCGCGATCTCGCGGCCGATACGCCGCGCGGCCAAAGGCGCAACCGCCATCGGCCAGCTTGATTTCGACCAGGTGGCGCCGCTCAGCCATAGCATGTTTCGCGAGATCGAGAGTCTTGCGACTTCATTCAACGCCATGCTCGAGGTGCTCAAAGCGTTCGGCCGATATGTTCCGCGCAGCCTGGTCATGCGGCTGATCAAGGAGGGTCGCTTCGGCGCCGGCACCACGGAACGCGCCGTCGCCATCATGTTCACCGATATCGTCAGCTTCACCGCGATCTGCGAAAAGATGACGGCCATCGAAGTCGCGGCTTTCATCAATCATCACCTGACGCTGATTGCGGCTTGCGTCGAGCATGAAGGCGGCACCATCGACAAATTCATTGGCGATGCGGTGATGGCCTTTTGGGGCGCGCCAGCTCACATGGACAATCCCGCCGCGGCGGCCTGCCGGGCCGCGATTGCCATTCAAGCGGTGCTCGCCGCCGACAACAAGGAGCGCGCCGCGGCCGGCCTCGCGCCGGTCCACATCCGCATCGGCATCCATATGGGTCCAGTAGTGGTCGGCGATATCGGCGCCCCAAACCGGATCAATTACACCATCGTCGGCGACGCGGTGAACGCGACGCAGCGGCTGGAAAGTCTCGGCAAGGAGGTCGATCCGGACGCCGAGGCGATTGTGCTGGTCAGCAGCGATGTTGTTGCCGCGGCGCCCGGCTTTCGCTTTGTCGAACGCGGCGCGCACCGCGTTAAAGGCAAGCAGCAAAGTCTCGACGTCTATCAGCTCGCCGGCAAATCCGACGCCAACGCCAATAAGGCGCAGTGAACAATCAGACCGCGCCTTGTAGCGTCTTTGCCGCCGAGGAATGACGCCGGATCAGGTCGGCGAGATCGAGCCCGGGGATTTGACCGTTCTCGACGATCCAGCGCCCGCCGACCATGACGCGGTCGGCGCGATGGGCGCCGCAGAGAACGAGCGCCGCCAGCGGATCGCCACTGCCGGAAAAGCGCAATTCGTCGAGCTTGAACAAGGCGAGGTCGGCCATTCTGCCGACCGCGATTTCGCCGATGTCGCTGCGGCCGGCGCAGGCCGCCGAGCCTTTGGTCGCCCAACGCAGCGCGTCGAGGTGGCTCACCTTGCCGACGCCGTACCGGCTCCGCTGTAGCAGGAACGCAGCCCGGACTTCCTGCATCAGATTGGAAGCGTCGTTCGAGGCCGAGCCGTCGACGCCAAGACCGACGCGGACGCCTTGCTCTTCCATGGCGCAGACCGGGCAGGCGCCGGAGGCGAGCGTCTGGTTGCTGCACGGGCAGTGCGCGACGCTCGTGCCGGCGCGGGCAAGCCGCGCGATCTCATCCGGTGTGAAATGAATGCCGTGCGCGAGCCAGGTGCGCTCGCTCAGCCAGCCGCATTCCTCCAGGTAATCGAGCGGGCGGCACTTGTAGAGCTCATGGCAGAAGCGATTCTCGTCTTCGGTTTCGGCAAGATGGGTGTGCAGGCGCAGGTCGAGCCGTCGCGCCAGGTCGGCGGTCTTGCGCATCAGCGAGGTGGTGACGGAAAAAGGCGAGCAGGGGGCGAGCGCGATTTGCACCATCGCTCCTTCGCCGCCCTGGTGATGACGCTGCACCACGCGCTCGCAATCGGCGAGGATCGTGTCCTCGTCCTGCACGACCGAATCCGGTGGCAGCCCGCCGTCGCGCTGTGACAGATTCATCGACCCTCGGGTCAATAATACGCGCACGCCCAGACGGCGCGCGGCGGCGACTTCGATGTCGACGGCGTCTTCGAGCCCTTTGGGAAAGACGTAGTGATGATCGGTCGTCATTGTCGCGCCCGACAACAACAGCTCGGCCGTCGCCAACGTCGCTGCGAGGTCAAGCGCTTCCGGCGTCAACCGCGCCCAGAGCGGATAGAGCGTTTGCAGCCAGGGAAACAATTCACGGTCGAGCGCCGCGGGCACGGCGCGCGTGAGCGTCTGATAAAAATGGTGATGGGTGTTGATCAGCCCGGGCAACACCACGTGCGCGGCGGCGTCGAATGTCGTTATATTCGGCGTTGCCGGCGCGCGCCCGGCCGGGACCAGCTCTACGATGCGGCCGTCAATAACCACGATGCCGCGCGGCGCACCGTCCGCGAGAATCGCCAGCGGGTCTTTGATCCAGAGGGCAGGAGGTTCGGGATTCATTCAGACACTCGTCGCTTGGACGAGCGTAACTATCAACCAGCCGTAAGTCCTGCCGAATTCGATGGCTGAGGGGAGCCTTTATAGGCTGGCAGATTCGGGGTACCCGTCGGCTTAGGCGGCGTGTTGCTTTCGTAGCGCCACAAGCCGTTCGAGCCGCTGCATATATTGTCGGTCGAAATGCTCTCTAAGAGACCGGCGCGGCGGCGGCAGCGAGACGATGTTTTCGGAATCGGCGCAGAACTCGCTGCAATAAAAGCGGTCCGCGGTCCCTTTCCATGCCTTATCGTGGTCGATTGACTGGTTGCAGGTTGGGCAGCGCATTGGAGCCTCCGGTATCCCGGATATTGCAACCGCGAAGGCGCCAATAAGTTCCCTCCCTTGAAATGGCAAAAACTCAGCAATTTCAACGGTCAACACAATGGTGCATCGCGCGGTCAAGAGACCGCCGATAGCGGCGGTGCCCCGACGCCGCTTTGCCGGTGGATTTCGCGCGCGACGCGCAAGATCAGCGGCTCTTCGAAGCGCGGCGCCACGATCTGCATGCCGATCGGCAGTCCGTCGGCTGACAAGCCGGCGGGTGCGCTCGCGGCGGGCAGGCTGACCAGCGTGATCAGGTAAGCTGGCGCGATCCAGTCGATATAATTGTCGAGCTTGCGGCCGTTGATGGTGTCGGGAAAATTCATCTCGACCGGAAACGGCTTGACCGGCGCCGCCGGCGTCAGCAGCACGTCGTAACGCTCGAACAGCTTGCGGAAGCGATGAAAAATATCTTCGCGCACCTGTTCGGCCGCGGCGTAATCGAGCGCGGTCAGTTTCAGTCCGGCTTCGACGTTGCCTCGCAAGTTGGGACCGAATTCGCCGATCTGCGAAAGCCGTTGGTATTGCTGGCCGACCATCCAGAATCCGCGCCAGGTCTGATAGGCGGCGCGGCCCACGCTTACGTCGAAGTCGATCTGCTCGACCTCGGCCCCGAGTTTTTGCAGCGTGACCGCCGCGCCGCGGCAGATGGCATCGACCTCCGGCTCGACGCCAATGCCGGCGATGTCGGAGACGTAGGCGACGCGCAGGCCCTTGATGTCACCGCCGCGCTTGAGCGCGGCGGCTGAGCTCTGCCAGGGCGGCGCCACCGAGATTGGCGAAATGCGCGAAAAGCCGACGAGCGCATCGAGGAACAGCGCTGCGTCTTCGGCGTCGCGCGCCAACGGACCGTGAACTTGGCCGAAGTCCCACTGCAGATGCAGTGGAGAGCTGGGCACAAGGCCCGGCGTCGCGCGGATGCCGACAATGCCGCAGAAAGCGGCCGGAACGCGAACGGAGCCGCCGAAATCCGTGCCCTGCGCAATCGGCAGCATGCCGGCCGCGACAGCGGCGGCGGAACCGCCTGACGAACCGGCCACGCTCAGTGCGGTATTCCAGGGATTTCGCGTCGGCCCGAACAGCACGTTGTTGGTGTTGGCGCCGGCGGCGAATTCTGGCGTGTTGGTCTTCGCCACCACAATGGCGCCGGCGGCTTTGAGCCGGCGCACCGCTTCGGCGTCTTCGGTCGGCACATAATCCTTGTAAAGCGGTGAGGCATAGGTGGTGCGAATGCCGGCGGTCGGCGTGATGTCCTTTACGCCGATTGGCAAGCCATGCAGCACGCCGAGCGCTTCGCCCTTCATCACTGCGCGTTCGGCGCCGTGCGCGGCATCGCGCGCTTGTTCGGCGGCGAGCGTGACAATGGCGTTGACTTGCGGATTGAGCGCTTCAATTGCTTCCAGATAAGCGTCGAGAACTTCGAGTGGACTTATTTTGCGCGAGGCAATGAGCCGCGCCAGTTCGCGGGCTGACATGCGCAGCACACTTTTGTCGGCCATGGCGTAGCTACTTTCCCGACCAATGAACGAAGCGCCGCTCGATTAACAGGAACAAAAGATTGAGGCCATAGCCGAGCGCCCCCGCGGCGAAGATCGCTGCGTACATGCGCGGCATGTCGAACAATTGCTGCGCCTCGAATACGCTGTGACCGAGACCGTCCTGCGAGCCGATGAACATTTCCGCCACCACGATGATCACGAGCGCGAGCGACACGCCATTGCGAAGACCGATGAAAGTCTGCGGCAGCGACTCGAGCAGCATGACATCGAACAAAACGCGCAGCCGCGAAGCGCCCATGACCTTGGCGGCGAGAAGCCGTGTCTTGCGCGCGTTCATGACCCCGTAAGCGACGTTGAAGAGGATGACCAGGATGGCGCCGAAGGCGGCGACCGCGATCTTGGTCTCGTCGCCGACGCCAAACAGCACCAGGAATAGCGGGAACATCGCAGAGGCAGGCGTCGAGCGGAAAAAATCGATGACGAATTCGAGCGAGCGATAAATCCGTTCGGAGGAGCCGAGCACGATGCCGAGCGGAATGGCAATGACGGCGGCGATCGCGGTCGCCGCCGCGGTCCGGTACACGGTCTTGACGAAATCAAAGCCGAGTGGGCCGCCGTCCATGCCTTGCCACAGCGAGGCGAAAGTCGAAAGCGGCGAGGGCAGCAGCACGGGATCGACCCACTGCCAATAGGATGCGATCGACCACAAAGCGAGCAGGGCTACGACGCCGGCGATCGGCAGAAAGGCCGTGGCGCGCTCGGAATTCATGCCCGGCGCACCTCGTGTTGGAACACTTCGAGGCACTCCGCCTTGGTTTGTACGAAAATCGGGTCGGAGAGCGTCGCTTCGGTGCGCGGCCGGGCGACCCTCACGGGCGCGAAGGCCGCGACCCGCGCCGGATGCCGCGACAGCAACAGCACGCGGTCGGCGAGGAACACCGCCTCTTCGAGGTCGTGCGATACCAAGACGGTGGTGGTGCCGGTTTCCATAAAAATGCGCTGCAACTGGGCGCGCATGAACAGCGTCATTTCATAGTCGAGCGCCGAGAACGGCTCATCGAGGAACAGGATTTCAGGCTCGACCACCAATGCGCGGAGGATCGACACTAACTGCTGCTGGCCACCGGACATTTGATACGGATAAAGCGCGAGATCGAGCTTGATACCGAGATGCGTGACCAGCGCTTCGGTTCGCGCCCGCCGCTTCGCCAGCGGCACGTTCATCAGCTTTAAGGGATAAGCGATGTTGTCGAAGGCGCGAAGCCAGGGAAACAGCGCCTCGCGATAGTTCTGGAACACATAGCCGAACTTGACGTCGGAAAGCTTCCGGCCGTCGAACAGAATTTGTCCGGCGTCAGGCGCGGTGAGTCCGGCAATGGTGTTGATCAGCGTGGACTTGCCGCAGCCATTCGGTCCGAACACCGAAACAAGCGCGCCGCGCGGAATATCGAGATCGAAATTGTCGTAGATGACGGTGGCGCCGAAGCGTTTACTCAAGCCCCGGATGGTGACGTGCGGACGCGGTTCTGGCACGGCCGCGCCCGCTGCCGCTTCGGCCGGCCGCGCATCATTCACGGCGTTTGCCCAAGACCGCCATCAGAACGGCTGCAAATACTTTTTCACGTCGACTTTTTCCGGAACGACGCCGATGTCGTGGCCGAAGTCGGCGAATGTCTGCAAGTCGGCGATCTGCCTTTTCGTCATGTCTTTGACCATGACGTAGCCGAGCATCGGGACGGTATCGACGACGCTTTCCGGCGTCAGGGTGTTCTTGAGCAGATGCTTGCGCGCGCTCTGCGGATCGCTGGCAATCAGCGCCAGCGCCTTGGCCCAGGCTTGGGCAAAGCGTTTGGCGATTTCGGGGCGTTTGTTGATAAAATCGGACGAGAAGGCGCAGCCCGCGGCAAAGGGATCGGCTTCCGGATCGTTGAGCACGTATTTGGCGATGACGCCCGCTTCGACGGTCTTGGCGAAGCCGAGCTGGTTCATGACGCTGGCATTCGGTTCAAGCGTGTAGCCACCGTCAAACGTGCCGGCTTTCATGGCGTTGATGTGCTGGCCCATATCGAGCTGGTCGATGGTGTAATCGCCGTCGTGCAAGCCGACCTTGGCGAGAATGCCCTTGGCGGTGTTGAGGTTGGCCGGTCCCGGCGCCGACATCAATTTGCGGCCCTTGAAGTCCTTAAGCGACGTGACCTGGTCGGCGAGGCCCGAGCGGACGACGAATTGCTCCATGCGGTGCGTCGCGTTCTGGCCGTTCATGGCGACATACATCGCAGCGCCAGGTTTCTTCAGGTTGGCATTGAGCCCTTCAAGCGTGACCAGGACGATGGAAACTTCGATCTGCCCGGTGATCAGCGCGGCGACATTGGCCGGGCCGCCCATCAGTGTGATGGTCTGTGGCTCCAGATCGAGCTCCTTGAAGTAGCCGAGATCGAGCGCGATGAAATAGGGCAGCGACGACGAAACCGGGAAGACGCCGACATTCACCTTCTCTGCGCTATAAGCGCCGGTCGGCGCACCAGCCAGCAGCACGGCAGCCGCAGCGGCGATGAAAATTCGTCGAACGGGCATTGAGAAGACCGCCATCATGACGGGCATCGCCAAGCAAAGCCCGTGCCGCGCTGACACTACTCGCCGGCGTCGATAATGGCGATGCACGGGCCGCCACCTTGCGGTCCCTGGTGCATGGCATCGACCGAGACGAACACCGCCGGATCGCCGATCGCCGCGGCGGCGACGCCGCCGACCGCGCCCTTGGCGTGGCGGTGCCAGGCCACATCGGAATCGTCGAGCATGATTTGACGGCGGCCGCGCAGCTTGCCGGTGCGATCGGCCTCGCACTTCATGAAGCAATTGATCAGCCGTCCCTTGAGATCCTCGGCGCGCGGCCGCTCCGGCAGATCGAGGCCGGCATTGCGGATGGATTCGTAGATGCCGTCGATGTCGAGCGCGTCTTTCATCACCGAATGACCGATGCGATAGCGGCCGCCGGCGCCCTTTTTGTTGCCGAGCAGTACGATTTGCGCCTGCGTCAATTCCACGCCGGACGAGCACGAGGCCACAGAGGAATAAAGGTCGAGGTTGCGGCAGATTTCTTCCGCCTTCGGCATCTTGATCTCATGGAGGCCGACGGCGATGCCGAGCCCGGTGGTGCCGTTCGACACGCCCATGGATTCGTGGACTTCGCAGAACACCTCCTTGCCGCGCTTGTGCGCGTCGAGCACGGAGTCGACGGTGAGAAGCGGCGTCTTGGTCTGCACATAATGCACGTCGGCCGGATCGTCGATGCCGGCGTCGCGCATGGCGGCGCGCACGCCCTCGGCGACTTTTTCCACCATCGCCGGGCGGCCGATGTCCTCGGGGAGGATCTCGGCGCTCATGGCGGTGCCGATCACCAGGCGGGGTTTGTCCGCCGGGCCGGTTTTGGCGTTGCGCGCGAATACCGTCGCATGCGGCGTGATCACGCCGTCGCAGCCGCCCGACCACACCATCGGGATTTGCGCGATCTCCTGTTCGGAGCGGCCGCCGAGTTTCTTCAGCACGGCGCGGAACGCCTGGTCGGCGAGGATGCGGGTGAAATCGTTGACGCCGCCATTGCCTTCGGTCTTGCCGATGACGGCGATCACTTCATCGGCCTTGAACTGGCCGCTCCTGATCGCCGCCTCCATGCCGGAGGCGTCCTGGACGTTCTTCAATTCGACTTTGGCGACTTCAATGGCCATTGCGATTTGGTCCTTAAGCTTTGTTCAGGGCGCTTTTCTCGTTATGCGCGGGTTTGGCCGCCGCACTTTTGATGAAATGCCGCTGTCAACAAGGTGTGGCAAAACCGGAGCATGTTCAATCGCACAATGGAGCCTCGGGTCAAGCCGGGCGATGGCGCAGGGCGAGCGCTTGAAATGTCGGCGTCAACACGTCAAACAAAGGCCAACTCCCACCCCCGTAGCGGACGTGCTTCTCCGTTGCGATTCCGGCACCCGTGACAGCCGATGAATGCAAGCACCGGCAAACGTACGGCATTCGAGCAGGTTGTGCTGTTGTTGCAGGGCGGCGGCGCGCTCGGCTCCTATCAGGGCGGCGTTTATCAGGCGCTCGCCGAAGCCGACCTGCATCCCGATTGGGTAGCCGGAATTTCCATCGGCTCTTTCAACGCGGCGATCATTGCCGGCAATCCGCCCGAGCGGCGGGTCGAGCGTCTGCGGGAGTTCTGGGAGACGGTGTCGAAATCGCCGCTGGGTTTTTATTCTGAATTCTTCAACCTGGAAGACGATTTCACCCACGAAGCCATCAATCAGCTTCGCGCATGGCACATCGTGATGTTCGGCGCGCCGCACTTTTTCGTTCCGCGCTCCCCGGCGACGGTGTTCTTTCCCGGACACGCGCGCAAGGCAAGCTTTTACGACAACACGCCCATCAGCGAGACGCTGACGCGGCTGGTCGATTTCGATCGGCTCAATGGCGGCGAAATGCGATTCAGCGTCGGCGCGGTCGACGTCCGCTCCGGAAATTTCACCTATTTCGAACCGGGGTCCGAGCGCATTGGCGTCGAACACATCATGGCCAGCGGTTCGCTGCCGCCGGCATTTCCCGCCACTGAAGTCGGCGGCAATTTCTATTGGGACGGCGGGCTTGTTTCCAACACGCCGCTGGAGTGGGTGCTCGATAGCCAGCCGCGGCGCGACACGCTCGCCTTCCAGGTCGATCTGTGGAGCGCACGCGGCGCACTGCCCAGAGACATCATTGACGTCGAAGTGCGGCACAAGGAAATCGTCTATTCGAGCCGCACCCGCGCGGCGACCGATCACTACAAGCATGTGCAAAAATTGCGCAATGCGCTGGCGAAGCTGCTTGGGAAATTGCCGCCGGAATTGAACGAGACCGAAGAGGCTAAAATCCTCGCCGGAGCGGCGGACGATAAGGTCTTCAATATCGCGCACCTGATTTACCGCTCCAAAGTCTACGAGGGTTATTCAAAGGATTTCGAGTTTTCCCGCCGCACCATGGAAGAGCATTGGCAAGCCGGTTACGGCGATGCCCGGCTGACGCTGGAAAATCCGCAAGTCTTCGAGCTTCCCGATCGGCTGGAAGGGGTGAAGACGTTCGACCTCGGTGCTGATCGACGGGACTAAGCCTACACAAAAAATCGGCGGCTCGAGGCAATTACGGCGCCAGCGGCATCCACCAAGATCGCGTCAGGCCGCGTGCTATCAAACGACGGATCAGGAAGACGACGTCCGAGAACGCGCCATGAAGAAGAAGGGTTACAAAAATTCGTCCGACCGGAGCCGGCGGGTCATAGCCCAACTTGGACGAGGATGCGTTAAGTTGCTGCTGCTTGAGTGCCGGGGAGGGTCTTATCCAGCGCTTTCAACGCGTCCTCCAGGACCTTTCGAATGTGGGCGGTATTGCTCGCGTCGATCATGTTGGCGTTCAGGTAGAAATCCAGTCCGGTCTGGTGCTCGCTGAATACTTGGACTGTCTGGCCAGCGGCGTCGCGAATGCCGCTAATCGCGTAGGGTATGACTTCGCGGCTGATTCCTTTCATTGTGATCGGCGGCAGTCCTTCCGCAATAACCATATCTCGAACCAGCGCGTAGGTTTCATAGCTGACCACGATGTGTCCGGGCTGTGCCACCGATTGCAGCCGCGCCGCAAGGTTGGCTTCGGCACCGATGATTGTGTAATCCATCCGATCATCGCTGCCGAAATTGCCAACGTTGCAATAGCCGGTGTTGATGCCCATGCGCACCCGGAACGGCTGTTCGATGCCGGCGTTGCGCCATTTGGCATTCAGCCCCGCGATACGATCCTGCATCTCGATAGCCATCCGCAAGCAGGCCTTGGCGTCTTCCGCGTCACCTTTGGTTTCCGGGTCGCCGAAGAAGATCAGCATGGCGTCGCCCACGAACTTGTCGATGGTGCCGCCATGGCTCAGCGCGATCTTCGACATTTCAGTGAAATATTCGTTGAGCAGTGCGGTGATCTCCTCCGGTTGCAGCCGCTCCGTGGTCGCGGTGAAACCTTGAATGTCGGAGAAGAAGATAGTGAGCTTCTTTCGCTCGGTCTGGATGATCACTTCCTTCTGACCGCTGAAGATACTCTTGTAAATTTGCGGCGAGAGGTAGCGGGAAATCTTCATTGACAGTGAGGCAAGGAACTCGTTCGCAGTTTCGAGCTCCGTGTTCATGCTTTGGATGACGCGCGCCTGTCGCCGCTGTAAAGCGATAAAAATAAATCCGATTACCGCAACCAGCGCGAAGTACGTAAGAAGGTAATTGAACGCGAAAATGTTGCCGATGATCGGCTGCGCGATTGTGACTTCCTGCAGCGCGCGCACGTCACCGACCTTCCAGTCGCGTTTGAGGCTTTCCGGGTGTGCGTTGTGGCAGCTAACGCAAGCCTGAGCCATTGTGACGGGCGACACCCAGCGCACCTGATCAACAAGCAACGAATTCGATGACATTGAAATCATCTGGTTCGGATTTTCGCGCAGACGGCGAAGAGCGTCAGTCTCGAATTGATCAAGCGGATGTGGGGCGCGATTCGCGAATGGGTGGTCGGAGACAAAACGATAGGCAATGTTTTGCTGTTGTTGACTGATGACTTTGCCGAGTTCCAATGAAAGCGTCGCCGGAATCGGAATCGCCCCCGGCACGTCTTCGTAATTGTGCACCACTCGGGTCGTAGTTCCGGGTGGTGCCGCCAGAATGCGCCCGACGACGTTACTGGCGTAATAGCCGCGAACGCTGGTGATTATCGAATTCAGATCGCTCGCCTGACGCCGCAGATTGCTGTCGGCGAGATTGCGCAGATCGAGCCACACCGCGACCGGCAAGCCGACCAGCAGAAGGACGACCAGCAAGACAAAAACGAATCCTATCTTGGTGTGAACTGCGTTTTTCACGGGCACAGCTTTCGTCGGTATTCCGCAACAACGCAACTTGCGCCGATTATTACGATTATCCGCAGGTTAAATCTAATCTTTCCACTTGAAGCAGTTGCGGCAGGAGGAGTTGTGATTGCGCTTCGGGGATATCGACGACTCTGGGAGCATCGCCGAATCAGGGCGATTGGCGATGACCAATCCGGCGAATCGGCCTGAGCCGATGCTCTTTAAGATAATCGTATCCCATCGCACCCGCCAAAAAGGCAAACAAACAACGCTGTGGACAGCTTGATGCCAAATCGGACTTCAGTGGATTCGCATCGGCAGGCTTTGCAGTCGTAATTCGCCGACCGCGCCGCCATAGACCGGCGTGAAACACGGATCGATGAGATGGGCCTTGGGAAACCGCGCCAGCAAGCTGCGAATGGCGATGGTGATGGTCGTGCGGCCGAGGATGTTGCCGATGCAATGATGCGGGCCCGCGCCGAACGAGAGTATCCGCTTCGGCTTGCGGTGAATGTCGAAGCGCGTCGGGTCGGGAAACACGTCGGGATCGTAGTTCGGGGCGAGCGGTGACGGTCGCACCACCATGCCCTTGAGGATCGGCGTACCGCCGACCTCGGTGTCGCGAGCGGCAATGCGCGGGAAAGTGAAGTAGCCATTACTGGCGAGGCGGAAACATTCCTCGAGCGCGTCGGGAATGAGCGTAGGGTTGGCGATCAACTGCTGCAACTGATCCGGGTGCGTGTAGAGCAAGTAAAGCGCGCCGCCAGCCGCACGGCTGGTTGCCGACAACGAAGCGCCGCACACCCCGAAAATCTGGTCGAACAGCTCGCTGTCACTGAGCTTGTCGCCTTGATCGCGGGCGTTGACGAGATCGCTGATGAAGTCGGAGCGGGGGCTTACGCGACGTTCTTCAATAATGCTCCTGACTTCTTCCATGGTGCGATCGAAGGCTTGCCGCAACTCCGGTGACCACGACTCGCCCGGCTTGACGTAGGTTGTGCCTGGAATGGCATCGTGAAACGCGACGAAGATCGCCTTGCGGCGCTGATCCATGTTCACCATGGCCTCCAGCAACGCATCGACGACGAGATGCGCGCCGAAGTCCTGCATGCCGTCGAATTCCGGGCCGTTTGCCTGGATGCGGTCGAGCATGCCGTCGACGAGCCGGGTAATGCTGTCCTGAAGCTGCTCGATCCGCCGTGACGAGAATGCCGGGATCAGCAGGCGGCGCACCCGGGCATGCTGGTCGCCGTCCATCTGCGTCACGAACTGCGCGAACATGATCTTGTTGAATTGCTCCCAGCCCGGACCGCGCGGCATTTCGGACCTGAAGGTCTCGGTATCGGAAAACACGCGATGGACGTCGGCGTAGCGGCCGACCACCACCTGCGGCGGCCCCTTGCCGAGTACATAGAACGGGCGGCGCCGCGCCCATTCGGCCATGTGGCGGTGCGCGTTCGCCTTGAACTCGGCGCTGCCGAGATCGATGTCGACAACGTTGCTTTGATCCAAGTCCGCCAGTGATGACATCATGTTTCGACTATCGCATTCGAAAAAGCATAAGTGTCCTCGGGGGAGGGACTGCTATGTCGACCGCACCCAGGGCTTGACCTCGCCGCGCAGCATTTTATCGAAGCCCGCGCCGCGATCGATCATCGCTGGCGCGGCTTTGCGTTGCTCTCGCAGATTCGTGCGCAGCGCCGCGGTCGCCGGCGCTTCGATGTTGAATGCACCATCGGCAGCAGCGAGTACAACTACGCCGTAATCCTCGCGCGCCGCTTCGGGTGAGACTTTGCCCTCCATGACGTCGCGCTGGACCAATTCCGGTTCGCGTTCGAGCGGATCGCCCCAGCCGCCGCCGCCGGTGGTGACCACGCGCACAATCTCCCCTGCGCGCACCGGCTCACCGTCGACCAAGCCGCCGAGATCGCGCGGACCTGTGCCGCCCGCGTCGACGGTGACACAGAATGGCGTGCCGGCCTTGCCGCCGTTCAAGCCATAGCAGCCGAGCCGCACCCGGTCGGCAGTGACGATGGTGCGGCAATCGACCAGGGCGCGGTAATGCTTGTCGTAGCCGAGCCCGCCGCGGCGCTTGCCGACGCCGCCGGAATCGGTGCGCAGCGCGAGTTTCTCCACCAGCAGCGGAAAACGCGTCTCGGTGAATTCGGCCGGCTGGTTGCGCGAATCGGGAACGATGTGGATCGCGTCGTTGCCGTCGGCGTAATAGCGGCCGCCGGAGCCGCCGCCCAAAACTTCGCGCGAGAGGAACGGCCTGCCGGTTTTGTCGGTGCCGTAAAAGCCGGTGTAACGGATGGTCTCTTGGTCGGCTGGCATCCGGCCTTCGGCGGCTTGTGCCACCACGCCGGCAAGAAGCCCGAGGCAGCGCAGCAGCACGAACGAGCGTGCGTTGGTAGCCGCCGGCCATACCGGTGTAATCAGTGTGCCCTTGGGCGGAAACACCACGTCGAAGACTTCGCAGACGCCTTCGTTGACGTGAATTTCCGCGGCGCGCTCCGGCGTGTCGGCGAGGTTGCGCAGGATCGGCGCGATCCATTTGATCAGGAAGGCGCCGCCGGCATAGTCGGCCGGCCAGTTGATCGGTCCGTCGGATTGCGGATCGGTGCCGGTAAAGTCGAGCGTGATGCGGTCGCCCTTCTTGGTCAGCGTCAGCGCGAGCTTATGCAGCTTCGGATCGGTGACGCCGTCGTGCTCGACGTAATCTTCCCAGCGGTATTCGCCGTCGGCGATTTTCGGCAACAACTCGTGGCGGAAAGTATCGCGGCAGGTATCGAGGATCGCCTGGAAGCATGCTTCCACCGTGTCGCGGCCGAAGCGCGCGAACAATTCCGCCATGCGGCGCGCGCCCATCAGGCAAGCCTGCACCTCGCTGTCGAGATCGGCGGCGAGCGTCTCCGGCACGCGGGTGTTGCGCTTGACGATGGTGAAGACCGCGTCGTTGCGCACGCCGGCGTCGTAGAATTTCACCGGCGGCACCGCGAGGCCCTCCTCGAATACCGTGGTCGCCGTGCCGGGCATGGAGCCGGGCACGCGCCCACCGATGTCGTCATGGTGGCCGAACGCCTGGATATAGGCGACGACTTCGCCGTCGTGAAACACCGGCACCGTCGAGCACAGGTCAGGCAAATGCCCGATCGAGCCCTCGGTCAGGTAAGTGTCGTTCATAAGAAACACGTCGCCGGGCCGCATGGTCTCGGGCGGAAAGTCGCGCACCACGGCGTTGGGCATCGCCGAGTAGGAGCGGCCGGTGAGCTTGCGGCAATAGCGGTCGAACAGGCCGACGCGATAGTCGTGGGCCTCGCGGATCATCGGCGAGCGCGCGGTGCGCTCGATGGCGTATTCGATCTCCGCCTCGATGGAATTGAGCGTGCCTTCGACAATTTGCAGGACGATGGGATCGACCTCGCGCCGCGGCAGATCGGGCGCGGCCGGCCAGGCAAATTCCTTGGAGGGCATGTTCATCGTTCCATCGTCTCTGCGCTGTTTCTATCTCGCCTAAGGCCGATCGGCTAGGCCGCCGGCAAGATCACACGCGGCCCTTTTCTAGGCGGTCGCGTGCGCGACCGGCGCGAGTGTTGCAGCGTCCGCGACCTTCCGCACAACGACCGGTTCCGGGCGGCCGCGCACCTTGATCTCCGCTCCCTGCGAGGCGCCGCTGGCGAAGCCCGCCAACTTGCACACTTCATCGGAGACCACGGCCTGACATCCGAATTCCTTGGTCATGTCCTGCAGCCGCGCCGCGACATTGACGGCGTCGCCGAGCGCGGTGTAGGCGACGTTTTCACCGTAACCGATGTCGCCGACAATAACGTCGCCGCCATTGATGCCGATGCCGAAGCGAACGGGAGAGCGGGCGGCTTCGGCGAGCTCGCGGTTTAAGTGTTCGACGTTGGCGGCGATCATCGCGGCAGCTCGCAGAGCCGCACGGCACGCGGTCCGCGCGTCGGTATCGACACCGAACAATGCCAAAAGCCCGTCGCCGAGAAATTGATTCACTTTGCCTCCCCCCTCGGTCACGGCTTTAGAAACGGCGCCAAGAAAGCGATTGACGATGAACACGGTATCGAACGGCAGTTGATCTGCCGCCATTTGCGTCGAGCCGCGCATATCGACGAACATGCTCACCACGTAACGTTCCTCGCCGGGATGCATGCGCTGGCCACCGTGCAGGAACGCCGTGCCGATTTGCGGCGGCAGCAACGGCACGATCGCTAAGTCTTTCCCGGGCCGCAGCTGACAGGCAAGCCGTACCGCCGGATCTGCGCTCGCCCCGATGCGATCGAGCACGAACGCTTCGCGCGGGGAGGGTGGCGGCAAGCCGTCGAGGTCGCCAACAATTCGAATCCGGCAGGTCGAACAGCGGCCTTTGCCGCCGCATACATTGGCATGCGGTACGTGATGCCGGTAGCTCGCTTCGAGGACCGACAAGCCTTTCGGTATGCGCACCATACGGTCCGGATAACTCAGTCTGATGGTGCCGGGCCGGCGCTCGTTGAGAAAACGAGCGCCACGCGCTGCAAAGACAAAACCAATGGCGGCGACGTAGAACAGCAAAAAGCCGTCTCTTATGCGCACAAGGCTCGCGCGTTCGGCAGGCGTGCCGGTCGAATCCGGGCCGATATTCTGCGCGAGCCAATTTGGCTCTTGCGCCAGCGTCCGCACGTTTCTGCCCTGCTGATAGTACCCGAGCAACGCGAGGGCCGGCAGAAGCACCGCGATCGCGAGCAGGAATGGAGCCAGCACCGGAAAAAATCGCTTCAGGCGAAGCCAGAAATAAAGACCGATGCAGCCGTGAATCCACGCCACCAGCACCAGCGCGGCCTGCAACACGCCGAAATCGGGTCGCGCCACCCAAAAATTGTACAGCGCCAGCGCGTAGGTACGATGTAGTCCATACAGCGACAGGCCCAGGCGCTCGCCGATCAGGTGGCTGCACAGCATGACCGGGATCAAAAGCCCAAGCGTGAGCTGGACGATCTCGGTTGTCTTCCAGCGAAAGTAGCGGCGCTGATAAAGCGCCCACAAGCCGAGTGAGCCGTGGACGAAGATCGCGGGATAGAGCAGCAGCGTTCCAATCGGGCTCAGCCAAAACGCCATATGGAACCGGAGCCCGTATTCCAAAGCGTCGAGCGAAATATTGCCGAGCGCATGATTGAAATAATGCGACAGCAGATACGAAAACAGAATAAGGCCGCAGGCGAGCCGGACCTGCCGCACGCCGACGCCGCGGAGAAACGCGAGCGGCGTCGCGTTGGCGCGAGTCTGCGGCGATGCCATGCTGGATGACGTCATAGATGATCGTCGCCAAAACCATTGCCGAGTCAACTCAACGGCTACCAAGCGGTCCGCATCAATAAGTCACGTTCAACCGAACTTGGGCCTTGAATTGTAAACCGGGTAATCCTTGATGATGGGCACGCCGACTTCAAGCGACAACGAGATTCGATCCGTCAGAGCGCGTCCGACCCTGGCATCGAACGGCAAAAAGAGCCGCCCCGTCTGACCGGGGACCGGATCGCCGAAGTTCACCCGAATATCCGCACTCGGAAAGAACGCGACGAACCAATCGTCGGGAAGTCCTAGATTGAGATACGGCGCCAATTGCAGATTGCTGATGTTTCGTTTGGCCGGATCGCCGGCAAAGCTGACGTCATATCTTGCGAACGGCTCGAGATAACTGCCGGACAGCAAGTCCGGCAGTCCGTAGCGAAAACCGGCAATCGGCATGATTTGCCATTTGCCGCTGCCAAGCGTGTCGCCGCCGGTCGGCGCGATCAGCCGCGCGCCGAAGCCGCCGGCCCAGCGTGAATCGAAATTGTAGGCGTAGATAGCTTGGACGTCGGCGTCGCCGAGGCCGCCAAGGTCGTTGCCGCTCGGGTTACCCGCGGAAACCGGATTCGTTATGACCAGCGGCAGGTCAGCGCGCAGCACGATCAGCGACCCCGGCGACAAATCCAGGCGGTGATCGAAACGCAGGTTCGTCGTTTCGGTCGTGGTGGTGGGTAGCGAGCCCGGCGCCGCGCCGCTGCCGGGCTTCGTTTGATACCCGTACAGCACCTGGAAAAGATTCTGCGGCGGTTCGAAAACGTCCTGGCCGGTGTTCGGCCTCTGCTCTGGGATCGATTGTTGTGACATCGCGGCGCCTGGCGTCACAAGGATAAAGCCGGCTAAGACCGCAGCGGCGAGCGGGCGCAATTTTCTCACTTGGCGATCACCGGCGGCGCGCTTTTCGGAGCGTTCGGCGAGAATGCGAGAGTCACCCAGGCATCCCAGCCCGACGGCCGGTTCTCCGCCGCGAATTCCCAATATCCCTTCAAGTTCAGATAGGCCTGCATGGCTCCGGCCGGGATGATGAAGCCAACCTGCGGACCGATCCCGGCCACGCGGGATTCATTCGTCCCCAGAAACGCGGCAGCGCCACTGTCCGGCGTTATCTGTTGATAGAAATAGCCGACGGCGCCGACCAGGATGGTCTTGGTGACGAACTGCGAAGCGGCCCAGTCGACATGCCAGTCGATACCGTTGGTATAGCCGGTGCTCGGATTGGCGAAATTGCCGGTTAAGCCGGTGATGACTGAAAACTCGTGACCGGTCTTGGGATCGAGATAGGTATACGCGGCACCGCCGTCGATCGCGCCATGGCCGATACCGAGATTAGCGAGGCGGCTCGAATCGTAAGCTCCGATCGGCGCATCGCCCAGCGCGTAGATCATCCAGTTGTTGACGCCGGAATTCCAGCGCAGCGACGCTTGCGGAAACATGTCGCTGAAGCCGCCGCGGGCGTCGCTGATCTCGCCTTGCCGCGTCACTGTGAAAGGACCGGCATTGACGGTCAGCGTGCCGTTGATGTTACCGCTGCTGTAGCCGACTGCTTCGCCGAGGCTTACGGCAAGTTGGCCGCCGAGAACCGGAGTCGCAAACACGTAACTCGGCGATGCCAGCACGAGATCGGAGTGCGCGGCCAAATTCACGTTGAGATTGACGTTGACCGCGGGATTGAGCTTGCCGATCGTCACCTCGCGCGCGGCGGCGACGCTGCCGGATGCGCTCGGCGACGTGTAATAGTTGATCAGTCCCAGCGACCAACCGGGCACCTGCGGCGCTGCCGCGAGGCTGCCGAACTCGCCGGGGAGCCAGAAGCCGATGCCGCCTTCGTCGGCCAACGCATAACTCGCGGCCGCGGCAAATCCCGTTGCGGCAAGCAACGCCACGGCGAGCGGCCGAAAGAGGCGTTGCGCTCTCTGGTCACGTATTACGGTGTCGGCTTGAGTCGTCAGCTTCATCGCGTCGCCCCGCGAGAACGCTCAGGCGCGAATCAATGACTCGATGGCCATGCTAATTGGGATTCACGGCTTTGAGAATCGTAATCCGCCGGGCGCGGCGTCAGTCGCCCACCATCGCCTGGTTTTTTTACTCGGCCGGTTGCGCTGCCGGGAACTTCCAAGCGCCGCTTAGGATCTCGGCACGCGGGCGATAGAGCCGCACCGTGTAGTTCCATCCCTTCATGACCGGCAAGCAGTTCGTGATCGTGCCGTCGCAGCCGCCAAACTGGACTCCAACCGAGCCGTCAGCGTTCTTTTTCGCGGTGATGCTGTTCAGCGAATAGGCGTC
>Ga0209380_10000612_pt1 | contig 25136 bp, 25 predicted proteins | sample HubBroMetageWFT6_FD_188347 | JGI IMG/M metagenome (GOLD analysis project Ga0209380, IMG submission 188347) | Warmed and freeze-thawed soil microbial communities from the Hubbard Brook experimental Forest, New Hampshire - Hubbard Brook CCASE Soil... | ecosystem: Environmental > Terrestrial >... | reverse complement strand
AACCGGCCCAACGCGTAAGCCAAACTGCATGCACCCTTTGATTGACTCCGCCCGTGCCACTCCCCTTTGTCATCCTGAGCGGAGCCGCCCTTCAGGCGAAGCGAAGGATCTCCCTCTCCACCGGCCCAACGCGTAAGCCAAACTGCATGCACCCTTTCATTGACTCCGCCCGTCCCCCTCCAGAAGATGAATCGACTCGAAAGCGCCCATGATCGACCGGATCATCTCCCACTATCAAATCGTCGGGAAACTCGGCGGTGGCGGCATGGACGTGGTTTACAAAGCGCAAGACACGCGCCTGCACCGCTTCGTCGCTCTTAAATTTCTTCCCGAAGACGTTGCCCGCGACCCCCAGACCCTCGCCCGTTTTCAGCGCGAAGCGCAGGCGGCGTCCGCGCTCCATCCCAACATTTGCTCCGCGACGCGGAGAAGTGACCGCCCGCCATCCAAAAACGCGTTGTCATCCTGAGCGAAGCCGTTCTTCAGGCGTAGCGAAGGACCTCCATCTCAACCGGCCCCATGCGTAAGCCAACCTGCCTCCCCAGAAAATCCGTTCACCCGCACCCGTCCCGCCTATGGCATAATCTCAGCCCGTAGACATTCCTCACATCGCACATGAAGGGATCGCATGGCTAACAATCCGCTGACTCGCAGGCAGTTCATCCACATCGGTACCGGAGCCCTCGCCGCCACAACTGTGACTGCCAGCGTCCTGCAGCCTCACCTTCTGTCAGCCGCGGCACGTCCGGTCCCGCCCAGCGACACCGTGCGCTTCGCCAGCATCGGCACCGGCATTCGCGGATGCGAATTGCTGAAGGCTTCCACGCACGTTCCCGGCGTCGAGTGCGTCGCGGTCTGCGATCTTTATGACAGCCGCCACATCGCCGCGCAGGAAGCGGTGGGCAACCCCAACGTTCCCGCCACCCGCGACTATCGCTCCATCCTCGACCGTAAAGACGTCGATGCCGTCATCATCGCGACCATGGATCACCAGCACCGCCACATTTTTGAAGACGCCTGCGCCGCCGGCAAAGATGTTTACTGCGAAAAGCCCATGTCGCACCTCGTCGAAGAAGGCTTCTCCATGGTCGACGCCGCGCACAAGGCCAATCGCATCGCGCAGGTCGGCAGCCAGCGCGTCAGCTCGATTCTTTATGCCAAAGCCAAAGAAATTTACGATTCAGGCAAGCTCGGCGAGGTCACCGCCATCCAGGCCTATTGGGACCGCAACAGCCCCAGCGGCGCTTGGGTTTATCCCATTCCTCCCGACGCGAGTGAGCAGACGATCGACTGGAACGCGTTTCTCGGCAGCGCTCCCAAGCGGCCCTTCGATCCGGTACGTTTTTTCCGCTGGCGCTGCTTCACCGACTACGGCGAGGGCCTGGGCGGCGACTTGTTCGTTCACCTGATTTCCGGAATCCACTTCATCTCCGGCACCAACGCCCCGGCGCAGCGCGCGCAATCCAGCGGCGGACTCTTCCATTTCAAGGATGGCCGCGAGTTCCCCGACCTGATCGAAACCATTTACGACTATCCGAATTTCCGCGTCAGCCTGCGCTGCAACCTGAACAACGATGGCGGAGAGTTCATCGCTTTCTACGGCACCCAGGGCAGCCTGATCATTAAGGATTCCACCTTGACCTTCAAGCCTGAGGACACGCGCCCCAAGCCAGAGGGTTATTCCGTTAATGGCTGGCCGCGCGCATTGCGGGAGCAGTACCTGAAGCAGTGGCACCAGGAGCATCCGCCGACCCCGGCGCTGGCTTCAAGCCTGGACGAGCTGAACGAGTCCTACACTGTGCCTGAAGGATACAGCGACGTAGTCGATCACGAAGCCAATTTCTTCAACGCCGTGCGCACGCGCAAACCGGTCACGGAAAATGAAATCTTCGGCAACCACGCAGCCATCGGCTGCCACCTGGCAAACTTTGCCTACTTCAACAAATCCATCGCGGTATGGGACGCGGGAGCAAAGAAGATTGTGAAAGGCTGAGGGGCGTCAACCCAGAATCAGCACCACCGCAAGTGCCGCGAGCGCGAGTTTGACCAGCCACCCCACGGCGTAGGACGTGGCAATCGCGGGAGCCAGCTTGATCCACAGCGCGTTGACAATCGTCAACGGCAATGGACCGATGAGCCAGATCGCCGCTGCCAATTTGAATGTCGCGCCGTATGTGTGAAGCTGCAGGCCGCTGCACAGCAGAACAAAAACGCCGCAGGTAAGAAAAGGAAACAGGCTCGACCAGAGAATGGCTTTGTTTTCTCCCTGGCCAGCCTGGTATCTCCAGATCTCCGGATGCCGGTCGTAGCGCTTGTAAAGCCAGTCTCCGGCGAACAGCCAGTCCGTCATCGACGACACAAATCCGCTGGCGAATACGGCCAACGCAATGCGGCCCCAGGGCATAAGTTTCCCTACAGTATCCGGCGGCGTTTCACGCAGCCACTTCGCCGGCAATCATTTCGTCGATGTAGCACCAGATCCATTCTTCTCCGGGCTCGATCGAGCGCATCACGGGATGGCTGGTGTGATGGAAATGTTTGGTGGCATGCTTGTTCTTCGACGAATCGCAGCAACCCACATTCCCGCAGACCATGCACATCCGGAGATGAACCCAAGTGTCCCCAAGTTTGACGCACTCTGCACAAACGTGAATGTCGGTCGTCCTGAACTTGATCTGATCCAGGTGTTTGCATTTCTTAGCCATCGTCATCTCCCCCAATTTGTCATTCCCCAATTTGTCATTCTGAACTTTGTCATTCCGAATGTTGTCATTCCGAACCGGCGTTCTTCGCCGGTGAGGAATCTGCTGTTAGCGACTCTCCTGATCTTGTCATCCTGAGCAGTCGAAGGACCCCTACCCTCTCTCCAACTCCTTCCGGTCCCACTTCCCCAGATTCGCACCCGCATCATAAGTGCTCTGCAAAAAGCTGAGCAGATCCTCCCGGGGCGAAGCGCTGCGGCGCAAATCGTCATACATCAGCAGAAATTCTTTGAGTTGGGGATGATAGAAGGCCGCCGCCGGCCGCACCGGTTGCCCGGCAAAACCGGAGGGTTCGGGCGCGGCGTAGGCATAAAAGGCAGCACCTTTAATGTCCCCGCCACCCGGCCAGAATCCCGCGCTGATCACTTCATGTGAATAAGCTTCAAGCGTGACCGGGTCAGCTCCCGGCCGTTCCGGAGCCCGCCGCCCGGAGAACCGCGTTACACAGAGATCGAAACTCCCCCAGAAGAAATGCACCGGACTGTCCTTCCCGATAAAGCCGGCGCGAAATTCCTCGAAGATGTTGTCGCACAAGATCAATATCTGCCAGAAACGATGCGCATATTCCGGATCGTACGAAGCGTGTTGTGTGTCGCGCTCAAAGCGCACCGGATTCGGAACTTCCTGCGGCATCGTCCAGATTTTCACTGCAATACCCAGCGACTGCAAAGCCGGCATGAATTCCGCATAGAAGTCGGCAACCGATTGCGCCTTCAGCGCCAGTGTCTTCGACGCGCCCCAACTGGTCTGGATGATCAGCTTGTGGTCGATGAAGTCAAACTGAATCTCGAAGTTTCCCCCGTTGTAAGGAATCGCAGAAGTAGTAAGTCCGCGCGCATTCACATACAGCGCAACTTCCCACCACTGATTGACGCGCGGGCTAAGCGCCAGCCGAACCTTGCCCACAATCTGCGTCCACATATGCAGAGTCGCGTAAGTATCCTGCCACGCCTCAAGGGGCAATTCAGGCCACGAGTTCTGATTCAATCTGTCGGCCTGCGCGGCCATAGCAAACCTCACGTAGGATCACGAAATGGTAACACCGCCGCCGGTGCAGTGGAGCAGCCCCTCAGGCCGGGGGTGGGGCAGGCCTTCAGGCTGGGGTGGAGCAGGTCTTCGGGCTGGGTGGAGCAGGCCTTCAGGCCTGCGTCAGGCGACATTGGCCTATAACGGGCTTTAGCCCTAGCGTGGACAGATTCGTATCAGGGCACGGCTTCAGCCGTGCCGCACAGCAACACAAAATCAATAGCGGCTTTAGCCGCCCGCGAGCCCCCTCACTTCTTCTTCGGCGGCAAATACTTCTTCTCAATCGAAGCCACCACCACATAATTCGGATCCACCATCTCATTCAAATGAATCTTAGCCACCTTCGACAGCAACTCATAAGCATCAAGCTCCGACAAACCGTAGTCCTTGTGAATCCAGTGCACAAGCTCGGTAAATGCGATGCGCAGCGCATCGTCCAGAGGACGATAAGCCCCAACAGTCATAATCGAGTCATCATTCTCAAACTGCGGCCACGCAATGGTGCGCCCCTTGATCACACTCAACTGCACCCGTGCCTTCAGCGGAACTTCGATCGCAGTGCCCGCGATTTCTCCGTCGCCCATGGCGGCGTGCCCATCGCCAATGTAGAACAGGCCACCCTTCACGTTCACCGGAAAATAAACTGTGTTGCCCACGCTGGCTTCAGGCGAATCCATGTTGCCGCCAAATTCCGCGGGGACCACCGAACTGCGCGCCTCACCCTCTGCCGGCGCTACTCCAATGCACCCGAAGAAAGGATGCATCGGAATCTTCACCGAAAAATCGTTATCGAGCGCCTTGAACGTGGCCGTGTTCGCCGCATGATCGATGTGGTAATACCAGATGCGCTCAGGCAGCGGCGGATGCAGCATGGGCGTGTAGTTGGTCTCATTGAGCGCGCCAAATCCCGGAGCAAACGCGCCCACACCAGTGTCTCCATCCACATCGAGCTCGAGAATCTTGACTGCGAGTGTGTCCCCCGGCTCCGCGCCCTCGACAAAAAATGGCCCAGTCAAAGGATTGTCGCCTTTCACCATGCTGAGCGTGTCTCCCGGCTTCCTGAGCACGTTGCCGAAGCAATCCAGCGTGTTGGTGTCAACAATGTCGCCCGACTTCAAACGCGCGACGGGCTCGGCGGTCGCAAACAGGTACTTCACGTTCGCAGTAGTGGCGGTGTAGTGAACCGTGGTTTGGGCCAGGGCAGTACCTATCAAAAGCAGAACCGCGAGAACGTGAGAGATCAAATGATCCTCCAGAAGAATCCAGCATATTGGTACGCGCTTCGCCACTGGCGAGCCGAGTCGGCCGCTCTAGCGCGTGCCGGCGAGTTCAGCACCATGGCCAACACTGCGGGGCTTGATCCCTTTGCCAATTCCCCTGCCCTCGGCAATTCTAAGGTCGTAGTCATTCTGAAGATTCAGCCAGAATTGCGCGGGAAGACCAAAATATCTCCCCAGGCGAATAGCCGTATCGGCGCTGATAGCCCGGTCTCCGCGGACCACTTCATAAATGCCCGGGAAGTTCAGCGCTTTGCCCAGCGCATAAGCGCTCACGCCCATCGGTTCCATGAACTCGGTTTTGAGAATCTCTCCCGGGTGGACCGCGAAGATCCTTTTCGACTTCATCATCATTGCTCCAGTTACTAGTGATAGTCCACGATCTCTACTTCAAAAGCATTTCCCTCCCTCCATGCGAAACAAACGCGGTATTGATCATTTACACGAATGCTATGCTGTCCGGCACGGTTCCCTCGGAGTGCCTCCAGTTGGTTCCCCGGTGGCGCCTTCAAGTTGTCCAGTGCGAGCGCGGCGTTCAAAATGGCAAGTTTCTTGAATGCCCTTCTCTGCAAATCGGCCGGAAGACGCCGGCTCCTGCCAGACTGCCACAGCCGCTCGGTCTCCTGGTCCCGGAAACTCGCGATCATGATCGTACAATAGTACTGCGACGCGATACTACTGTAACACATGAGTACGGAACGCGCTTCGGATCCAGGCCCGTTACACAGCCTGCCTTCTCCGCGCATAGAATTTGCGCACCTTGGCGCGGTTGCCGCACTGCTTCATGCTGCACCAGCGGCGGTGGTGATTCTTGCTGGTGTCGAGAAACAGCCACTGGCAGGTGGGCGACGAGCAGGCGCGCACCAGCGCCAGATCGCTCGAGGCGAGCAGGTCCGCAGCGGCACGCGCGATCGGCCACAGCATCGCATTGAAAGAAGATGTCATGTTGTCGAAGCGCCATTCCAAACGTCCCTCGCGCTCGGTCAATTCACTTTGCACCAGCCGCGAATGCAGCGCCGCGTCATGCAGGTTCGCGTTGAGTCGCTCCATGGCATGCTGCGGCGCGGTTTGCTTTTTCATGACCGCGGCAAAGATGGCGTGCAGAGCCTCGCGCAGGTTAATGGCACGGCGCAGCGCTTCCTCGGCCTGATCGGGCATCAGGGGAATCTGCTCGAAGAAATAATCAAGCTGCTCGGGTGTGAGGATGCCAGTGTCTTCGCCGAAGCGCGCCAGGTCGTAGTAGCTCTTGAGCAGTTCTTTCGGTTTATCGCTGGGACGATCGTCGAGTGTGTTGATGAAATCGAGGCCGACGTTTCCCAGCAGCTCAAAGAGTGGCGGCTGACGTCTTCCGGATTTGGTTTCTGTCATTATCAAATCGGTGAAATCGCTCTGCTGAATCATATAACCATTAAAAACATATTGACAAGTTATATCATAACGCCTAGGATTTTGAATAACCTGTTAATACTATTTAACAGGTTAGTACATCTTGGAGGGATTCGCCATGATTCCCGATCACTCCGCGCAGATTAAAACCATGCTTCGCAACGGCAGGATGATACATATTGGAGGTAGACCTGTGATCGTTCCTAAGCCACGCAAATCCGCGAATTCGCGCGACCGCAGCTACGCCATCAAGCTGGCGCTGGCCTTTGTGGCGATCTATGTCATATGGGGGTCGACGTATCTCGCGATCCGCTATGCGGTTGAGACCATTCCGCCGCTGGTGACGGCGGGAATCCGGCATTCGATTGCCGGTGCGATCATGCTGACTTGGGCCTGCTGGCGCGGGTTTCGGCCGACCCGGCAGCAATGGGTCGCGGGATTTGCGTTGGGCGCGCTCTTCTTCTTAATAGGCCATGGCACGCTGCACTGGGCGGAGCAGTACGTAGGGTCGGGGCTGGCGGCGTTGCTGATTGCTACTGAACCAATGTTCATCCTGGTGCTGGGCTGGATGATGCGGCAGCAGAAGATCAGCCTGCTTAGCGCGCTGGGCCTGGGTCTCGGCGTGGTGGGCGTGGCCATGCTGACGGGTGCGGAACTCACGGTGAAAGGTTCGAGCTTGTGGGGATTGCTGGCCGTGCTGCTGGGTTCTCTTTCGTGGTCGTTGGGCGTAGTGATTTCGCCGCGGCTTAAGCTGCCTTCAGATGCTTTGGGGCGAACCGCGCTGCCTACGATTTGCGGAGCGGCGTTGCTGCTGGTCGCGGCAGGAGTTACGGGTGAGTTCCAGCAGACGCATTGGTCGAGCATCACGTTGCGGTCCATTTTTGGGCTGGGTTATCTGATCACATTCGGATCGGTGGTGGCGTTCACTTCTTACACGTGGCTGCTGCAGCGGGTTCCGCCGGCGCTGGTGGCAACGCATACTTATGCGAATCCGGTGGTGGCGGTGATTTTAGGATGGCTGTTGGCGCGGGAGCCTTTGACTTTGCGCGTGGTGCTGGCGTCGGTGGCGATTCTGGGGGCGATCGTGCTGATCCGGCGCGGGGAGCGCACGGCTGCCGTCAAAACTCCAGAGACAGTTCCGGCCGCTGCTGAAGTCGAGACGGCTGAGGAATGCGCTTGATTCCCTACTACCACGTTGATGTATTCACGGGTGAACTCTTTGCGGGGAACCCGGCGGGGGTGTGCATCCTTTCTGCTTTTCTTGCGGATCGCGTCATGCAGAAGATTGCGGTTGAGAACCGGCACAGTAACACCGCTTTTGTTGTTGCTCGCGCGGATGGTGATTTCGACCTGCGGTGGTTTACACCCAAAATCGAGGACGACCTGTGCGGGCATGCGACTCTGGCATCCGCTTATGTGCTGGCGCTGCGGAAACACGAGGCATGGCCGGTTCGTTTTCACACTCGCAGCGGGGTGTTGAGTGTCGCTCAAGATGGAGACCGTTTTGTAATGAACTTTCCCGCCAGGCCGGCCCAACCTTGTGAGGCTCCAAGCGGGCTCTTAGCAGCCCTCGGTTTGAAAACGGCGCTGGTCACGAAATCGCGGGATTACCTGGTGGTGGTCGATCGGGCTGAGCAAGTGCGAGTGCTCTTGCCCAACATTGCTGCGCTTGCCAAACTGGACATCGGGATCAGCGGCGCCATCGTTACTGCTCCGGGCGAGGGTGACGTGGACTATGTGTGCCGATTCTTTGCTCCATCGGTTGGCATTGATGAGGACCCTGCCACTGGCTCGATTCACTGCACGCTGGCTCCGTATTGGGCGGGGCGGCTGGGTAAGGACGGGTTGCGTGCGCAACAACTCAGTGCTCGGGGTGGATGCATGCAGTGCACGGTCGGTGGTGATCGAGTGAAGATCGCCGGCGCTGCGCGCTTGTACCTTCAGGGCACGATCGAGGTTGAGCGGGGTGGGTAGAAGTGCCCTGCGAGGCTGGGGCTTGTGTGCGGGTAGGGATCCTTCGACTGCGGTTGTGCTTCGCTTTCGCGAAGCACAACCTCCGCCCAGGATGACAGAGTTGGTTTGGGCATCTTCTTATTTGGAGTACTCGTCTCGCAGGTGGGTTTGCCGGTCGGTCATTGGGAGTTCATGTCCGGCGATGAACACCTGCTTTACATCCGTTTTTACGTCGAGCGGATCGCCGTTTGCTACTACTACGTTGGCGGTCTTGCCGACGTCGAGGGAGCCGAGTTGGTCGGCTACGCCCCAGATTTCAGCTGCGTTTAGAGTGATTGCCTTGAGAGCTTCGTCATAGGGAAGGCCGAAGGCGGTTGCGAATCCTGCCTGGTCGGGCAGGTTGCGGACGTTATGCGCGGAGTAGGAGGCGAAGACGATCTTCACGCCACGCTTGTAGAGCTGCGCCGGGAGGCTGTAGACCGTGTCGTAGCGCTCGTCCTCTTTCGGCGCCTCGTAGATAGGACCGACGATCACTGGCACTTTGAGGCTGGCTACGTAGTCGAGCACGGGTTGGGAGTGGCTGATGTGGTTGAGCACAAACTTCAGCTTGAACTCGTTGGCCAGACTGACGGCGGTTTGGAGATCGCTGGCGGTTTCGGCGGCGAGCACGATGGTTTTCTTGCCCTCGAGGTAGGGAAGCAGCGCTTCGAGTTTGAGGTCGCGCTTGGGAGGCGTGGGCTCGGACTTCTTGTCTTTATTGTCTTTGCCCTTACTATCTTTCGCGTCTTTACTTTGTGAGGCGCTTTGTGCGGCGTCGGCTTTCTTGCGTTCGTACTCCTTCCACTTCGATTGGTAGTCTTGCGCGTCGAGGAAGGCCTGACGCAGTTGCGCGGCCAGACCCATGCGCGTGGCGGGAAACTTTAGATGTTCGAAACCGCCTTTGTTACGGCGCTGATCGCCGGTGAAGTTCAGCGGCATGGCGTTATCGCGGATCAGGAGCATCTCGGTGGCGTTGGCTCCGGCGAGTTGAATGAAAGAATCCTGGCCGGGCAAAGTGTCTCCGCTCTCGGGAGCGACTATGGCATTGGTGATACCGTTCATCCGCGCTACGGGGATCAGGACGGATTCGGCGTGGAAGGCCTCGGCGGTATGCATGTGGGGCATGATCTCGTCGCTCATCTCGACTAAATCATTGGTCATCGCTTCGGCGGAGATTTCCGTTAGGCCTAGTTGCGTTTCGGAATCGATCAGGCCGGGATAGATGGTCATGCCGGTGGTGTCGATTACCTGGGCACCTGCGGGGATGTTGACTGAACTGGCGGAGCCTACGGCGGTGATTTTTCCGCCTTGCATTACTACTACTCCGTTTTCAAGTGCGCCGTGGCTTACGGTCAGGACCTTGCCGCCTTTTAGAACTATTGGCTTCTCCTGGGTTCTTGCTTGGGTGGAGAAAGTCAAAGTCACGAGCAAAGTCAAAAGCAGCGGACAAGAGTGTCCTTTCCACACGAGCCCTTTCCACACAACTTTCGTTGGGTGCTTCATTCGCCCTCCTTGTAGTGTGTTGTTCCCAGGCCCGGTTGCGAGCGGTCGAAGTAGACTTCGCCGTCGATCAGGACTTTTTCTGGCACACCCGTGGTTGAGAGTGGATAACCTTCCCAGATCACCAGGTCTGCATCTTTTCCTACATCGATTGAACCTACGCGGTCATCGACGCCGATGATCCAGGCTGGATTCAGCGTGATCATCTTCAGGGCTTCTTCTTCGGTTGCTCCGCCGTAACGGATGGTCTTGGCAGCTTCCTGATTCAGGCGGCGGGTGTAATCCTCGGAGTCGCTCTTGATGGCCACGCGCACACCTTTGCGCATGCACAGGACGGCGTTCCAGGGGATCGCGTCCCAGGCCTCCTGCTTGAAGCCCCACCAATCGGAAAAAGTGGCAATCGCGATGCCGTTGGCCGCGACCTGGTCGGCGACTTTATAAGCTTCGAGGGCGTGGTGGAAGGCGCGAATCTTGTAGCCGAATTCCTTGGCCATCGCGATTTCGGTCAGCATCTCGTCGGAGCGGTAGATGTGGATCTGCACCATGATCTTGCCGCGGAGCACGTCGGCGAGGGCTTCGAGCTTCAGGTCGTGCTTGGGCGGAGTGGCATCTTTATCGCCGCGTTTGACCTTGTCGTTATAGCTATCCCAGTCGCGCATGTAGTCCTGCGCTTCGACGAGAGCTTGCCGCTGGACGGCGAAATTACCCATGCGGGTCGAGGGCAGCTGATCGCGGCTGCCGTAGACGCGTTTGGGATTCTCGCCACTGGCGAACTTGATGGAGCGGGGCGCATTGGGGAAGAGCATTGCATCGCGTGTGTCGCCGTACTTGTGCTTGATGACGACCGCTTGTCCGCCGATCATGTTGGCCGACCCGTGCAGCAACAGCGACGTGGTGACACCGCCGGCGAGCGCACGGTAGATCGCCTTGTCCTGATAGTCGAAGGCATCTTTCATCATCATGTGGGGCGTGATGGGGCTGGTGGCCTCGTTGACGTCATCATCGAGGGCGATGTGCGAGTGCGAATCGACGATCCCGGGCGTCAGATACTTGCCTCCAGCATCGATGACAGTGGCGCCGGGAGGAGCGTTCACGCTTTCGCCGACCGCTGCGATCTTGCCGTCCTTGATGTAGATGGAGCCGTTCGTGATGTTGCCGTGAGTCACGGTCATCACGGTGGCGTTCTTGATGACGACGTCATGATGGGCGGTGCTGTCGGATTGCGCTGATACAAGTGCCGAGGCTAGGAGCAGCAGCGTCAGGCAGGCTAGCGCTAATAGTTTTGTCGATGTTGTCGATTTCCAGCGCATGCGTTGGACCCCGGAAAGGAAGTTCGTGTCGAGCACAGGGATTGTAAGAGCCTCGGGGAAAAGGGTCAATCGGAGTTGCGGCTTTTTCGGGGAGAAACTGCCCGTGGGGGATTTCAACTTGGTTGCTTGTGGATAGAGGCGGACAGGAGTGTCCGCCCCACACGGGCGTTTTTGCTTACTGGACGCCGGCGCTACGCCGTCGTTAGTGGTGGTCGCGGCGACGGAGGTAGTCGATGAACATTTGTTCTACTGGCTTGTCGTAGGCCATGAGGACGTGGCGGACGGTGTGGCCGCTTACTACGTGGCAGACTTCTTCGGCTAGATTTTTCGCGTGATCGCCGGCGCGTTCGAGGGACTGCGTCATGAAGATTACCTGGAGGCTGGCCTGGCGGGCGATGTTTTCGGGATTCTCGATGTGGCGGAGGAAGATGAGGTTGCGGAGGCGGTCCATTTCGGAATCGGCGCGGAGAACGTCGACGGCTTTGCCGACGTCGCGTGTGGAGAAGGCGTCGCCTACATCGGTTAGCATTTTTTCGAGGATGGTGGCCATGTGGGTGAGGTCGCGGGTGTCCTCGGAATCGATGCGGCCTGAAGCGGCTTGAGCGCTGTTCGCGAAGCTGAGCAGAAGATCGCCGATGCGTTCGAGGCTGATCATGAACTTCATACAGGCGAGAAGTTCGCGGGCTTCGGTGGGCTCGACTTCGGTGATGACCGAGGTGACGGCGCTGTCGATTTCCATGTCGAGGGTGTCGAGTTCGCGCTCGCGCTGGCGCAGAGAGTTCAGCAGCGGACCGGAACCGGTGGCGATGCCTTCGGCGGCAGCGGCGGCGGCTTCCTTGGCCAGACGACAGGCTTCAATGGTACGGCGAACGATGTGATGATGGGCCGGTTCGGGAGTGAGGCCTTCAACGCGGGCAGTACTCATGAGGGTATCCCTTGGGCGCAGAGTGGAACGACGTGGACCGGTTGACTCGCTGAGGCTATTGTGCCGCTCATGGGAATGAATGGTCAATGAGCAACGATAGTTTTTCTTTGTTGCAAGTGGGTTACGGGCAGGTGAATTTTTCGAGCTTATCGGCGACTACTTAGTGATGGCGTTGCTGGCGCTTGGCTGCCTTGTTTTGCGCCTTCTGGTATTTCTTCATTTGTTTCTGTTGTTTCCTGGCTGCTTTCTTGGCCGCCTTCTGGTATTGCTTGGCCGCCCTCTTGGCCTCGCGACTATTTTCTCCGATACTGCGGTTTTCGCGTTGAGCGTTGGCTGGTATCGACCAGGCAAGGCTCGCGGCGGCCAGTATCAGGATGAGGGCGGCGGTTCTTTTCATAACTTCTCCGAAGGAAATCTTGCAATGATCTTAACACCGAGTATGTACCGAGCCGATGAAACGATGGTAACTGTTTCGGGCCGGGCTGTGGCGGGCTTGGATGCATTCGCACGCTGGGCGCCGGGCTTCGCCCTGGCTTGGACGGCTGAGGCGGCGGTCCCCACTTGAGTTATCGCGATTTCAGGCGGTGGGGAGGGTGAATAGGAATGTGGAGCCGTGGGCTAGTTCGCTTTCGGCGCGGATGGAGCCGCCGTGGGCTAGCATGATGTGCTTGGCGATGGCGAGGCCGAGGCCGGTGCCTCCAGACTCGCGGGAGCGGGCTTTGTCGACACGATAGAAGCGTTCGAACAGGCGGGGAAGGTGTTCAGAGGCGATGCCGGCGCCGAAGTCCTGGACGAAGAATTCTACGGCGTGAGGAACGGCGCGGGCGCCGAGGATGATTCGTCCACCGGACGCGCCGTCGTTCGAACCGTACTTCGATGCGGAACCCGATGCGGAACCCGATGCCGAACCCGATCCGGAGTTCGATCCGGAGTTCGAGCCGGAGTTCGAAGCGGAATTCGATCCCAAATTCGATCCGTACTTCAGAGAATTGTCGATCAGGTTGGAAAAGACCTGGTGAATGGCTTCTCGGTCAGCGAGGACGAGGTGGAGATTCTGAACTGCCGAGTCGCCGTTCTGCGGGGAATCATGGTTCCGCGGGTCGCGCTTCGGCGATTTTTTGTCCGGCGAGTCGTCCTTCTGCAAGTGCTGGATTTGGAGGTCGATTCCGTGAGTGCGGGCGATTTCGCGGAAGCTTTCTTCGGCGTCGTGGAGAAGTTCGGCGGGAGGGACGGGCTCCATCTCGAAACGGGTTTCTCCGGATTCGACGCGGGCCAGGGTTAGCAGATCTTCGGTGAGGCGGGACATGCGGGAGGAATTCTTGCGGATGATTTCCAGAAACTCGCGTGTGGGAGCTGTGTTTTCGGGAGTGCTGTCGAGCAAAGTTTCCGCGTAGCCTTGAATGGAAGTGAGCGGCGTGCGCAGTTCGTGGGAAACGTTGGCGATGAAGTCGCGGCGAGTTTTTTCGACGCGTTCGGTTTCGGTGAGATCGCGGAGCACGGCGACAGCGCCTCCGTCAGGCAGCGGGGCGGCGGTGACGTCGAAAGCGCGGCCCGGGACGATGGAAGTGGCGCGGGCGGTTTTGACTTCGTGAGTGGTGGTGGCTTCCTTGACAGTGGCGAGGAAGTCAGGGTCGCGGATGGTTTCCTCGACCGGCTGCTGCAGGCGGGCGCCTTGCGGAACGAGTTGGTCCATGGGCTGATTGGCCCACTGCACGTGGCCGTCGGCGCTGACGGCGATGACGGCATCCTGCATGCTGTTGAGCAGGGTCTCGAGCTGGCGCTGGCTGGAGCGGACGGCGGCAAAACTCTCTTCGACGTGGCGGGCGGTGACATCGATGGCGGCGGCGACGCGGCCGACTTCATCCTGAGAGGTCTCGCGAATACGGGCCTGGAGATCGCCTTCGGCGATGCGAGCGGCGACATCGACGATGCGTTCGAGACGGCGCGCGCTCCAGTGGGCGGCGACCGCAGCGACCAACAGGGCTAGAAAAAACACAAGAGCGGAGGCGAGTGCGAGCCTGCGGCGAACCTGCGCGGAAACGGCTTCGACATCGGAGAGTGGATAGGCCAGGCGGACGGCACCGCCGGGGAAGGGCACGGCGACATAAAGGAAAGGGATTCCAAGGGAGGCGCTGCGGCGTTCATCGCTGCCGGTTCTGCCGGAGAGAGCTGCGGCGAATTCCGGACGCGCGGCGTGGTTCTCCATGGTAGCGGGATCAGCCTCTGAATCGGCCAAGACTTTGCCGGTGGGATCGATGATGGTGACGCGCGCGCCGGCGGCTTGTCCTTCCTGAGCGGCGATGTCAGCGAGGGAATGGCCGCTGCGGTCGGTTTCGACGCGATGAGCGAGGAGTTGGGTTTTTTGGGTGAGACTGCGCTCGATTTCAGAGCGCAGCGAGGCTTGCCAGGCGCCGCCGACCATAACGTCGAAGATGACGGCGGCGGCGAGGATCACAACCAGAAAAGCTGCGAGCAGCTTGAAGAAAATCCGGTTTCTCACTTCTTTCTCACTTTGAAGATTCTAACTTGGGAGACTCGAAGCGGTAGCCCGCACCGCGGACAGTTTTGAGGTAGCGCGGGTTCTCCGGGTCCGGTTCGATTTTTTCGCGGATGCGGCGGACGTAAACGTCGACCGAGCGCGGGGTTACGTAGGAAGTGTCACGCCAGACGGAATCAAGAAGATGATCGCGGGAGAAAACCCGGCCGACGTGGCGGGCGAAGTAATCAAGCAGGCGGAACTCGGTGGCGGTCGTAGGGACGGTTTGTCCGCGAACGGTGAGGATCATGGCGGCGGGGTCGATGGCGATGTCTCCGACTTTGAGCGGGCTGGGTGGAAGCGGGCGCTCGAAGCGGCGGAGCACGGCCTTGACGCGGGCTACGAGTTCGCGCGGGCTGAAAGGCTTGGCGATGTAGTCGTCGGCTCCGATTTCGAGACCGAGGACGCGGTCGGCTTCGCTGCTTTTGGCGGTAAGGAAAATGACGGGCACAGAGGCCAGACCCGGGGTTTGGCGGACGGTGCGGCAGAGTTCGAGGCCGTCTTTGCCGGGGACCATGATGTCGAGCACGAAGAGCGCCGGGCGCTGGCGTTCGGCGTCGGCGATTACATTGGAACCGTTGGGATAGACACGCACGGCGAAACCGTCGTTCTCCAGGTGATGGCGAACGAGGCGGGAAATATCGGGATCGTCTTCAACGACGAAGATGTTGGGCTTCACGGGAACATTGTAGCGAAGGCAGTACCTAGTACCTAGTACCGAGTGGCTGGATCGGAGTTGCGGGGACGCATTTTTATCGGATTGTAACAATCAGGTTGGCGGCGGGGTCGAGGTGGAAGCGTTTGTTGGGCGGGATTACTGTGGTGGCGCTGTATTCGGTGACTATGGCGGGGCCGTGGTAGGTTTTGCCGGGTTTTAGCTCGGCTCGGGAGTGGATTGCCGTTGCCGGTCTTTTGCCTTCGAATAGGAGTGGGGCTTTGGGCGTGGAGGGCGAGCCGAGCTTTGCTCGGCTTGGACGGGCATGAGTGCCCGTCCCCACATGGGCTATCTTGTCCACATGGGCTATCTCCACATGGTCCATCTTAGTTTCACTGCCTGGAGATTTCACCTGGGCTCGTAGGCGTAGGGTTACGAGCTCTAGTTCGCGCTTTGGGTGGGCGTAGCCGTAGCGGCGGTGGTGTTCTTGCTGAAAATCCTTCAAGAGATTATTGGTGCACGGAAGGTTTAGTTCGTAGCCCTGACCGCGGTAGCGGAGGTCGACGCTGCGCTGATAGTGGACTTTTCCCGGCCATGCTTCTTGTTGAAAATCCCTGGCAGCTTGTTTCTGCAGGGTCGAGAATTCGCGAGTCAGTTGCGCGGCCGGGAGTTTACCGGAGACGCGCCAAAGGACGGTGCGAGAGTAATCCTTCACCACGTCGCTGACCAGAATGCCCAGAGCGGAGAGTGCGCCGGGGAGTGCGGGCACGATTACGTGGGGGATGCTGAGAGCTTGGGCGAGGGCGCAGGCGTGGAGGCCTCCGGCGCCGCCGAAGGCTACGAGGGCGAAGTCGCGGGGATCGCGGCCGCGTTCGATGGAGACTACGCGGATGGCTTTTTCCATGATGGCATCGACCACGCGAATTACTCCGGCGGCGAAACGTTCGAGAGTTAGCGAACTTCCCTGTTGTTTCAACCATTCGCGCGTCAGGCGGCGGGTACGGTCGAGATCCAGAGTGAAGTCTCCGCCTAAGAAGCGGGTTGGCTGCAGGCGGCCTAGTAAGAGGTTGGCATCGGTGACGGTGGGTTGGGTGCCGCGGCCGTAGCAGATGGGGCCGGGATCGGCGCCGGCGGACTCGGGGCCTACGCGGAGAACGCCTGCGGCGTCGAAGCGGGCTAGCGAGCCTCCGCCTGCGCCTACGGTGTGGATATCGAGCATGGGGACACCGATGGGGAGTCCGGCGACTTCGGCGTGGCTGGCGGTGGTGATTGCGCCTTCTACCAGGGAGACGTCGGTGGAAGTGCCTCCCATGTCGAAAGCGATTATGCGATCGAAACCGCTTGCGCGGGCGCTGGCGGCGGCGCCGACTACGCCTCCGGCGGGACCGGAGAGAACGGTGCGTACGGGTTCTTTCGTTGCGGAATGCAGCGGGGTGATGCCGCCGCTGGATTGCATGACGAAGATGCGGGTGGGCTTAGGTACCTCAGGGGCTAAAGCCCTGGCCGATTTGGGTTGGTTTGACGCAGCGCTGAAGCGCTGCTCCACCCTTTCGCTGTCGCGGTGCTCCACCCCTCCGCTTTCGCGGTGCTCCGCTCTTTCGCTCTCGCGGTGCTCTAGCGTTTCCCCGTCGCGCTGCTCCATCCTTCTGAAGCGCTGTTCCAGATTTTCCAGATAGCGCTGCATTATTGGTTGGAGGTAGGCGTTGATAACTACTGTGGAGGTGCGTTCGTATTCGCGGAATTCGGGGAGGATTTGGTGGGAGATTGAGAGTGGGACGCCTAATCGTTTCAGTACTTCCGCGATCGCTTGCTCATTTTTTGGATTTGCGAAGGAGAAGAGTAGCGAGATGGCGATGGACTCGGGTCGCTTCGCTGACACTTGGGTTGCTAGCGATTTCAGGTGCGTGGGCGAGAGCTTGGTCAGGATTTCTCCGTCGCTGGCGGTGCGTTCTTCGATGCCGAAGCGGAGATCGGCGGGGACTAGTGGTTCGATGCGATCGAAGAAGAAATCGTAGAGCTTGGGGCGGGCCTGACGTCCGATCTCGATGGCGTCTTCGAAGCCCGCAGTGGTGATTAGAGCTGTGCGGGCGCCTTTGCGTTCCAGCAGCGTGTTGGTACCGACTGTGGTGCCGTGCAGGATTATCAACTCGCCGGCGTGATTGATTTTGCGGAGGGCTTCGATTATGGCTTGGGAGGGGTCGGCTGGAGTGGAGAAAACTTTGAGCATGTGCAGACGGTTGTCGGCGCTGTCTATCCAGACACAGTCGGTGAAGGTGCCGCCGGTGTCGATGGCTATGCGGAGGGATTGGGGGCGGTGGGGCATGGGATTTGATTCGGAAGAGTAGCAGACTGTTGAAAACTTGGTTGATGTACCTCGCTAATGTACCTCGGGGGCTGAAGCCCTCAATTTTTCGGGCGATCCCTGACGCAGGCCTGGAAGGCCTGCTCCACCCTTTTCAGGCCTGCTCCACCGTCTAACCTGTCGCGACCCTCTAACCTGTCGCAACCCTCTAACCTGTCGCGACCCTCTAACTTGTCGCGACCCTCTAACCTGTCGCGGCGCTGCCGGGGGGGTGGGGGTAAGGCGGTCACGCAAAGGCCTGAGTAGCAGTGGTGCTTCGGCGCTCGCTTCGCTTGCTGGACAGCCGAGGCGGCTGTCCCTACATGAGTTGTGGTGGTGGCTGCGGACAGCGGGATCCTCACCGCTTTGCGGTTCGGAATGACAAGGGTGTTTCACTCTGCTTATCCTTTACCCTTTCGTGGTGAAAGCCAGGGTCAGGAGCGTTTTTTGTTCTACCTCGTGGGCTTTGGCGCTGCCGGTGGCGGGGCTGGCGCTGGAACTGCGTTTTACTGAGAGCACGTGGCGATTGCCGGCTATGCGCTGGAGGCGGGGGAGCATGTTGAATAACGCTCCCATGTTGGCGGGCTCTTCCTGGACCCAGACTATCTCGCCGGCTTCGCCATGGCGGGCGAATTCGGCGATGAGTTCTTTTTCCGGGAAGGGATAGAGCTGTTCGAGAAAGACGATAGCGGTCGAGTTGTCTTTTCTCTTTTTGCGTTCGGCCTGGAGTTCGTGGCCGATCTTGCCGGTGCAGACTAGGATGCGGTCGGCTTCTCCTACTTCGGTATCGGGTAGTACGTTCTGGAAATTCTTTTGGGTGAAGTCCGCGATGGGCGAGGATGCGTCGGGATGGCGCAGCATGCTTTTTGGCGTGAAGACTACGAGGGGTTTGCGCCAGTGGCGCAGGGCCTGGCGGCGGAGCAAATGGAAATACTGCGCGGCGTTGGACGGTTGCGTGATCTGGATGTTGTGCTTGGCCGCCAGCTGCAGGAAGCGCTCGATGCGGGCGCTGGAGTGTTCCGGTCCCTGGCCTTCGTAGCCGTGCGGGAGCAGCATCACGACGCCGGAGAGCAGGTTCCACTTGGCTTCGCCGGCGGAGATGAACTGGTCGATGATGGCCTGGGCGACGTTGACGAAGTCGCCGAACTGGGCTTCCCAGAGAACGAGCGCTTCGGGATAGTCGCGGCTGTAGCCGTATTCGAAGCCGAGGACTCCTGGCTCTGAAAGAGTGGAGTTGTGAATTTCGCAGCGGGCCTGGCCGGGGGCTATATTTTCGAGCGGGACATATTCGTTTTCGTTTTCGATATCGATTAGAACGGAGTGGCGCTGGTTGAAGGTGCCACGGCGGCTGTCCTGGCCGCTGAGACGAACCGGGGTTCCGGCTTTTGCCAGGCTGGCGAAAGCCAGAGCTTCGGCCATGCCGTAATCCACAGGGCGCTTGCCTGTGCCCATCTCGGCGCGCTGTTCTAAAAGCTTTTTCACTTTCAGATGGATGTGGAAGCCCGCGGGATATGTGGTGAGGTGATTGGTTAGGTCGGCTAATTCTTCGGTCGAGAGTCCGGTTTCTACTTCGAATTCCTGCTTGTGAAGGCCTCCGTAGTATTGGTCCCAATATTTCGGGAGGTCGCGCATCAGCGGCTTCTTGGTTAGCTTGCCAGCATCTTTTTGCGCGGATTCAAATTCGGCTTTGATGGCGGCTACTTGCGCGGGCGCATCGGTGGCTCCGATGTCATCGGCGTAGATTTCCCAGAGCGGCGGATGCTCCTTGATCCTTTGGTAGAGCAGCGGCTGGGTGATCGTGGGGTCGTCGACTTCGCTGTGACCGTGGCGGCGGTAGCCGATGAGATCGATGACCACGTCGGTGCCGAACTGGTAGCGGTATTCGGTGGCGAGGCGGGCTACGCGGACGACTGCGTCCACATCTTCGCCGTTGACGTGGAAGATGGGGATGGACTGGCGGCGGGCGATGCAGGCGGCGAAACGGGTGGAGTGTTCTTCGACGTAGCTTGTGGTGAATCCGAGGAGATTGTTGACGATCACATGAATGGTGCCGCCCACGGTGTAGCCGGGGAGGTCGGCGTAGTTCATGGTTTCGGCGAGGATGCCTTGTCCGGCAAAAGCGGCGTCGCCGTGGACCAGGAGCGGCAGATATTTTTCGCGTCCGCCTTCGCCGGTGCGGTCTTGTTTGGCACGCGTGCGGCCGACGGTTACGGGATCGACGGCTTCGAGGTGACTGGGGTTTGAAACCAGATGGATGTGAACATTGTTGCCGCTTCGCGTGGTGTATTCGCCGGTGGCGCCCATATGATATTTCACGTCGCCGGAGCCTAGAACGCTGCGCGGGTTGACGTCTTCAAAGCCGGCAAAGATTTCGTCGGGAGGGCGCTTGGCTACGTGGGCGATGACGTTAAGGCGGCCGCGGTGGCTCATGCCCATGACCAGTTCGGAGGCGCCGAGGCGGGAACCGGTGTCGAGAATTTCATCGACAAGAGGGATCAGTGCGGTGACGCCTTCCAGCGAGAAGCGTTTGCTGCCGAGGTAACGCTGCTGCATGACCTGCTCGAAAACGTCGGCGCGGATCAGCAAGTCGAGAATGCGCTTCTGGTCTTGTTCGGTGACCTCGAAACCCTGAGACGGCGATTCCATCTGCTGGTAAATCCAGCGGCGGCGCTCAGGAACGTAGATGTGATTGATTTCTATTCCGATGGTGCTGGAATAGATGGCGCGAGCTTCGCGGGCGTACTCGCCCTCCAGTTGCAGTTCGGGAGCTATGCGGGGGCGGAGGAAGCCGAGCGGGTCGAGGTCGCCTTCGAGGTATCCCCATTGGCGGAAGGCGCTGAAGATGCGTTCGCGCTCGGGGTTGGCGCCGTTGTTGTTCTCGATTACGGCAGTGATTGCGGTAGAGGCTTTGGATTTCGTTGTTGCCATATTCTCTGCTACTAGAATAACGGATGCGCCGTGGTGTGCGGGGGATTCTGGGTGGGAAGAGCAGAATCTTAACCACAGAGGCCACGGGGAACACAGGGTAGGATATGGAGTTCTGGAGGGAGCTGCTTTATGGACGGGAATGGTATCTTGCGGGTTGCGAGCCCTTATGCGGTGGATGAAACTGTGCGACGGCTCGAAGCGGTGCTCGCCGAGCGTGGAGTGCGGGTGTTCGCTCTGGTGGACCATAGCGGCGAAGCAGAGAAGGTTGGGATGAAGATGCGGCCGACCAAGCTTGTGATCTTCGGAAATCCCAAGGGAGGGACGCCGGTGATGGTGGCTGCGCCGTCTTTGGCGATTGATCTGCCGTTGAAGGCGCTGGTAGCAGAAGATGGCGAGGGCAAGGTTTGGGTTTCCTACAATAGTCCGGAGTATTTGCAGCAGCGGCATGGCGTGCCGGAGGAGTTGATGAAGAATATTGCGGTTGCGGGCGCGCTGGTGGCGAAGGCTGTGGAATAATGCTGCCGTCATCATCCTGCCCGTCCGGCGGTGGTCCAGCCGTCTGGGGGTGAGCCTGTGATAGAGAATTCCAATCGAGCCCGCGATCATTTAGCCAACGAGCGCACGTTTCTGGCGTGGGTGCGGACCAGTGTCGCGATTGTGGTGTTTGGATTCGCGATTGGACGATTTGCGATCGCGATGAGGCAGTTGACGGAGTTTCAGGGACACGGGTCAAAGGCTACGGGGTTTTCGGTGTGGATGGGGATGAGCGCAATTCTGGCGGGCGTGGCGCTGATGGTGGCGGGATTGGCGCGATATCGAAAGACGCGGACGCAACTGGATGAGGGGAAGTTTGAGCCGGCGGGATTTGTGGTGGATCTGGTGGCGATTGTTACGGTGATTTTCGGAATGGCGCTGGCGGGGTATTTGATTTACGTGCAGAAGAGCTTTAGTTAGGCGGGGTTCGTGATGGTGAGTCGAGCTGCGCTCGACGGACAGCCGGGGGCGGCTGTCCCCACATTTACATTTAGCATTTAGCATCGGCATCTGCGGCATTGGCATCTTTGGTGTTTACAACTTATGGCTAATGATCTGGAGAAAGAGGCGGCGGCGCGGGCTAGCTTGCGGTTCGTCAAGAGTGGCCAAGTTGTGGGGCTGGGGACGGGATCGACAGCGGCATACTTCATTCAGTTGCTGGGCGAGCAGGTGAAGAATGGGTTAAAGATCCGCGGCATACCCAGTTCGGACCGTTCGCGGGAGCAGGCGGCTGGGCTGGGGATACCGCTTACGACGCTGGATGAATGCCAGGAGATCGACGTGACGGTGGACGGGGCGGACGAAGTTGATCCAGAGTTGCGGTTGATCAAAGGTGGTGGTGGGGCGCTGCTGCGGGAAAAGATTGTGGCCTCCGCGACCAGACAATTCGTGATTGTGGCCGATGCGACGAAGAGAGTTCCGGTGCTGGGGAAGTTTCCGCTGCCGGTGGAAGTGATCAAGTTCGCGCAGGCGCTGGTGCGGAAAAAGATTGAGGCGCTGGGAGCTGCGGTTGAGCTGCGGCTGGGAAAGGATGGGAAGCCGTATTTGACCGACGAGAATAATCACATTCTGGATTGCCGGTTCGGGCAGATTCCGGATGCGAATGAACTGGCGTGGAAACTTAGCGATATGCCGGGAGTTGTAGAGCACGGGCTGTTCATTGGCATGGCGAGCGTGGTGCTGGTGGCGAACGGAAGCGAGGTTGTAGAGATGCGGGCTCGCGGCAAGTAACATCCTTCCCATGGAATCGCGGGACAACAATTCCGAAATGCCGAAATTCTTCCGAAAAAAGAAACGCCAACCGGCGGCAAAAGCGCAAACGCAGAGCAAGGATGAGCCTACGCGGAGGCGTGCGCCGCGATACCGGGTGCAGGCGCCCATGGATGTGACGGTGCTGCGTTCGGGGATTCCGGATACTTTGCCGGGGCGGTCGGTGAACCTGGGCGAGCGCGGAGCGTCGGCGGTGCTGGCAGGAGAACTCCGGCCGGGTGAGGCAGTGGGAGTTGAGATCCGGCTACCGCTGATGACGAATCCTCTGCGGGTGCGGGCTGTGGTGCGGAATTACGACAAGTTGCGCCTGGGTCTGGAGTTTGTCGGGCTTTCAGCGGAACAGCAGGCGGCAATTCGTAATTGGGCGAGTGAAGCGAAAGCCGAGGTGGAATCGGGAGTACTCGGGAAGATTCCGATCCCAGCAGGGAAGGTTTCCGAGAGCGTCCGGCCGAAAGTAGCGCAACCGCTTACTGACAAGAGCAGTGGCCGGGGATCGGTTTTTTTGCTGCTGGCGGTGGGGATTTTAGTGATGGTCTTATGGTGGCATTGGAATCGCGGGTGGGAAGATCTGGAGTCCAGTCAGCAGAAAAGTGGGAAGACGATCGAGCGGCCGGAAATTCAGGCCCAGGTTCCGGCAGATGCGATGTTAAAACTGCTGACTCACCGGGTAGATCCCGATTATCCGAAGGCTGCGCGAGCGGCGAATTTGCAAGGCGTGATTGTGCTGGACGTAGTGGTGGGACAGGACGGGTCGGTGGTGGACGTGCGGGCGCAGAATGGGCCGGCGGTGCTGGCGCAGGCGGCCATGGATGCTCTGCGGTGGTGGCGATTTGAGCCTTACCGGGTTAACGGTAAGGCCGTGGTGGTGGAGACGACAGTCGCGGTGGAGTTCAAGCCTTAGAGGGGGAAGGTAGAGCAAGAGCCTTTCACCGCAAAGTACGCAAAGGATTCGCGAAGGTCGCAAAGAAGGGCAAAACCGACATAGGACACTCCCCCTTCCGTCTAGCCTTTAGCTGGGAACGGGAAGGTTGCTGCTCCAGCAATCGGCTACGATTAGCCAGGCACCTAGACGGCGCCAGGCTTTCACATACTTACCGCGGTCAGCGAGGATCGTGCCGTCGGGCCGGCGGACGGCCACGGTGTAGCGGCCGATCTCCACGGCCATGTCGCCGGAGGCTTCAACGCGGAGAGTTTCGAGGCGCAGGTCTTCGTATCCGATTTCGGCGACCTGGCGGAGCAGGCGCTCAACGGCCTTGGGGCCGTAGGCCGGGTCGTGGTGCGGCGCCATGAACGCGCCGTCCTGGGCGAACATAGCTGCTACCTGATCGTAGTTGCCAGTATTAAAGGAAGTCACGAAATCCTGAGACAGGTTGCGGATCAAGGACTCCACATCCAACGGCGGACGGGAGTCCGCGAGGGAGCTGGAATAAGGCCGATACATCTACTACCTCCTGGGGGAAGGCCGAGGGCGGCTCCATGGCCAGAAAGAAGCCACTCTCAATGCACGGGCATTTTAGCGCAAAAGGGTCTGTGGAAGCAGGAAAGATTTGTGAACAGGGCGAGAAAGATTTTGATGCGAGGCGGTTCGAGAAAAGCTGCTGACGGGAGGGCGTTGGGAGGAAGATGCTTATCCACTTGTGGGCAATGGCGAGTGGCGGTATGTTGCGCCGATGAGCAGGAGCGAACAGGCCGCAGGAAATGGAACTGACGCGAAAGTGGTGGAAACCGGGACGAGGCATCCGGAGCGGTTTTGTCCGAACTGTTCGGCAGAATTGAAGGAGAACCGGTGCAAGTTGAGCTGTCCGGTGTGCGAATTTTATTTGAGTTGCTCGGATTTTTATTGAGTGTGGAGAATTCCCGGCGGAGGCGGCGAGCCTGACATGCCAGGCAATGTCCGTCTACAATGGCGATGGAGTTAATTTTCTTAGGCATGATTAGGAGGACAAAATGGAACGCAAGGCTAGCGCGGTGTGGAAGGGCGGACTGAAGGATGGGAAGGGAACGATTTCGGCGCCGGGTGGAGTGCTAAAAGATACGCAATATTCCTTTACATCGCGATTCGAAAACGGGCCGGGGACGAATCCGGAGGAGTTGATTGCGGCGGCGCACGCGGCGTGCTTTTCGATGGCGCTTTCGGCGCAGCTGGGCGGGGCGAATCTGACGCCGGAGAGTATCAGCACGAACGTGACACTGACCATGGAGAAGCTGGATTCCGGGTGGACGATTACGGCGAGCCACCTCGATGTTGTGGGGAAGGTTCCGGGAGCAGATGCTGCGGCGTTTCAGAAGTATGCCGAGGCGGCGGAGAAGGGGTGTCCGGTGTCGAAGGTATTGAACGCGAAGATCACGATGACGGCGAAGCTGGGGTAGGTTGGGCGGGCTTCGGGCTTTGGCTTTCGGGCTTCGGCAACCGCGGGCGGTGTTCTGATTTCACGGAGCAAAAAACCTTTAACCGCGAAGTGCGCTAAGGATTCGCGAAGGTCGCTAAGAAAAGCAGAATCGAAAATTAGGATACTGCCCAAGCTGGTTGGTGTTTGACAGGCTGATGGGGGGCTGCAAAAATAGGTAGGTTCGTCTTCCTGACACGGCGGCCCTGGGGCCGCCGCTGCATTGCAATTCAGATTGCCATCGTGGCGGAATTGGCAGACGCGCATGGTTCAGGTCCATGTACCGGCAACGGTGTGGGGGTTCGAGT
>Ga0209380_10000611_pt1 | contig 25156 bp, 18 predicted proteins | sample HubBroMetageWFT6_FD_188347 | JGI IMG/M metagenome (GOLD analysis project Ga0209380, IMG submission 188347) | Warmed and freeze-thawed soil microbial communities from the Hubbard Brook experimental Forest, New Hampshire - Hubbard Brook CCASE Soil... | ecosystem: Environmental > Terrestrial >... | reverse complement strand
TCCGGCGCCTGCGGCGTGGTCAGCACCTTGGCGCTGAAACGCTGTGCGCCAGTGGAGTTTGGTACTTCAAGCGCGACATCGGTAAAGGTGCCGCCGATATCGACCCCGAGCCGCACTCCACTGCCGTCCTGCGCTGCCACGCTTTGCTCCGCCCCCGAAAACCGCGCAAAGGTTCAGCGGCCCAGGCCTCGATTGTCAATGCGCTCAGATCGCGGCCGAGCTTGCGGGCGCGGTTCCAAGGCAAGGCGGTCGCGACGTCCCTATGGGACGCGCGGTAGCATCGGAGTGGAAATCAAGCAAATCTGTTCTGCTTACAGCAAATTCGTGCAAGAACCGCTGGATCCGGCCGGATATATACCGCTAACTGCCAAGCTTATCACCCAGTCGCGGAGAAGTTCGTGAGGGAACGCCTGACTTCCGTAACTTTATTGAACCTGCCCTCGCGGCACCTTTCGTCGCGAAAGGGCAACGATTTATTGAACGGTAATAGAAACGATGCGTGTCTGTTTTTTTGTGCTGCCCGGTGATGCCGACTATCAGGGGCGATAGCGATCTCCCAACGTTGCAAAGAATTCATCCCGCTGACAGGAGCTTGTCAATTATCAGAATATATACTGCTTTTGACGCGGGGCTTTTGGGGAGGGGCATGAAGAAAGGTAGAACGTTTCAGCGATGCTTGTTTGTTTTGTTGTTGTACCCGGTGGCGAAGGTCTCGAATTTGCCGGTCCCAGCGACGTATTCGAGGAGGCAAATAGACAAGCCGGCCGTCGCGTCTACGACATCCGGTTCGTCGCGGAAGAGGCGCGGCCTATAACATGCCTTTCCGGCCTGCGGATCATTCCGGATCGGACGATCCATGATGCTGACGAGGCGATCGACACACTGATCGTTACCGGGGCGCGCGACCCGTTCGGACCGGCGAGCACCTCACTGATCGATTGGCTGCAACGGCAAGCTCCGAAGACACGACGGTACGGCGCGGTCTGTACCGGCGCCTTTCTGCTCGGGGCCGCCGGCCTGCTCGACCGCAAGCACGTCACGACGCATTGGCACTTCGCGGCGGCGCTCGCTGAGGCTTTTCCGGCGACGATCGTCGAGCCGGATCGCATCTTTGTGCGGGACGGCCCGATGTTCACCTCAGCCGGGGTCACCGCCGGCATTGATCTGGCGCTGGCGCTTGTCGAGGAGGATCTGGGCCGTGCAGCGGCGCTCGCTGTCGCGCGTTGGCTGGTAATGTTCTTGAAGCGACCGGGCGGGCAATCTCAGTTCAGCATCCAGCTCGCCGCGCAAACCGCCTCGCGGACACCAATCCTCGACGTGCAGGAATGGATACGCGACAACCTACAGGCGAAATTGTCGGTGCGCGAGCTGGCGCAGCGCGCGGGCATGAGCGAGCGCAGCTTCGCCCGTGTCTTTCGCAGCCAGACCGGCATCACCCCGGCCGATTTCGTCGAGGCAACGAGAGTAGACACCGCCCGCCGGCTGTTGGAAGAAACTGACAAGCCGTTGCAGCGGGTCGCCTCGATTTCCGGGTTTGGCAGCACCGAGGCGCTGCGCCGCGCCTTTCTTCGCCGGTTGGGGGTTAGGCCGGCCGATTATCGGTCGCGGTTCCGTTCACTGCCGGGGTAAAAGTATCCCGGAAAATCAGACCGGTTGAGTTGGCGCCGTTTCCTGGCTCCACTTGTGGACTTGCGTCCTGTTCGGCAGCGACTATGGATTGATGCGGCGCTGTCACAAACTGCGCGCGATTTGGCGGTAATTGCTTCGAGAACGCAATTGTAGTTATCCGCCGAAAACCTCACTCTAACGTTGCCGAAAGAGGAATTCCGGGGTGGGGGAATGATAGCTGTGGACGATGGCGAGCTGCCGGCACTCGTACAGATCGTCTCGGCTGAAATTAAGCTCGATTGCAATCTCGACCCAAGGACGCGCCGGGTTGCGCGCCCTTCATTTCACATAGGCGCCGAATCGGCGATAAATTAAGCGCAGCGGGCCGAAATCAAGAGCATCAACGTGATTGCGACGATGCTTGTCTGCGTCTTTGTACCCCCAGGCGGATACGCGCTCGAAATTACTGCACCCAGCGACGTGCTCGAGGAGGCAAATAGACAAGCCGGCCGTCGCGTGTACGACATCCGGTTCGTCGCGGAAGAGCCGCGGTTGATAACTTGCCGGTCTGGCCTGCGCCTGATGCCGGACCGGACGATCCACGATGCCGGCGAGCCGATCGATACCCTGATCGTTGGCGCGCTCGACCCGCTCGCACCAGCAGCAAGCCCCTCACTGATCGATTGGCTGCAACGCCAAGCACCCAAAACGCGCCGCTATGGCTCAGTGTCTACCGGCGCCTTTCTGCTCGGGGCCGCCGGCCTGCTCGACAACAGGCACGTCACGACACATTGGTACTTCGCGTCGGCGCTCGCCGAAGCGTTTCCTGCTGCGATCGTCGAACCGGATCGCATCTTTGTGCGGGACGGCGCGATGTTCACGTCAGCTGGGGTCGCTGCCGGCATGGATCTGGCACTGGCGCTCGTCGAGGAGGATCTGGGCCGCTCAGCGGCGCTCGCTGTCGCACGTTGGCTGGTAATGTTCTTGAAGCGGCCGGGCGGGCAGTCTCAGTTCAGTGTGCAACTGGCCGCTCAAGCCGCCTCGCGCACGCCAATCCTGGAAGTGCAGCAATGGATCCGCGACAACCCGCAGGTGAAATTGTCGGTGCGCAAGCTGGCGCAGCGCGCGGGCATGAGCGAGCGCAGTTTCGCGCGTGTCTTTCGCAGCCAGACGGGCATCACGCCCGCCGATTTCGTGGAGGCGACGCGAGTAGACGCCGCTCGCCGGCTGTTGGAAGAAACCAACCTGCCATTGCAGCGAGTCGCCTCGGCTTCCGGGTTTGGCAGTACTGAAGGCCTGCGCCGCGTCTTTCTTCGCCAGATGGGGCTCAGACCAAGCGATTATCGATCCCGCTTTCGTACGTCGTGGCGAGGCGAATGGGTTCCGGAAGATCGGAACTGTTGAGCGCTTCCACATTCGGGACTTATTTTGCGTTTCTATTGGCAGTAGACAACGGATCGGGTTCGCCGCTGTCACAAACTGCACTCTATTTGGCGGTAACTGCTTCTGAAAACGCAATTGCAGTCCGCACGTGAAAACATCATCTTAATAGAAGCAGCGAACATTTGAATGTCATTGGTTGGATGAACAGCATCCGCCTATGGAGCAGGTCGCTGTTCCCAAACCGGTCATGAGCACTGCGGAACCTTCTTTACCCCGTGCGCGAGGTCTTTCTGTAAGATGGTCGATATCCTCGTCATCGACGATGATCCAATATATCGCATCTCGATTACGAAGATCCTGACCAATGTGGGCCATCAAGTTAGCCAGGCGAAGGATGGCGCGGAAGGATTAGCGCTTTGCCGCCAGATGCGTCCAGCGCTCGTCATCACTGCTATCGTGATGCCGGAAAAGGACGGGATCGAGATCGTCCGAGCGCTGTCCCGCGAAACGCCAGACCTGCCTATCCTGGTGATATCGGACGCGGTCAAGGCGTCATTGTATTTACGGGCTGCGACCCTGTTCGGTGCCGCCGCTTCTCTGCGAAAGCCCTTCACTGCCGACGCGCTGCTGACGGCCATCTCGCCGCTCCTCGATAGCCGCGGCAATCGCCGGCACAATGACCGGCGCCGGTCACACCGGTGACATGATGGCTACCAAATGGCCCGAATAGACCGCGAACATCGAGCCCCGGGATCATGAAAAAAGTGCAACCGCCGGTCTGCTTTTCACCGGAAGATATCAACGTACTCGGCCGGCTAATCAATAACATCAGTTTCGTCGGTAGCCAGCTGCTCGCGATTACGCGACCCGAGCTGTATCAACACGCGCGGGCGAATCTGAAGACGATACAAAGGGACTTCGGCGAGTTTATAAAACGGCTTGATGCTCTGGGCACGCAGACGAACGACATACGCGTCGCTCGGCTGCTAGAGGATATTGAAGAGACGCCGCTCGATGCGGCCGGAATATTGACGCTCGTCAATCAATGTTTTCAGGCGGTTGCCTTCCTCTCGCACTGCCTTGTGGTCGGCGCATCGGTGCTAAGCCAGGAGCCGCTTGCAGTCCATCCGCCGGTCGGCGCTCCGATCCTTCACTGAAGTGGCACAATCCTGGCAGTTACATAATCGACAAGGCCGCAAATAAGCCGCTGCTGCAGCTCATCCGCACGAGGGAAGGAATCGATGCGACAGAGGATCGCCCACCCTGCAATACTGCCGCTGGCGAATGACCTGAGCGTCAAGGAGGTATTCGCCGATGCATGTGTCGGGGTCAACGTCCTAAACGGCAATGTGCATTTCACATTCGCTGCCGTTGTCGCGGACCATGCCGAAGAGCACGCTCCATCACGGCGCGTCGTGTCGGCCCGGGTCGTCATGCCGATTGCAGGTGCGGCGGAGCTGAGAGATTTGCTCGCGCAACTTCTGGAAGCGCTCGATGCGCAGGGAGTTGCGGCGACCCGCGCATCCCCGCCGACAGTCGTAACGCCGCTGGAGAGGCGGACTTAGGGTCGATCGCTTCTACCCGCTTGGTGCCGCTCGGGCCGGTTGTCGACCGGGCACTCTGAACACGTGATGCGGATAAATCTGCTCCGACAGCAACCCGTCACGCGCAATCACGAATTTCTCGACGGCTTCGGTCACCGATGCAGCTTGAGGCGGTACTGCCGTCGAACACGACGTATCCGTTTGTCACCATGCACGACTTGCACGCCTCGTAGGAATATCTGACCGATTCGTAGATGTCGCAATCGGTGTGCGCCACTGAGAGCGTTCCGGCCTCGTCCAACACACGCCCGGCCGTATCAGTGCGGTTTTCCTGCTGCGCCCGTTTTCGGGAGTGAATACCACCTATTTCGCGCGTCAATCGACCTTGGAAGAACTTACCGTCAGCGTCTGGCGGGGAGGTAGTCCGCCCGTCCTACCACAGCTTCGGCAGCCAGCTCCAAGAGCTTGGCAGCGCGTCGGTTGGTGGAAGTGGGCTGAAATTGAGCGGGTTGTCCGACTCGATGCGCCCGCGGTCCGGTAGTTGCGACGGCTCCCAGCCGCCGCCCAGCGCCTGGATCAGCGCGACGGCGGCAACGAGCCGGCTCTGTCGGATATTCACCGCGGTCTCGGCGTCACCCAGCGCGGTCTGCTCGGCGACAATGACGCTGGTATAGGCCACCGTCCCAGCAAGAAATTGGTTGTTGATGATCCGCTCTGCCTCGCGCGCCGAGGTCACTGCGGCATCTTCGGCCGCGGCCTGGTCGATCAGGATGCGCTGCGCCGCCAGCTCATCCTCGACCTGCTGAAATCCGGTCAATACGGTCTGGCGATAATCGGCGATGGTAGCATCGAAAGCGGCGCGGTCTTGGTCGACCACGGCATGGCGCAAGCCCGCGTCGAAGAGCGTCTCTGTCAGCGTGCCGCCGACCGACCACATCCGGCTTGCCGTGTTGAACAGGCGCTTCAGCATAGAAGCCGAAACTCCGTAATCCGCCGAGAGGGTGACGGTCGGGAAGAACGCCGCTTCGGCGACGCCAATCTGCGCATTGGCGGCGGCCATGCGCCGTTCGGCCGCGGCGATATCGGGGCGGCGCTCCAGCAAGGCCGCGGGCATCTCGGGCGGGATGTCGGGCACGGTGATCGTGTCCGTTGTCGCTGCGATCGAGAATTCGGCCGGCGGTTTGCCGATCAGTATCGCGATTGCATGTTCGAGCTGGGCGCGCGTTATCCCGACCGCGATCAGTTGCGCCTGCGTGCTGTCGAGTTGTGCCTCGGCCTGCGACACCGCCGACTGGTCGGCGGTACCCGCGCTTTGCTGGTTGCGGGTGATGCGCAGCGACTCGGTAAAGGCCTTGACCGAGGCTTCGAGCAGCCGCTTCAGCTCGTCGGCAACGCGCAGCTGCATGTAATCGCTGGCCAGCTGACCTTGCGCGGCGAGCCTGGCGCTACCGAGGTCGCCGGCGCTCGCCTGTGCGCTCTCGACGTCGCTCTCGACCGTCCGCTCGATCTTACCCCACAGATCGGGAACCCAGCTGGCCGCTGTCGAAAGGCTGAAGAAGTTTGAAATGCTCCCGGTGTTGCCGCCGGAAATGCCCGTCGATCCGACCCGCCCGCCGCTGGTGCGGGTGCGCGTCGCCTGCCCGGTGAATGTCGCGGTCGGGAAGAACCCGGCGCGGGCCTGCGCGACGATTGCCTCCGCCTCGCGGAAGGCAGCCGCGGCCGCTTTCAGGTTCTGGTTCGAGATGTCGATCTGGCATTCCAGGCCGTCGAGCACCGGATCGCGGAAGATCGACCACCAGGCGCCGCGGTCGATCGCGTCCGCCGGTCTTGCTACCTGCCATACGACGCCCGCTTCCTTGTAGGCGGCCGGTACCGGCGCGTCAGGCCGCTGGTAATCGGGGCCCACGGTGCAGGCGGCCAAGATCAGGTTGAGTGTCGTCCCGGCGAAGACCGGGACCCATCGTCCCGCCCTCATTCGCCGGGTTCGGGAAGATGGCCGCCCGCGGAGGGCTGGCGCCCAGTGGCGCGGCGCCGCAGCGCCCATAGCCGGAACCGGTCGAGATAGAGGTAGATGACCGGGGTTGTGTAGAGCGTCAGCATCTGGCTGACGAGCAGCCCGCCGACGATCGAGATGCCCAGCGGTCGGCGCAACTCGGCCCCTTCACCAAAGCCGATCGCCAACGGCATCGCACCGAGCGCCGCCGCCATCGTCGTCATCATGATCGGCCGGAAACGCAGGATCGATGCCTTGTAGATCGCTGCGCGCGAGCTCAGGCCCTCGTTCCGCTCGGCGGCGAGCGCAAAGTCGATCATCATGATCGCGTTCTTCTTGACGATACCGATCAAGAGGATGACCCCGATCAGCGCGATGATGCTGAAATCGGTGTCGCACAGCATCAGGGCCAGCACCGCTCCGACTCCCGCCGACGGCAAGGTCGAAAGGATCGTGATCGGATGCACGTAGCTCTCGTACAGAATCCCGAGAACGATGTAGACGGCAACCAGCGCGGTCGCGATCAGGATCGGCTCGTTATTGAGCGACTGCTGAAACATCTGCGCCGTGCCCGAGAAATTGCCGTGAATCGTCGTCGGGACGTGCAGGCGGGCCATCGCTGCGTCGATCGCCTGCGTCGCCTCGCCCAACGAGGCGCCGGGTTTCAGGTTGAAGGAGATCGTCGTGGCGATGAACAGGCCCTGATGATTGACCGCGAGCGGGGTGTTGCCGGTCTCGTAACGGGCGATCGCCGATAGCGGCACCATGTTTTCGCTTGCCGTGCTGACCGCCGCGCCGGTTGAGGTCGCGCTGTGACCGGTATTGGCGAGCGCGTTGTTGGCCTGGTTGCGCGCGGTGTCGGAGGCGATCTGCGCGGCGGTGGTCGCCGCGGTGCCGGATGCCGTCGTCGGCTTTGAGATCGTGCCGGCGAGCGCATTGGTGGATTGCGTGCCCGTGACAACGCCGCCGGCGGTGCTGATGAAGATGCGGTCGAGGGTGTCCGGACTCTGCCAGTATTGCGGCGCCACTTCCATGATGACGTGGTACTGATTGCGCGCCGTATAGATCACCGAGACTTGTCGCTGGCCGAAAGCGTCGTAGAGCGTGTTGTCGACCTGCGAGACGGTGAGGCCGAGGCGCGCTGCGGTCGGCCGGTCGATGACCAAGTCGGTTTCGAGACCATGCTGCTGCTGGTCTGAATTGACGTCGGTCAGCTCCGGTAGCTTTTCCAGCTCGGCGGTCACCTTTGGCGCCCAGCTGTACAGCTCGGTCAAGTCTTCGCCTTGCAGCGTGTACTGGTATTGCGCATTGCTCTGCCGCCCGCCGACGCGGATGTCCTGCACGCCTTGCAGGAACAGGCGGGCGCCGGCGACCTGCGCCAGCCTGCCGCGCAGCCGGCCGATCACCTGATCGACGGACAGTTTGCGCTCGGATAGCGGCTTCAGCGAGACAAACACAAAGCCGGAATTGGTCTGGCCGCCGCCGGTAAAGCCAACGACGCTGTCGACCGCCGGGTCCTTGCTGATGATCGTGGTGAACTCGGTCAGCTTCTGCCGCATCAGCTGGAACGAGATGCTCTGGTCGGCCTGGATGCCGCCGATCATGCGGCCGGTGTCCTGCTGCGGGAAAAATCCTTTCGGGATTAGAACGAACAGATAGACATTGAGGCAGACCGTCAGCAGCAGGATCAGCATGACGACCACCGGATGGCGCAACGCATCGCTTAATGTCCGGGCGTAGAAATTGAGCATGCCCTGAAACACGCGCTCGCTGGCCAGATACAAGCGCGAAGGTTGCCGCTGCTGCCGATGTATAGTGATATAGGCGCACATCATCGGCGTCGTCGTCAGCGATACGACGAGAGAGATCAGGATCGCCACCGACAAGGTCATCGCGAACTCGCGAAACAGCCGACCGACAATCCCTCCCATCAAGAGGATCGGCACGAACACCGCGATCAGCGAGAGGCTCATCGACAGTACGGTGAAACCGACCTCGCGCGCGCCGAGCAAGGCGGCCTCGCGTCGGCCCATGCCGTCCTCGATGTGACGTGTGATGTTTTCCAAGACGACGATCGCGTCGTCGACGACAAAGCCGGTCGAGATCGTCAGCGCCATCAGCGAAAGATTGTCGAGCGAGTAGCCCAGCAGGTACATCGCCCCGAAGGTGCCGATCAGCGACAGCGGGACCGCGACGCTCGGAATGAGGGTGGCGCGCGCGTTGCGCAGGAACAGAAACACGACGAAGATGACAAGACCGATCGCGATGACGAGCGTCGTCTCGACATCGCGCAGGGACGCTCGGATCGTCGTCGTGCGGTCCATTGCGGTATTGACGGCAATATCGCTCGGCAGCGAGGCCTGCAGCTGCGGAAGCACCGCGAAGACGCGATCGACCGTATCGATGATGTTGCCGCCCGGCTGGCGGTAAATGATGACCAAAACCGCGGGTTTGCCATTGGCAAGCCCGGCATTGCGGATGTTCTCGACGTCGTCGTTGACCTCCGCCATGTCGGTCAGGTGCACGGCGGCGCCGTTGCGGTAGGCGATGACGAGCGGCTTGTAATCGACGGCCAGATTTGCCTGATCGTTGGTGTAGATCTGATAATGGCGATCGCCCTCGTCGACCGCACCCTTCGGGCTGTGCGCATTGGCCGAGGCGAGCGCGGCGCGCACGTCTTCGAGCCCAATGCCGTATTTGAACAGGGCTGTTGGATTGAGCTCGACGCGCACCGCCGGCAAGGCGCTGCCGCTGATCGTCACTTGGCCGACACCGTCGATCTGCGACAGGGCCGGCTGCAGCACGGTTGTCGCGAGATCGTACATCTGGCCGCGGGTCTTGGTATCCGAGGTCAGTGACAGGATCATCACCGGCGCGTCCGCCGGGTTGACCTTGCGGTAGGTCGGGTTCTGCCGCAGGCTCGTCGGCAGGTCGACGCGCGCGGCGTTGATCGCCGCCTGCACGTCGCGGGCGGCGCCGTCGATATTGCGACTGAGCTCGAACTGCAGGGTGATGCGGGTCGAGCCGACCGTGCTCGACGAGGTCATTTCGGTCACATCGGCGATGACCCCAAGATGGCGTTCGAGCGGCGTCGCCACCGTTGTCGCCATCGTCTCGGGGCTGGCGCCCGGCATCTGTGCGGTGACCGAGATCGTCGGGAAATCGACCTGGGGCAGTGGCGACACCGGCAGTTTGACGAAAGCGAAGATGCCGGACAGCGCGAGCCCGATCGTCAGAAGCGTCGTCGCGACCGGCCGCTCGATGAACGGTGTCGACAGGCTCACGGCCGGAGCCTCACTCGGCCGGCTCGGTCGTATTGAACGCGCCACCGAAGCGCTGGCGCACCGCCCGGCCGAGCCTGTCGAAGCCGAGATAGATGACCGGGGTCGTAAACAGGGTCAACGCCTGGCTCAGGATCAGCCCGCCGACAATCGTCACCCCGAGCGGATGTCGCAGTTCCGACCCGGTGCCGGTGCCGAGCATCAGCGGCAAGGCCCCGAACAGCGCCGCGGCAGTCGTCATCATGATCGGCCGGAAGCGCAACAGCGATGCCTGAAAAATTGCCTCGCGCGGCGGCTTGCCCTCGTCGCGCTGCGCTTCGAGGGCGAAATCGACCATCATGATCCCGTTCTTCTTGACGATGCCGATCAACAGGATGATGCCGATGATCGCGATGATGCTGAGGTCGCTGCCGTCGAGCATCAGCGCCAGCAGCGCGCCCAGCCCGGCCGAGGGAAGTGTCGAGAGGATCGTGATCGGGTGGATGTAGCTCTCATACAGCACGCCGAGCACGATGTAGACGGTGAGGATCGCCGCGACGATCAACAGCAGCTCGTTGCCGAGCGCCGCCTGAAACGCCAGGGCCGCGCCCTGGAAAAGCGTTACCATGCTGGCCGGCATGGCGATTTCGGCTTCGGCCTGACGCACCGCGTCGACCGCCGCGCCGAGGGAGGCGCCAGGGGCAAGATTGAACGAGACTGACGTCGACGGGAATTGGCCGAGATGGCTGATCGCCAACGGCGCGGTCTGCTCGATGACCTGTGCGATCGTGGAGAGCGGCACTTGCCCGTTGGTCGCGGTTGAGGAAGGCAGATAGATGGAACCGAGCGAGGAAAGCGACTGTTGCAGCGCCGGATCGGTTTCGAGAATGACGCGATACTGGTTGGACTCGGTGAAGATCGTCGAGACGATTCTCTGGCCGAAGGAGTCGTAGAGCGCGTTGTCCACCGTCGCCGGGGTGATGCCGAAGCGGGCGGCGGTCGCTCGGTCGATCAGGACATACGCGGAAAGCCCGTTTTCGCTATAGCTGGTCGCGACATCCTGGAGTTCCGGGATTTGCTGCAGCCGCTGCATCAGGCGCGGCATCCAAACCGCGAATTCGTCGGGGTTGGCGTCTTCGAGAGCGAACTGGTACTGGCCGCGGCTGACCGTCGCGTCGATCGTCAGATCCTGAACCGGCTGCATGTAGAGCGTGATCCCGCTGACGCCGGCGACCTCACTCTCGAGCCGCCGGATGACATCGCTGGCGCTGGCGCTGCGCTCGTCGCGCGGCTTCAGGTTGATCAGGATCCGGCCGGCGTTGAGAGTGCTGTTCGTGCCGTCGACGCCGATGAACGAGGACAGGCTGACGACATCGGGGTCCTTAAGGATCGCCGCTGCGAGCGCCTGCTGCCGCTCGCCCATCGACGCGAAGGAGACCGACGGCGAGGCTTCCGAGATGCCCTGGATCAGCCCGGTATCCTGCACCGGGAAAAAGCCCTTCGGTATGACCATGTAGAAGAACACAGTCAGCGCCAGGGTGGCGGCCGCGACCAGCAGGGTCAGGCCCTCATGATCGAGCACCCAGTCCAGCATCCGGCCGTACCGCGCGATGCCGGCATCGAACCATTGCTGGCTGCGGCGGGCGAGCCACGACATCTGCTCTTCCGGCCGGTGGCGCAATAACTTTGCGCACAACATCGGCACGAGTGTCAGCGAAACGATCGCCGAGATGACGATGGTCACCGACAGCGTGATCGCGAATTCGCGGAACAGCCGGCCGACGACATCGGCCATGAACAGGAGCGGGATCAGCACCGCGATCAGCGACACCGTAAGCGAGATGATCGTGAAGCCGATCTGCTCGGAGCCTTTCAATGCGGCTTGCAGCGGCGGCTCGCCCGCCTCGATGTAGCGCGAGATGTTCTCGATCATCACGATCGCGTCGTCGACGACGAACCCGGTGGCGATCGTCATCGCCATCAGCGACAGATTGTTTAGGCTGAAGCCGGCGAGATACATCACGGCGAGGGTGCCGACGAGCGACAATGGCACCGACAGGCTCGGAATTACCGTCGCCGCGGTGCTGCGCAGGAACAGGAAAATCACCAACACGACCAGGACGACAGCAAGGCCAAGCTCAAACTCGACATCGGCGACAGAGGCGCGAATCGTGGCGGTGCGGTCGGTCAGCACCTCGATATCGACCGCCGCCGGCAGCGCCGCGTGCAATTGCGGCAGCAGCGCCTGGATGCGGTCGACGACCTCGATGACATTAGCGCCGGGCTGGCGCTGGATGTTGAGGATTACCGCCTCGGTTGTATTCATCCAGCCGGCGAGCTTGACGTTCTCCGAACCTTCGATGGCGCTCGCCACGTCGGCGAGGCGAACCGGCGCGCCGTTGCGGTAGGCGATCACGAGGTCTTCGTAGTCGGAGGCCTTGCGGATCTGGTCGTTGGCGTTGATCGTGTATTGCCGGCTCGGTCCGTCGAAATTGCCCTTAGGCGTGTTGACGTTGGCGTTGGCGAGCGTCGTGCGCAGATCGTCAATGTTGAGGCCATAAGCCGCGAGCTGGCGCAGATTGGCCTGGATGCGCACGGCCGGCCGATGGCCGCCGCTGATACTGACGAGACCCACCCCCGTCAATTGCGAGATCTTCTGCGCCAGCCTGGTGTCGGCAAGATCCTCGACCTGGGTCAGCGGCAGGGTTTTTGAGGTCAGGCCCAAGGTCAGGATCGGCGCGTCGGCCGGGTTGACCTTGGCGTAGATGGGCGGCGCCGGCAGGTCCGAGGGCAACAGATTGCCGGCCGCGTTGATCGACGCCTGCACCTCCTGCTCCGCGACATCCAGGCTGAGCGAGAGGACGAATTGCAGCGTGATAACCGAGGAGCCCGCGGAGCTGACCGAGGACATCTGGTTGAGCCCGGGCATCTGACCGAGCTGGACCTCGAGCGGCGAGGTCACCGATGAGGTCATCACATCGGGGCTGGCGCCAGGATAGAGGGTGACGACCTGGATCGTCGGGTAGTCGATCTCGGGCAACGCCGACAGCGGCAGGAAGCGATAGGCGACGATGCCAACCAGCATGATCGCGGCCATCAGCAGCGAGGTCGCTACCGGGCGCAGAATGAACAGCCGCGACGGGCTCACGCCGACCCCCCATCAGCGGCACGCGACAACAGGATCACTCGGCACTCCGCCGGCGGCGTTGTCCTCGAGGCTGCTCCGCCGGGGTCGTTGTGGCGCCGGGCTGAGCTGCCGGGACCGGTGCCGCCGCCGCGGGCTGATCAGCCCCCGATTTCGCGGATTGATTGGCTGCCGGCTGGGCACTGCTCGGCTCGGTGCCCTGGGCATTCCCGTCGCCGTTTGCGGCAGCGCCGGTCGCGGCACCGGTGCCCGAGGTGTTTTCCGCGAGCTTCACCTTGGCGCCGTCCTTCAGCCGATCGGCGCCATCGGTGACGACAAGCTGGCCGGGCTGCAATCCCTTGGTCACCGCGGTGCGCTGACTGTCGCCAGGTCCCAAGGTTACCGGCTGCGCCGCCACCGTCTCGTCCGGCTTGACGACATAGACGAAGGTGCCGGGAGCGCCGCGCTGGATCGCCGCATTCGGGACGAGGTCCGCGTTGTGCAGCGTATCGACCAGCAGCTGGGCGTTGACGAATTGGTTCGGGAACAAGACCTCTTCCGGGTTGTCGAAAATCGCCCGCAGCTTCACGGTGCCTGTGGTGGTGTCGATCTGGTTGTCGACGGTGTCCAGCCGCCCGGTATCGAGCTTGGTGATGCCGCTGCGATCGAAGGCGGTTACCGGCAGCTTCACGCCGGCATTGAGGCGCTTCATGACCGACGGCAGGTTGTCTTCCGGCAGGGTGAAGATTACCGAAATCGGCTGGATCTGGGTGATGACGACAATGCCGCTGGGATCGCTCGTCTGGACGTAGTTGCCCGGATCGACCTGGCGCAATCCGACCCTACCCGTGACCGGTGCGACGATGTGGCAATAGATCAAGTTCAGCTTCTGCGTATCGACCTGGGCCTGGTCGGATTGGACGGTGGCGATGTCCTGCTGAACCGTCGCGACCTGGGTATCCAGGGTTTGGGTGGCGATCGATTTCTGCGAGACGAGGGTTTGGTAGCGCTTGAGATCGACCTGGGCGTTCTTCAACGCCGCCTGATCCTTGGCGAGCTGACCCTCCGCCTGTTCGAGCGCAACCTGATACGGACGAGGGTCGATCTGGGCGAGGAAATCGCCCTTTTTCACCATCTGGCCTTCCTGGAAGGCGACCTCGGTGAGCTGGCCGTTGATCTGGGTCTTGACCGTCACCGCCGCCAGCGGCGTCACCGTGCCGAGCTCGGTCAACGTGACCGGCATGTCGCCCTTTTCGACCTTCGTCGTCCCGACCGACGTTGGCCCCGAGGACTGGAAACGACCGGCCGGCCCCGCCTGATGGCCCGAGCGCAGGACCACCCACGCCACCAGCCCGGCGATGATCAGCAAAACGAGCAGCAGCCAAAGGGCGCTGCCGAAGCGCGAGCGACGCGGCGGCGGAACGTCCCCCGGCAGGGTGGGACGCTGCAGCGGGTCTTCCTCGATCAGCTCGCGATATGCCGGCTCGCGTTCCTCGACGCCGGGGCGATCGGCGCGGTCCGCCCTGAGGGCAGGACGTTGCGCACTGTCCCGGCGATCACCGCGCCCCGGGGCGGAGCGCGGCGGCGCGGACAGCGGGCCGGGCTGGTCGTCCATCGCCTAGGCCCGTGGTCCGGCGGCCGTTGCCGCCGCCATCTCCGTCGATCGACGACGCCCCTTGGTGATCATCAATATCCTCACGCTTTCCCGCCCCCCAGAGTTTACGGCAAGATGGCCCGCTCCCTCCCCGGAACTGGCGCCGTCGTCGGAGACTACGACGGTTGACCGTCTCGCGTGAATGCCGCAAAGGTACTGTCGAGGCCGATCATTTTCGCGCGAAAATATCAGATAGGTCGCTTTGGCGCGAGGTACCGGCGCCGGCGATCGCATGCGCAGCCTCGGGATCGCTCGGTAATGCGCCGAAAGCCCCTTCCGCCGCACCCGTGCATCGTCTCAAATGCCGCGTCCAGATAATTTGCGCGGTGCGGCAATGGCGGCAAACCTACCTCTCCTGAGCGGCGGACAGCTTGTTGTCGCAGCGCTGAAGGCGCACGGCGTCGATATGGCGTTCAGCGTCGCCGGCGAAAGCTATCTCGAAGTCCTCGATGCGCTTTTCGACGCACCCGAGATCCGCCTCGTCACCTGCCGCCAGGAAGGTGGCGCCGCGTTCATGGCCGAGGCCTACGGCAAGCTGACCGGCAAGCCCGGTGTGCTCTTGGTGACCCGCGGGCCCGGTGCCTGCAACGCCTCGATCGGTGTGCATACCGCGTTTCAGGACTCGACGCCGATGGTCGTGCTGGTCGGCCAGGTGGCGCGCCACCAGATCGACCGCGAGGCCTTCCAGGAGGTCGATTTCCGCAAGATGTACGCGCCGCTCGCCAAATGGGTGACGCAGATCGACTTGGCGGAGCGGATCCCGGAGCTGATGAACCAGGCGTTTCAGGTGGCGACCTCCGGGCGGCCCGGCCCGGTCGTCGTCGCCTTGCCGGAAGATATGCTACGCGAGACCGCCGCCGCCGCGGTAGTTGGCCCCTACCGCGCCGTGCGGGCGCATCCTGGCGCCGCCGACCTCGCTGAATTGCGCCGGCTGCTCGGCGCCGCCGAGCGGCCGATCGTGCTAGTCGGCGGTAGCGGCTGGACGGACGCCGCCTGCGCCGATATCGCCCGCTTCGCGCGGGCTAACGACCTGCCGGTTTGCTGCTCGTTCCGCCGTCAGGACATCGTCGACAACCGGCTGCCGGCGTTTGTCGGCGACCTCGGCACCGGCGCGGCGCCGACTCTGGTCGACCGCTTCAAATCGGCCGATCTGGTGCTCGCCATCGGCGCCCGCATCGGCGAGATCACATCGCAGTCCTATACGCTTATGAGTGTGCCCGATCCGGGCAAGACCCTGATCCATGTCCACGCCGCCGCCGAGGAATTGGGCCGCGTCTTCCGGCCCACCCTGGCGATCCAGTCGGGCATGCCGGAATTCGCTGCCGCGGCGGCGGCATTGGAGCCGATCTCGGCGCCGCGCTGGGCCGGATGGCGGAAGGAGGCGCGCGCCGAATACGAAAAGGGGTTGATCCCGACCGCGCTCGCCGACTCTCCCGCGCTCGATCTTGGCCGGATTATGAACTGGCTGCGGGAGCGGCTGCCAGACGACGCGATCGTCACGTCCGACGCCGGCAATTTCAGCGGCTGGCCCAACCGCTTCCTGCAATACCGCCGGCCCGGCCGGCAGCTCGGGCCGACCAGCGGCGCAATGGGCTATGGCGTGCCGGCCGCAGTCGCGGCAAAGCTGGTGCATCCCGCCCGCGTCGTGGTCGGGTTTTGCGGCGATGGCGGGTTCATGATGACCGGGCAAGAGATGGCAACCGCGTTTGGCGAGGGCGTCGGGCCGATCATCCTGCTGTTCAACAACGCGATGTACGGCACGATCCGCATGCACCAGGAGCGCCGCTTTCCCGGCCGGATTGTTGGTACCGCGCTGAAGAACCCGGATTTCGCCGCGCTCGCCGCCGCCTATGGCGTCTTTGGCGCGAGCGTCGGCCGCACCGAGGAATTCGCGTCCGCTTTCGAAGCCGCTGTGGCCTCGAAGCGCGGCGCGATCGTCGAATTGCGTATGGACCCGGAAATGATTACGACGCGGACCACGCTCTCCGCGCTGCGCCGCCGGGCGGAGAGCGCGAAAGAGCAAGTCCGAGCCTGAAGCCAGCGTGACCGCTCGAGATCGCTCGGTAGCGCATCATAGGAGTACATTGCTATGCAGTTGCTGCGGCCGGGACCCAGCGAAGCGGAAGCCGCCCTGCGGGCGATGCGTCAGCTGGCCGCAGCGCGGGGTGAGCTTGGTGCCGCGAGCCGCAATTTGCTTGCGGCGGCGCAGCGGCAACTCTTGCACACCGATATCGACATCGATTCGCTGCCGCCGATCAGCCCCGACGAGCTTGCGGCATCCTTCCACGACCCGGCGCTGGCGCGGCAATTCGGGCAGGGCATGATGGTTGTGTCCCTGGCCGATGGGCCGACCACCGAGACGCAAGCCAAATTGATGTCGGCCTATGCCCGCGCGCTCGAGGTGGACGAGCCGGGACTGCGCGTGCTGGGCGAATTGGCGCACCATCACATGGTGCTGTTCCGCCTCGACTTCCTGCGCCGCTCGCACATCGCCGACATGGTGCGCGGCAGCGTTCGGCGGGAAGGGTTCATCGCGACGGCGAGATCCTTCGCCGCGTTCCGCGGCATGCGCGAGGATCCCGCCGTTACCGCCCGCTACGAGGCGCTTGGACGACTGCCGCAGGATACGCTCGGCTATGCGTTCTGGAAGCATTGCACCGACAACGGCTTTGCCCTCCCTGGCGCGCCCTTTGGGTTTCCGAAGGCCGGCGTCTACCACGATTTCACCCATGTGCTGTCGGGCTACAGCACAAAGCCCGAGGGCGAGGTGCAGATCGGCGGGTTCACCGCCGGCTACAAGAAGCATACGCCGATCTTCGTGATCCTCTTCGTGATCCTGACCTTCAGCGCCGGAATAAACGTCACTCCGGTCGATCAGCCCGTCAGCCTCGGCATTTTGGAGCAACCCGGCCTTGCAGATGCGTTTTTCGTGGCGGTGGAGCGGGGCTCTCGGGTCCCGATCGATCTGTCCGACGGTTGGGATCACTGGGCCTGGGTCGAAAGGCCGTTGGCCCAGGCGCGGGCGGAACTCAACATCACCCCACTGGAGCAGACATAGGCATCGTCGGCGTGGGCAGCATGGCCGAGTCCTCGAAGCAACACTGGTCGGCGGAGCGGTACGCCACCGCCGGTGGATTCGTGCCGGTACTCGGCGCGCCGGTGCTGGAGTTGCTTGATCCGCGGCCGGGCGAGCGCATTCTCGATCTCGGCTGTGGCGATGGCGCGCTGTCCGAGAAAATCGCCGCGGCCGGCGCGAAGGTAGTCGCGGTCGATGCCGCGCCCGATCTGCTCGCCGCCGCCCGGGCACGCGGGCTCGATGTCCGTCTCGCCGATGGGCAAAACCTCACCTTCAACACCGAGTTCGACGCCGTCTTCTCGAATGCTGCGCTGCATTGGATGCGCGATGCCGACGCGGTGATCGCCGGGGTAAAACGGGCGCTGAAGCCGGGCGGCCGCTTTGTCGCCGAGATGGGCAGCCACGGCAACATCGCCTCGGTCATCGTCGCGCTGACCGCGGTGTTGGCCCGCCGCGGCATCGACGCGGCGCCGCTCAACCCGTTCTACTTCCCGACCGCGGAAGCTCACCGCGCCCGGTTGGAGGCGGCGGGGTTCGCGGTCGACGAGATCGGCATCATCCCGCGCCCGACCGTGCTGGCGACCGACATCGAGCCTTGGCTCGACGCATTCTGCGAGGCGTTTCTCGCCGCGGTGCCCGAAGCGGACCGTGTCCGTGCCCGCGGCGAGACGGCGGATCTGCTGCGGCCGGTGCTGATGGCCGAAGACGGGCGCTGGATCGCCGATTACGTGCGGCTGCGTTTCCGCGCCCGGCTGACCGGCTGATCAGCCGGCGCGGACGCGCCCCAGGTAGGAGGTCGCGCTGTCCTCCTGTTGCGCCTGTACCGCACCGGAAATTTTGCCGCCGCATTCGATCTCGAGCTCGCCATAGGTGATGGAGCCCGAGACGTGACCGGTGGCGCGGATCAGGAGCCGCTTGCGAACGACGAGGTCACCCTCGAAGCGGCCACATACCTCGGCTTGGTCAATCGAGGCATTACCCTTGAACAGGCCGCTCTCGGCGATGTCCATCTCGCGGCACTCGTGCAGATTCGCCTCGACGCTGCCCTCCACGACGAGCCGGTCACAGGAGCTGATGTCGCCGGACAGCGAGATCTCGCGCCCGACGATCATTTTGCGGCGCTCGATCTGATCCGCCGGCGCGCCGGGTGACGAGGCCGGTTCCGGGCGCGGCTCGCTGCCCAGGCGGGAGAAATCGGTCACGCGCGGCGGCACCAGCGGCCTCGCTGGCTTTGTCGGAAGCCCGAGATCGTTGGCCTGATCCGCCATTTTACCATCCTCCGTCTGTTTGCTCCGGTGAGGAACGAACCTTTTAGATTGATCGATGCGCACGCCGCGTCGGGATCCTGAACCAAGACTTCGGCGCAACCCCTTGAGAATGTCGATCAGGCGCAAATTCCCCTACCCCCGCCGCCTGTATGCGCTGCGAGGGCCGGAAAGGCCAACTGCGGCCGGCGGTCGTCCCAAAAATGTCACAGCAAGGCAGGCAGCGCCTAGCTGTCCGTAAACCGCGCATCCGGGCAGAGCGAAAAAAGGCGGCGGTAGCACCGAAGCAATGGTACGTATGGATATCTGCGGCCATTTTGGGATTGCGCCGTACCATGACCGAGCACCGCATCCTGCTGATTGAGGACGAGGCCACAAGCCGCGAGCTGCTAACGTATATCTTGACCGGAGAAGGGTACGCGGTGGATGCGGTGGAGACCGCCGCGGCGGCGATCGCGTGCCTCGAATCGACGCATTATGCGGTCGTGATTGCCGACTGGGTGCTTCCCGATGGAAACGGCATTGATCTCGCCGACCGCGCGCGAGAGCTCGGCGCCAAGACCTTGATCGTCAGCGGCTACCTGATCGGTTTGCCGGCCGGCGCCGCAGATCGTCATATACTGTTCAGGAAACCGGTGCGCCCGGACGAGCTAGTCGCGGCTGTGCAGCGAGCGATCGCCGGCGGTTAAACCGTCCTGGAATCCCCCGCCGATCCCCGATCTCCACGCCTCGTGGACTTGCGCTCGCGTCCCTCAGGCGTTCGCCAGGCCGGTCTTCATCGCTTCGGTGACCACACTCCGTGCGACCTCGCGCAGCAGCTCCCGATCCTGTTCGGGGGTCGCCGCCGGGGCAATGCCCGAGACCACCCGGTCGTGGCTGTAGGTCGGAACCGCCGCCCCATTGCGCAGCATCGGCGAATCCAACCCCTTGCCTTCGCGGACCGCACGAATGCCGCGCCGGATCGTGTTGCGCATCATGATGATGCCGCGGTCGGTGGAAGCGAGATGCTCCAGCCCGTGCCGGGCAACGCCGCCGTGGATGCTGACCTGCGCGTCGTAATCGCCGGGAACCCGCTGCCGCTCCTCGTAGGGGCGGCTTGCATCCTGGCCGAAGCCGGAGCCACGGCGCGGCTCCTTGCCTTCCGGGGCACGGTAATAACCGATCTGCATCGTATGCGTGTCGTCGAGCGGCACCGCCCAGGTCGTCGCCATCGGCCGATTGATCGAATTACGCAACGCCATTGGGTCGGCGTTCGGCGGAAACTGGTGGATGTTCGGCAGGATAAAATCGGCAACCCGTACCCACACCCGGTCGCCTTGCCGGCGCGTGTCGATGTAGACCATGCCGACCGGGGTCTCCATCCAGTCCCACTCGCCGAGTTCCTTCAGGTCGCTGGTAAACCCCTCGCTGCCCGGCAGCGTGTGCAGAAAGGCGAGATGGGCCGGGTCCATGCTGTTTTCTTTGACCTGCAGCCAGTTGCACTCCCACAGAGTCGGGGCGCGGGCGATGAGCCGGTACCCCGGCAGGTCATAGGTATCGAGGACCGGAAACGCCGGTCGCTTGTCCGGCGGGCCCAGATAGGCGAAGACCAGTCCGGCGTGCTCCTGCGCCGGATAGGCGCCGTGGAAGAGCCGTTCCTTCAGGGTGCTGTCGGCGGGCTCGCCGGGGGTCTCCAGGATCGTGCCGTCGACGTCGAAGAGCCAGCCATGATAGCAGCAGCGGATGCCCTTATCGCCGACCAGGCCGAATTCCAATGACGTGCCGCGATGCGGGCAATGCAGCTCCAAGAGGCCGACGGCGCCTGACTTGTCGCGGAACGCGACGAGGTCCTCGCCGAGGATGCGCAGGCGCCGCGGCAGTTCGCCCAATTCGCTGGAGAGAATGACCGGCTGCCAAAAGCGCCGCAGATATTCCCCGCACGGGGTATCCGGTCCGACGCGGGTCAGCTCCTCGTCTTCCGCGGGTCGATCCCGATGGTGATAGGCGCTGTAGGCCGTGTTCAGGAACGGCGCTCGTTCAGCCATGCTGATTCTCCTTCCAGCGGCCCGTGGCCGTTTGGAAGCAATATTGGAGGGCCGGCGCTTAGAGGGTCAAGGCGCTGGAGGACCGCCTTTCCAGGCGGACGATGCCGGCATCAACAACGGACAGCCTTCCTCGCCTGGCGAGTCGGCGAATCTATGAGTTCACGACGTCGTGGCAGGGTTGGCTTATACTTCGCATCAGGGAACCCGCCGCGGAGGAAAGCCAAACCGGCGGGTCAATCGAAAGGGCGCGCCGTGGGTCAACTCGACGGGCAGGTAGCGCTGGTAACCGGCGGCGGCTCCGGCATCGGGCGTGCGGTGGTCGCCCGCTTTGTCGAGGAAGGCGCCCGCGTCGGGGTCATGGAGCGTGTCGCGGCGCGTGCCGGCGAGCTGCGCTCGCAGTTCGGCGAGGCGGTGCTCGGGGTCGCCGGCGATGTCTCGCAACTCGCCGACAACAAACGGGCCGTGGCCGAGACGGTCCGCGCCTTCGGCCGGCTCGACGTGTTCGTCGGCAATGCGGGGATCTTCGACGTCTGGACGGCGCTCGCCGATTTCCCGGAGGAGAAGCTCGGTCTAGCCTTCGACGAACTGTTCGCGGTCAACGTCAAGGGCTGCCTGTTCGGCGCCAAGGCCGCCTTGCCGGAGCTGCGGAAGACCGCGGGCTCAATGATCTTTACGGCGTCGGTGGCGGGCCTCAATTCGGGTGGCGGCGGCGCCATTTACACCGCATCGAAGCATGCGGTTGTCGGGCTCATTCGCGAGCTAGCGGTCGAGTTGGCGCCGGAGATCCGGGTGAATGGCGTCGCGCCGGGCGGCACGATGACCGATCTGCGAGGGCTGTTGTCGCTCGGCAACGACGACCGTTCGCAATTCACCGACCCCGGCGTCGAGGAGCGCGTGCGCGCCGGCAACCCGCTGCGGATGGCGCTGATGCCCGACGATCTGGCCGGAGCGTATCTGTTTCTCGCATCGCGGCGAGACGCGCGCGGCATCACCGGCACGATCCTGACCGTCGATGCCGGCGGCACACTGCGCATGCCGCGCCCGCGGCCGCGCTGACGGAGGAGGTGACAGATGCAGACCGATGTGGCGCGGCTTGTCGACAGCGATCGCGGCCGGATCAGCCGGCGGATCTTCATCGAGCCCGAGATTTACGAACAGGAGCTGAAGCAGATCTTCGCCCGCTGCTGGCTGTATCTGTGTCACGACAGCCAGATCCCGCTGCCCGGCGATTTCTTCACCACTTACATGGGCGAAGACCCGGTCCTTGTCATACGCGGCAGCGACGGCCAAGTCCGCGCCTTTCTCAACGTCTGCCGGCATCGCGGTAACCGGCTGTGCCGCGCCGACGACGGCAACGCCGCCAGTCTCACCTGCGCCTATCACGGCTGGACCTACGGCAATGACGGACGGCTGACCGGCGTGCCGAACCTCAAAGAGGCCTATCACGGCGAACTCGACCGGGAGCGCTGGGGTCTCGTGCCGGTGGCACAACTCGACAACCATAAGGGCCTTTACTTCGCGACCTTCGATCCGGAGGCGCCGCCGCTGCATGAATATCTCGGCGAGATGGCATGGTATCTCGACACCTTTTTCGATCGCCGAGAAGGCGGCATCGAGATCATCGGTGGCGTCCATAAATGGGTCATGCCGTGCAATTGGAAGTTCCCGGCGGAGAATTTCGCCGGTGACGGATACCATGTGCAGTGGAGTCACCTCTCTGCCGTACGCATCGGGTCGGGCGGCGATTTTCGGGTCAACGCGGACCCGGGCGGGCGGATGCTGTCCCCGGGGAACGGCCATTCGATCATCACGGTCGGCGCCGACACGATGGCCGATCCGCCGGCCCCCGAAATTCTCGCCTACGAAGCCGAGATCCGGCCCGAGATGGAGCGGCGCCTCGGTTCGCGGCTCAACGTCGTAAAGCCGATCGTCGGCACGGTTTTCCCGAACTTGTCGATGCTCCGGCCGACTTCGCGCACCTTGCGCGTCTGGCATCCGCGCGGCCCTGACAAGACCGAGGTTTGGGCCTGGGTCTACGCCGACAAGGCGGCCCCGCCCGAGGTCAAGGAAGCGATCCGCGTGGCGGGGGTGCGGGTGTTCGGCCCATCGGGCACCTTCGAGCAAGACGACATGGACAATTGGCAGGGCTGCACCCAAACCGCACGCGGCGCGGTCGCGCGGCGCCTCGAACTGAGCTACGAGATGGGGCTCGGGCACGAGCGCTTCGACCCGGATTTCAACGCCTGGGCCAGCGACCATCGCTACAGCGAACTCAATCATCGCCGTTTCTACCGGCGCTGGGAGCGGCTGATGGCCGGCGAAAGCTGGGCCGAGCTCGGCAGCTGATCACGGAGGTCGTCGTGGTGACAGAAACCGGCACGCTCGTCGATACCGATCGCGGCCTGCTCAACCGGCGGATTTTCATCGAGCCGGAGATTTATCGGCAGGAGCTGGAGCAGATCTTCGCGCGCTGCTGGTTGTATCTGTGCCACGACAGCCAGATCCCGCTGCCGGGCGATTTCTTCACCACTTACATGGGCGAAGACCCGGTACTGGTGGTGCGCGGCAGCGACGGCCAGGTACGCGCCTTTCTGAATGTCTGCCGGCATCGCGGCAACCGGCTGTGCCGCGCCGATGACGGGAACGCCGCCAGCTTCACCTGCGCCTATCACGGCTGGACATACGGCAATGACGGGCGGCTGACCGGCGTGCCGAACCTGAGGGAGGCCTATTACAACGAGCTGGACCGCGGGCGCTGGGGCCTCCATCCGGTCGCGCAGCTCGACAACTACAAGGGCCTTTACTTTGCCACCTTCGATCCCGAGGCGCCGCCGCTGCGCGAGTATCTCGGGGAGATGGCATGGTATCTCGACACCTTTGTCGATCGCCGCGAAGGCGGCATCGAAATCGTCGCTACACACAAATGGGTCATGCCGTGCAACTGGAAGTTTCCGGCCGAGAATTTCGGCGGCGATGCCTATCACGTGCAATGGAGTCATCTGTCGGCGATCACCACCGGGTTCAGCGTGGGGTCCACCGCGAGGCCGGCCGACACCAACAGAGTGGTGTCGCCAGGCCAAGGTCACGGCCTGATCTGCATCGGTCCCGACGCGTTCGGTGACGCGCCGATGCCGGAGATCCAGGCCTATGAGCGCGACATCCGCCCCGAGGTCGAAACGCGTCTCGGGCCGCGGGCCAAGCTGGTCAACCCGATCGTCGGCACCGTCTTCCCGAATTTCTCGGTGCTGCGCGGCACCTCGCGGACCTTGCGCGTGTGGCAGCCGCGCGGTCCTGAAAAGACCGAGATCTGGTCGTGGGTGGTCGTCGACAAGGCGGCGTCACCAGAGGTCAAGCGGGCGTTCCAGTTGTCAGGGGTGCGCGGCTTCAGTCCCGGCGGGACCTTCGAGCAGGACGACATGGACAACTGGCAGGAATGCACGCAGACCTGCCGCGGAGTCATGTCTCGGCGGGTTCCGGTGAATACCCAGATGGGGCTCGGCCACGAACGCTACGATCCGGCGCTCGGCGCCTCCGTCAGCGATTGCGGCTTCAGCGAAAGCAATCACCGGGAGTTCTATCGCCGCTGGGCCGAGCTGATGACGAACAAGACTGCGCTGCGGGGAGCCGGCGATGCGTAACGAGGATCTGATCCGCGAAGTCGAGCAGTTCCTGTATCGCGAAGCCCGGCTGCTCGATTCGAGGCGGTTTCACGAGTGGCTGGAGCTGTTCACAGACGATGTCCGCTATTGGATGACCGGGCGCAGCAACCGCTATCCCCGATCGAGCAAGGCGATCGCCATCCTCGACCCCGACCGCTATGTCGAGGACGACGAGGCGGAGGATGTGCCGGGAAAAAATCCGATGTTCAGCACGAGCACGGGCAAACGACCTTTGCTGCGCCGGGCGGCCAGCGGTCGCGCGATGGAAATTGATCTGTCGAAGGACGACGCGGGCGATGAAAAACTTTCCGTTCTTTCGCCCAAAGGCGAACTCGTCGCCGACCTCACGCAGCACGGGCAGCAATTTATTTTGTGCAAAGGCGGCCGCGGCGGACTGGGCAACCGTAATTTCGCCACTGCCGCGCGCCAGACGCCGCGTTTCGCGCAGCCGGGCGAGCCGGGCGACGAAGGCGATTTTCTTTTGGAACTGCGCATCGTCGCGGAAGTCGGCCTCGTCGGTTATCCGAACGCGGGCAAGTCCACGTTGCTCACGGCCATTTCCCGCG
>Ga0209380_10000610_pt1 | contig 25157 bp, 20 predicted proteins | sample HubBroMetageWFT6_FD_188347 | JGI IMG/M metagenome (GOLD analysis project Ga0209380, IMG submission 188347) | Warmed and freeze-thawed soil microbial communities from the Hubbard Brook experimental Forest, New Hampshire - Hubbard Brook CCASE Soil... | ecosystem: Environmental > Terrestrial >... | reverse complement strand
TCCGTCAGTCTCGACCCCACTTATTATGAAAAGGTCACTGAGTTGGCATCGGCCCACTATGAAAACTCGGATCACACGAAAGGCGAAACAGGTCCGACCGTTGTGAGCCAGCAAGGCAAGACAAGCGAGAGTTCAGTACGGGTTTAATGGGGAGGACGCTGGATTAGGCTGTCGGGGCGGGAACACTACGATCGTCGTGAGTTTCCCGATTGAGCGGAAAGTGCCGGTGCCGTAGCTGACGTCGAGCGAGTGGCTACCAAGTTCCGTCGTCGCGCTGGACTAATTTCCGGGCGAGCCGATAGCCGGACTGGAGCGCGCCTTCCATATATCCGGTGAACGCGTAGCAGGTATGCTCTCCCGCGAAATGGAGCTTGCCGGCGTAGCCCTCGCTGAGCTTCGGACCCCAGCGCGGGATGTCCCCGCAGTTGGGAAAGCTGTAGGAAGCCCAGGCCCAATCTCTTTTCGGCCAATTCATAAATCCGAAGTTCCTGACGTGCGTGGAGGTGCGCTTGTACACCTCCTCAAGTGCGTTGATGATTGCGGTTCTTGCGTCCTGATCACTCAATTCCGAGAGTTGTGCGGCATGGTCGGCACCGGAAAATCCGACCATGCCGAACTGTGGCTTGGGATGGCTTTCAGTGGTTTCCCAAGTCTGATCGACGAGACCAGCGAGTGAAGCCGATGGGCCGAGGTGTTGCCTTTTCCAGAATCTTGTATCGAATGCCAGCAACGCCTTAATGTTCTTTCCCATTTGCGGGGGCGCTCCGACAAAAGAACGCAACTCAATCGGAGACCAATCGGAAATGTTGAACCACGCGGAAGGGGGAATCGTCAGGATGATTTCGTCGAAGGGGAGGTCTTTCTTGGCTTCCGTGGACAGGCGTACTCCTTTGTCGAGCACCTCGATTTTCGTGACCGGCGAGTTGTATTGGATGGGTGAGTGCCATCTTTCGAGAGTGCCGGCGAACATGCACGCGAGGGCTTGCGTGCCTTTTTTGCAACGATAGACTTCGGTATCGACCCAATAGCGCTCCATTCCCCCGCCTTTCACCATGGCAAGGAGCCCGAGCAGGCTCTGGTTCTTCGCGGAGACGCCGTTGTCGGACTCCAACTGTTGCAAGACCGCTTCTTTGCAGAGCGGAGGCCATTTCGTGCGCATGACAAACTGATGGACATTCTCTTGATCGAGAGTGGAGGCCTGGGGATCGGTCCAGGGAGCGTAGGGATCGACGATTCTCTTCGCGCGCGCGGAAATATAGGCGAATGCCTCGTTCATGTCCGCAAGCAGCTTGCTCTCGACGGAGGGATTCAGAGGTTTTGTTCCGATGACGATGGGAGACTCGTCGTCTTCGAGAACGTCGCTGAAGCCGAGATGAAAATGATCGGCGTAGAAAAGCCAGAGGGGATGGTTGGAACCAATGAGTTCGGCTCCGCCGTCCATGTGATGGGGTTTGGCGAAATCGGGGATCGTCATTGTCCGGCCGCCCGGCCGGTCGGATGCTTCCAAGACCGTGACGGAATAACCGCGATTTCGCAGTTCATAGGCGGCGCAAAGGCCTGCGAGCCCGGCGCCGATGACGGCAATCGATTTGGTGGCCTCCTGAAGCTTCACGATCTCGGCGAAACGGCCGGCGTGCTCATCGGCGACCACCTCCTGCAAGGCGGGGAGCGATTTGCCAAGGAGAGCCACAGGAATCGGCGCGCGCTGTTGTTTGGGCGCCAGTGTTCGCAGCTTCGGAGTTTGGCGAGCGATGAGGGACGTATAGAGCGTGGGCATGGGCAACTCGACTCACTTTCTGGCGTAGGGGGGACATCCATGATAGGACGTCCATCCTTGCCTATTACATTCTCACGATGGTTTTTGCTGAAGCAGCCCTGTTTCTGATGGCAGTTCGCGAATGGCGTCCAAGCAGACCATAACACCGCCGGCATATCACGGTCCCAGTGGCGTCTTCCAGCTTGGCATTTTCGTTGCTGCCAGTTTGCAGGCATCATTTCCTAATCGCTATGGTGCCGTTCACAGTATCGCGCGGTTCGCGGGCGCGGTCAGGCCACACGCCCAAGAGTTGAGCAAACAGAAACTTATTCCGGGCCAGAAGTCCCGTTCCAGGAAGTGTGGGGATACCGTTTTCTTGGTGCACTCTTGGTGCACTATAACCTGCAAATGAGGCCATCTGAATGCAACTGGGAACACGTTAAATCACTGAAAAGAGGCGAAAATCGGCGAGCGCAAACAGGGCAGGTGGGTTTAGCAAACCGCCGCCTTCCAGTGTGGATGCAGGCGCGCCGCTTCGCATCCTCGCTCAACAGCCGCGCGAAAATCGCTGCAAATCAAAAGCGCATCCGAAGTGAAATGTCATCGGGCACCAAAGAATTCCCTTGCTTTGTCTACTACACAGTAGTAGATACAGACAAGGAATAGGAGATCTAAATGGCCCCGCCGAAACTATCCAAGCTCGAACTTCAAATCCTGGAAGCCCTATGGGCTCAGGGAAAGGCGTCCATTCGGGAGATTCAAGAGGCTTTTCCCGAGCCTCGCCCCGCCTACACCACCATCCAGACAACCGTGTACCGCCTGGAAGCGAAGAAAGCAGTCCGTCGCATCCGCAAGATCAGTAATGCTCATATTTTCGAGCCGATCGTGCCCCGGGACGTAACGCGGCACCAGCTACTCGACCAGATTCTGAGTTTCTTCGGAGGGCGGGCCCAGCCCATGATGGCGCAGCTTGCCGAGGCCGGGAAGCTTACACGCGACGATGTTCGCGAGCTGGAGAAGGTGATCGAAAAGGTTGAGGTGCAGCATAAAGCAGAAAGGAGGCGTAAAACGAAATGATCGGGGAACTCACGAACCATCTGTGGCAATCGACGTTGTTCGCAGTTGCGGCAGGGCTGCTGGTAATCGCGTTCAGCAAGAACCGGGCCCAAATCCGTTATTGTTTGTGGCTGAGTGCGTCGTTAAAGTTCCTGGTCCCATTCTCCCTGCTGATGAGCCTCGGCAGCCATCTGGAATGGGTGCCGACCGCGAAGAAGATTGCGACACAAGCCGTCTCGTTCACGGTGGTGCGAATCACCCAGCCATTTACTGACCACATCTCGTTCGTGCCGTCTACGCCAGGCAGTACCTATTGGCTCCCAATCGCAATTCTCGGCCTGTGGGTGTGCGGGTTTGGCGTAATCGCGCTAGTACGGTTTAAGTCTTGGCTTCGCATCCGGGCGGCTGTGCGCTCGAGCACTCCTTTGCCGATTGCTGCAACGGTTGAGGTGCGCGCTTCTGCGGGCCTGCTGGAACCCGGCGTGGTCGGTTTGCTGCGCCAGGTTCTGCTGCTGCCCGCGGGCATCATAGAACGCCTGACGAAGCCTCAACTTCAGGCGGTGCTTACCCACGAGCTGTGCCACGTCCGCCGACGCGACAATTTTACGGCAGCGCTCCACATGATCGTAGAGGCGGTCTTCTGGTTTCATCCGTTTGTATGGTGGATCGGTGCGCGGCTAGTGGAGGAGCGCGAGCGAGCCTGCGACGAAGATGTTCTGCGGCTCGGCAGTGAACCGCAGGTCTACGCCGAAGGCATCCTCAAGGTTTGCGAATTCTATGTGGAGTCACCGTTGATCTGCGTGGCCGGAGTAACCCGCAACAATCTCAAGAAACGGGTAGAGCGGATTATGGAGAACCATGTTGGCGAAACTCTGAACATCCGGAGAAAACTCTGCCTGGCAACGGTCGGAGTGATGGCGCTGACCTTGCCGATCGTGTTAGGCCTCCTCAATACAACACAAAGCCGTGCTAAGTCGCAGGACCAAAACACAACCGCCATGGCGTCCGTGTTCGAGGTCGCTTCCATCAAACCTAGCAAATCTGGCGACGTGGGCTTCACGATGGGGTGGTTCTCGGCAGACCAGTACACTGCAACTGGCACCACACTGCAGATGCTCATGCTTGAGGCATATGGAGTCGAGGACCATCTGATCTCAGGAGGACCGAACTGGTTCAACTCTGACAAATTCGATATTGAGGCAAAAGTGGACAGCTCCGCAGCTAGCCAGTTGCACAGACTTAGCTATGATCAGTTCAAGCTTGAGAACAGACGCATGCTTCAGGCCCTTTTGGCGGACCTCTTCCGGCTCACGCTCCACCGCGAAACCAAAGAACTTCCCTTATATGCGCTGGTTATCGCCACGAACGGCCCCAAACTCCAGGAGGCAAAACCCGGCGACACCTATCCCAATGGAATAAAAGATGGGTATGGCAAAGGCCATGGCGACGTCATGAGCATCCGAAGGGGCCAGCTAACAGGTCAAGGGATTCCGATCGCAGACCTGGTGCGGGAGTTGTCTCAACAATTGGGCCGCATCGTTCTGGATAAGACCGGACTGACGGGCAAGTATGATTTTACCCTGCGGTGGATGCCAGATACGAACCAAGCTCCGACCGGAAGCCAGCAAAGGACTGACAACAGTCCACCACCCGATTCTGGCTTTTCGCTCTACACGGCGATTCAGGAGCAGCTTGGCTTAAACCTGGAGCCGCAAAAAGGCCCGGTAGAGGTTCTCGTCATCGATCACGTCGAGAAGCCTGCCGAGGAGGCAAAATCCAGCGACTTGCAGGCGGCTGAATCTGACCCCTCGATATCGACAAGGGCGATCACCCGGGCGGTCGGAGTTAACTCATCGGGTGGCTCGGACAGAGCTGGCGCATCGAAAACAGAAAAGTCGCGGGACATTAGCGCGCGCACAGTCTATTGGAGTGTGGGTATTTTTTATACGCCAAACCTAAGCTGGGGAGGCAAAACTGTCGTGCTGAATAAGGTGTTTTCCACCGTGGGCTCCCGCTACGATGTCCCCGAATTGAAAGACGAATTCAAGAGTTGGGTCCTGGCGCAACACTCGGATTGGGTCGATGGATACTCCCATCTCTCAGTTGTTGCAAGCGCTTTCGCAAACCGCCAAGGCGCCGACAGTGCTCGGGAAGGTCTATCAAAGCGTTCCCTTGACGATGAGCTAATAGAAGTCGAATGGACGCCCTCAAAACCTTAGTAACTTCCCGTTCGGCATCGTGCTCGCAAAGCGCTGGCGTGCCAGTGAATCGTGCAGCCGTTCCTGCATGGTCCGGATTTCGTAAACAACCACGTCAGGATCGACCGCATGGATTTGGCTTACGACCGCGGAAGATAATCCTGCCGCTTCCGATGAGGTGCGCACCGCCAGAAACATTCTAGGATCGGAGTACTGCTGGTGCGGAAAATAGGTCGCGATCTTGCCATCCGTCTCCAGGCCGTATTGTTTGACTACGCCCACCACACCCACAATCGTGATCGGCTTCTTGGGGTCGTGGAACCACAAGTGTTTTCCAATGGGATCTCTGTTCGGCCAGAAGCGCTGTGCGAATTTCTCATCAATGATCACCACTTGCGGCTTGTCTGCGTTATCGTCTTCGGTGAAAAATCGGCCCTTCCGCAGCGGAATCTCCATCGTCCGAAAATAACCCGTGCTTGCGACGCGAATATCCGCTTGCAACTCCTGCCCTGGTGGCGGTGCATAGCCCTCCACGTTGATTGCTCCCCAACCCACCTCACCCGTCAGCGGCAGTGCCGAAACCACGCCTTCCGCCACCACGCCGGGCAGATGCGCGACGCCGTTCTCGATTTCCTTATAGAAATTGATGACGGGTTTATGGTTGCTATCGTCTTGGTACTTCCGGCCCGCCGCAGCTACCTCCATTGTCAGTACATGATCAGTGGTGAACCCCGGCGGCACGCTCTGCAATCGCACGAAGCTGCGAACCAGCAGCCCGGCCCCGATCAAGAGCATCAGGGAAAGAGTCAACTCGGAAACGATCAGCAACCCTCGCAAACTGTGTCTTCTTAAATGCAAACCACCGTCGCTCTGCCCGCTGCGCCCACCTGCTTTGAGCGAAGTGTTCAAATCCACTTTGATGGCGCGCCATAGCGGTGCAATACCGAACAGAATTCCGGTCGCCAGCGAAACGCCAAAGGTGAACATCAAGACCTCGCTATTAATTGCGATGTCCTCCAATCTCGGAATATTTCCGGGATTCATCGCGCGCAGCACGTAAATACTCAGTTGCGCGACAAGCAGCCCGGTCGCACCGCCGAGAAGTCCCACAAGAGCGCTTTCCGTGAATAGCTGCCGCGCCAGCCGCTGCCAGCCGGCTCCCAAAGCAGTGCGGATGGCCACTTCTTTATCGCGTCCTGCCGCGCGCGTGAGCAGCAGGTTTGCAACGTTGGCGCACGCGATCAACAGCACCAGTCCGACTGACCCGAGCAGCACCAGCAGCGCCCGGCGCACATCCCCGACTACCTGTTCCTGCAAACCCACCACGTGCATGCCGAAGCTGGCATCGCGCTCATCTTTCTCGCGGATGCTGCTGGCGATTACCTCAATGTCCGCCTGCGCCTGCTTCACCGAAACGCCCGGCTTTAGCCGCACCATAATATTGTAGTTTTCGTCGCGCCTGATTTTCTCGGCATCGGCTCCCAGGGGCAACGGCGCAAAGATATCCATTTTGTCCATGGGGATTTCCGACGGCATCACTTCGGCGTTAAGCACGAAACCACCTTGCAGTACGCCCGCTACGGTGAACGGGTTACCGTTGAGCACGATGGTCTTCCCTACGATCCGTGGGTCTGAATTGAACAAGCGTTTCCAGGCTCGCTCGCTGAGAATCGCAACGTCCGCTTTGCCAGGCTTGTCGTCCTCAGGCATCAACAGACGGCCAAGCAGAGGCTTTGCGCCGAGCATCTCCAACAGGCTCGATTGCGTCCTCACTCCAAAAAGCCGCTCCGGCTGCTCGCGGCCTGTCAATACGAAAATCTGGCTCCCTGCCAGAGCCGTCTCTTCGAAAGAGTGGTTCTCGTTCTGGACATCAATATATTCGCCCGGCGAGAGCCAATCGCGGAAGATTCCAACCGCCGGAGAATGTAGCCACACGGCGGCCAGTCGCTCCGGATGCGGATATGGAAGCGGACGAAGCAGCAGAGCGTCTGCAACGCTGAAAATGGCCGAATTGGCACCGATTCCGATGGCTAGAGACACAACGATCACCACGGTCAGCATGATGTTCTTCTGAAGCGTGCGTAAGGCGTACCGAAGGTCTTGGAACAAGATGTACATCATCCCTCCCGACTTCGAATGAGTGTTGTCCGCCGCCCTCGATTTCAGCGCGCAACCAGGTCCAGTCATTCTGCGTCCAACGGTTGGGGTATGGGGCAGTGGTCCAGCGTTTCCTCACCGCGTTGTCGGTTCTTATCGTGGCAGAAAGCCCGGTACTTGCGCAAAGTGTCTCGGTCTATCCCGCCGTTACAGGGCAGCCATTTCACGCGGAAGTCAAATGGCTAAAGACCAAGACCCAGCCAGGTGGCAAGCAAACTGTTCAGGAATCGCGCGGTGTCCTCGCGCGGGATTCCGAAGGCCGCGTTTTCTCCGAGCAACTGCCATCGGAGAAAATCAAAGCGACCGACGGTAGCTACTCCTTTACGCAGCATACCGTTTCCATTTCCGATCCCCTTGCCATGACCGTTATGCAATGGAACGATGGAACGGAGACCAATCCCGATTCGAAAACTGTTCTGAAGACCGCACTACGCCCTGGCCCTGGAGGAGCAAAACCGCCAGTGCTAGACGCCTGCCAGCGAGAGAAGGGGACGACGCGCTCTTATTCCAATGGTGAAACCCAGAAAATCGACGAATTAGGCGAGCGCACAATTCAAGGGATTCTGACCCACGGCTGTCGTGTGTCCACTTTCATCCCTGCCGGAGCTATTCACAACGACCAGCCGTTGACGGTCACCGATGATTCCTGGACCTCCTACGAGATGCGCCTCACTCTCCTCAAGCTCCACCATGACCCGGCTAAAAGCGCGGACGACACGATGGAGCTCGTCGATATCGTTCGCGGCGACCCCGGCCCTGCTCTCTTTCAGTCGCCGCCGGATTACCAGGTCCGCGATCTGGAGGAGGAGCGGAGGCAGAAGGAACAGTCGGAAATAGCAGTAACGCACCCGGAGTCGTTCGCCGGACCTTGGGAAACCCGCGACCCAAAGTCAGGCGTGACTGACGGCGTTCTCCTTTGGGCGAGGACCGAGTTGCGTCAGTCCGCTGAATACTTGACGCTGCTTCAAATCAAAGTCTACCGGCGCGAAGCCGGCGCAACAAAAGAAAGCTGGTTTACTGCCAATGAAGGAGCCGATACCACTTGGGACGGCAAACGGCTGCGGCTGAAGTTTCAGCCCATAGCGGCCGGAGAAGTTGCTCTTGACCTCGATCTCGTGTTTGGTCCGGCGCAACAGAGTTGGAGTGGAACGTTCAATCGCGGCGGGACACTGAAGCAGGTCCGGCTACACCGTCCGGGGGCTCGGGCGAAATCTCAAAATCGGTTTAATGGTGACTGGTTCTTACATCTGGATCCGTCCCGTCGTGTTCCGAACTCCGCTACATGCATCCACGTCGCTGAACAGAGCGATGGCACGCTCGTTGCCTGGCAGGACTCAAAATCGCCGCGCGTCATCAACGCGCCGATGCAAAACGAATATGGCCGGGAGTTCGACGTTCAGGACGTAAAGTTTGATTCCATCTCCTTGATTGCGGCTTCGTCCAAGTGGTTCGGTAACCAAGTCACATTCTCAGGCACCTTGTCGCCAGACGGCTCGCAGCTCGAAGGCCACTGGGCGACCAATGGCCAACCTGCCACCAATGCCGTGGTTTTCATTAAGTCGTCAGGAGAGGGCTTCTCCGCTGCTTTGTCGTCACCTTAGCTGCAGCCCGCGTCTGAACGAGATTTGCTCATGGGGCGACACTCAGCAGGATGGTTGGCATGTACACTGCATCGCTTTCCAACCCAGAGTTAACACAGTTGCCGGTATCTGCGTCTCCTCCTAGAAGGCGATGTTGGGTTCAAACAGACCTGCCCGACAACATTGACTTAGTTAAATGACGCAGGCGGGGAAGGAGAGAGAATGAAGAGAACGTCGAGTGTTTTGCTCATCTTGCTGTTGTCGATTGCTGTGCCCACACCGCTGCTTGCAAAAGGACAGATAGTCAAGATCGCCATAACAGGCGCCGACCTCATGGTCCCAATCGAGATCACCGAGTTTGGAAACCTCAAAGATGTAGACGTCAATGTGTGGGCCGGCCCCGGCGTACGAATTAACGGCAAAGTGCAGACCGAGGGGTTCATCATCGACTGGCCCCGCGGCGCAGCTGCGGATCATCCGAGCGGTCTACAACAATACGAGGTCGCATTTTATGCAAAGTTGGACGAAGTGCGCCTCGTTTATGTGGTGTCCTATGACTTCAGCCCTTCGTTTGAGCAAGGCTATATCTACCTGCCCGGAAGGCACGACAAATGGTTCAATCTAAACTGCGGAACGATTTGCCATGGAAACGGGTTCGAGGGCAACTGGTTTCGTGCGACGAAAGCATGGGACAGTGCTGCGAGGTCGCTCATCTCGAGAGCCAAGATGACACCTTCAAGCGGTATTTCACTTTCTCAGGATCAGCAAGACAGTCGCAAGACACAGAAATGCAAAGCTGATGCCCAGCGACACGTTGAGCTTGTAAACATTTCAAGGCTAGACGATGGGCTTCACTTGGCTGCCGCGGCGAATCATGGGTACTACCTTGAGTCCGACGATGGCTCGCCCTGGAACCGAGCTTCTTCGCTTGAAGACCTTGTGCATGGGAGTAGGGAGGTCTTTGTCGGAGCTGTGCGGACAGCCAAAGCGAGCTGGAGGAACACGGCAGGTACGTCCACACTCGTTATTCAGTTGAGATCGAACACGTTCTCAAAGGGAGCCTACCGCCGGGCCAGACTGTCTCCTTTCTTCTCCCCGGGGGAAACGTCGGGAACTCTGGTCGCACCCTAACCAGAGCTGGGGTCTAGAGGTGTCAGAAATTCTCTCCGAGGAAGAGTTGCCTGCGGTCTGCAAAGAGCTATTCATACCGCAGCGCGACCATGGGATCGACGCGCATGGCGCGGCGCGCCGGGACATAGTAAGCCGCGAATGCGACAGTGGTGAGGATGATAATCACTCCAGCGAACGTGACGGGATCCGCCGCGTTGACGCCGTAGTCTCAGGGGGTATGTCCGCGGCGCGGCGGCCGGAATCTTCAGGCTCAAGGCGCTCGTAGACTTCGTACTGTATGTGGTTGAGGAACCGCGCGACAGTGCCGTTCGGCCCGACGGCCCAGCCATCATGTAGGCCCGGGATGGTCACAGCATTGAGATTAAGCGAATCGGTGTGCCGCCACGTCAAGCCAAAATCATGAGAGATGTCTTCGCCGCTGGGTCCTACGGCGACTGCCGTCGCACCGTCTACCTTCGCAACCCCTGAGCGAAAGCCGCCGGGCTGCTGTTTGGATAACTGCCAAGCCCCGTCCCCATCCGGCAGATATTCGGGCGAGTGGAAATACGCGGCAGAATGAAACGGACGAGATACGTCTCTGTAATCGCCACCGACGACGAAGAGGACTCTGCCTCCCTTGCAATCGAGAGAGAAAATGCCGGAGGAAGCGTTGCCGCTGGCGATCGGCGTTTCCGCGGCGGTCCAGGTGCGGCCACGATCGGACGAATGAAAAACACGCGCCTTGGCGTCACCGCCAGTTCCAAAATAAATCTCTCGATCGTCCACGCAGAGCGAGCTGTTGCTCGCCGCGAAAGCGCCTTCGTTCGGGAGAGCCGCCGGCATGTTGTCCCGCGGGAGTTCCTTCCAATGCTCGCCATCCTCGGTGGACAGGAGCAGAAATTTCCCGTCGATGGGATCACCGAGCGCAAGGCATACCGTCTCTGCATCGCAAACAATAGCATCCAGAAAGGTCTCTTTCTGGGTGCCAGTGAACTGTATTTTCCAGGTTTCGCCCCCATCTGTTGTTTTGTAGATACGCGATCTATCGCCGGGCCCGATGGACATCACGTACGCCACATGCGCATCGATAGCAGCTATGCCACGGAAGTCGAGGGCATCAGCCCCTTGCACGCGGAGGCGCTTCCAGCTTTTCCCTTCATCCAGGGAGCGCAGAATCACGCCATTCGACCCGGAAGCCCATACAATCGGAATAGGCATGCCTTTTGAGTCTGGAGAATAGACGGCGCTCACACTGCGCAAATTCGTGTCGATGCCGCTTGTTTGCACGGTCCACCACTGCGCTTGCGTGACTGCAGCCAAGGAGAAAAAGAGAATTGCCAAACGAAGCGCTTTCATCCCGTGCATGTTACGTCGTTTGCCCGCGGAGCTGCCACATTCTTTGCGTCGAGTCCCACGACGCTGGCGATCGAGCTTCACTTCTACATTCTCCGCGAGTCCCTGGGCCTCGGCGCCTCTATACTATTTTCGTCCCCGCAACAGCTGAATGGCCTACGCGTAGCAACGCTGAAAAAGCTGCCTAAAACCGGGCCTAGTTGGACCCGATGTTGGACCCAAAAAAAGAAAGGCCCCCCGACTCACGTTCTACAGAGCCGTTGACTGTGCGACGCAGAGAAGTTTCCGCTCGGTCGCAATTCGCATTTGTAACACTCCAGGAAAGCGCAGACCACAGCTCCGGCTTGCTGGTTTCGTGGGAACAATCGCTGTTGCGTTAAGAATGGGAATCGCGTGAATTGCTTTCGGCCTTCTTTCCGTGCCGTCCTATTTGAAAGCGCAGCGTTGAACCGGCGGCATCGCTGTATGTTACCGTGGTTGCCAGGACAACGCGGTACGGTGCACTCTGACGATGATCACTCGCAGTTTCACCTCGCTGCTGGTATTCCTTTTGGCCGGGGTCGCGTCACTCCGCGGCCAAGATCAGTCTGCAAGTGTTGTTTCTCCAAGCACGATCGCTACGGATCGACCGGCAGTTACGAACTCCAGCGTTGTCGTACCGGCTGGCAGCTTTCAGCTGGAGAATGGTTTCCTGGAAACCGACAGCCAGGGGCAGAGCATCATTGACGGCCCGGAGACCTTAGTGCGCTTTGGTGTCGCCTCGAGAACGGAGCTGCGTTTCACGGCGCCAGACTACTACCAGAACCTGAACAGTACCGGCGGCCTCGGCTCGGGATTCAGCGACTTCGCTGTCGGGGTGAAAGAACAACTTGGCCCCACACTGGGTGGATTCGATGTGTCCGCGATCCTGTTTCTCAGTTTCCCGACCGGCGCCCACACCGTGTCCAGCGGCGGGTACGATGGTGGGGTGCAGGTGCCCTGGTCAAGGTCACTGACTGCTAAATGGACCGCGGCGGGGATGTTTTCATTGTATTGGCCCACACAGGGCCGCACGTGAAATGTGACCGGTCAGTCCACGTTAGAATTGGATCGGCAACTAACAGGACCTTGGGATGTGTTTGTGGAGTATGCGGGCAGCTTTCCCGAACGCGGCGGACCGCAACACCTGCTGCACTTTGGGACGGCACTAAAACTTGCAAAGCGCCACCAGCTTGATTTTCACGTCGGCGTGGGCTTATCGTCGGCCGCAGCGGATCATTTTATCGGGGTCGGCTATTCGTTCCTGTTTCAGGGATTCCGCCGTTAAGGATCGGCTTCTGGGCAACCCGTCTCAAGTTCCAGGATTGGGTAGGCAGCCGCGTGCAGTTCGCATGGTGGAGATTTGTTCCCTTCCAAACATACGGAGGCGGCACTAAAATGCTCTAGGCAGCGCCGGAGAGCGCCATGTGTTTGCGCGCCCTCAGTAAATCGGACGAATTGATAAACGACTGCGGTAAGACTAGGCTGAGAGCGCAGAAGTGAATGTCGTCTGAGCACTTGAGGTTACTGCGATCGGCTTGCTCCAGAGCGGGGTTCTTGAATCTTCATAGCGCAATTCAATACATCCTTTTTGTAGTTATCGTCACCGTCCTCGTGAAGCCCCTCGGCGGCTACATGGAACGAGTCTTCTCCAGGAAACGGACGGTGCTTGATCGTTTATGTATTCCTGTTGAGCGGCTTATCTACCGCCTAACTACTGTAAATCCGGACGTCGAGATGACCGGCAAAGAGTATGCGACATGTTTCGTTCTCTTTGGCTTGGTCGGCACTCTACTGCTGTACGCCATTCTCAGAATGCAGCAGTTCCTCCCTTGGTTCTTTCCCCAGTACTTCACAACGCCCTTATCCCCAGACCTGGCCATGAATACGGCGATCAGCTTCTCGACGACCTCTACTTGGCAGGCCTATGCCGGCGAGACCACGATGAGCTACTCCAGCCAGATGCTGGGACTCTGTGCACAGAATTTCCTGGCTGGCGCTGCCGGATTAGCCGTGGGTATTGCCTTCATCCGCGGACTTGCCAGACAACGGTCCAACACGCTCGGCAACTTTTGGGTTGATCTGACACGCGGGCTGCTGTGGATCCTGTTACCCGGCGCTTTGGCAGGCGCTTTGCTGCTCGTCGGGCAGGGCGTTCCGATGAACTTCCATCACTACGCGATCGCCACTACGGTGGAGGGTGGCAAGCAGGTCCTACCCCAGGGTCCTGTAGCCGCTCTGGAGATCATCAAGAATCTCGGCACAAACGGCGGCGGCTTTTTCAACGCGAATGGCGCTCATCCGTACGAGAACCCCACGCCGCTTACGAATTTCATCGAAATGTTGGCTATCGTGCTTCTGCCTGCGGCATTGACTAACACGTTCGGCAGGATGGTTGGCCAGCCTAGGCAGGGGTGGCTTTTCTACTGCGTGATGGTGTTTTTCTTCGGCTGCGGATTGGTCTTCGTACAACACTTTGAACAACGAGGGGATCTCCGTCTAGCCGCTGTGGATTTCCGAAATAGCCGTGCTCAGTCTGGCGGCAACATGGAAGGAAAAGAGGTGCGCTTCGGCGTCAGCGGTTCCGCCCTCACGGCTGTCGTGACATCAAACACTGCCACGGGATCCTATAACTCGATGCACGACAGTTACACTTCGCTCGGTGGAATGGTTTTGCTGGTAAACATGCTGCTCGGAGAGCTCGTTTTCGGAGGTCTCGGGTCCGGGCTTTACAGCATGGTCATGGCTGCCGCGATTGCCGTGTTTCTCGCGGGACTCATGATTGGACGCACGCCCGAATACCTCGGCAAAAAGATCGGACCAGCTGAGAACAAAATGATCATGCTGTATGCCCTGGCTGCGCCACTTTTCATCCTCTCCCTCACGGCCATCGCCGTGACGACCAGAGCGGGTCTCTCCGGCTTGACGACCAACACCGGCCCACACGGTTTTACTGAAATTCTGTTTGCCTATACCTCTTGCTTTGCCAACAACGGCCAAACCTTTGCCGGTCTGAGCGTGAACACTGCGTTTTACAACCTCACCACAGCTTTAGCGATGATGGCGGGAAGATTCGGCTCGGCAATACCTGCGCTGGCGTTGGCAGCTTTGTTTGGTCGTCAGAGAACTACCCCTTCTTCGCCGGGAACACTTCCAACCCATTCCTTTACTTTCGCGGTCCTGCTCACAGTCTGTCTGATAATTCTAGTGGCATTGAGCTATCTCCCCGCTTTGGCGCTCGGTCCCTTGCTGGAACGATTGCTGTTCGGAAGATAAAAAGTCTAAAATTCACATAGCATGCTCGCCCCGCGTCCTACCAAGCTCCGTTCACAACGCGACATTAACCTCTGGCGGATCCCGCTGCAGCTGTCGCTCGCCGCAGTCGCGCTGTTCGGGATCACCCTGATTCCGGACATCCTCGACAAGTATGGGGTCATTCACATCCCGTCGTGGCTAACCATGGGGAGCATCGACGATGCGCGCGCGATCTTGTCGGCTATGACGGGAGCAGTCGCAACCGTGCTCGCGCTGATTTTCTCGGTCGCGCTGCTCGTGCTGTCGATGGTCTCGACGCTGTTTGGCCCTCGTCTGCTCTATAGGTTCCTGCAGGACTGGGTCACCCAAGTCACGATTGGCCTGTTTATGGGCACGTTTGTGTACATCTGTCTCGTCTTCCTCGTGACGCATCAGGATCCAACATCGTCGTTCATCCCGCAGATCTCGTTGATCACGAGCTGGGTGCTCGTCGTGCTCAGCTTCGGGTTCCTCGTCTACTACAGCCATCGGGTGGCGAAATCGATCCAGAATCCCGATATGATCGCCGCGATCGTCGACGATTTGTACGTGGCGGCCGGCGGCGCGCACGCGTCTGGCCCAGGCGAGGGTAGCGGCGCGGTGCCCGACGACACCGCGATTCTGCGCCAGGCCGAGACCGGAGCGACAGTGTCGTGCGGCAAGAGCGGATATCTGCAGCACGTCGATCACGGCGCGCTGGTCGCGGCCGCGCACGCGGCGGACGCGCTGATCGTGCTGAGATTCCGTCCGGGCCAGTTCGTCTTCCGCGGCGAGCCGCTCGCAGCGATTGTCCCAGCAGGAAACGTGGGCACACTCGAGGCCGTGATTGATCGTGGAGTTCGCATCGGCCGTCACCGGACGCTGACGCAAGATAGCGAGTTCGGCATCGCGCAGGTCGTGGAGATCGCGATCCGCGCGCTGTCGCCCGCAGTCAACGATACGTTCACCGGCGTTGCGTGCGTTGACTGGCTCGCAGAAGCACTGCTCACGCTCGCCGAGCGGCCCCCACTTGAGGGGAACTGGTACGACACCGGCAGCCGGCTCCGGGTATGGATGCCGCCGGTGCGGCTCGAGCGACTTGTCAAGTTCGCGTTCGATCAGATCCGCCAGGCCGCAGCGACGACACCCGCTGTGCTGATCCGCCAACTCGACGCGATCCGCCGACTGTCACCGCGGCTTCCGGACGCCTGCCGTCAAGCGCTAGCAGATCAAGCGGACGCAATCCTCGAAACGGCGAGCGCGCTGGTCGCGCTGGATCGCCGCGATCTCGATGCGGCGTGGCAGCGGGCACACACCGCGCTCGCAGCCCTTCCCCGGCCCCTCGAGCGGCGGGCGTGAGCACACCCGCGTAGCTCTCGCGCCTCCATCGACCTGGCACCGGACGAGGCCTTCGCGGCGCAACCGTAGCGGAAAGAGGAAGGGTACCGACAGCCTCTGGGCGCCATCGGCCCCCTAATAATTTGGATTTGGTGCATGAATATTTTTCGTTGACTGGCGAAAGACGCATGGGTGTACATTGGCCAAATCCGGGAGATCAAAGTGCGCGTCCCGGCCAATAAACACCTGATCCGAAAGGCTGCGCGTGCTGCCGCCGTATTAGGCAAGAACTACAAGGAGTCAACCATGCCGATGCGAACATACACGATGAGGATAATCGTTGTCATCGCGGTGTTAGTTGTGACCGGGACTGTTCTTGGAAATGCGGCGGCACAGAAAGCGTCCGTTCCGAAGCCGCAGAATAAACTGGCAATGGGCGAGGACGGAATCAAGCAATTGCTCCCGCTCATGAATACCGACACGAAGGGCATGATCTCCAAGCAGGAATTCATGAAGTTTATGGAAGCAGAATTCGAGAGATTGGATAAAAGCAAGAAAGGGGAACTGAACGTCAGGGAACTAACGCAATCGAGTTTGACCGCAAGCCGTTTTGCCGGGAAGTAGCCGCAGCATCACGGCGCCAGAAGCAGTTACGACAGCCGTTGGAGGTACAACTCTGTACCCCCCCGTTGTTGTCTCAGATCAAGCAGAATCGGCCTGGGACTAGGCGGCGATCACGGATTGACCCTTACAAACTCCTTATAAATACTTCAGGACGTTCTTACCTCATCTCTCATATGTTCACCTTGTAGTAGCCAGACTAGCGGTGGTGGATTGTGTCCATCTCACTCCAAATTCGTAGAAGGAATCTCCACCCACTCTGACGGATACGATTGTCTTTCTAATGCTCTATTTCTTCGCATCACCTCTACGGGTTACGCACTCTCGTCGCCAAAGACGAGTTCAGGAGCGAAATATGCGCACGTTTGGACGGAACAAGGTGTTTTCTTGGCTTGTAGGGGCTGCATTGCTCTATCACATTGCTGCTCCCAGCAGGCTACTCGCGGACGATAAAGACGGCAAGAGTGCTCCAGCTGCACCTACTTCAGCGAAACCTGCAAAAGTGGACGTCCCCGCTCCCTTGACCGAGCGCGAGCGCATGCTCCTGGATCGCGTCGAACAACTCGAGAAACGCGTAACAGAGCTCGAAGCGAAAGAGCCTGCGGGCGCTCCCCCGGCTGCTACAGAAGGACCAGCTGAAACTAGTGTAGTGGCGGCCGGCGCGACGGGGACGAATACCGCCGCATTGAGCGCGCCTTCGCCGACTTCGATCAATGTTGTGAAGAGTGCGGGCACAACTGCGCCAGGGACGGCATCCGTTGCTCTGCCCAATCAGGATCAGACCACGCCAACAAATGCGGCTGCGGCGGCCGGAAAGCCGGGATATGTCGAGCCTTTTTCGGACGCGGACTGGAGCTGGCTGAACGGTAGCCCCCGCACAAAAGATATTTATTGGGACACGAAATTCTTTACGCCAGAAATCAGAGTCGACACAAACTACGTCGCCGACTTTAATCATCCGACAGATCACACCATCGGCGGTTCGAGTGAACTGTTTCGGTCATACGAAGTTCAGTTGGAGCAACTCGGTGTTGGCGGTGACTTCCACTTTGACAACGTACGCGGCAGGCTGATGACACAGTTCGGCATGTATTCTGTGACGACGCCCCGGAATGATCCTAGTCCAGGGCATGGGCAATGGGATCTGGACAATGCGTACCGCTATTTGTCGGAAGCCTACGGCGGGTACCACTTCAACGTGCTGCACGGGATCAATGTCGACGCGGGGATCTTCATGTCCTACATCGGCCTGTTCAGCTACTACAACTTCGACAATTGGGCCTACCAGCCTTCTTATGTGTCCTCGAATACTCCCTGGTTCTTCAATGGCGTGCGGATACAGATTTTTCCGACCAAACATTTGAAGATTGAACCCTGGTTTATCAATGGCTGGCAGTCCTACGCGTCGGCCAATCACACGCCGGGCATAGGAGGTCAGATTAAATGGACTCCGACGAGTTGGGTAAACATTATTTCTAATAACTATGGGGTGGGCCAGGATGACCTCTTCACTCCCGGCCGCAGGCGCATCCACACGGACAACAGCGTCGAGGTCAAATACTTCGACAGGCCAGAGAAAACCCTGGACAAGATGGCGTTTACGGTTACAGGCGACATGGGTTGCGAATATGGGGCTGGCGTGAGTTGCTACACCGATAAGAAGGGCGGGCCCAAGCAGAGCTTTATCGGTTACATGTTCTATAACCGATTCTGGTTCCACAAGGATTTGTTCGGGCTAACTGTGGGCGGCGGCCAGATCAACAATCCGGGACGCTATCTTGTGCTGCTGCCTCCTATTAATGGAGAGACAGCAATCACTGCCGCCACGAATTCTCCATACTTTACCGAGAACCCCGGGGACCCATTCAAGGCTTGGGATTCCTCGGTCACCTTTGACTATATGCCCAAGCAGTACATCACGTTCCGCTGGGAGTACGATTATCGACACGCTAGCGTTCCTTACTGGTCCGGCGCGGGTGGCATCACGCCGCCCGGTGGAAATAATGGTTCTCCTCAATTTTACACATGCAGCAGCGGCAGCTCTTCAGGCCAAGCCTCGTTGGGGCCCGCGGAAACGGCCTGCGGAGGGGGAATCAGCAGCATCTGGTTCCCGGATCTTCGCAAGAATGAGTCCTTTATCGATTTGTCGATCCTCGTCAAGTTCTAACCGTGGCGCAGAGGATGAAAACTCTCGGATGGAACGTCAGGACATCGCGCGGCGGCCTCAATCTCGACTTGGGTGTGCAACACCCTGCCAGGAGGTGATCACAGGGAAGTTCGAGACCCGCGAAAGACGCTTTTGCGCGGACTCCTCGCTATCCCAGGGCAATCGGCGAATGTAGTCTTTGTTTGCCTGTATCTGGCGAATTGTTACGCGGGCAAATTTTACCAGTAATCGCGCAACCCGTGAGTGCCGATGAACCGCAGCGCATCACGGAAGTGGATCTGACGCGGATCGACGGCGTCGATGTGATGGTCGCTCAAACGCTCGTCAGTGAAGTGGGACTCGACATGAGCCGATGGAAAACCGAGGCGCACTTCGCTTCGTGTCTAGTACTCTGCCCTGACAACCGCATCAGAGGGGACAAAGTGCTTGCTCGAGGGACTCGCCATGTAGTCAACCGCGCGGCCACAGCACTGCGAATGGGGGCTTGCTGCGAAGCCAGACGTACCTTGGCGCGCAGGACCGACGCTTGCCTCGCAGTTCCAGGATCTTCAACGTCGCCTATGAAGTTCGTGGTGACGCTGAGCACATTGAATGCAGGTCATTTCCAGGATGGCGCTGAGTGGGTCTGGCAACCGCCATCTATAAAATTGGTAACCCGCGATGCTCCAAACATCTCTCCGCCTTCGACTCGTCGACCTAAATTCCGGGACGAGTTTCCAAAAGCCCACTCAAAAGAACGGGAATTTCTTTTTCCCATTTTGGGTGACAATATTTTTATACTCCCCCACTCCATGAAATCCGCGTCACGAGTTCTCAGAAGAATGCTGCTATTCATACCCCTTGCCGTCCTAGGCGGAATTCTCCAGAAGACCGCCGATGCGCAGTCGCATAACGTAGACGGTACCTTCTTGGTAGATGCAAGAGTCGACGGATCCCCGGCTGTTCTACTGCTCGACACAGGTGCAGAACATTGTTTGCTTGACCGGGAGTTTGCCAAGCGGCTTGGTCTCCATCCAATTGCGGATGCGAATGTTCAGAAGCCTTACTCCTCGGGAAAAAACGAGACTGTGCGCGTAACTGACCTTGAGATTCAATCCATTCACAGCAGCGATCTAACTGTGATGACGGATGATTTAACCGCAAGTTCCGGAGCGCTGGGGGTGCGCATCGATGGTGTCTTGGGAAATGACTTCCTCCGCAAATTTACGGTCACGCTTGATTATTCTGTAGGGTCCATTACGTTTGATCATATATCCGTCAGCCATCACGGTGTTCCTATCAACCTGGGTAGGGTGGGAAATCGATATTTGGTTCACTTGAACTTTGACGGAGTGCTGTTGAGTTTTCTGCTCGACACAGGCACGAACTTCAGCGCTCTGTCACAAAGCGGATGGGCGAGGCTGAACCAAGATAAAACGGTGCTCCCGCTCATTGATGGTGTTCGTTCATCGGGAACGTCAGCGACTTCTAAATTGGTATGTATTCAGCGAGTGACTCTTGGTCGCAACTCCTATCAAAACCTCCCGGTGAGAGTCCAGCCGCCGATGTCCGCTGGCATATTTGCAAATCCTGCCGTCGACGGTCTTCTGGGAAGCGATTTCCTGATGCAATTTGTTGTTTCACTTGATTTGGCAAATAACGCTTTGTATCTCAACCCTGATCGTAACTTCACAGCTGATCGGGACCGATTCTCAACAATCGGTATTCAGTTCGCGAAAGATCCTACCGGGTTCTTTACCGTTATGGCGGTTTGGAGGCCGACTCCTGCTTCGGAGGCAAACATCAAAGTGGGTGATCAAATACTGTCGGTTAATGGACTCAACACCATCGAGATGAGTCAGGAAGACCTATCGAGACAACTGCATGGAGAACCAGGGCGTAAGATTCAGGTGACGATCAGATCAGGGGGAGACCAACGAACCCTTAATTTGATAATAAGAAATCTTCTTTGCCAATCGCCGTCTCTTATTGTTACGCGATAAGTCCGATCGGTAGGTCATGCGGAAGTTGTCCCTACTAAAAAGGCCGTACGCATTGAAAACGTTGCATTTATGGAGCCGCGACCGTTAATCTTTCCAAACCATGCTCACTTTGCTGTTCTCTCTGCGAGATTGCTTCCGATCCCGTGCCGTTCTGCAAGCAGAAATTCTTGCCCTCCGCCATCAGCTTTTGATCTTCGAGCGTTCCAGCCGCGGTCATAACCTGCGTCTCCGTTGGACTAACGGATTGTCCACATAACCGGAAGTTATCCAGAAACCGCTGGTTGTCTTACTTCCTGTTTGCCCGTGACTCGGGACTAATCGAGGTCATAATGGTGCTGAGGAGCGAGAATGGCACAGCAGTATTTCCCGGCAAATCGCGAAATCGAGATGGTTTTGCTCGCTCTCCAAGTGTTTCAGGTTCTTTTTCTCTGGGTTCACGATTGGATTCCGCTTGGACGCCTCAACGATGTCGCAGCGGTACGCAGCCAGGATACGAGAGGCGGTCTTGTCACTGTGACGCTCATTCAAAGCGTACCGTGGACCATCGGACTATATTTTAGCCTGTTGCACTTTAGACGACCGTATCCCGACTGGCTTTACGACTGGCTCATGATTAGCTATGGCCTGCTTTTCATCGGGCAAATCCGCGCCTGGTGGATACCTTATCTTTTTCGACCGGAACCGAAGCGAGCTGCTCGCTATCAAATCATGTTCGGCAAAACGCATTCCTTCTTGCCGCCGCGCAATGGAATGGTCCCAAACACTGCGCATATCCTGCTTCATTTGGCGACCGCCGCCACGTTGATCGTTCTTCTCATGAAGTAAGGATGGCAATCAGTCCCACGATCGAAGCTCCCGATTGGTCGACAACCCTTCGCTAGTCGGTAAGGAAAGGTTGCCCGTTATTCGGCAGTAATCGCCTGAATACTTTCCCCGATGTCCGAAGTTCGACTGTATTCACCACGGGAGCGGGCCGTCCTCGTTCGAGAACGTGCCCGTTGGATCGTTCGCGTCGAGAAGCGCGAGGCGCACGGGCTCACCTGCGGCCTGTTGGACAGTGCGCGTGCCCTGGAAGTTGTTAAGGTCCGTCGCGGTGAAGCCCGGACACGCAGCGTTGACCTTGATGCGTGTCGACTCGAGGTCCAATGCGAAGGCGAGCGTGATCGCGTTGAGGGTTGTCTTCGACGCGCTATATGTGACACCGAACATCGCGCGATGCGGATTGGTCGGGTCCGCGTTCCTCGTCAGCGAGCCGGCGCCGCTTGATACGTTGACGATGCGTCCCGCTGGCGCTTCACGAAGGAGTGGCAGCATCGCTTGCGTGACGGCGATGACGCCGAACACGTTCGTCTCGAACACCGCGCGCACCTCGTCGAGAGACGCGACGGTCGCGCGGCCCGACTTCGCTACATCCTCAAGCGGCCTGCCTGGCTTTCCCGCATGCGAGACGGCCGCGTTGTTCACCAGCACGTCGAGACGCCCGAGTTCCTTCCGGATGCGCTCCGCCGCGGCGGCGATGGAGGGCTGATTCGTGACGTCGAGGTGGAGGGCGCGGGCATCCGCTCCGACGCTCTTCGCGGCCGTCTCCCCATGCTCGAGGTTGCGCGCCCCGACGAACACGATGAAGCCGTGCGCCGCGAGGTCCTTCGCGATTTGAAGACCTATTCCTTTGTTGGCCCCGGTAACCAGGGCGACGGGTTTGTCCTGCACAGTGATCTCCTTTTGGGGGCCTATGGCCATAAACGATGAAGGTTCGGGCCGTTGTTACTGTCCGGGACCGCGACCAATTGATTCCAGATCCGCCAGCACTTGCGCCGGGATTTGAAGTGTCGCAGCCTTGAGATTCTCGCGAAGATGCCCGACTGACGATGTTCCCGGAATTAGCAAGATGTTTGGTGAGCGCTGGAGAAGCCAGGCAAGCGCAACCTGCATCGGCGTGGCTTGAAGTGAGGCCGCCGCTCGGTCGAGTGCCGATGACTGTAGTGGAGTGAACCCTCCTAGTGGGAAGAACGGAACATAGCCAATACCTTGCGCGGCCAGATCGTCGATCAACGCATCGTCTTTCCTGTGCGCCACGTTGTAGAAATTCTGCACGCATACGATCTCGGTGATTGTTTGAGCCTCTAACAACTGCCCGGGAGTTATGTTGCTCAATCCTATGTGACGAATCAGGCCCTGACGCTTCAGTTCGGCGACTACGGTCAGGGGTTGCACGATAGATCCCTCGGACGGTTCCATGACTCCGCCAACGCGGAGATTGACCACATCGAGAGTCTCAACACCGAGATTTCTCAGGTTGTCGTGGGCGCCGTCGATCAGTTCCTGACGAGAAAGAGCGTGAAGCCATGACTTGTCTGCACCCCGACGAGCACCCAGTTTGGTGACGATCACGAGACCATCCGGGTAGGGATGAAGCGCCTGCTTGATAATCTGATTGGTCACGTGCGGACCGTAATAGTCGCTCGTATCGATGTGATTCACGCCAGACTCTACTGCCTCGCGTAGAACAGCAATGGCGGCGTTAGTGTCCCGTGGCGGTCCCCAGACCTCCGGACCAGCCAGTTGCATGGCGCCGTAACCCATGCGGTTCAAAGTCATCGAGGTGTCGGGCAGCCTGAAGCTGCCGGCAAAACCAATCTGTTCAATCATTTCATTCCTCCTTGCTATAATCATTTGATGAAGGATTCTTCAGGTTTGGTGTTTCGCATATGCCGGCTGACGCGCTACTCGCATTAGAGCCAAGAAAAACGCCCGTTCAAGCGAGGTCGACCGTCACGGTGCAGTCGATTTCCGAGGCAACTATTCAGGTTTTGCTGAGCCATGGAGCAGAGCGATTGACCACTACAAGGGTGGCCGAGCGTGCCGGCGTGTCGGTGGGCACCCTGTATCAGTACTTTCCCAATAAGCGGTCATTGCTGTTTGCCGTGCTTGAAAATCATTTGAATAAGGTGGCGGCAAGAGTTGAGGTTGCTTGTGAGAGTGCCCGTCATAAACCGCTAGCCGAGATGATTCAGGAAATGGTGGAGGCGTTCGTCGACGCCAAGATGGAGCGCGCAGACATCTCCGTCGCTCTCTACCGAATCTCGACAGAACTGGGTGGGCCTGCATTGGTCAAACAGGTCGGTCAGCGGTCGCGGAAAGCCGTTGAGGCGATGCTCGAGAGTGCGACAGATGCCAAGTCCCCACCGGACAAATTCGCCGTCGAGATAATGCTTTCCGCGATGGCGGGCGCGATGCGGTCTCTGCTAGAGGCTGGATCTAACCCATCTCCCGCCACGGTCCGCAAAGCGCGGGAGCAACTCGTGCTCCTTTGTCAGTCATACATGGCGGCCGCGACAGCTAAGCGCGTTTAGAACCACTCCTCTCGTTGCTCTCGATTTTTGTTAGCAACGGCCGTTATCAACATTAACTTCTGAATTATACAAACCTGACCTTACCGGATTATGAAAGGGTAGCCCGTCGCTCGTCCGCAGATTAGTGGCCATGGGCCGTGGGCAGCTCAGCTCCCCAGACCGGGCAAGCACCTCATCACGCTAAACATAGGGTCGAGCGGAGGTCCAGTTCGGCGACGCCTTCGCAGACCACCGCGCGATGACGTAACGCTCGTGGTAATGAAGGTTCAAGAGGGATGCGAAATCTGAGGTTACTTAACAATGTCCGAGCTAAGTAGCCGTCACTTTGCGGTATAGTCGGCTTTCCGTACGTCTGTCTCACGCGCCTGCGGGAAAGACTGTGAAACGCCTGCTACTCGAGAGAGCTGTCGAAGCCTATTCGGTTTTCACTCCGGCGAAAAGGCCAGTGTTAGAAATTGAAGATGTGAATACAATTGGTTCGTGAAGCCCAAAGGCCGGGATTCCGAGGAATCATAGAGCCTTTCCACTCAGGGTTCGAACATCGAAGATGACGACGAGAAGAGAGTTTTTCCGGCTGGCTGCCCAATCTGCGACGGCTGCGATGCTGGCCGGTAATCACAGTGTTGCGGCGGAACAGAACGAAGTGCATCGCGCAACTCCGCGTCGCGGACGGCCGCTCCTCGATCTGCAACAGCGGTTTGTGGATTTGCGTTTCGGCATGTTTGTGCATTTCAACATGGCGACATTTCAGGACCGCGAATGGGGCGATCCGACGTCACCCCCTGATCTGTTTCATCCCGCCGCTCTCGACACGGATCAATGGGCCGCGGCGGCGCAGTCGGCCGGCATGACCTGGGGCTGCCTGACCACCCGCCATCACGATGGCTTCTGCATATGGCCGACAAAGACATGGGCAGCAAACGTGGGGCAGACATCGCATTCGAGCGACGTCGTGCGCGCCTATGTGAATTCGTTTCGCAGGGCGGGGCTGCGAGTGGGGCTCTATTATTCAATCCTGTCGCTGCGTGACGATATCCGCCATTTCAACATCACTCCGGCCAAGGTAAAGCTCATCCGAGATCAGCTGACGGAACTGCTCACCGGCTATGGAGAGGTCGACATCCTCATCACCGATGGATGGGATGCACCGTGGAGCCGTATCACTTATGAAGAGGTGCCGTTCCAGGAGATCTAC
>Ga0209380_10000608_pt1 | contig 25177 bp, 30 predicted proteins | sample HubBroMetageWFT6_FD_188347 | JGI IMG/M metagenome (GOLD analysis project Ga0209380, IMG submission 188347) | Warmed and freeze-thawed soil microbial communities from the Hubbard Brook experimental Forest, New Hampshire - Hubbard Brook CCASE Soil... | ecosystem: Environmental > Terrestrial >... | reverse complement strand
TGATCTTCGCCCTCACCCGGCCGCGGCTCGCGGACCCAAATCGCGACCGCCGGAAACGCGATGACCAGCGTCAACAGGCCGAGGCTCGCATAAGCGCCGCGCCAACCGCCGCGCTGGATCAACGCGTCGGCCAGCTGCGGCATCACGAACCCGCCGAGCCCAATCCCCGACATCGCGATGCCGAGCGCCAATCCGCGCCGGCGGTCGAACCATGCCGCGATTGCCTTGGCATAGCCGATCGGTGTCTGGATTGCGCTCGCCCCCTCGGCCAGCGCAAACAGGATCGTGAACCACAACAGCGAATGCGGGCTGAGGCCCAGCAGACCCATTAGTGCCGCGTAGACGACGAGACCCGGTAGGGCCACCCGACGGATGCTCCACCGGTCCATCATCCAGCCGAGAACCGGGACCAGGAGCGAGCTGGCGACGCCGCCCAACGCCATCGCGAACGAGGCGGTGCCGCGCTGCCATCCCATATCGGCCATGATCGGTTTCAGGAACACGCCAAAGGTGAAGGTCAGGACAGGGCCGTTGCAGACGAACAGCCCGATGACGGCGCCGACGACCACCCACCAGGGGTTGCGGAGCCCGATCGCCACGGCGTCCTCCCGTTCCTGTCCCGGCGCGTACGCCCGATTTGACGCGATGTTAGCGCGTCGTACGCGACCGTGCGACGGTAGATCCATGCCCTCCAACGAAAAACCGCGGCCGAGAGGCCGCGGTTCGGAACGTCGCGTCGGGGAGGGCCGGTCAGTAGCCCTCGCGCTCCATCCGCTTGCGCAGAAGCTTGCGATAGCGGCGCACGGCCTCGGCCTTCTCGCGGGCGCGCCGCTCGGAGGGTTTTTCGTAGTTGCGCCTCAGCTTCATTTCCCGGAATACCCCTTCGCGCTGCATTTTCTTTTTCAAGGCTCTGAGAGCCTGATCGACGTTGTTGTCGCGAACGAGGACTTGCACGGGCGCTGCTCTCCTTCGACTGAGCGCATAACAGATCGGGCCGCCGCGGCAGCCGCCTTTCAATACCTAACACCTCCGAGCGCTTCTGTGAAGCCAGCCCTGCGGCTGCCCTGGTGGTAGGTGGGTCAGGTGCGGGTGACGTCAGCGATGGCGGCAGGCGTGACTGACATGCCGTGGTCGTTGACGGACATGGTCCGGATTATCGAGGATTGGGAAGCTCCCCGTTTTGCGAAACGGCGACCGGCTGGTTGGGCAAATATCTTGGATGGACTAACGGCCTTCGGGCTGTTCGCCGTAACCGCGATGCTGGTCTGCTATGCGCTGGAAAATCGGAGCCACTTGTTCATTCTGGCATTCGCCGGCGCGTGTGCGATGGGCTCGGTCTACGGCTTCCTTCAAGGCGCATGGCCTTTTGGTGTCGTCGAGACAATCTGGACTATCGTCGCGCTTTGTCGTTGGAGGCGCGCGAGGCGGTTACAATCAAGCTGACCCACTACCCCGCCGCTTTACCGCCGCTCGGCGGTGCCACATATAGACGGCATGGCTTTGTTGAAGATCGCCCGCATGGGGCATCCGGTGTTGCGCGCTCGGGCCGGTACGGTCGAGGACCCAACCGCGCCCTGGGTCCGCCGCCTCGTCGCGGACATGATCGAGACGATGGAGGACGCCGGCGGCACCGGCATCGCCGCGCCGCAGGTGCACATGCCGTATCGCATCGTCGTGTTCCGCGTCGACGCCGAACGACTGACCGATCTGCCCGGCGACACGGAGCAGGATTTGACCGTGCTGATCAATCCGGTCATCGAGCCGATCGGCTCCGAGCGCGCGTTCGGCTGGGAAGGCTGCCTGTCGGTACCGGGGATGCGGGGCGTCGTCCCGCGCGACCTGCGCATCCGGTACAGGGGGCTTGATCTCGCCGGCCGCCCGATCGAGCGCGAGGCGGCGGGGTTTCATGCCCGGGTCGTGCAGCACGAATGCGACCACCTGGACGGGATTCTCTACCCGCAGCGGATAACCGATTTGCGCCTCTTGTGCTTTGTCGAGGAGCTGCAGCGCAACCCAGTCGATCTCGCGGCGTTTATCGCGGGCGAGGAGGCACCATGAGAAGCCCGTTTGCAGATCGCGAGCGCGACCGGCTGATCGAAGCGATGCTGCCCGATGTCGCGTTCGACGGCTGGTCGCGCCACGCCCTGCGGGCGGCGGCGCGGCGCACCGGTATCCCGGCCGGTGAGGCCGAGGGGCTGTTCCCGCGCGGCGCGCCAGACATGATCGCCGCCTTCAGCCGCTGGGCGGATCGGCAGATGATCGAGCGGCTGGAGGCCGCAACGGTGGAGCCCGTCAGCCTGTCGCGCCGGGTGGCGCTCGCGCTCAAACTGCGCTTCGAGGTGCTGCTGCCCTGGCGCGAGGCGGTGCGGCGCGCGCTTTCGGTGCTGTCGATGCCGCAGAATGCGCTATTGGGGCTCCGTCTTCTCCACGACACGGTTGACCGGATCTGGTGGGGGGTTGGAGACAGCTCGACCGATTTCAGCTTCTACACAAAGCGCGCGACCCTCGCCGGCATCCAGGCCGCGGCGACGCTCTACTGGCTCGACGACCGCTCACCCGATTGCATCGAGACGCAGAATTTCATCGACCGCCGGCTCGCCGATCTGCACCGCCTGACCGGCCTGCGCGAGCGCATCGAGGCCGCTATCGAGCGACTGCCCAACCCGCTGCGCGTGCTGCGCTCCACGCGCTAGCTATTCGCGGCTCAATGGGAGCAGGCGGGTGATGTGGCCCATCTTGCGGCCAGGGCGGACCTTGCTCTTTCCGTAAAGGTGCAATTTGGCGTGCGGGTCGTCGAGCGCCTCGCGCCACCCCGCGACATCCTTGCCGATCAAATTGGTCATGACGGCATCGGCGTGTCGCTCGGTCGAGCCAAGCGGCAGGCCGCAGATGGCGCGCACCAGCTGCTCGAACTGGCTGGTGACACAGGCGTCGATCGTCCAGTGGCCTGAATTATGCGGGCGCGGCGCCAGCTCGTTGACGAGCAGCGCGCCCGATTTGGTCACGAACATCTCCACTGCGAGAACACCGACAAGGTCGAGCCGCTCGGCGATGTGCCGGGCGATCCGTTCTGCCTCCGCCGTGGTCTCGGGTGGCAGGCGCGCCGGCGCGATCGTGGTGTCGAGGATGTGGTTGACGTGCCGGTTCTCGACCGCCGGGTAGGCCGCCCAGTTGCCGTCGCCGGCGCGGGCGACGATGACCGAGATCTCGCAGCGGAAATCGACAAAGCCCTCGAGGATGCCGACAGTGCCCCCCATTCGGTGCCAGGCCTCTTCCGGGCTGGTCTCCGGGGCAAGCAGAACCTGCCCCTTGCCGTCGTAGCCGAGGCGCACGGTCTTCAGCACGGCCGGGCAGCCGAGCTCTCGCATGGCGGCGGCGAGAGCAACCGGGTCGCCAATCGCGCGGTATTCGGTCGTGCCGATGCCGATTGAGCGCAGAAAATCCTTCTCGCGCAGCCGGTCCTGGGTGATCTCCAGTATCTCCGGGCGCGGCAGCACCGGCCGCTTGGCCGCGACCCGGCGTACGAGCCCGACCGGGATGTTCTCGAACTCGAAGGTCGCGACATCGACCGCGGCGACAAAGCGCGCGACCGCCGCAGCGTCGCCGTAGGGTGCGATCGTCGCGGCGGCAGAGACCTGCGCCGCCGGGGCATCCGGCTCGCTGGCAAAGACATGCGTGCGGTAGCCGAGCCGGGATGCGGCCATCGCGGTCATGCGGCCGAGCTGGCCGCCCCCGAGAATACCGATCGTGCCGCCCGGCGGCAGAATCATCGGCTGTCCGGACGCTCCGCGACGGCGTCGGTCTGCCCCCGCCGCCAGGTCTCGAGCGCGGCGGCCGCGGCGCTGTCGCCGAGCCCGAGGATAGCCGCGGCGAACAGCGCGGCGTTGGTGGCGCCGGCCTGGCCGATGGCGAAGGTCGCGACCGGCACGCCGGCCGGCATCTGCACGATCGACAGGAGGCTGTCGACGCCGCGCAGGGTACGGCTTTCCACTGGCACGCCGAGCACCGGAAGTGGCGTCAGCGCCGCGGTCATGCCAGGCAGGTGCGCAGCGCCGCCGGCGCCGGCGATGATGATTTTGAGGCCGCGCGCCTGGGCAGTGCGGGCGTATTCGTAAAGCCGGTCGGGAGTGCGGTGCGCCGAGACGATGCGCTTCTCATAGGCGATGCCGAGCCGGTCGAGCGCATGCGCGGCATGCTGCATCGTCTCCCAGTCGGACTGACTGCCCATGATAATGCCGACGGCGCAGGCGGCCTCGGTCATGTCGCTCCTTTCACGGCGGGAAGCCGGTTCCGATCGCGGCAATTTACGCGATGATATCCGGCAACAGCTCGCTCTCGATCTTCGAAATCTGGTCTTTCAGCATCAGCTTGCGTTTTTTGAGCCGTTGCAGCTGCAGCTGATCGAAGGGGCCGCGCTCGACGACACGCGCGATCACGTCATCGAGGTCGCGGTGTTCGGTTTTCAGAGCGGCGAGCTTGGCCTTCAAGGCTTCGATGTCGAGGTCCATCGCGAGGGCGCGCTTCTCGGCGCATACTAGCGGGGTTTGCGGCGTCGAAATGCGCGCCGCGATGCCTGAATGTAGCACAATTTCGCGGCGACTTCACCGAATGGCGAAAATGCGGCAGTCGAAGCGCGGCGGGCGAATGGCCGACACCGGCGAGGCGTTCTGGCGTTTCTCGCTGGCGCTTTACGCGCGGCCCGGGGCGGCCCCGGCACTGCTCGCATTGCAGGACCGAAGCGGCCGCGATGTCAATCTGATGCTGTTCGCGCTGTGGGTCGGCGCGGTGCGGGGCTTTCGTCTTGCAGCGGCCGATTTGGCGGCGGCCGAGGCGGCGAGCATCGATTTGCGCCGCCCAATCGTCGAGCCGCTGCGCGGGTTGCGCCGACAGCTCAAGGACGATCGCGATCCGGATCTGCAGGAGATGCGCCGGCGGGTGCTGATGCTTGAACTCGCCGCCGAGCGGCGGGTGCAGCAGCGCCTCGCGGCATCGCTGCGTGTGGATGCCGGCCCGGTTCAGCCCGATGCCCAGCTCGTGGCGGCGGAAGCCAATCTGGCGCTCTATCTCGGCGACGAGGACCGATCAGCCGAAGCGGCGCTGTTACGGGATGCGCTCGCCTCGCTCACGCGCTGCAATTGAAGCTTCAGCCGCCGCGCGGCTTGGCGGGCACCCTCGGCAAGTTCTGTTCCGCCGATTCGCCCCAACGCCGCACCGTGCCGGTTTCCAGCCCGAACAGGTCGAGGGCACGGCCGAGGGTGTGGTCGATCATTTCTTCGAGGCTCTGCGGCTTGGCGTAAAAGGCCGGCACCGGCGGGGCGATCACCGCCCCCATCTCGGACAGCGCCGTCATGGTCCGCAGATGCCCGGTATGGAGCGGCGTCTCCCGGACCAACAGCACCAGGCGGCGGCGCTCCTTGAGCACGACGTCGGCGGCGCGGGTCAACAGCGTCGTCGTCGCCCCGGTAGCGATCTCGGCCATGCTGCGGATCGAGCACGGCGCGATGATCATGCCGATGGTCGGGAACGAGCCCGAGGAGATCGATGCGGCGAGGTCGCCGATCGCGTGCACGACATCGGCGCGGGCGCGCAGATCGGCCGGCTTCAGCTCGGTTTCGAGGGCGAGCGTCATCTCCGCCGACCGGCTCATCACGAGATGGGTCTCGACCGGCAGCGGGCGCAACAGTTCCAGCAGCCGGGCGCCATAGATCACCCCCGAGGCGCCGCTGATTCCGACGATCAGACGGGGGCGCGCAGGGCCCTGTCGCATTGCCGCCGCTCCCCATGCGTTACGGTCACGTTACAAAACCCCTGTAAAATCCGGCCGCCCATCCTATCTCGATTGTAAGGAATAGACCCCTTGGCCGGCCGGCCGATCCGGCGTTACCATCGGCCTCCGTTACCGTCTAGCAGGAGGGACGCTTATGCCGCTGCAGGATCGTATCGAGGCGCTCAAAGAAAAGCACGCCATGCTCGAACGCGCCCTCGATGAAGAAACCCATCGTCCCCTTCCGAACCAGGAGACGATCTACGATCTGAAGCGTCAGAAACTCCGTATAAAAGATGAAATTTTTTCGCTAGAGAGGCACTGAGGCCGCGCAGGCCGTGACCTAAAAAAGCCGGCGAGGCTCCATCCTCCCGGCTTTTTTGATGTCGCAATCGATGCGCAATCGGCGGCGTGACTTTTGCACCGCCGAATCGCTATGGTTCGTGCTGATTGAGGCGCATCCGTAAGTAAGACCTGTAACCCCGGGCCGTGCGCCGATTGCGGAGCCGCTCATGCCGATCGTTCCCGAGATCGTCGATGACCTCGACGAGCTGACCGAGGTTCGCCGCGACATCCACGCGCATCCCGAGCTGGGTTTCACCGAAGAGCGTACCAGCGAGCTCGTCGCTCAAAAGCTCGCCGAGTACGGCTGCGAGGTGCATCGCGGCATGGCCACGACCGGGGTCGTCGGCACCATCCGGCGCGGCAACTCGCTGCGCGCGATCGGCTTGCGCGCGGATATGGACTGCCTGCCGATGCAGGAGCTGAACACGTTTCCGCATCGCTCGCAGCATGACGGCCAGATGCACGCCTGCGGCCATGACGGGCATACGACGATGCTGCTCGGCGCCGCGCGCTATCTCGCCAGGACGCGCAATTTCGAGGGCACCGTGCATTTCATCTTCCAGCCTGGCGAGGAAGGCTATGGCGGCGGACGGGTCATGGTGCAGGAGGGGCTGTTCGAAAAATTCCCGTGCGACGCCGTGTTCGCGATGCACAACAAGCCGGGCATCCCGATCGGCAATATGGCGACCCGCGTGGGCTCGCTGCTCGCCGCCTCCGACCGCTTCGACATTCGCATCAAGGCGCGGGGCGGCCATGCCGCGCACCCGCATCTCGGCACCGACCCGTTTGTGATCGGGGCGCAGATCGTTATGGCCTTGCAGACGATCCCGTCGCGCAATGTCGATCCGGTCGAGTCGTCGGTGATCAGCATCGGCTTTATGCGCGGCGGCTCGGCCTACAATGTGATTCCGGACGAATTGCAGATCGGCGGCACCGTGCGCAGCTTCCGTCCGGAGGTGCGCGAGCTCCTGGAGCGCCGCATGGGCGAGGTCGCGCGCGGCACCGCGGCGCTTTTCGGCGCCTCGGCCGAGTGCGAATACCGGCGCGGCTATCCGCCGACCGTCAATCACGCCGACGAGGCCGCGTTTGCCGCCGATGTCGCGGCCGAGATCTGCGGCGAGGACCGGGTCGACCGCAATGTCGCGCCCTCGCTCGGCGGCGAGGATTTCTCCTACATGCTGCAGGCGGTGCCGGGCGCCATGGTGTGGATCGGCAACGGCCCGGGCGAGGGCGGCTGCACGCTGCACAACGCCCGCTACGACTTCAACGACGACGCGCTGCCGATCGGGGTCAGCTTCTTCGCCCGGCTCGCCGAGCGCTTCCTCGCGCCCCAGTGAGCCGCGCCCTAGCTGTTCCGCCTGCATCTGCAGGGAAAATGCAGGCCGGTCGAGCTTCGCCCGAATCGATCCGTATTGCCTATCGTTCCTGTTTTGTACCACATCGATCCGGATTTGTCAAACGGATTTTGCTGCGGCGGAATACGGATCCGCTGCACCTAGGGAGACCCGTTGAATGAGAGTGCATGTCGTCAATGTGATGCGCCCGGCGCCGGGGGAGACCGGGCGCACGCTCGACCGCTTCGCCGGTTTCGCGCGGGGGGTCGAGGAGCGCGGCTTCGCCGGCCTCTGGGTCACCGACTCGTTCGGCCGCGGCCGCCCGACCTTGGACCCGATCGTATTGATGAGCGTCACCGCCGCGGTGACGCACAAGATCGAGATCGGCACCTGCGTGTTGCAGGTGCCGGTGCGGCACCCGGTCGAGCTGGCGCACCGCATCCAGGCATTGCACGCCTTGACCGGCGACCGGCTGATGCTCGGGCTCGGCTGCGGCTCGACGCAGGCGGATTTCGACCTGGTCGGCGCCGATTACGGAGCGCGGTTCAAGACGCTGATGCCGGCGCTCGACACGATGCGCCGGGCCTGGCGCGGCGAGAAGCTGGACGGCGGGAAGCTGACCCCGTGGCCCGGCACCGAGGGCGGCCCGGCGGTATTGCTCGGCGCCTGGCGCAACAAGCGCTGGATCGTCTATTCGGCCGAGCAGTGCGCCGGCTGGATCGCCTCGGGGCTTTATCCGAAGCCGGAAGAGCTGGAAGCCGGCATCAAGTTCTACCGCGGCGCCGGCGGGAAGCGGGCCATCCTGTCCAATGTCATCGTCGACCTGAAGGGCAACGCCGAGGACATGCCGCTCGGCGGCAAGGCATCGGTGATGCTAACCGGCGACGAGGCGGCGGCGCGGAAGACATTGCAGTGGATCCGCGATGTCGGCTTCGACGACGTCTTGTGCATGACCCGGATCGACGATCTCGACGATCTCGCCCGGGTTCGCGACGCGGCGGGGTGATTCTCTTGCGCGTCATTGCGAGCAAAGCGAAGCAATCTCGTGCCGATTTACCCCCTTTCCACCGAGATTGCTTTGTCGCTACGCTCCTCGCAATGACGACACAGCCGGAACATTGACGGCCGAAGCGCCGCCGCTTACCTAGCCCGTCATGGCACTCCTACCGATCATTACCGCGCCCGATCCGCGGCTCAAAATCAAGGCGAAGCCGGTCGCCGAGGTCGACGCCAAGGTGCGCCGGCTGATGGACGACATGGTCGAGACGATGTACCACGCGATCGGCATCGGCCTCGCCGCGCCGCAGGTCGGGGTGGCTGAGCGCGTTCTCGTTATCGATGTCGCGCGCGAGGGCGAGAAGCCGCAGCCGCTGCGCATCGCCAACCCCGAGATCCTGTGGCGCTCCGAAGAGATGATGACGGCGAACGAGGGCTGCCTGTCCTTGCCCGAGCACTACGCCGATGTCGAGCGACCGGCGGCGATCCGGCTGCGCTATCTCGACCATGAGAACGAGATCCGCGAGATCGAGGCCAAGGGCCTGCTCGCGACCTGCCTGCAGCACGAGATCGACCATCTCGACGGCGTGTTGTTTGTCGATCACATCTCGACGCTGAAGCGCGGCATGATCTTGAGGAAGCTCGCCAAGAGCAAACGCAGCCGCGCGCTCCAGCCGGCTTAACCCGTCGAGATTGCTTCGTCGCGCCCGGCGCTCCTCGCAATGACAAGACAGGTGCCGTCATTGCGAGCGAAGCGAAGCAATCTCGCCCAGGACTGGGTATGACCGCGCCGCTGTCGCTGGTTTTCATGGGGACGCCGGAATTTGCCGCGACGACCCTCGCCGCGCTGATCGCGGCCGGGCATCGCATCGCCGCCGTTTATACCCAGCCGCCGCGTCCGGCCGGGCGCGGGCACCGGCTGCAGCCGTCGCCGGTGCAGGCGCTCGCGGAATCGCACGGACTGCCGGTGCGCTGCCCGGCGAGCCTGCGCAATGCCGAGGCGCAGGCCGCGTTCGCCGCGCTCGGCGCCGATGCCGCAATCGTTGCGGCTTATGGCCTAATCCTGCCAAAGCCGATCCTCGACGCGCCGCGGCTCGGCTGCCTCAATGTCCACGCGTCGCTGCTGCCGCGCTGGCGCGGCGCGGCGCCGATCCAGCGGGCGATCCTCGCCGGCGATCGCGAGACCGGCATCACGATCATGCAGATGGACGAGGGGCTCGACACCGGGCCGATCCTGCTGCAGGAGGCGATCCCGATCGGCCCGAAGACGACCGCCGGCGAACTGACCGAACAGCTCGCCGGACTCGGCGGAAGGCTGGTGATCGAAGGCCTCGACGGGGTCGCCGCCGGCCGGCTCACCGCTCGCCCGCAACCGACGGAAGGCGTCACCTACGCCAGCAAGCTGCGGCGCGAGGAGGCAGAGCTCGATTGGCGCCAGCCGGCCGCACAGCTCGAACGCCAGGTGCGCGCCTTCGACCCGTGGCCAGGCGCGTTCTTTTTCGCGCGCGAGGAACGCATCCGCGTGCTGTGGGCCGAAGCCGAGGCGCAAACTACCGATGCCCCACCGGGCGCCGTGCTCGACGGGCGGCTGTCGATTGCCTGCGGCGAGGGGTTGCTGCGCCCGCTACGGTTGCAGCGCCCCGGCCGCGCCGCGCTCGACGTTGCCGACTTTCTGCGCGGCTTTGCGCTGCCACCCGGGACCGTATTGCCGTGCCCCGCTACAAGCTGACGATCGAATACGACGGCACCGGCTTTGTCGGCTGGCAGCGGCAGGCGAACGGGCTGTCGATTCAGGAGGCGCTGGAAACCGCGTTGCAGCGGTTTTGCGGCGAGGCGCTGACCGTGTTCGGCGCCGGGCGCACCGATGCCGGGGTGCATGCGCTGGCGCAGGTCGCGCATGTCGATCTCGCGCGCGAGGCGGATCCCGAAACCATCCGCGGCGCCGTCAATCATCACCTGCGCCCGCATGCGATCAGCGTTCTGTCGGCCGAACCGGCGCCGCCCGGCTTCGACGCGCGGCTGTCGGCGAGGATGCGCCATTACCGCTACCGCATCCTCAACCGGCGGGCGCCGTCGGCATTGGAGCGCGGCCTGGTCTGGCATGTCGCGCCGCCGCTCGATGCCGCGGCGATGGCGGAAGGCGCACGTCATCTCATTGGCCATCACGATTTCACGACCTTTCGGGATTCGCTGTGCCAAGCGAAATCGCCGGTGAAGACGCTCGACGCGCTGGAGGTGAGCCGGTCCGGCGAGGAGATCCAGATCGAGGCGCGGGCGCGCTCGTTCCTGCACCACCAGGTCCGCAACATGGCCGGCACCTTGAAGCTGGTCGGTCTCGGGCATTGGCGGCCCGAGGATGTCGCCCGCGCGCTCCTCGCCCGCGACCGTCGCGCCGGCGGCCCGACCGCGCCGGCGCAAGGGCTCACCCTCGTCGCGGTCGGCTACGAACGGCCGAGCCTATATTAATAGAGACTCTCGGCGACCCGGCTCAGCGCGGTGCCGAGCACCAGATCGATCAGCACGACGAGGATTGCCTGCACCCCCGGGATCGCCAGCGCCACTCGGGCGATGTACCACTCGTAGACCATGACGGCGATCGCGGCGGCGAGCCCGGCAATGTCCGCCGCCGTTCCCGACAGGATGCCGGTTGCGATGTCGAGCCCGACGATCAAGAACAGCACCGTTTGCGGTATCTGGCACCAATTGTAGGCGACCATTAACGCGAAGAAGCGGTTCTCGCGGCCAAGGCCGCGGCAGAGCGGCAGTACTAAGAGCGGAAAGGCGGTCCACGAGATCACATAGGCGATGGTCTCGACCGCGACGATGGTGCCGATCCCCGAGGCGGCCCATTGCGGCTCGGTCACACGAAAGGCCAGGAGGATCAGGTATAGCGGATAGCAGATCAGCGCGGCGCGGAACGAGCGCCAGAAGCCGTCGAGCGAGGCGTCGAAAAAACCGAGCCCGCGGGCGTCGCCGCGCGCCAGCTTCAAGGCGCCGCCGATCGCCAGCTGGGTTTCGGTCCAGGCCGAAACGGTCATTCTACCGCTCTGGAAGGGGTGTCATTGCGAGGAGCGAACGCGACGAAGCAATCTCGCTGAGGTGAGGATAAGTTGGCGCGAGATTGCTTCGCTTCGCTCGCAATGACACCACTACTGAGCACTGCCGGCGAAAAAGCGGTCGAGAAAGGCTTCGTAGATCGCGGTCAGGTTGGTGATGTCGTCGATCTCGACCCGCTCGTCGATCTTGTGCATGGTCTGCCCGACGAGGCCGAATTCGGCGACCGGGCAATGCGCGTGGATGAAGCGCGCGTCGGAAGTGCCGCCGGTGGTGCTGAGCTCTGGGGCGCGACCGGTGACCGCGCCGATCGCAGCGCTGAGGCATTCGCTGACCACCCCGGGCGGCACCAGGAAGCTTTCGCCGCTGACTTCCCAATCTAGCCGATACTTGCCGTCAACTCCGGTCAGCCGCTCGGTGACCCAGGCCTTCAGCTTGTCGCTGGTCCACCGGTCGTTGAAGCGGATGTTGAAGGTGGCGCGGGCGCTGCCAGGGATCACGTTCGTCGCCGGGTTGCCGATGTCGATGGTTGTGACCTGAAGTCCCGAGGCCTGGAAATGCTCGGTGCCGCCGTCGAGCGGCTCGGCGGTCAATGCCCCGAGCAGCTGGACGAGCCGGTGCGCGGCGTTGTCGGCGAGGTGCGGGTAGGCGACATGACCCTGCACCCCCTCGACGGTGAGCCGCCCGGTCATGCTGCCGCGCCGGCCGATCTTGATCATGTCGCCGAGCACTTGCGCCGAGGTCGGCTCGCCGACGACGCAGGCGTCGAGCGTTTCGCCGCGCTGGCGCAGCCATTCCAGCACCTTTTTGGTGCCGTTGACCGCCACGCCCTCTTCGTCGCCGGTAATCAACAGGCTGATCGAGCCGGTAAAGCCGGCTCCGCGCGTGGCGAGAAACCGCTCGGCGGCGGCGATGAAGGCGGCAATCGCGCCCTTCATGTCGACCGCGCCGCGCCCGCACAGCGCGCCGTCTTTTATGGTGGCGGCGAACGGCTCGAACGACCAGGCATCGGCGGCACCGGTCGGAACCACATCGGTATGGCCGGCAAAACACAAATTCGGCCGTCCCTTGCCCCAACGCGCGTACAGGTTCGCGATCGGCTCGGTCTTCTCACCGTTAGGACCTTCCTCGGCGAAGGTCAGCGGATGGCAGGCGAACCCAAGCTGCTCGAGTCGTGCCGCGACGATGCTGAGCGCGCCCTCGTCCTTTGGCGTGACGCTCGGCCGACGGATCAGCTCGGCGGCGAGCGCGATCGGGTCGATCGGGGCGGCATTCGGCGCCAGCTCGCTCATTCGCGCAGCAGCTCGTTGATCGAGGTCTTGGCGCGGGTCTGGGCGTCGACCTGCTTGACGATGACCGCGCAATAAAGGCTGGGCCCGGGGCCGCCGTCGGGCAATGGCTTGCCGGGAAGCGAGCCCGGTACGACCACCGAATAGGCCGGCACCCGCCCCAGATGGATCTCGCCGGTGGCGCGGTTGACGATCTTCGTCGTCGAGCTGATGAAGGTGCCCATCGCCAGGACGCAGCCCTTCTCGACGATGACCCCTTCGACGACTTCGCTGCGCGCGCCGATAAAGCAATCGTCCTCGACGATGACCGGCTCCGCCTGCAGCGGTTCGAGCACGCCGCCGATGCCGACCCCGCCCGACAAATGGCAGTTCTTGCCGATCTGGGCGCAGGAGCCGACCGTCGCCCAGGTATCGACCATCGTGCCGCCGCCGACATAGGCGCCGACATTGACAAAGCTCGGCATCAACACGACGTTCGGCGCGATGTAGGCCGAGCGCCGCACGATCGCGCCGGGCACGGCGCGGAAGCCGGCGTCGCGAAAGCGGTTCGACGACCAGCCGGCGAATTTTGAGGGCACCTTGTCCCACCATTTGGCGGCGCCGCGCTCGGGATCGACCGGGCCGCCCGGGATCTCGACCATGTCATTGAGGCGGAAGGACAGCAGCACCGCCTTCTTCAGCCATTGATGCACCTGCCAGCCGCGATCGCTCGGTTCGGCGACGCGCAGCTTGCCCTCGTCGAGTCCGTCGAGCGCGGCGTCGACCGCCTCGCGCCAGGCGCCCTTGGTCGCCGGCGAGATCGTCTCGCGGGCTTCCCAGGCGGCATCGATTGTCGCGGCAAGATCGGAGTCGGTCATTCGGTTCAGCCCCGAAGCTGTCCGGATAGCGGGCCGGCACCATCGGCGAACCGGGCCCGAAGTGTCAACCGAACCCGTGTCCAGCACACAGCAATGACAGCGTGCGGGCACCCCGCCGCCTGCTGTTGCTCTCAGGCCCTCTCCCGCGCTGCGGGAGGGACCTTAACCGTTAGCCCAGCCGAATGCCGGTCGCTTCCGGCCCCTTGTGGCCCTCGGCGATATCGACGATGACGCGCTGGCCCTCGGCGAGGTCGGCCAGCCCGGCCCGCTGCAGCGCCGAGGCATGCACGAACACGTCCTTGCCGCCGCCATCCCGGACGATGAAGCCGAAGCCCTTGGTCGCGTTGTACCATTTGACCGTGCCGGTCTCCTGGCTGGTCGGCTCCAAGGGCCCGCGTTCCTGTCGGAACGCCGGTCGCGGCGGTCGCGCCGCCTGCCCGGTGCTGGTATCGACGCTGATGACCTCGGTGATTTGCGGCCCGCGCTGCCCGGGCGCGACCCGCACCTCAAGCGTATCGCCTGGGTTGACGGATGTCGCGCCCATTCGCCCGAGCACGGTCGCATGCAAAAAGGCGTCGCCCGTCCCGTCAGCCAGCTCGACGAAGCCGAAGCCTTTCTCCGATTTGAACCATTTAACGGTTGCCTGAACCGGCGGTCCCGAGGGTTCCTCGAAGCGTGGCCTGCTGAAGCGGGGGGCGGTGCCGAAATCGCGGGGCGGCGGCTCGAAATCATGATCGTCGAAGCCGCGCCGGCGCCGTTGGCGAAAATTCCTGTCCTTGTCCAAGAGAAGGGTATCCTGATCTCGCACGCGTGATGCCACCATCATGGCACATTTTTGCCATGATGGTGAACGCTGATCGCCTTGCATCCCGTGAGCTGCGGGGTTGCGCCAGCCGCACGGGTTCGAGAGCCGCTAAGGGCTTGTGTTTCCGCGCGCTCCGCGCAACGTTATAGGCCAGTCAGCCGTCATTGGAATTTGAGGGAGAGCAGCCGTGAACGATGTCGTTGGGCGGTTCAAATGGGTTGGAACACGGCCGATCCGTCCGGATGGGGTGCCGAAGGTCACCGGACGGGCGATGTACGGCGCGGATCTGGCGATGCCCGGCATGCTGGTCGGCAAGATCCTGCGCTCGCCGCATGCCCATGCGCGCATCCGCTCGATCGATACCTCGAAGGCGGCAGCGCTGCCCGGGGTCAAGGCGGTTCTGACCGCAAAAGACTTTCCCGAGCAGAAGTTCGAATATGTCGGGCCCGAGCGGGTCGCGGTGAATTTCTGGCACGTGACCCGTAACGTGATGGCGCGCGAGAAGGCGCTCTACGAGGGCCATGCCGTCGCCGCGGTCGCCGCGATCGATGCCGCGACCGCCGAGGAAGCGATTGCGCTGATCCACGTCGATTACGAGGTGCTGCCGCACGTGATCGATGTCGACGAGGCGATGCAGCCCGACGCGCCGCTGGTCTTCGAGGACATGATTACGCGCGGCGTCGAGCCGGCGCCGACCAAGCCGTCCAACATCTCGAAGCGGGTCGAATTCAAGATCGGCGACATGGACGCGGGCTGGGCTGAGGCCGACGTCATCATTGAGAAGGAATTCAAGACGGCGCCGGTGCATCAGGCCTATATCGAGCCGCATGCCACCATCGCCCGGGTCGATGCGGACGGGCAGGGCGAGATCTGGGCCTCCAGCCAGGGGCATTTCGTCGTTCGCTCGCTGACCGCGCAGATCTGCGGGATGCGGGTCGGCGACCTGCGCGTGACCCCGGCCGAGATCGGCGGCGGGTTCGGCGGCAAGACCGTCGTTTATCTCGAGCCGGTCGCGACGATGTTGTCGAAGATGACCGGCCGTCCGGTCAAGGTCGTGATGAACCGCGACGAAGTGTTCAAGGCCACCGGGCCGACCTCGGGCGGCTCGATGCGGGTCAAGATGGGCGTTACCAAGGACGGCAAGATCACCGCCGCCGAAGGCGTCTTCAAGCTTCAGGCCGGCGCCTTTCCCGGCTCGCCCGTCATGAATTGCTGCATGTGCTCGTTCGCGCCCTACGACATCGCGAACGTGCACTCGGTCGGCTACGATGTTGTCTGCAACCGGCCGAAATCCGCCGCGTACCGCGCGCCGGGATCGCCGATCTCCGCCTTCGGGGTCGAGAGCCTCATCGACATGCTGGCCAAGAAGATCGGCATGGACCCGGCCGAGCTGCGGTTGAAGAACGCGGCTCGGATCGGCACCCAGACCGTGTACGGGCCGAAGCACGCCCACGCCGGGTATGTCGAGACCCTCGAGGCGATCATCAACCATCCCGACTACAAGAAGCCGCTGGGCCCGAACCAGGGTCGCGGCGTCGCGTCCGGCTACTGGTTCAATGGCGGCGGCGAGTCGAGCGCAACCGTGCAGATCAATGCCGACGGCACGGTCCTAGTCGCGACCGGGAGCCCGGATATCGGCGGCTCGCGTGCCTCGATGGCGCTGATGGCGGCCGAGACGTTTGGCGTCGATTACAGCCAGGTGCGCGCGATCGTCGCCGACACGGCCTCGGTCGGCTACACCCATGTGACCGGCGGCTCGCGCGTCACCTTCGCGACCGGCATGGCGGTGGTCAACGCCTGCAAGGGGGGGATCGAGGATCTGCGCCGCCGCGCCGCGATGATCTGGGATGTCGATCCCGAGGGCGTCGTCTGGGAGGACGGCCAAGCCAAGCCCGCGAGCAGCAACGTCGGCGACTTCAAGCCGATGACCTTGCGCGAGATCGCCGCGAAGGCGGCGCTGACCGGCGGCCCGCTGACCTATGCCGCCTCGGTCAATGCCGGCGGCATGGCCCCCGGCTTCTCGACCCAGTTCTGCGATGTCGAGGTCGATCCCGAGACCGGCAAGGTGACGATCCTGCGCTTTGTCGCGGCGCAGGATGTCGGCACCGCGATTCATCCCTCCTATGTCGAGGGACAGATCCAGGGCGGCGTCGTGCAGGGGATCGGCTGGGCGCTCAACGAGGAGTACATCTACGACGCGAAGGGGCGCCTCGATAATGCAGGCTTCCTCGATTACCGCTGCCCGGTGGCCTCGGACCTGCCGATGATCGAGCCGATCCTCGTTGAGGTGCCGAACCCGGCGCATCCCTACGGCGCCAAGGGCGTGGGCGAGGTCAACATCTGCCCGCCGATGGCGGCGATCGCCAACGCGATCGACAGCGCGATCCACCGGCGGCTGACCGAGTTGCCGATGTCGCCGCCGAAGGTGCGCGCCGCGCTCGACGCGGGGGCAGCCGCCGACTGAGCGGGAGCCGCTGATGACCGCGCGGGTCACCTTCACCGCCGGGTTCAGCCGCCGCTATACCGGCGGCCGGCGCGAGTTCGAGATCGAAGCCAAGAACCTGCGCGGCGTCATCAAGGCGATGGATCAGCTCTTTCCAGGGCTCGGCGAGCATCTGGAGGAGGAAACCACCGTCGCGATCGACGGCGAGATTCACGAGGTCGGCTATTTCCAGCCGATCCCCGAAGGCAGCGAAATCTTCTTCATCCCGAAGCTCGAAGGCGGCTGACTCGCTCGGCCGCCCCTTGCGCGGAGCACGGGGACGAAGCAATCGCGATGACAGGGGCCGCCGATCGATTAGGATCGTCGGCACGGGCGATGCATAGCGCGGGCCCGCGGTCGATCGGGGGGAGGGCCGGATGTATAAGCGGTTGCTGCTCGGCTTTTGGCTGGCGTGCCTGGCGGTGCCGGCGCTGGCCCAAGAATCGCTGCTCGACACCGTCCTGAAGCGCGACAAGCTGATCGTCGCGACCTACAGCACCTCGCCGCCGCTGGCTTATGTCGACGACGCCGGCAAGCTGGTCGGCTTTGAGATCGACATGGCGCACGAGATCGCCAAGGATCTGCTCGGCGACCCGGACAAGGTCGAGTTCGTCGTCGTGCAGTCGGACGGCCGCTTCCCGGCGGCGCTCTCGGGCAAGGTCGATTTCGGACTGTGCTCGACGACGATTTTCCCCGATCGGGCGGTGCGCATCGCCTTCACCCGCCCCTACCTCGACACCGGCGGCAGCATCATCGCGCGCAAGGACGCCGGCATAAAGACGGTGCAGGAGCTGAACGACCCGAAATTCACCTATGCGATCCTCAACGTTCCGCCGGCGATCGCTCGCGCGAAAGCGGTGCTGCCCAATGTCACGCAGCTGCTGCTCGACTCGCCCTCGGCGCTGTTTCTGGCGGTCAAGACCGGGCGCGCCCAGGCGTTTGCGATCGACAAGCCGATCGCCGATTACTACGAGGCCGAGAACCAGGATCTGATGCGGCTCGACACGAGCGGCACGCCGTTCGCCTATGTGTCGCAGGACTCGATCTTTCTGAAGCCTGGCGATTTCAAATGGTGGCTGTTTCTCGATACCTGGGTCGGCGAGCTCCGCTCCGGCTCGCGGTACGAGAAATATGTCGAGTGGTACCGGAAGTGGCTGAAGAAGGACCCGCCGCCACAGCGCTTCTACGACTACAATAAGTTTTGAGGTGCCGTTCGACCTGAACTTTATCGCGCGGCTGATCCCGGCGCTGCTCGAAGGCGCCAAAATCACCGTCGAGCTCGCCGTGCTGACGATGGCGATCTGCCTCGTCTGGGGTCTCCTTGTCGCGCTCGCACAGGGGACGCGCGGGCCGCTCGGCTGGATCTCCGGCGGCTACATCCAGATCGTCCGTAACACGCCGCTGCTGATCCAGCTGTATCTGGTCTATTTCGGTCTCTCGATGGCCGGTATCCCGCTGTCCGGTTTCGCGTCCGGTCTCGTCGCCCTGTGCGCGCAAAACGGCGGCTACGTCGCCGAGATCTACCGCGGCGGACTGCAATCGGTCAGCACCCGCCAGTTTGAGGCCGGGCGCGCCCTCGGAATGGGCCGCTGGACGCTCTACACCACCGTGATCCTGCCGCAGGTCGTCGCCCGCATCATTCCGCCGCTGACCAATCAGAGCATCAGCATCATCAAGGATACCTCGCAGGTCGCGGCGATCGCGGTGATGGAGGTCATGAAGATCAGCGAGATCTGGGTCGAGACCTCGGCCAACACTTACGACGTATTCCTCGGCGCGGCGCTGATTTATCTCGCGCTGACCTCGGTCACCAGCTGCTTTGGACGGATGACCGAGCGCTGGCTGGCGTTCGCCCAATGAGCAGCTTCAACCCGCTCTACCACAGCTTCTGGTACCTGTTGCGCGGCGCCGGGATGACCTTGTTGATGGCCGGCGTCGCCGTCGTTCCGGCGACGGTTTTCGGTCTCGTGCTGGCGCTGGCGCAGGTGTTCGGCAGGCGCCTGATGCGTGCTGCCGTCGTCGGTTATTTGTTCCTGGTGCGCGGAATCCCGCTGCTGGTGCTGCTGACCTTTGCCTACTACCTGCTGCCGTTGACCGGTATCGACCTGCCGCCGTTCTGGGCGGTGGTGCTGGTCATCGCGCTCTATTACGCCGCATTCATGAGCGAGGTGTTTCGCGCCGGCATCCTGTCATTGCCAGCAGCGCAGTGGGATGCGGCGCGCAGTCTCGGCATGACGCGCAGCCTGATGCTGCAGGTCGTTGTCCTGCCGCAGGCGCTACGTCTCGCCGCGCCGCCTTTTGTCAGCCTCTGCATCAGCCTGGTTAAGGCGACCTCGCTGGTCTCGATCGTCGGCCTGTGGGAGCTGACGATGGCGAGCCGCGAGGTCGTCGAACGCACGCTCGCGCCGTTCCAGATCTTCATCGGCGCCGCGGCGATCTATTTCTGCATCTGCTATGCTCTGGCCCTCTATGGAAGACACCTTGAGCGACGCGCAATCCTTGGCCATTGAGGCGCCGGAGACCCGCCTCCGCCCGATGCTGGAGATCGCCGGCGTCACCAAGCGGTTCGGCGAGCACACGGTGTTGCGCAAAGTGTCGCTGTCGGTGCAGCCGGGCGAAGTCGTCGTCGTCATCGGCCCGAGCGGCTCGGGCAAGACGACGCTCCTGCGCTGCATCAACCTGCTCGAGGAATACGAGCGCGGCATCGTTACCGTCGACGGCGAGCCGATCGGCTACCGGCTCGATGCCGGCGGTCAGCGCATCCGGATGCTCGAGCGCGACATCGTGGCCGCGCGCGCCAAAATCGGCATCGTGTTTCAGAGCTACAATCTGTTCCCGCATATGAGCGTGCTGCACAACATCACCGCCGCACCCATTCGGGTGAAAGGGATCGCGCGGGCGCAGGCCGAGGCGAGAGCGCGCGAGCTCCTCGCGATGATCGGCCTCTCGGATAAGGAGGCGGAATATCCGGTGCGGCTGTCCGGCGGTCAGCAGCAGCGGGTCGCGATCGCCCGCGCGCTGGCGATGGACCCCAAGATCATGCTGTTCGACGAGGTGACATCGGCCCTGGACCCCGAACTGGTCGGCGAAGTGCTCGCCGCGATGCAGCAGCTTGCCCGGGCGGGCATGACGATGGTTGTCGTGACCCATGAGATGAGTTTTGCCCGCGATATTGCCGACCGCATCGTGTTCATGGACGGGGGCGTCATCGCTGAAGAAGGCAAGCCCGAGCAGATCCTGTTCTCGCCGCGCACCGAACGGGTTCGCGCCTTTCTGAAGCGCTACAACGAGCGCTATCGGATCTGATGGTCTGCGGTGCAGTCACCACCGGATGATGAAGCCGCCTATCGGCCGGCTTCCGCTGAGAGCCGGCGCTCGGCTTCCCAGGTGACGCTTAGATCGGCGTATTCCGTGACATTGAGCGGCGCGCGCAGATAGCCGAGCTGATGCTGCAGGTCGAGATTGGCCTGCAACGCTTCGAGGTTCGGCAACGCTTTCGGGTCGCGGTAGTAATCGTCCTTGGTAAAGGCCCAGTCGCGATAGAACTCGGGCGGCCGCTTTGTTGCCTGCGCCAGCAGCGCGACCGCCTCCTCGTGATGCGCCGGATCACGGAGGTAGCGGAGCGCCCGCAAGTAATCCTCCATGAAATCGAGCATCACCTCCCGGTGCTTGTCCAGAAAGCCGGCGCGCGCGACCCGCATGACCATCTGGGTACAGCCGACCGCCTCCTTCTGGGTGAACAGCGTGCGGGCGAAGCGACGCAGCTCGGGATCGAAGCCGAACGGCACCACTGCCGGGATCAGGTCAACCTTGCCGGCCTCCAGCATCGCCTTCTGGTCGGCGAAACGGACCTCAATGATGGTGACGTCGCGCTTGTCCTGAAGATTATGCTTTGCCAGCATCGCGCGCAGCGCGATGTCGGCGGCGCTACCCGTCTGGTTTGTGGCGAGCACCTTGCCCCTCAAATCCTCGACGCTGTGGATCGGGCTGTCGTTGCGGACCATGAAGGGGTTGGTATGGTAGCCGGGAACGCCGTCCTGGAATTCGTCGGCGATGATCCGGAGATCGCTCATCCCGGCATTCTCGATGCCGAGGGCAAAGGTCGAATAGGCAAGAGAGGCGGTGTCGAGATCGCCGGTGGCGACCGCGGTCATCATTGTCGAGGTGCCCTCGAAATGCACCAGTTCGGGGATGTAGCTCGTGCCGGCGTGCACAGCGAGGCCCGGCTTTATGAACATCAGGGTTCCCAGATCGGCCGGCACCACCCAGCCGATGCGCAGATGGTACGGTTCCGCGGCGCGTGCCGATGGGCTCGCTATCGGCGCGAGCGCCAACAGCGCCGCTACCCTAAGAAACCGCATCCCGTCGTTCCCCGTCTTTGTTCGATTGCTTCGCGAGATAGCATCCCACCGATCCGAGGCCAAGGATACCGGCCCTCGTTGATGCCCCGATGCGCCCACAAGTATATGCTCGGACCATGAAGGAAATGCGGCTCAACGCCTTCGAGATGAACTGCGTCGGGCATCAGTCGCCTGGCCTCTGGGCGCACCCGCGCGACCGCTCGACCAGCTACACCGATCTCGACTACTGGGCCGGCCTGGCCAAGACGCTTGAGCGCGGCAAGTTCGACGGCATCTTCCTCGCCGACGTGCTCGGCATCTACGATGTCTATGGCGGCTCGCCCGATGCGTCGTTGCGGCACGCGGTGCAGGTGCCGGTCAACGACCCGGTGCTGCTGATCCCGGCGATGGCGCAAGTGACGCAGCACCTCGGTTTCGGCGTCACCAGCACCTTGTCGTACGAGCCGCCCTATCCGTTTGCCCGTCGCATGTCGACCCTGGACCATCTGACCAAGGGGCGGGCCGGCTGGAACATCGTCACCGGATATCTCGACAGCGCCGCCGCCGGCATGGGCCTCGCTGCCCAGCCGCGGCATGAAGAGCGCTACGAGATCGCCGAGGAATACATGGAGATCGTCTACCGGCTGTGGGAAGGCAGCTGGGAAGACGGGTCTGCGCGGCGCGACCGCGCCGCCCGTGTCTTCGCCGATCCTGCGAAGATCCACCGAATCCGCCACGAGGGGCGGTTCTACCGGATCGACGCTATCCATCTCTGCGAGCCGTCGCCGCAGCGCACCCCGGTGCTGTACCAGGCCGGGGCATCGAGCAGCGGGCGCGAGTTCGCTGCGAAACATGCCGAATGCGTCTTCATCAACGGGCCGAGCCAAAAGGTCGTCGCGCCGCAGGTCGCCGATCTGCGGCGCCGCGCCGCAAAGCACGGCCGGGACCCGGATGACCTGCTGATCTTCACGCTGATGACCGTCATTACCGCCCGCACCGAGGCGGAAGCGCGCGCCAAGCACGAAGAATACCGCCGCTACGCCGATTACGACGCGGCGCTTGCGCTGTTCTCGGGCTGGACCGGGGTCGATTTCGCCAAATACCGCCCGGAGGACGAGCTGCGCTACATCGAGACCGAGGCGATGCGTTCCGCGCTCGCTTCGTTCACCTCGGACGACCCGAACCGGGTCTGGACGCTGCGGGAACTGGCCGAGCATGTCGCGATCGGCGGCCGCGGACCGTTGCTGGTCGGCGCGCCCGGACAGATCGCCGACGCCCTGGTGCAGTGGGTGGAGGCAATTGGCGTCGACGGCTTCAACCTCGCCTATGCGGTGACGCCGGAGAGCTTCGAGGATTTCGTCGAGCTTATCGTGCCGGAACTGCAGCGCCGCGGCGTCTACAAGACCGACTACCGCGCCGGCACCTTGCGCGAGAAGCTGTTCGGGCCTGGTCGCGCCCGGCTCGCCACGCCGCACCCGGCCGCCCGGTACAAAGTATCCGCGAGGGCAGCGAGGTAATCCTGGCGCCGCGGTGCACGCCGCGGCTGTGGGATTGCCGGTCTGCTTAGCCGGAGAGAAGATCCGACGATTAGTCGAGAGGAGAGGTGCAAATGCCCGAAGCAACGAAGCGGAGCTACCTGAAGCGCGAGGGAGCGCAGGCGCGCGGCTATTCGCAGGCGGTCACCACCGAAGGCGGCCGCGTCGTTTGGCTCGCCGGACAGGTGGCGGCGGAGGATGCGGCGGGCCGCTCGCTCGCCGCCGATTTCGACGGCCAGGTGCGCGAGGTGTTCGCCCGGCTCGGCCGCACGCTGGAAGAGGCGGGCGGCAAGCTCGCCGACATGGTGACGATGACGGTGTTCATCACCGATCCGCGGCTCGGCGACCGATTCACCCAGCTGCGCTGCGAGACCTTCGGCGACAATTTCCCGGCCAGCGCGCTGATCACGGTCGCTGGCCTGGCTCGGCCAGAGATGCTCGTGGAAGTGCAAGGCATCGCTGTTCTCGGTTGAGTCGGCCCTCGGCGCTCGGATGCGCCGTGCCCGCGTTGGCTTTTCAAAATCGCCTGGCGGGGGCTTGTCCCGGGCGTCCGCGTCTCGACAGATGAAATCGCCTTCCGCGCGTGTACGGCCTTCGCTTTGGAGCTTCGGCAGGAAGCGGCCGGTAACCCAACTCGAATATCCAGCGTCCGAGGCCGAACAAGAGCCCGTAGCCGATAATTCCACCAGCAATTAGCCACTCCATGACCCGTCACTCGCCGTTGTCCGCCCCGATCCGGGCCAGACAATCCTAGTCCGAGCGATCTCAGCTACGTGTGACGGGGCTCACAACATGGTTAATTTTTTGTCGGAAAAGCGAAGTGTGGTGGCGCGACAGGCGGTCAGGGCTGGCTGGCGGGTCGGCACCAGCGGAAGCATTTTAACGCTTTCCGGAACCTGCAGCTTAACCGCCGCGTTTCGATCCTGCGGGGCCAGGGTAGTCGCGCGTTTTGGAGCGTCGCGAAATGTTTGGTCCCGACACCGTGATGAGCGATCGGCGCTCGCTGGAAAAGAGTATGGCGCGGCTCCGCGCGCGATGCGAGAAACGGCCGAGCGCCCGGCTGGCCCAAATGATCGATCAGCTTGAAACCGAAATTGCGAGCCGGGAGGAGCGACGGAGCGGCGAGGCGCCGGTAGATCCCGGCTAACGGTCCAGCCGGTCCGCCTTCCGGTGTGTGGAGTAGGGCTGGGGAAAGTTCGCCACGTGTCCGCGGAGGGTCGATGGCCTCTACCCGTGGCCGAACAGCAAATACACGATCAGCACGATCAGCAGGATGCCGCCGATCCCAATCCCGCCACCGTAGCCATAACGCCGATATCCAAAACCGCCGCCGAACAAGAGCACGATGATCAGGATGATCAGGATCAGGTCCATTCGGCGCTCCCCGCTTCAGTTTGGCTGTGCGCTGATTTCGTATAGCGGCACGGTGGCACCGCGGGCGCGGCCGAGCAATACCGGCAATACGAAAAGAGAGGGCCGACCCCCCACCCGGAAGGCTGACTTAACGGCCTGCTAGCTCAGCGAGAGGTGCGCGGTCGACGACCGCCGTCAAGGGCGTAGTCGACCGAATTCGGGGCTCGCCGCTGCGCGGGTGCGCAAGGTTACTTGGCGGCAGGAGCGCTGGCCGTGCCGAAACGCGGGTATTGCGTGTCGTCGACGAAGGCTTCCTCGCCTTCGGTCGGCAGGTTCTCGGCGAAATCGAGCGCGCCCTGGATGTTGTCGCCCCAGACCTCGCGCGGCAGTTCGTACAGCACTTCGACCCCATAGCCGTTCGGGTCGCTGATATAGAGGCTGTGGGTCATGCCGTGATTGACCCGGCGGTGGAACTTGATGCCCTTGTGGCGCAGCCAGGCAAGTTGCGTCAGCCAGGCCTCCCGGTTCGGCATCGTGATCGCGATGTGGTTGATCGCGACCGGCATGTCGAACATCTGCCAGTCATCGGGCGGCTTCGGCAGGTTCGGGTTTTCGACGAGGGCGATGTCGTGGTGGTTCACGCTGCCGCTGTGGTCGCCGCTGTAGAAGCGCATCTCGCGGCGGCTCGACCGGCCGACCTCCTTGAAGCCGAGCACCTCGGTCCAGAATTTGTGCGACTCCTCGATGTCGCGGACATTGATCACCAGATGGTTGATGCCGGCCGGCGTCAAGGCTTTCGCCGGGGCCGGTGGCGCGATCTTTGACGTTCCGTCCGCCATCGTAGTTCTCCGCGATGATCTCAGCGCTTTGGGCGATGGAAAATTATATGGCCCGGCGGCGCGTTTGCCAATGAGCTAGGCCGTATCAGCGGTTGAGCCAGCGCCGGGCGAAACCCAGGAGTCCTTGCGGCATGAAGATCACCATGGCGATGAAGATGATGCCGACCGGGATCAGGTAGAACTC
>Ga0209380_10000607_pt1 | contig 25220 bp, 23 predicted proteins | sample HubBroMetageWFT6_FD_188347 | JGI IMG/M metagenome (GOLD analysis project Ga0209380, IMG submission 188347) | Warmed and freeze-thawed soil microbial communities from the Hubbard Brook experimental Forest, New Hampshire - Hubbard Brook CCASE Soil... | ecosystem: Environmental > Terrestrial >... | reverse complement strand
GCGGCACCCCGCAAGGGAAGGCAGCGAGAGCAGGTCGAGCGAGGGTCAAACGCGAGCTACTGGCCGAGACGAATGGACCCCACACCACCTCGGAACTCTCTTACTTTTTGCTGCAGGCCACGAGCAGGTCCGGGGCTACAACCCGTAGTTCCATGAAGATGGACAGTCGAGCCAGCTAAGCGCAAGGTGCGTCTTGGCGACGCCTATTTTGACGCATTTCCCGGCCCACCCACCGCAAAAATCCGCGGAATCCGCTGCTCCAACTGAGGCAGTGCCGGAAACGCTGCGTGCGGCTCGGTCTGATACCAGTATGCGACCGAGAAATAATTGTCGGATCGGTGATTCGCGTGGCCGTGCTCAATGGTTGCCCGCAGTGATTTCGTAAATGGAATCGGAGAGTCCAGATGGAAGCGATAGAGCGACCAGCGCCCGCCCGCGCGTTCCTGCCCCACCACCGGCGCGCCAAATAATCCGTAGGCAAACGGATGTCCCCCGAAGTCCCACGCTCCCAGAAAATAATCTTCCGAGCCCGTTCCGTTGATGGAGGGCGTGCTCTCGCCATCGACGAAGAACATGTCATCACCCTCGCCCCACCAGCTATCCTGATTCTGCAGCACCGACATGGTCACGCCGGCGAAGTGTCCGCGCCCCGTCGCTTCCATCCAGACGTAATTGCCCTCGCCGTTCAGATTTTTCTTTCCATCCACCAGCGGGTCGCCGTTGGAACGCCAATCGTTAGTCCACCCCTGCGCCGGTGCGGCCTGCCGATATTGCGCGTGGAAATAAAGCAAATCACCAGGCAGCAGCTTGCGGTACGCGCGATAATCGATGTTGAAATAGAACGCGTCGGTTTTGCGCGATCCCTCATTCGTCACCGTCATGCGCGCATGTTTCTGAAACGGCATCGGGAAAAAACTGTTCAGGGCCTTGTCGGAGCCAACTGATAACGGCACAGACTGGTAGAGGTGGTAGTCTCCCAGCCCGAGTCCGAAAAAATCGCCCACCGGCGTTTCGACGCTCGGAGTCGACTCATCGTCCCAATACATGCGCAGCACCAAAGCCTTCAAATGATTGGGATCGTCACTGGCAATGGTGAACCAAACATGGCTGATCAGACCGGGCCCAGCCTCATCGAGCAGCGTAATAGTCTCCCCGGGCGCGACGGTGCGAGCGTCCGCATTGCCTCCACTACGGTCATAGCTGGAGACCCGATGTTGCACGTAGTCTTTCGCCTGCGGAAGCGTCGCCAGCGACGCAGCGGGATCCTGAGAGAGCAGTGGCAGTGTCACCAGGCAGAAGGTAACTAGGGAGAGAAGCTTTGTCATCTGGGCCTCTTGGGTACCGAACCTGGATTACAGCGGAATATTCCCATGCTTTTTCGGCGGGTTCTTGTCTCGCTTCGTCTCGAGCATCGCTAAGGCCTGGATCAATTTCTTCCGCGTCTCTCGCGGCTGGATAACTGCATCCACAAATCCCCGATCCGCGACGGCATACGGGTTGGCAAAGCGATCCCGGAATTCTTCGATTTTCTCGCGGCGCACTTGCTCCCGGTTGGCCGCGGCGTCGAGTTCGCGCTTGTAAACGATGTCCACTGCCCCCTCTGGCCCCATGACGGCGATCTCTGCGGTCGGCCACGCATAGTTCACATCCGTGCGAATGTGCTTCGACGCCATTACACAATAAGCGCCGCCATACGCTTTTCGAGTAATCACTGTCACCTTTGGCACCGTCGCCTCGGCAAATGCGAACAGCAACTTCGCTCCGTGCTTGATGATGCCGCCGTATTCCTGAGCAGTGCCGGGCAAAAATCCCGGCACATCTTCAAACGTCACCAGCGGAATGTTGAAGCAGTCACAAAATCGCACAAATCGCGCGCCCTTTACCGAAGCGTTAATGTCCAGCGTTCCAGCCAGTACCGAGGGTTGGTTGGCGACGATGCCCACCGGTCGTCCGTCAAGCCGCGCGAATCCCACCACAATGTTTTTCGCGTAGTGCTCCTGCACTTCAAAAAAATAAGCGTCGTCGACCACCGCATGGAGGACGTCTTTCATGTCATAAGGCTGGTTTGACTGTGCCGGCACGATCTTGTCGAGAGCCGCGTCCGCACGATCGATCGGATCGGTGCATACTTTACGCGGAGGATCATCCAGATTATTCGACGGCATAAAGCTCAACAGCTCTCGCACCATGGAAAGGCACTCGGCGTCGTCGTGCGCCAGAAAGTGCGCCACGCCTGAGGTTTCGTTGTGCGTCATGGCGCCACCAAGCTGATCTTTGGTGACCTCTTCGAGGGTCACGGTCTTGATTACGTCCGGCCCGGTAATAAACATGTACGAAGTCTTGTCGACCATCAGCACGAAGTCGGTGATGGCCGGCGAATAGACGGCACCTCCGGCGCATGGTCCCATGATCGCCGAAATCTGCGGAACCACGCCGCTATACAGCGTGTTGCGCAAGAAAATGTCGGCATACCCCGCCAGCGACATCACGCCTTCCTGAATCCGCGCCCCGCCCGAATCATTCAGCCCAATCACCGGCGCGCCCATTTTCGCCGCCAGGTCCATGATCTTCACGATCTTTCCCGCATTCGTCTCCGACAGCGATCCGCCGAACACCGTGAAGTCCTGGGCAAACACATAGACCAGCCGCCCCTCAATGCGGCCGTAGCCAGTGATAAATCCGTCGCCGTAGATTTTTTGCTCGGTCATGCCGAAATCATTGCACCGGTGCGTGACCAGTTTGTCGGTCTCCTCGAACGAGCCCTCATCGAGCAGAAACTCGACCCGCTCGCGCGCCGACATCTTTCCTTCTGTGTGTTGGCGCTCGCGGCGCTTGGCACCCCCGCCATCCTCGGCGAGTTGGTTGCGCTTGTTCAGCTCAGCGACTTTTTGTTCGAGATTCATGGGGATGGATTATAGCCTCTGGCAACCGACAGCGGTGGTGTCAGAAATCACAAATCAGGGCAGTTCCAGGTTATTCTTACAAACCCCTAAATTTCAGCAGTTCAACCTTTTCGTCGGTCTTGACCTCCCGTAACCTGTCAGCCGGGGCCCAGTCTCTGTAGGCTCTTCTAATTGCCGCTAAATGGAGGAGTCCTATGTCTTCTAAGCTTTGGTTTCGAGTCGGAGCCGCTGCCGCTCTGTCGTTGGCGCTCGGCACAACCATCTCCTTCGCCCAGGACCAGGGACGCGGTCACGACAAACACGATCGCGACGATCGCGACGATGCCCGCGAGCATGGAAACGACCGGGAGCACGGTAACGGTCACCAACACGGCGATGCTCGTGGCCACGATCATGACCGCTATGACGATCAGGATCGCGATGCGGCCCGCGGATGGTACCGGGCTCACTATTCGCATCTGCCGCCCGGCCTTGCCAGGCGCGATCACCTACCTCCGGGCCTGGAACGCCAACTAGTCGTGCGTGGAACTCTGCCTCCGGGCCTGCGAGTGCAAATGCACCCTTGCCCGCACGAATTGGAAGCCATGTTCCCGCCTCCGCCTCCGAACTATATGCACGTCGTGGTCGGCGGAAATCTGGTATTAGTCAACCGCGCAAACTTCCAGATCGCGGACGTTTTTCACCTCCAGATCCACTAGATTTGTCTACTACGTTCCCGCCCGGAAGTCTCACCGCTCCCGGGCTTCGTTTCCTCAGGGCTCCCAACAATTCCCGCCTCCTGCGGTACACTGCCCTCAATGTCTTCCCTCGCCGATCAGATGGGATTTAACTTTCGCCCGCCCGAGCGCCGGGTGTGGAAGGTTCGCGACTTGGTTGCGTCAGTTCGCACCCATATCGAACGCGAATACGCTGACGCGTGGGTGGAAGGCGAGATCTCCAATTTCCGCGCTCCGGATTCGGGGCATCTTTACTTCACCCTCAAAGATGGTACTGCGCAAATTCGCGTAGTCATGTTCCGTTCATCGGCGCGACTGCTGCGCTTCCGGCCCGCAGACGGCCTGCAGGTGGTTGTGCGCGGGCGCGTCACTGTATACGAAGACCGTGGCGAACTGCAGATTTCAGCGGAATTCATCGAGCCCAAGGGCGCCGGTTCGCTGCTGTTGGCTTTCGAGCAACTGAAGGCCAAGCTCGAGGCCGAAGGACTGTTTGCGGCCGAACGCAAGAAGAAGATCCCGTCGCTGCCCTCGCGTATCGGTGTCGTAACCTCGGCACAGGCGGCGGCGCTTCGCGACATTCTGAACGTGCTCCAGCGCCGCCATCATTCCGTGAATGTGTTGATCTATCACGCCCAGGTGCAGGGCGACTCCGCTGCGCAAGAGGTTGCGGCAGGAATCCGCTTCTTTAACCAGCACGATAATGTCGACGTAATCATGGTCGCCCGCGGCGGAGGTTCGGCGGAAGACCTCGCTTCTTTCAACAACGAAGCGCTGGCACGAACCGTCGCGGCCTCTGAGATCCCCGTCATATCCGCGGTTGGACACGAAACCGACTTCACGATCCTGGACTTCGTCGCCGACCTCCGCGCTCCCACCCCTTCGGCGGCGGCGGAGCTTGTGATCCGCTCGCGCCAGGAGGTCGAGGACCACGCGAACGCCTTGCGCGAGCGCCTCAGTCGAGCGATGCGCTACCGCTTGCTGATGGGTCGGCAGGCGCTGACCGAACTCGCGCAGCACGGCACTTTCGCCCGCATGATGGAATTGATCCGCCAGCGCCAGCAGCGGCTCGACGACCTCACTCATCGCTTGGAGCTGGCCGAGCGCCAGTTACTCGAGCAGCAGCACCGCCGCTGGGAAATCATTTCGGCTTCAGTCCGGCATTACGATTTGCGCCGCGTCCTGGCCGGCGTCCGTAAAGAACTGGAAAGCGGAACCGCCGCGCTGGCCGCGGTTATGCGCAACGTTCTGCTGCAGCATCGAGGACGAAGTGAGCACCTCGAGACCGCGCTGGAATCATTGTCTCCTTTGGCTATTCTCGAGCGCGGCTACGCGCTGGTGTTTGATTCCCAGGGCCGGTTATTGAAGGATGTGGGAGGCATCAAAGTTGGCGACGGGATTTCTGCGCGCCTGGCTCATGGCGAAATTCAAGCTGCGGTTACAAAAAAACGGGAATGAGTCAATGTCCCGTAAGTTTGCCGACTTGTAAAAATTGGTCAAATCGGTTAAGGCTGAAATTTCCTGCATTACAATGGGTTCTCGGGATCAGAGTTACATCAGGAGACAATCGAGTGACGCCGGTCATCCCGTCATGGACGCAAGCCGCGTGGGTGGCGCTCGATATTCTCCTCGTGGCTCTCATCATCTACCAGGTCCTGGTCATGATCCGCGGTACCCGCGCGGCTCCGATGCTGGTGGGCCTGGTGGTCGTATCGGTAATTTTCTACCTGGCTCGCATCGGGGAACTTACGACATTGAACTGGGTGGTGAGCCACGTTCTGCCGTACCTGGTCTTCGCGCTCATCGTGGTGTTTCAGTCGGAGATCCGCCATGTGCTCGCCGATCTGGGAAGGCGGTTGACGTTTCTTGGCGGCTCCTCTTCGGAGAGCGATTCCTATGACGACATTGTGCTAGCCGCGAATCTGTTTTCCCAGCACCAGACGGGTGCGCTGATCGTGATCGAGCGCGAAATCGGATTGCGTACCCACATCGAAAGCGGCGTACCGCTCGATGCTCGGCTCTCCTACGATCTGCTCGCCACTATTTTTCGCCCCAGCGCTCCACTGCACGATGGCGCCGTGATCGTGCAGAAAGACCGGATCGCTGCCGCGGCCTGTTTTCTTCCCCTTTCCATGAATCCTTTGCTCTCGACCCAACTCGGCACGCGCCACCGAGCCGGAATCGGCATCACCGAAGAAACCGACGCGATCGCTGTCGTCTGTTCCGAGGAAACAGGCGCAATCAGCCTGGCGATTGGCGGCCAAATCGAGCGCGACTTGACCGTCGAGCAGTTGCGTGAGCGTCTGGGCAGTGAACTCCGGCGCTTCATGGCGCCGGTAACCCTGCCGACTGCGATTGCGCACGAAGACGATGATTCGCTCTTGGACTCGCCCTTGAGTGACTCGGCACCTCACCGAAAAACCGAGCCCGGTGTGGAATCGGAGCCCCACTCATGATTGGAGTGTTTCAGCGTTACGTGCTTCACAACTTCGGGTTGAAATTCCTCTCGTTGTTGCTGGCCTCCGGTCTCTGGTTTCTGATCTCACCTGACGAACAGCCAGCGGAAGTGGCGGTGCGTGCCCCCATCGTCTTTCAGCATGTTCCAGCCCAGCTCGAGATCAGCTCCGAACTCATTCCCGAGGCGCAAATTCGCGTACGCGGACCGGAGCGGGTCATCCGGCAACTACAGGCGAATGAGATTCACGCGGAAATTGAACTGGCTGGTGTCCAGTCGGGCGAACGCACGTTCGAACTGACTTCGCTGCAGGTACGTCATCCCCGCGACGTTACCGTCGTGCAAGTCGTGCCCAGCCAGTTGCACCTTGCATTTGATACGCGGCTGACCCGTGATGTTGAAATTCATCCGCGGGTGACGGGAAACTTCGCCGATGGAGAACAGATTGTCAAAGTCGATGCCGACCCGGCACGCATCACGATCACCGGCCCTCGGCACCATGTAGAAAAGATCGATGCCGCGACGACGGATCCCGTCGACGCGACCGGCACGCGGGGTAGCGCGCTTTTCAACACGAATGTGTATGTTTCCGATCCGCTGGTGCAAGTGCTACAGGCGACTTCAATTCGCGTAACCGTGGTCGTGCAGAAAGTGGGAAGTGCCTCCACCCATTGAAGCCCTACAGCAACTTGGGCCCGCGGCTTTTACGCGTCCTCAGTTATCATTTCTGTTCATCGTTTTCTTGAATTTTCCGCAAACCTATTTATGAGCCAGCAAAGGCAGTTGTTTGGGACCGACGGCATCCGGGGTGTGGCGGGAGAATTTCCGCTGACCCAACAAAGCACTTATCTGATTGGGCGCGCTCTGGGCCATGATCTGATGCGCACGACGCAAAAGCCACAGGCAGTGATTGGCCAGGACACGCGCGAGTCAAGCGGCTGGATCGCCGACCGAGTCGCCCAAGGCCTGGGTGCGGTGGGTGTTGAGGTCCATAGTGCCGGCGTAATTACCACGCCGGGCGTGGCGTACCTCGCTCGTTCGCGAAAAATGGCGGTAGGAGTTGTGATTTCCGCGTCGCACAATCCCTGGACTGATAACGGTATCAAAGTGTTTTCCGGGGATGGATTCAAATTGGCCGACACCAGAGAGCTCGCCATCGAAAAAGAGATTTTTGCTTTGCTGCAGAAGGCCAATGGTGCCGCCGACTCTGCTTCCGACGATACTGCGCTCAAGATTCCGGAGCCATCTCTGCCGGGCGAGGCCGGGTTGCGCCATGCCTACGTTAAGGCGCTGGCCGCGGACGTGTCTTCCGATCTGAGCAAGCTGCGCGTACTCGTGGATTGCGCCAACGGCGCGGCTACGGCGGAAGCCCCGGAACTGTTTCGCTCTCTCGGAGTCCATCCTACATTCATCCATGTTTCGCCCAACGGCAAAAATATTAACGACGGTTGCGGCGCGCTGCATCCCGAGACTCTCGGGGAAATGGTGGCTGAATCCGCCGACAAGTTTGATCTCGGCGTAACCTTTGACGGCGACGCCGACCGCGCCTTGTTCTGCGATGCCGCGGGTCGCGTCGTCAACGGGGATGGGGTGCTGCTCGCCGTCGCTCGCGACCTGCACGCTCAAGGAAAATTGAAGGCTAATACGGTCGTCTCCACCATCATGTCAAACATGGGTTTGGAGATTGCCCTGAAAAAGTCCGGCATCCGCATGCTGCGGGCCAACGTCGGCGACAAATATGTGCTCGAGGAAATGCTCAAGACCGGCGCCACTCTTGGCGGTGAGCAGTCGGGCCATATTATTTTCCGCGATGGCGAAGCCACTACTGGCGACGGCCTGCTTACTGCGCTCCGCCTGATGGATATCATTGTCCGGGCAGGGAAGTCGCTGGCAGAACTGGTCGGTGACCTCAAAGTATTTCCGCAGAAGATCCAGAACGTGCGAGTGAAGGAGAAGATTCCGTTTGCGCAGGTTCCGGCGGTTCAGGCGGCCATTGACGCCGCCGAGCGCGAACTCAATGGCAATGGCCGCGTAGTCGTGCGCTACTCAGGAACCGAGGCACTCGCCCGCGTTATGGTCGAAGCCGAGTCGGAAGCAATGATGCGCTCCCTGACCGCAGGCATCGCAGCCGAGATTCAGAAAGCGCTCGGAGTGTAGGGAGCGCTCAAGGTCGTTGGCTTTTCCGATCGTCTGACTTGTTCTCTCTTTAGGCCAGAACCGCACCATCCAGAAGATCGATAATAGCGGCAAGAACGTGCACAAGATCATGAGTTGGCGATAGCTTGCTGGACCTTCATCGACCGACTGCTGCAGCTCGGTCTTCGGCGGGAAGACAAATCCGCCGCCCGCCAGATAGCTTCGACGGCGCGAGTTGATCTCTTCGCAAACGCCTTCCATCGTCTGATCCTTCAGGTTCTCGTAGTCTGCGTCGCCGTCGTAGACCAGCCACAAGCTGCGATCGGAACCTTCAATTCCCCGATGAAGAAAGTCTCTGCGACTCTGCCGAAGAACCAGCTTTCCGGTGGCTCCTTGACCTCCTGGGTGCTGAGATCGCAATGCGCGACCATGGTTTGGTCGACCCCACCCACTTTTCGTGGTTCTCGCCAGGTGGCGCACTCTGGCTCAGATCCACTGTGGCAGGTGTGTTCCCGAGCCCTCGGCGCGAAACAACATCACCAACAGGACTCCAAAATGCCAGAGAGACGGCACCTAGCCGAACTCCCAGAAACGGGCGCCGTTGAAACAATCGAGGATGCACGTGGGCGAACATTGGGGGCTCCGCTGGACAACTCGACGATATCAAAATGCTGGCAGAGAAACTGATTACGGATGTAATGAAGTTCGAGCGATGATCGCTCTTACTTCCGCTTGCGCCTCTTGCCCGTCACTCGCGGCGGTGCTTCCTCGAACACCGCAAACTGAATCTTCTTCTCCACAGGATCGATCCGGTCCACGAGCACCCGAATCCGCTGTCCCAGTCGATAAGTCTTCCGCGACCTCTGCCCGATAATCTCCCGTGTGTTCTCGTGGAAGGTGTAACGGTCGTCGGTCAAAGTGTTCAAAGGCACCAGACCCTCGACGAACAGATCGGTGAGTTCCACGAAAAACCCGAACTTGGTAACGCTGGTGATGAGTCCGTCAAAGTCTTGGCCCACGCGATTCTGCATGAACTTTACCTTCTTCCCCTCCATCAGGTCGCGCTCGGCGTCGTCGGCTCGACGCTCGGACTGGCTCGATTCTTCCGCGATCGCATGCAGTTCCTCAATCCCAATCGGTCCAGCCAGAGGCTCGAGCGCTTCGCGATGAGCCGCATGATCGCGCCGCTTCGACCAGGGCGAAGGTGCGTCTTCAGCTGCGCCGGCGTCCCGCCGGCCTTTTGGCGGGCTGAAAGCCCGCTTGAGCTCGGAATCCGATCCCTTGCGATGAGATGCTGTTAAATCAGCGCTCTCGGCAGGGTCGAGCCCCCGCGGGCGTTCCGCCTGCTCGTGATCCGGCGGTGCGCTGGCGCTACCTTCCCGCAGCACGTCCTTCAAAATCCGATGCACGATCAAATCCGGATACCGTCGGATCGGCGACGTGAAATGCGTGTAGCTCGTCGCCGCCAGCGCGAAGTGCCCCAGATTCTCCTGCGAATACCGAGCCTGCTTCAGCGAACGCAGCATCAAGTAGCTCAGAATGCGCTCCTCCGGCTGGCCGGCAATCTTCTCCGCCAGCTTCTGATACATTCGCGGGGTGATGTGCACTTCCTTCGGCACTTCGACTTCGCGCACCCGCTTGCCAGTGCCGTAAGCCGCGCGCCGGTCAGCTTTCATCTGCACCCGATGGATTGGCAGCGCCCCCACACCCAGCGAATACCCGAACGTGGCCGCGATCACTTCAAAGTCGTACACGCGTTTCGCATCCGGCTTCTCGTGAACGCGATACAGCGACGCGATACGCTTCGATTCCAGATGCTGCGCCACACACTCATTGGCCGAGAGCATGAATTCTTCGATCAGCCGGTGCGCAATGTTGCGCTCCGAGCGTCCGATACTCTTCATCAATCCAAGCTCATCGAATTCGATCACCGGCTCCGGCAGGTCGAAGTCAATCGATCCACGCCGCTGCCGCTTGCGGTTGAGGACCAGCGCCAGATCGCGCATCAACTCAAACGTCGACACCAGCGGCGCATAACGTTTTCGAGAGGTTTCGTCCCCTTCCAGTACCGCGTTTACGGCGGTATATGTCATGCGCTCGGCCGACCGGATCACGCCCTCGCTCAATTCGTAGTTCACGATCTCGCCGCGATGGTCCATCTCCATCACACACGACAACACCAACCGCTCCACTTGCGGCCGCAAACTGCAAATGTCCGTCGATAGCTCCAGCGGCAACATGGGCACGGCGCGGTCGGGAAAGTAAACGCTGGTGCCGCGCAGCCGGGCTTCCTGATCCAGGGCCGATTCCGGCGTCACGTACTGCGCTACGTCGGCAATATGTACGTGCAATTCGAAATTCCCATTCGGAAGCATCCGCACGTAAACTGCGTCATCGAAGTCGCGCGCGGTCTCGCCGTCGATGGTCACAATCGGCAGTCCGCGAAAATCACGCCGCCGTTCCACTTCCGTCGCAGGGATGACAGCAGGCGTGTTTTGTGCCTCTTCGAGAGCCGCCGTCGGAAAATGATGCGGGAGATGAAATTTGCGAATCGTGATCTCGACATCGACGCCGAAGTCGTCTTCGCGCCCCAGAATTTCAAGCACGCGCCCCCGAGGATTCTGCGTCGGCGAAGGCCAGTCCGTGATCTCGACGTCGACTACCACTCCTTCGAGATCGTCCCAATCGGTCCGCCGAGCCACCTCGTCCCCCAGTACCCGGTCAACCGACTTTTTACGCAGCGCCGGCGTCACGCCGGCTGCCCCGAGGGGGTCTCGCCCTCGGTTTTCGCGGTGAGACGGCGCCGCTGTATCCGGTCTCTCCAGCCCCGCCGGGATCACAATATCCTGCGTGATCTTTGAGTCCATGGGCGAGACGTAGCCGCCTCGGCTGCCGTAGTGAAACGTTCCCACCACTGTCGGATGTGCGCGCCTCACCGGCCGCACAATGCGGCCTTCCGCCCGACCATCCGGACGCACGTTACTGATATCCACCAGCACTAGATCCCCGTGCATGGCATTGCCAATCAAATGTGGTGCGATAAAGATATCGCCCGTGAGCCGGGCCTTCAGCGAAGGGCTCAGCGACTTCGCATCCGGAATGACAAACCCAAATCCGTCGCGGTGCATCGTGAGCCGTCCCGCGACCAGGTTCTTGTCGTCAGCGGCCTGCGGCAACGCGTAACGGTCGGAGTCTTCCTGAATCAGGGTTCCGCCGACCACGAGCTTCCGCAGATGCTCGTCGAGTTCCCGGCGTTCGTGCCCATGCAGTCCGAGTTCACGCACGAGTTGTTTGAAACCCGCTGTCCGCTTAGGCTGTCGCGCAATGTGTTTGAGGATGATCGAATCGGAGAGCATAGAGAGTTTTCGGTTTGCAGTCGTCAGCTCTCAGCATAACTCGGCGCAGCATGCAGCAGTAGCACCGCCGTCCGGCGGCTTTCGCGGGCGGCCTCGTCCCCACGGAGAGTAGATAGGATATCTAAGTTAGGTTGTCAGGTTTCCGGTATTAGATCTTCGGCCGTTGCAGTCTTGGGGTGCCCAAGACCTAAGACCTAAGACTGCATTTCCCGCCTCACGGGTGGCTCACCCCAAAGTACTTCTCCTCCAGAATCCTCCGGTGATGCAACTCGTGCCCGGCAATGATGTAAGCCAGCGCGCGAACGCTCACTTCATTCTTGTTCGCCACTCCGCGCCGCGCCCAGGCAGCTTCATCAAGATTGCGCAGCAGCGTGAGTGTCGCCCGCCGGACTGCAATGTAGTCCTCAATGATCTCGCAGAACGGCGCGCTCGCGAACGGACCATTCTTCACGTAATCGTCTTGCTCGTAGCCCTCGATTGGCGTCTGATCGCCGCGCGCAATCCGCAGCGCGCGATATGCAAAGATCCGTTCCGTGTCGCAGACGTGCCCCAGCACTTCCTTGGCATTCCACTTGTCGGGCGCATAGCGAAAATCCCCATCTTTCTCATCGCGTCCTGAAAGAAGCAGCATCGTCTGCCGCCTCTGCGCGTCGAGTGTCCCAAGGATGTCTGATCCTGCTGCCAGCGAGATATAACGTTCATAATAAAGCGCGTACTCCCCAGATGGGGGTCGCGCGATCTTCAATTGTGGAGGTAAAACGATGGCTGCTTCTGACATGTTCTGCTCCAATGCGAAAGAAGTCCCCAAGGCAAGTTCTAAAGAATTAGACTCTGGATCCCAAATTCCGTTTTCGTTAAATCTTCGATCCTAAATAAGGATAACTCCCGACGACGGGAAACGACACGCAGGAGGGTATCTTTCGGGAATCGTTACACACAGAGGAGGAAGAAAGTATGCGGCCCAACGACCTATCCGACCCCAGAAATGGGTGTTAATCGTTACGTCCTAGGAACTCCCGATTGAAAATAAAGGATTTTCCACAGTACTCGGTTTGAGACGCGGGAGTACAATTAGGTTTGGTCACGAAAATGCGGCGAGTGACCCCTAATCCCAAAAAAGGAAAGGACCTTTTAACTCATGTGGAAGCCGACCAATCAGCCTCAGACTCCTGCCCGCCCTGCCGAGCCGGAACGCCCGACTCCGTCCGTCCCGAGCGTGCCCAGCATGTCTTCAGCAGCGAGCGAACCCGCCACTGCCCGGCCCGTCACGACCACGACTGCGGACCAAGCGACCATCGGTAAGTCTCTCGTCATTAAGGGCGAAGTCACCGGTTCCGAGTCGCTCTACATCGACGGCCGCGTGGAGGGATCCATCAACCTTTCCGGCAATCGCGTCACCGTAGGCCGCAACGGCGTCGTTGCCGCCAACATTAATGCGCGTGAGATCGTCGTCCTTGGCAAAGTCCGCGGAAACCTCACGGCCAGCGATCGCGTCGATATCCGCAGCGACGGTTCGCTCACCGGCGACGTCATCGCCGCTCGCATCTCGATTGAAGACGGTGCGTTCTTCAAGGGAGGAATCGATATCCGCAAGGGCGGCCAGCCCCAACAGCAGAAGGCCAACGGCGAAGACAAGTCGGTTCCAGCTACTCCCGCGACCGAGCCTGCCGCAGTTGGCGCCCGGGCGTAGTTTCGATATTTTCGCGCGAAGATCTAGGCCGATGGTCACCGTTCGAAACGGGCATCCGCAGGGGTGCCCGTTTCACTTTTCAGTAAGAAGTTGCGGCTGTCGCGCGGGCGTCCTGGCCGCGAAGTTCGGTGCCAACTAAAAATCCTGCCCTGACCCTCGACCGCCTGGGTATGCTCGTTCCCATTTTTCTGGATGGTCGCGGCTGCAGGTCACATCGATGGGACGCATCGTCCTCGTATTCGTTCGGCGTTTGTGGTACCCGCTGCTCGTGCTGGCGGGCTTCCGGGCAATGTAGGTCATCTTTTACATGCGGGTCGAGGGACTTCGCCCGTTAGATGCCCGGTTCTGGGCCATTCATCCTCACTCGATCGAATACCGAGCAGTTCACAAGTCCACCAGTATCCCGTTTCGCTGGCCATCAAATAGACATGTAGCTGCTGTAACTCGGCGCTTATACTCACAACCCGCTATTCCACGAACATGCAATCCCCGTAAGAATAAAACCGGTATCGCTGATCGACCGCGTGTTCGTACACTCGCAGAATGTTCTCTTTCCCGCCCAAGGCGCACACCAGCATCAGCAGGGTCGACCGCGGCAAATGAAAATTCGTTAGCAGAGCCTGCACGACCTGGAACTTGTACCCGGGATAGACAAACAGATTGGCCTCGCCGGAACCCGCTCGTATTTCGCCCGTCTCCTGCTGAGCCGCGTACTCGAGCGTGCGCACGGTGGTGGTGCCAACCGCAACTACGCGCCGCCCCTCGCTTCGTGCACGATTAATTTTCGCCGCAGCGTCGGCAGAGATCCGGAAAGCCTCCGAGTGCAATTGATGTTCTTCCACGCGCTCGCTGCGAACCGGCAGGAAAGTTCCCAAGCCGACGTGCAGCGTAACCTCCGCTGTTTCCACTCCACGCTCTCCGATCCGTGCCAGAATCTCGGGCGTGAAATGAAGTCCGGCGGTCGGGGCGGCCACCGATCCGCGCTCTCGCGCGTAAACAGTTTGATATCTTTCGCGATCGCTGGAGGAGTCTTCGCGATCAACGTAAGGCGGCAACGGAGTGTGCCCGATCTTTTCCAGGCGCTCGAAGAAATCGTGCGCAGGCGCGAACCGAATCCGCCGCTCGCCAAACTTGCAGCGCTCGATGACTTCGGCTCGAAGTTCATCGCGCTCCCCGAAGAACAACTTTTCTCCCACACCAATTTTCCGCCCCGGTCGCACCAGGCATTCCCATTCATTCGGCTCCTGTTGCGATTGCCGCGTCAGAAGAACTTCAATGCGTCCACGCAGAAAAGCTCGCGCCGCTGGATTCCGCACGCTCACCGCCTGCGACCGTAGTCCTTCTCGTCGTCCATAAAGTCGCGCCGGAAACACGCGAGTGTTGTTGAACACGACCAGATCGCTCGGCCGCAGAATCTCGGGAAATTCTCTGAATTGCCGGTCTTCAAAATCTCCGCTCTTCGCCGAAACGCGCAGCATCCGCGCCCCCGCGCGATCCGCCGGCGGAGCCTGCGCAATCAATTCTTCCGGAAGCTCGTAATGAAAATCTGAGACCAACACGCGTCCGATTATAGGGACTGACGGGCGTTTCGGGCTTTCAGACAGGCTTTCTGGCTTTGATTTTCCATGAAATTAGGATTGTGTACGCCGGTCGCCAGCTGATAATATTTAGATGCCCGACTGCGGCCTGCTTTTCATCTTCTCTCCCAAGGGTACTCGTGCCTACGGAACGCAAACATAGGGAAGAAATCGTTCGTTACGGACGCATGCTCCACGAACATGGGTTCGTTGCGGCTATGGACGGCAATCTGTCCGTCCGCCTTCAGGGCGACCGCGTCCTGGTGACTCCCACCTGCGTCAGCAAAGGCGCTATGCGGCCCACCGACATGGTCATCGTCGATCTGGAAGGTCACAAGGTCACGGGTCGCCGCAATGTCACCAGTGAAATCGGCATGCACCTGCTGATTTATCGCACCCGCCCTGATATTCAGGCGATTGTGCACGCCCATCCGCCCACCGCCACGGGTTTTGCCGCCGCAGGCATTCCGCTGACCGAGCCACTGGTATGCGAGGTCGTCATGGGATTGGGATGCATACCGCTTGCGCGCTACGGCACTCCTGGAACTTCAGAGTTGGCTCAGACGCTTGAGCCCTACGTCCCCGGCTACGATGCCATCCTCATGTCGAATCACGGAGTGGTTACTTACGGCGACACTCTTGAACACGCCTACATGAAGATGGAAACCGTCGAGCACTTTGCCCAGATCGCCCTCGTCACGCACTTGCTCGGACGCCAGCAGCCCTTGAAAGAAGTAGAAATAGAGAAACTTCTGCTCGCCCGCACCAAGTATTTCGGCGCAAAAATCGCAGCCGCGATGCCATTGCCGAATTCACCGGAAAAAGTCAGCTAGCCTCACCGTGACATCTCGCCCTTCAGTTCACTGCGGGAGAAATTCGCTCACCGATTCAGACTCAACTGGCCGATCAAGGGTAGCTGGTTATTGAGACGCCGCGAGTGTCGTGGAGGAGCGCCGCGTAAGCGCCTCGACGCTTGCCGGGCTTTCGCCCAAGCTATTCCCCTCCAATCCGAAATCTCAACCCCGCGCGAAAATTAATCGGCAGCGCGGGATATCCCACCACTTCGTTATATCGCCGGTCCAGCGCGTTCTCGATGTTCACATAGGCCGTCACCCGCGGCCGCACCGCGTACCATCCCCCGGCATCGACTCGCACATAGCCCGCTGCGTGATCAATACCGAACCCAAGAAAGTCCGAATCCGACCGACGCCCCACAAAACCTCCACTCAGGTTTGCTCCCCAACGATTCCCCATGTACGACAACAACGCAGTCGCAGAGTGTTTGGGCCTCCGCAGCAGCGGTTGCCCGGGGTTGTAAGTCGGATCAAACGGTGCGGGGTTGTCCAAATATTGCGATGATGTATACGTGTAAGCCGTGTTGAGCAGAAGCCGCGGCCGCAGTTTCGCCCTCAGCACAAATTCCGCGCCGTGCGCGAAAGCCTGGTTCACGTTGACGTATTCGCCAATGAAATTCACCGGGTCAACGGTAACGTAATTAATCTGGTCGTGGAACAAATTGTTGAAGTACGTCCCGCTCAACTCGTACTTATTGTGGAAGAAATCTTGCTGAAAGCCTGCCTCAAACGAGCGCGAGCGCTCCGGCTTGAGGCTCAGATTGGGTTGGGTAAACGGAGGTCCGGCAAAGGTCTCCTCGAGACGCGGTTCCTTGAATCCGGTAGCATAAGTGAAGCGAAGCCGCGTCCCGGAAAGAATCTCGCCGCCACGGAGCGCTTGCCAGGTCAGCGCCACGCGCGGCACCGCCGTGCTGCCGAAGGCACTGTCGTGGATCAACCTTCCACCCGCAATCACGGAAAGCCGGCCCAATGTGAGTTGTTGTTCCAGATACACATCGTTGTTCAGGCGCTGGCCGTGGGTCTGCGGCGGAAAGTTCACATCTCCCACAAATCCGTTTTCATTCTCCACGCGATATCCGAACGTTGTATGCGCCCAGACTCGTTCCGAATAGTCTCCCTGATACTCGAACCCAGCACGATTGATCCGGTCGACTTCGTGAGACGGGGAGTCGAAGACTCTCGCCGGATCACCGTTCACGTTGAGCTCGTTATAACGATAAAGGTAGTCGAATCCGGTGAAGCGATGTTGCCACCCGTTCGGCGCCGCCACCGCTAGTTCCACACTGCCCAGCAGGCTGTTGAGCTGAGACCATTCGCTCGGATCTGGCGGCTGAAGAGGAGTTCCGTTGAAGTTCCATTCGCCCGGCACACCAGTGTGGCTGTTGGAATGACGAAAACGAGTGCGGAGAGAAACCGAATCGCCCAGCCTGACTCCCGCATTTGCTCCTTCCAGCGAGTCGGAGTAAGCGTCGTTTACGCCGGAGCCATTCGTATTGAACTGGTCGCCGAAGACGTTGTAATCGAAACGTCCATTTGCGCCGGCAAGCGATGCATGACCACTCGCCGTTCCGAAATTCCCACCATCGGCGCCAAAGCGCAGTTCGGGAACACGCGTGCTGCCGGCTCGAGTCCACACTTGGACTACGCTCGTCATGGCATCCGATCCATAGAGCGTGCTCTGTGCGCCGCGAACGAATTCCATGCGATCGCCCTGCGCCATAGACAAAGTTCCAAAGTCAAACGTGCCACCGGGTTCGTTGACCGTGACGCCGTCGACAATCACCTTGTTGTAATTCGACTCTCCACCCCGAACGAACAAGGACGATAAGCCGCCGTGTTGCCCTGCGGTGTTGATCACCGCGCCCGGCAGAAAACGCACCGCGTCGTTCGCGGCAATGGGTTCCATGGTCGTCAACTGCGCTCCGTTGAGCGTGTCCACGTCGGCTCCGGTTGCTTCTCCCGCTACAGGAGTGCGCGTGGCGCTCACCACCACGGTTTCCGCGGCGGTCGCCAGCCGCAGACGCACAGTGATTTCGGCTTGCGATGCAACTGAGACCGTCTCTGCGGCAAATCCTGGCGCCAAGACTTGCACCTTATAATCGGCAGACACGGCCCCAGTTGGCATGCGAAACAGCGCAGCCCCTTCCGCAGACGTATTCTGCGTGGCCAGAATTTTCCCTCCGCTCGCAGGCATCAAGTTCACCTGAGCGCCCGCCAGGGCAGCAGATTGCGGGTCAACCACCTTAACTTTGAGATCGGCCGCCGAAGCAGCCGCGCCGAGAAGCACAACAAAAAATAAACCAGCCAGTACGCGCATCCCATCCTCCTTTTCACGCGAAAGAGGTTGCAGTAGACGGATCGCGCCGGTCTCCTGGCTTCGCGAGTAAGGATGGTTACTACCCATCCGCGAACGCCTGCGGCCTTCCCGGGACCTCTCCCAGTGGCCGATGGCCCTTTCCTCGTTTACAGTTGCGCGGCAGCGCGGGATTTGCACCCGCTTCCCTGTCTTCGCCTAGCGGCAAAGACGCGCGTTCCGAAGATTCTGCAAAGAGCAAAAACAACCGTCCGAAAAATTTAACGGCTGCGCATTACGGAAGTCAAATGAAGACTTTATCGCCGCGGATCAGCCGCAGACAGCGACAAACGAACTCGCCAGCAGTCATCGCCAGCGATGCAAGAACGTAACCATGAAAGAACGCAGCGAGGAGAGAATGCAGCCCACAGCGCAAGCCGTGGGTGGTGCCCCATAAACAAGGCCGCGAGCCCCGGTAGGGGCGAAAGAAGAAATACCTTACCTCCTCCACCGTCCGACCACATAGAGCACTATGGAAAGCACCACACTCACCAGCACCGAAGTCGCCAGCGGAAAATAAAAAGTGGTGTTCTTCCCGCGATACACAATATCCCCGGGCAGTCGCCCCAGCGGTAAGTTCGTTTTCCCGAGTACTGTCAGCACAACTCCAGCCATCACCAGCACGATTCCGAGTACGACGAGCAGTTTGCCGAGTTCCGTCATTCCAGATTTCTGTTCTTCTCGGCGATTGTAGTCCCATAAACCCCGGTGAGGGTGGGGTTTGGCCGCAACCTGGGGATTTCGCTTTGCATCGAAAAGTACTTGACATAAATCGATTTCCGCGTTACTCTCTCCCCATGTTCGACCCGCGCCCGCACCGCATCAGGCGTTTTCACCGTTCGGTTGAGTCCAGTTCCGCGCGTCCGTGGCCATCGCGGAGCGCCCCCGAAGTCTTTGCCGACCTGCGTTTCATTCGCGACACGATGGAGCGCTCGGCGGCTTTCACCGCCGTCTCTGGCTGGGGGCAAGTTCTTCTCGGCATCACCGCCGCGAGCGCCGCATGGCTGGCGGCGCAGCAAGCCTCGTCATTCGCCTGGTTGAGCGTCTGGCTGGCGGAAGGTCTTCTTGCCGCCGCCATTGGATTGCTCGCCTGTACCTGGAAGGCGAATCGTCGCGGGCTTCCGTTGTTTTCGGGCCCAGCCCGCAAAGTTGCACTCGGATTGGCGCCGCCCTTGGTCGCCGGCGCCTTTCTCACTTTTCTTGTTTTTCGCGCTGGTCTGCAATCTGCCTTGCCCGCGACTTGGCTCCTGCTGTACGGTGCCGGCATCATGACCGGCGGCGCATTTTCCGTTCCCATCGTCCCCGTCATGGGTCTGTGCTTCATGCTGCTCGGTGGCCTGGCCGTGCTCGGTCCTGCCGCATGGGGCAACTGGTTTCTGGGCGCGGGTTTCGGCGGCCTGCACATCGTTTTCGGGTTGCTCATCGCCAGGAGGCACGGTGGCTAGAGCGCTCCCATCTCGCCGCAAGTCCGCCAAGTCCGCGCCTGCCGAGAAACTGCGCGAGCATCCCCACGCTCAGACTCATGCGCCGACTCCCCGAGCCCCTGAACTCCCCGAACTCGATCGCCTGATTCACGAGCGCATTCGCCTCGGCATCGTCAGCGCCCTCGCGACCAACGATTCGCTCAGCTTCAATGACCTCAAGCGCGTGCTCAAGACAAGCGACGGCAATCTCAGCGTTCATGCCCGCAAGCTCGAAGAAGCTCAATACATTTCCTGCGTGAAGTTTTTTGAAGGTCGCGTCCCGCGCACCGAATACCGATTGACTCCTTCCGGCCGCCGCGCGCTTGCGGAGTATCTCGATCAGATGGAGGAGTGGATCCGCGTTACCAGGGAAGAGTAGGCCAAAATTTTTTGTGGTCTAACTTTGTAGTGTAAAGTACATTACAGAAAAGGACCGAGAACCGGACTATGTGGAGCGCTCACATCGCCAGCAACATGAATTTTCCCGCTGCGTTCGCAGTCCTTGGATTCGTTGCTGCCTGCGTAGGTCTTTTTCTCGCCCTCTCTGCCGTCTTGATTTTCTGGTTTGCGCGCAAGCCCAGGTTCGCCCGCATAACGGCCATCGCAATCGGGACTGGGGCTATCGCCTATTTGGCTCTCCTGCTTACCTTCTCAGCCGTCAGCCATGAGGCTGATCTTACGCGCGGGCAGGAAAAGTATTTCTGCGAGATCGACTGTCACCTCGCTTATTCCGTCGTCGAAGTCAACCACCATCCTGACGGCCACTACATCATCAAGCTGCGCACCCGTTTCGACGAGACCACCACTTCGCCGAACCGTCCCAAAGATGCGCCACTGACTCCCTCGCCGCGCGAAGTCCGCCTCATCGACAGCACCGGACACGAGTACGCCCCCGTGGCCACCGCCGGCACTCCGCTCCTCACGCCCCTCAAGCCGGCCGACTCCTACATCACGCATTTGGAATTTGAGCTTCCCCAAAGCGCCACTGGGCTGCGTCTCCTCATCAACACTGCACCGCTTTGGCCCGACCGCGTGGTGATCGGCGACGAAAACAGCATCCTGCACAAGAAAACCTACTTCGCTCTCTAAGGGCGTGAGCTTTACACGCGTGAGGTGTAAATGGGTTTGTCATTCCGCACTCACTCTGGTCATTCCCAACGAAGTGAGGAACCTGCTTCTCGCCTGCGCGATGCTAGAATCCCGCCATGAAATGCAGCGTCCTCATCCTGCTCCTGTCCACCATCCTTACCGCACAAGCCGCGCCAGAAGTTGAAATCACCGCCGAGCCCTACCATCACCTTGTCTTTGCCAACGATCAAATCCGCGTCTTCAACGTCGACGTTCTTCCGCATTCCGAGACACTGACGCACTGGCACCGCCACGACTACATCTTCGTCACGCTAGGCGCCGCCAATATCGTCAACGCCGTCGAAGGCAAAGAGCCCGCGCCCCTCAAGCTATCCGTCGGCGAGACCCGTTTCGTTCCCGCTCCCGTTGCCCACATTGTCCGCAACGTGGGTGCCCAGCCCTTTCGCATGGTCACCGTCGAATTTCTCGAGGACGACAAACTTCGCCACTCTCCATCGCCTTGGGACGAAGCCCGGGGCCTCGACATTCTTAACGGCGGCACCAAGGAAATCCTCTTCGTTCGGGACGGCGTTCGTGTCTCCGAATTCGAACTCCAGCCCGGAGGCATGGTACCCCATCCCGACATCGGCCCGCAGCTGCTCGTTGCCATCAGCGATCTCGAAATCCTCAACCGTGGCGAAGGGCAGCGTTCCCAGCCCGGCCACTTCAAATCCGGAGACTCCAAATGGTTTCCCGGCGGCTACTGGCGAGCCGTCACCAACGTGGGCCACAACCCGGCCAAGTACGTCATCCTGGAATTCCCATAGCAGATCGAACAGAAAAGAATCGAACAGACGAGAATCGAACAGACGAGAATCGAACAGGTCGTTCCTCTGAGGATGCCGCCGCGGCTACGGTCGATCGGACCTCGACCATCTCACTTTACGGACACAATCCTCGGATGCCACGGCATCACGTCGCCTTCCAGCAGCGCCTCCCGCCACTGCCTCAGCGACTCCAGCAGATCCGTCACCCGGACCCCGCCAAACTCTTCAGGGCATTCCGCCAGATTCTTACTCGCTCGTCCCATCAACGAGCATGCGCCGATCACATTCCCAGTGGAATGATGATGAAACGCGACTGCCGCCTGGATCAGTCCCTGCAGGAATTGCTTCTCCAGCCCGTTGGATTCGCGCCATACGTCTTCCCAAACCTCATGCGCGTCGTAAAACTCCCGAGCATTAAAAAGCTGGATTCCACGCTGATAACCGTCAACATCCACGATCACGTCCTCGCACGCCTGTGGAGAATACTACCGGCGAAATGTACAGCACACACACCTGTTCTCGTCGCCACCGCTTCTGATCTTACTGTGGATGGCTGTGGATGGCTGACTCAGGTGGGCGACGAAAGGTTGGATCGAAGCGGCGCTGTCAGCGCCGCAGAATTGTATAGCCAGCCGTGAGCCATACAACGCGTCGACAAAGATGCTGACAAAGGACGGAACCCCGGAGCAGGGCGCCGCCGTTAAGCCTGAGCCTCGTTCCGCCAGTTTTGAGCCTGGCGATTGATGCTTGAGTAACACTCGCACGCCGCATCTTCCAGTTTGTTGCGGTCCACAATGGTTACCGAGCCTCGAGCGTATTTGATCAAGCCTGCCTTTTGCAGAATCCCGGCCGCCACCGTCACACTCGCGCGCCGCGTTCCCAGCATATGAGAGAGGAATTCCTGGGTCAGAGGCACGACGTCCCCTTGCACCCGGTCCTGGCTCATCAGCAACCATCGCGCCAGCCGTTCTTCAACTCCATGTAACCGGTTGCAGGCCGCAACTTGCGTCGCCTGCATCGCCAACTCCTGCGAGTAGCGATTCAACCTTTTTGCCAGCTGCGGGCACTTCGCCAGCGCCTGCAGTAGTTGTGCGGTACTCAGGCGATACGCGTTTCCCGTGATCTGCACGATGGCTCGAGTCGGACTGCTTTTTAGACCGACGATCACAGGTAGGCCAATGAATCCTTCTTTTCCCGTGAGTCCAACTTCGACGCCCTTACCATCGCCCATAATCGTAAGGATCGACGTCATTCCACTGTTCATGAAATAGCAGAATTCAATGGGTTCTCCCATTTCATTCAGCAGGTCGTAGGCGTTCATCTCGCAGAACTCGAGCTCCGAAAGCAACAACGCGCACTCTTTCGCAGGCAAGGACAGAAGAATATCGTTGCGTACCGAGCGCGGATCGACGCCTTTGGCCGATGACTTCGCTCTGAATTTTTCCGCGAAGCCCGTTTGAATTTTCCCCATGCTGCTCCTAATGATCGCCCAGACGATTCATTAACATACAATACTAGCAAAACTAGTTAAAATGACATGAGCGATTGAGAGCAGACTTTACCCGTACGTTAGCGTACAATCGCTTCAAGGCTGTCAGGGATTCCCTACAACCGTCGCCCGCGTTCTTTCTGAGCTCAAAAGTTTCTTTTGTGGTGACAGGCCGTGCGTCGAAATTCCGAAACCATTGTTCCAGAGTGGTCCCGTAAGATCGAGGACATGCGTCATGAACGCAAGCTGAGCCAGGAGGGTTTCGGCAACCGACTTGGTGTGTCGGCCATGGCGGTCTCCCGTTGGGAACGCGGAGTTGCAGAACCCACCGGCGAAACTTACATCCAGTTGGGCAATCTCGCTGAAGCTCCTCTGTGCTGGTTTTTCTGGAAGAGAGCCGGTTTGCGGCTCTCCGACATCACGCGTGTGTTGCCCGAGGCCAATCGGCGTTTCGCTGAAAATAGAGCCTTCGACGTGGAACTGGTAAAGGCTGGCAGCAATAAGAAACACTCTCTCGGCAAGGTCGACTTGGTTGCCATCCCGCTTCTTCCCGTGCACGCCGGAACTCCCGGTGTGCAGGGCGATACCAGCGATCTCACCGACATTGCGCCGGAGTCGGTTATGGCCGCCCCCCGGGATTGGTGTCCCAATCCGGTTTCCACCGTTTGTCTTCGCGTCAAGGGAAATTCCATGTCTCCCTTAATTCTCGACGGTTACATTCTTGCCGTCGACACGTCCGCCACAGAAAACGATGATCTCGTAGGACAAATCGTCGTAGCCTGGCACCGCGAGAGAGGTCTGCTGGTCTCCCGCATGATTCGCTTCGATCACATGGACGCGCTCGTCTCCGACCGTCGGGAATACGAAGCGGTATCCATCACCGCCGGCTCAGATTGGCGCATTGTCGGGAAAGTCTTGTGGTGGACTGGCAGAGCGAGGTGATCCGCCCGTGACCAAAATTTGCTAGACACAAGCCGGCGCGCGACCGGCATGGACTCTTAAGCGACCAGCTTGCCCGAATTTCCCTTGCCGGAATTTCCATCGAATAGAGTTGCTCGAGCAACCTCAGGGAGCGATGGGCATTGCGCAGCGCCGCCAGTTCTCCGGTCTGGACACTGCGCTTATTTCTCGCGCAGTTTGCATCCTCGAGCCGATCCAGAATTGCATGCTTCGCCAACTCGATGCGCCGAGGCATCTTGTGCATGTCGGCCTCGAAGAGCGCATCTTTATATAACTCTTCCCATCGTTGAAAAAGCGGTGAATCTCCGCGTCCGTTGTTCATAGCGCCTCCCCACGAACACTCGTGTTTAGCACGCGAGCTAATTGCGAAAATCGACTATTACGGTATCTGCGCGTCAGACGAGCTTCAAGAGGACACAGCATTCTGGTCGCTGAAGCAGAACGAAAGCTGTGACAACTGTCCCGTGGCGCCGGTGAATATCCTTGCCGCATCCCAGTTGCGAAGCGGCGAAAGAATGTAGCTTACAGCGCCAGCCGCGTGTCCTCGAGAAACCTAACGAGTCCCGGGCAGACCAAAGACAAAGAGCTTGCCTGGAGTTCGTACGCGAACCGCTCTAACGCGGTAGACTGGCTCGCTTTTCGCGCGTCTTCAGGATCAAATTGGTTAATAAGCGCATTCTTCAAATTCTCGCTTGCAATTTTTCCCATCCATCTGCTATAAACAATCCACCGAGAGACAGATGTGTGTGGCAGCCGGTCGTGTTTTTGTTGAATCTCTCGTATCCGCCCGGCATCTAAGATTTAAGAGGACTTAAAAAGTTCTCATCCGTCCCGGCCACGGGACTCGATTCAGAAGCAACTTGTAAGTTTCTGAAGGGTACCTTCAAAGCAAGGACCTCCAACTAGGATCTTTTCTCAATTTTCTGTCTTCCGCTTCGGCGTGCGCCGATTCATCGGTGTCTTTGCAAATCCAGAGGCGGAAGGCAATATCGTTGCGTGCTGTTTCGAGCCGTTCGCTGCCCGGTCGCCATATCCAGGATGAATTTCACGTGTGGAAAACACGTGGAAATATTGTGGAATGTGTAGGTTGACAGGGTCTCGCACGAACGATATGTTTAAAAGGTTTCGAGGACAGTCGGATTCGCTCTAGCGAGCGGGTTCGCCTGGACTGAATTCGCGCCGCTCAGGCGGAATGCGATTCGGTCTTTGACAACTAGGTTGAACGTGCCAGTCGTGAGAGAACGGATTCGGGCATAAGTCCGAAACGATCTCACAAGATAGACCACCATGAACTTCTATTGCTTTTCGGGATTCGTCCTGAAAGGTGAGCGGAGGCTGAATGGTGGCGCCATCCCGCGCTGTTGAAACCCGAGCGG
>Ga0209380_10000606_pt1 | contig 25237 bp, 20 predicted proteins | sample HubBroMetageWFT6_FD_188347 | JGI IMG/M metagenome (GOLD analysis project Ga0209380, IMG submission 188347) | Warmed and freeze-thawed soil microbial communities from the Hubbard Brook experimental Forest, New Hampshire - Hubbard Brook CCASE Soil... | ecosystem: Environmental > Terrestrial >... | reverse complement strand
GGCGTGCACCGCTCTAAGCCCAATGAATAACTAGACGGTTGATTGTCATCCTGAACAAGCGTTCTTTGCGCAGTGAAGGATCTGGGCGAGCCGCGCGAAGTGTCGCGTTCTTTGCGACACCTTAATCGCGCGTTTGGCTCGCTTCCTTTCAGCCGAGTCAGCACCCTTTTTCTTACTTCCGTAATGTCAGGAGGCGGCGGCGCCACTTTACTCCCGGGAGGATTTGCATATAATTTTTTCTAGAAAATGAAATGATTCCTGCGAGAAACGCATTCCTGCCATGCCTGCCATAGAAATCTTGGGCTTGGAAAAAACCTACAGCGTGGGCTTCTGGCGCAAGCGCCCGAAGCGCGCGCTGCATCCGTTGCAACTCACCGTCGAGGATGGAGAGATTTTCGGTTTCCTCGGGCCTAACGGCGCCGGCAAAACGACGACGCTGAAACTGCTCATGGGATTGGTGTTCCCGACGGCCGGATCGGCGCGCATTCTGGGGCGCGAATGGACTGATCCGTCGGTCAAAGCGCAGATCGGCTTTCTTCCCGAGCAACCCTATTTTTACGACTATCTCACCGCTCACGAACTGCTGGAATATTACGGGCAGCTCTCCGGCGTTCCCGCCAAACAGCGCAAGCAGCGCGTCGAGCAAGTGCTCGATAAAGTTGGTTTGCGCGACGTGCAGGGCGTGCAGCTGCGTAAGTTTTCCAAAGGCATGCTGCAGCGCGTGGGAATTGGCCAGGCCATTCTGCACGATCCCAAGCTTGTGTTCTTCGATGAACCCATGTCGGGGCTCGACCCCATGGGCCGGCGCGAAGTGCGCGATCTCATGGAACAACTCAAGCACGAAGGCAAGACAGTATTTTTCTCGACTCACATCCTCTCTGACGCCGAAGCGCTTTGTGACCGCGTTGCCATCATTCACAAGGGCGAACTGCGCGGCGTGGGTGCGATTGAGGATCTGACCTCGACCGTTCAGGGCAAAGTGGAGGTTATCTGGCAGGGCGCCCAAATGCCGGCATCGATCAAAGCGCTCGGCGCAGAATGTCATGTTAGCGGAGATCGCGTCCGCGCCATCATCAACGAAAGCCAGCAGGACGCAGTCATCGATGCCCTGCGCCGCGAACGGCTGCACTTGATTGCGATTACTCCCGTGCGCACTTCGCTCGAAGCTTACTTTGTCGAGAAACTGCGGCGCGCCGAAACCACGGCGGGCAGAACCGCATGAGGAGGCCGGCATAAAATGCGGATCGCACACATTGCGTCCAACACTTTTCGCGAAGCCGTCCGCGACCGCGTGCTCTACAACCTGATCGCGTTTGCCCTGCTGCTCTCCGGAGCCGCGATTCTTGTAGGCCAGATTTCGATTGAGATCGAGAAGCTCGTCGTTATCAATCTTGGGCTCACCGCGGTTTCTCTTTTTGGTGTGGTCATTGCGATTTTCATCGGCATCGGCCTGGTCTCGAAAGAGATCGAAAAGCGGACTCTCTACACCGTGCTCTCCCGCCCGGTGCGCCGCTGGGAGTTTATTGTCGGCAAGTTTTTCGGGCTGGCCGGCACGCTGGTAGTGAATACTTTCTTTATGGCGATCGGCGTATTCGCTGCGCTGTTCTACGTTTCTCACAAATTTGTGCGCGCCGACGCACTGATTCTGGTGGCCCTGTACTTCATCGTTCTCCAGTTCCTGATTGTCTGTGCTCTGGCGTTATTGTTCTCGTCATTTTCTTCGCCCCTGCTTTCCGCCGTCTTCGCCTTCTCGCTTTTTGTCATCGGAAGCTTCGCCGAAGATCTGCGCAACTTTGCGGCCCTGGCCCATGGCGTCTCGCGTTGGCTGGCGACGGGCGCAGCCTACCTGGTGCCGAACTTTTCCGCATTCAACGTGATCACCTCCATCGCGCACGAACAACCGGTCGCGGGACAACTCATTCTGCAGAACACTCTCTATGCCGTGTTCTATGCAATCATGGCCCTTAGCGGAGCGGTGCTGATCTTCGAGTATCGCGATCTTAAATAAGAAGATCTGAAATGACGCAGCGCAAGAAAATCACGATAATCGCCAGCGCATGCCTGGTTCTTTCGCTGGCGGCGAGTTCGTTTGTGCTGCATCGCACCGACCAGCTTCGCCCGCAGGCCACGCTCGATGAAGTCCTGTTGCTCAGTTCGCCGAAGGTGATCAAGCGCGCCAGCCTCGGCTATGACGGGCTGATGGCGTGCATTTACTGGACGCGCGCAGTGCAATACTTCGGCTACCGGCATCACTATTACGCCACCAGCTACAACCTGCTGGCGCCGCTGCTTGAGATCACCACGCACCTCGATCCGCATCTCGTGGTTGCATACGAATTCGGTACCAGCTTTCTTGCGCCCAAGCCGCCGTACGGAGCGGGCGAACCGGAGCGCGCCATCGAGTTGATGAACTACGGGATTCAAAACAATCCCGACAACTGGCATCTGTATTACGACCTGGGCTTTGTCTATTACATGCAGCTTCACGACTATAAGGACGCCGCCGAAACTTTCGAGCGCGGATCGCAGATTCCGAATGCCCATCCTTTTTTGAAGGTTCTGGCGGCGCAGATGGCGCAGCATGCCGGCGAGTATGAGACGGCTCGCATGCTGTGGTCGGCGACGTACCAGACAACCCAGGACAAGCAGATCAAAGAAAACGCGGTCGAACATTTGCGCGCGTTGCGCGTGGATGAAGACGTGCAGCAGTTGCAGGACGCAGTGACGCGCTTCGGAGTGCGCACCGGACGCCTGCCTGCAAGCATGGCAGAACTCGTGGCGGCCGAAGGGCTGCCCGGAACTCCGGTCGATCCCGATGGCCACCCTTACAAGCTGACTCCCGAGGGCCGGGTCGAAGTGCGGGTGCCGGATGACTTCCCTTTCGCCACCAAGGGGCTGCCTCCGGGATATAAACCGTCTCCGAATTTCCACAGCCTGTAGACTCGTCCTTTCTGCTTTGCTCCTGCGTTCGCTTATCATGACGCAGAATGAGCATCGATCCTGCTTCCTCGCGATTGAGCCTATTGCGCTCGGCTTGGCAATGGTGGAATAACATCGCAGGACGCGAAGGGCGATTCGCGGCTACTCGTCAACTGTTGCAGGCGCTTTGGGAGTTTATTCGCGATTCCACTCCGGAGCGTCAACGGCAGCGCTACGGTGACACCGAATACGACTGGGAGCATCGCGTCAACACGACCAGCGCCGCTGTAGGCTGGCACGACCGATTGCTCGGAGTTTTCCACTCCCCGTATCAGCCTACGGAACCTGCTCTCTTCCGCGAAATGCTGGAAGCTTTGCAAGAGCGAACTCACATCGACTTCCACGACTTCATCTTCGTCGATCTCGGATCAGGCAAAGGACGCACGCTGCTGATGGCCTCGGATTATCCCTTTCGCCGCGTCGTGGGTATCGAGCTGTTGCCGGCATTGCACCAGGCAGCGAAGGAGAATCTGAGTCAGTACAGGAGCGAGTCGCAGAAGTGTTTCGCGCTGGAGTCGATCTGCGCCGATGCGACTGGGTTCTCTTTTCCAGAAGAACCAACGGTGCTGTATCTCTTCAATCCGTTTCCTGAGTCTGGGCTGAGGCGTGTGATCGCGAATCTGGAGCAGAGTCTGCACGAGCACCCGCGGGCGGTTTATGTGCTATATCACAATCCGCTTCTTGAGCAGGTGTTCAGCGAGAGAGCGGCGTTAAGAAAAGTTGGCGGGACGCATCAGTTTGCGATGTATGAATCGCGGGGTGATCTGGATTGAACGAAATCACAGATCGACGGCATAAAATCCCTGGAAACAATAGCTTGCGGACCTCGCCATCGCTGAAATCTGGCTAAAATATTCTATCCAAATAACTTATGCGAAAAATCTTTGATTCCATGGAGTTGCGAGTGGTTTCCTGCGTGAAAGTTGATAAAGAGCAGCTAGTTCTCTCGCTCTGAGCGAGGAAAATCTGAATGAGTTTAGTCCAAAGCATGTGCGCAAGGATGTGACATGTTGCCAAGCATGCTGTGGAAAGGCGCTGAGCGAATTGTTTTACCGGGCCGCAAGCTCCGGACACGTTGGCGAGGCCGGATGAGGTGGCGGAAGGGTAATCCCCGGCCCACTTCTCGCGCAAAGAGCGCGCGAGAAATGGGACACTCGGCGGTTCGCTAAGCACGTCCAGAACAAACAGCAGGTTCCTCACCGGGCTTGGCGCCCGGTTCGGAATGACAAGCGGTTGGGAAGGCCCGAGGGCTCACAGCTACTCGGGGAACTTGTTGCGTATAAACTTGAACGATGACCACCACGACCCTCAACTCCCTCGCCCGAGCTTCTTCCGCTTACTTGCGATCTGCCATGCATCAACCGATTCAGTGGCATGAGTGGGGCCAGGAGGCGTTTGCGGCGGCGCGGCGGGAGAACAAGCCGATGCTGCTCGACATTGGCGCGGTATGGTGCCACTGGTGCCATGTGATGGACCGCGAGTCTTATGACGATGCCGAAGTAGCCACGATTGTGAATGACAATTTCATTGCGGTGAAAGTGGATCGCGACGAGCGTCCTGATATTGACAGCCGGTACCAGGCTGCGGTGAGCGCGGTCAGCGGGCAGGGCGGATGGCCGCTCACTGCGTTTCTCACTCCTGATGGCAAGCCGTTTTACGGTGGGACGTATTTTCCTCCGAACGATGGTTACGGGCGTCCGAGTTTCAAGCGCGTGCTGCTGAGCATTGCCAACGCCTACAAAGAAAAACATGGCGACGTGGTCGAGCAGGCGAAGATGGTCGAGAGTGCGATTGCGCAGGCGGAGTCGTTTGCCGGGAAGAGCGGGCGGGTTTCAGCGCGCATTATCGATGCGATTCAGAATTCGGCGTTCAGCATGTTCGATCCGCAGCATGGGGGGTTCGGGCAGGCGCCCAAGTTTCCGCATCCGTCGGTACTGGATTTGTTGATTGAGAGGTATGCCAGAAAAGTCAAAAACCCCACCCTAGCCGCAAAAGGCGCGGCTAGGATGGGGCACCCTCAAGAGTTGAGTGGTGGCGAAGACCAGCTTCGGAACATGATCGTGACGACGCTTGAGCGTATGGCGAATGGCGGGGTTTACGACCAGTTGGCGGGAGGATTTCATCGGTATTCGGTCGACGAGCGATGGGTGGTGCCGCATTTCGAAAAGATGTGTTACGACAACTCCGAGCTGCTGAAGAATTATGTGCATGCGTATCAGGCGACAGGCTCGGAATTCTTCGCCAGTGTGGCGCGTGACATTATTCGCTGGATGGATGAGTGGCTCAGCGATCGGGAGCGCGGCGGCTTCTATGCTTCGCAGGACGCCGACATTTCCATGGACGACGATGGCGACTACTTCACCTGGACACTCGACGAGGCGCGTGCGGTGCTGACCGAGGAAGAAGCCCAGGTTGCGGCGCTGCGTTATGACATCAACGAGATCGGCGAGATGCATCACAATCCGGCGAAGAATGTGCTCTACGTGCGGGCTTCGATCGAAGAGATTGCGCGGCGAATGAGTCTCAGCGGTGAGCGGGTGAAAGAGTTGCTGGATTCGGCGAAGAAGAAAATGTACGTGGCGCGCTTGCAGCGGCCTACGCCTTACGTCGACAAGACAGTCTATGTGGGATGGAACAGCATGTGCATCAGCGCATATCTGGAGGCGGCGAAAGTTCTTGAACTGGACGACGCTCGCCGCTTCGCGCTGCGCTCGCTGGACCGGGTTTTGGCGGAGGCCTGGAAGCCTTTGGCAGGCGGAGCGGGCGAGTCGCCCGCTGCCACACGATTGTTGCATGTCGTGGCTTATTCCGATCCGAAGGCCGAGCATCGTGAAGTTTCCGGTTTGCTCGACGACTATGCGGCGACCGCCTTGGCCTGCCTCGACGCGTATGAAGCGACGGCGGACTTGAGCTACTTCAAGTTCGCACGCCGTATTGCCGACGCCATGATTGCGAAGTTCTTCGACGCGGTTTCGGGAGGATTTTTCGACGCGGAACCGGCCGCCGAGGGTGAGAGTTTGGGCGTGCTCTCAACTCGCCGCAAGCCGTTGCAGGATTCACCCACGCCGGCGGGAAATCCGATGGCAGCGATTGCCCTGCTGCGGCTGCACCACTACACGGGCGAAAACAGTTATCGAGATAAAGCGGAGCAAACGCTTGAAACCTTTGCGGGCGTTGTTGAACAATTTGGAATTTTTGTCGCTACCTATGGGATCGCGGTGGTCCATCTCTTGGAAAGCCCAGTGCAAGTTGTGGTCGTCGGGGATGAATCGGAAACTGCCGCCAGTCTCGCAGCCATCGCTGCTAGTGGGTTCTCATTCAACAAGAGCGTGCTTCGCCTGGCGGCGAATCAGGTAGCGGCCGCGAACCTTCCGCCGGCCTTGGCCGCGACTTTACCGAATTTACCCGAGTTGAAATCGGGTGAGTCGTTTGCAGTTCTGTGTTCAGGCTTTGCCTGCCAACCTCCAATCACGAACCCTGCGGAGTTGCGGCGCGCTCTGGAGTCCGAAGCTAAAAATCCAATCTAGCAGGCTGCTGAACAGTGCCGTAAGAACAAGAGCCAGATCTCAGCGGCTAACGCCGCGGCAGTTTTGCGCGACCTACAGCACGAGTGATTCGTGCCGTTCCCGTTCGTGCCCAATTCGGCAGTTTCCGCCTCCCGACTAGACAAGAAGTTACTCCCCCCAAAAAAACTGGACTGACGGTTTATGTATGAAGTCCGTCAGCCCGAAGAGTGCGAGCCCGTGGTTCGGCCCAAGTTACTACAAGTTACTTTGGTGACCTTGCGGCCGCAGGTGAGATGCGATTAACTGCTATCTCAACTGAGCAGGTGGTTTGCAATTTGGGCACGTTAGAATCGGTCCGCCGTCCTCGGCTGCAACCTGTGGAACGGAAGCCGCTACAAACGTGCCCACTAGTCCTAACATCAGGATTACAATCCTGATTGTTCGGTTCATGGGTTCTCTCCTTCCGCGCCCCCTAGCGGTCAAGAAAATCGACCCGACGACGCGGAGGAGAATTATAGAGCACAAGTCAAGCTTTTCCGCAAGAATCCCTTACAACCCACAGCGGAGTCCGCTAGTTACGCCAACTTGCAGCGGAGTCGGCGCCTTACAAAGCCTGCTAAATGGCCGGAAAAAGCGATAAATCTAGGGTGTTCGCCTTAAGGTAGGCCGGGTATTGCCTGCCGTCAATTGGTCGTCGTGCTTTCGCAGAAAACGTTTACGAAATCCGAACATTCGAGGCAGAGTTAGTTTAGCTGCGGATGGCGTCGTACCGCTTGGATGGGATCTGCTCCGCCGATTAGAAAGGTTTAGGGGTTCATCGACGAGCCTGCTGCCTGGGCCGCAGCTTTTGCTACAGGCGCGCTTTCCGAGGCGACCAAAGGCGCAGATTGGGTCCGCGAGAGAGCGCGGTCTACCATGCCCTCGAACATCGGAATCAGGGAATCGGCCTGGAGCGGGTGCTGGATATCCGAAAGGCTCTGCTCCCAGCGCTGAGGCCGCAACAGCGTAGACGCGGCGTCGCGGGCAGGACTCTTGGCGAAGGTATAGGCCAGCCAGATAAACAAACTGCCGTTGTAGGCAGCCATGTTGATCAGGCTCATCGAGACTTCACCCAGGTGATAGCCCACCCAGGAGGCGATCAGAAGCAGCTCCACCATCGCAAAGCTGCCGAAACCCAGCGCAATGCCGAAGCTATGCTGGCGCCGGCTCACGCCCAGGTAGCGGGCAAAAAACAAAAGGAAGAGCACCATTCCGACTTGAATAATACGCACGCAACGCTGCGCGGTCATGATGGCTTGCACCCAAGGCGCCGTATTCGACGAGTTCGTGGAAACCGACACCACGCCTGCCACCAAGAGCATTACCAGACCCGCCCACTTGAACAATACCGTGCCCAGGTCCCGCAGGGTATGGAAGGGGCGGAACACGTCGAGAAAAGCTTCGTGTATCACGGCGAAGCCTAAAGCTACGCCGATCGCAGTGCCAATCCATGAAACATAAAAGGTGCCACTGTAATCGAACCTGAAGCTTGAATAAACCACCGCGAAGATTGCGATCTGGGCCACGACATAGGAAAAGAAATACTTGAACGCGCGGTGCTGGCCGCGACGGAACATGACGATAGCGATGACGGACTGGAGAACGGGATGCGCGAACCACATACCGTAGTACAGAATTTTGAGTCTCTCGCTCATCGGAAAAGTCTCGGTTCAGCTCTCCAAAACCACGGTGGCGCGCAATAGCCAGGCACTTACGGGACGGCGTTCAATTAGGATGGTCGTACCTTGGTTAAGAGAAGTTAAACCTTTTGGTGCCACTTGTTCAATGTACTCAGGTAACCGAAAGTAACGTTACCTTCGGGCCATATAGGCAAGGGACGACTCGTCGAGGACAGGATGCTTGCGAGACTTAGCCCTGGATGAACACGAAGTGGGATGAGCGCCACAATTCCGTAGGCACACCTCCGCGTGGCCGCGCGGTCAGGACGATGTTGTATTCGCCGGTGTTACCCAGACCAGCTTCTCGAAACACATCCGAGTGTCCACTCGTTTGCTGGTCCGCCTGAGGACCCTGCTGGGGCTCGATGAGGGCCAGACACGCCAAAAACTGGTGCAGATCGGTAAACCGTGGATGGCCCGGAACGGCAAACGAAACCTGAGCATCCTGCTCGCAGAAGTGCCACGCCAGGGACGCTGCCAGGTTTACGGCGCGTTCATATACCTGCTCGGAGACTAATCCTGCCTCGGGGTTGTCGAACGCGATACACAGCCTGCGCTCATCCTCACGGCTGAATTCACGCACTTTCAGCGACCCGGACTTGGCGGTGGACTTCCAATCCACGTGGCGCGCCGAATCTTCCGGCATGTACTCGCGAATGCGGTGCAGGTCGGAGCCGCGGCCGCGCATAAAACTCTGCCACTCGCCGCGCACCAGCGGCAGAATCTCAAACAGCTGGTCGGGCTGGTCAACTGCGGGATACACGAGAATCTCGCGCTCGAGAGCTACATCCCGCGTCTTCGTCAGGAAGGCGAACGGAAAGCGCGTGGCCACGCCAAAGCTCGATTCGCAATAGCGGCCACGGCGTTCAAAACGCAGCTCAAGATCGGCTGCCAGGCCGGCTCGGGGCGGAAGATAGGGGAAATAGATCATCCCGTCGAACAAACCCGGCGCAGGCAACGCAGCCTCTACCCGCTGCACCCGCCAATCGCGCAGCCGCAGCCACTGGTTTTCGGGAGTCCGGTTCAACGGAAATGTGAAGGTGGTTCGCTCCCACTTCCAGTGTTTGCGGATCTTCTTTTCCCTGCGCGCCGGCAGCACGCGAATCGAAAAGGAAGGCAGGAAGCGCCGCGAGTTGTGCAGCCCGATCCGTCCCACGACTGGGCGCCCGGCGAACACATGTTCGGGGAGACTAACTTCCAGCTCCAGGCCGCGCAGCACCATCGCGGAAACCACGCCTGACACCAGAATCGCCGCGAGCATCGCCGCCACCACGATATAGAGCAGGTTGTTTCCGGTATTCAACGCGGCGATGCCGATCACCAGCGTGACCAGCACATAGACCACGCCCACCTTCGTGACTTCGTAGTGAAAAGTCTGGCGCAGGCGCTCCAGAGCCACGCGACGCGCCAGGTACGGCACCGTGACCAGCCCGACGAATGCCGCCATCAGCAACGCAACGGACGCAAGCAGAACCGAGGCCAGAGGTTTTCCCGCTTCACCTAACGCCGTCGAAAATAGCGCTGCCCCGAACGCCAGGCCCAATCCCACTAAAGCCAGCAAGAACTTGATCCACACTTCGACCGTCGGCGATTGCAGCCACGCCGTCGAGCGGCTGCCGGCCTGAGCCGGATTCACGGAAGTCGTGGAAGTGAGACTCACTGTTCGCAGCCTAGCATCGCCTTTAAGAACGAGCAATCGCGATTGGCTAGCGCAGGAAGCCTTCGTAACCTTTGCCGATGTCGTGTTTGAGGTAAAGCGAGTGAATACCCTGGAGGTCGGTTAGGCTTCGCGGCCGGGACACGGCACGAGATCATTTTCGATTCTCAGCGCTTTATGGTAACCTGCCGCTCGCTATCAATCGGATCAGGAAATCGGGAAACACGCTTCCAGTCAAGATGAAGGAGATCCCATGCCCCTCACCAAACGCGCCATCGCGGAATTCTTTGGAACTTTCTGGTTGGTCTTTGGCGGGTGCGGTGCAGCTCTCTTCGCCGCCGCCTTCCCCGCTCTCGGCATAGGATTCACCGGCGTCGCTCTGGCCTTCGGCCTCACCGTGGTCACCATGGTCTATGCCCTGGGGCACATCTCAGGCGGCCACTTCAATCCGGCCATCAGTTTCGGCCTGGTCGTGGGCAAACGCTTTTCGGCTTCCGATTTAATCCCGTACTGGATCGCGCAAGTCGCGGGTGGAATTGCCGCGGCAGGCGTGCTCTTGGTAATCGCGAACGGCAAGGCTGGTTTTGATGTTCATGCCGGCTTCGCCTCCAACGGATACGGGATGCATTCTCCTGGCGGTTACAGCGCGCTCGCAGCCTTCGTCGCCGAAGTTGTGCTGACGGCATTCTTCCTGATCGTCGTCATGGGGTCGACTGACAGCCGCGCGCCCAAAGGCTTTGCGGCGCTCGCCATCGGACTCTGCCTCACTCTGATTCACCTCATTTGCATTCCCGTGACCAACACCTCGGTGAATCCGGCTCGCAGCACCGGTCCTGCCATCTTTGCCGGCGGATGGGCTTTGCAGCAGCTGTGGATGTTCTGGGTCGCCCCACTGGTCGGTGGCGCGCTGGGCGGGGGACTCTATCGCGTCATATTCAGCGAATAGTCCTACAGCACTAACTCCGGCAGCGAGCGCGGCTCTGATCACGTTCGACCGCCCGGGAGCCGAGCAGCTGCTGCCACCAGATTTCGGAGTGCTTAGTTCGCTTTTTTCGCGGTCTGCGGCGTTGACGCCGCCGGCGTCAATCCGAAAATCCGCAATTGGCGGTAGCTGGCAACATAGACTTTGCCGTTGGCGACCACCGGAACGAGATTTGCGTTTCCGTTAACATTGGGCCACACGCCGGCAGCGCCTGAAAAAAGTCGCGCCATGGTGTTTCCACTCGATTCGGGGTTAAAGGCGTAGAGCACAATTTCATCGGACTGTTGCGAGACCGGCCGCGAGAGCGCCCAAATGATCGGCTTTGCGTTGCCGTTCGACGATACGCTGGTAAAGAATCCGGGATCCTGGTATCCGCTGCGTATGACCGGAGAATGGATTATGCCGGTCAGGGTTGGGCTGGGCGAGGTTTGCAGCTTCCAGACGTTCACCTGGGCGCCACCGCTGCTGACCACGCGCGCTGCGCCATCTTTCGGGTCGACAAAGTACGACTGTCCACACCAGCAGCCGCCGATCACGTAGGTGCCGAGAACGTTATTCGCGATGGTGGAATACCCTCCGAGATCGTCTTCATTCATGAAGTACATGTCGCCATACTTGCCGGCCGCGACCGCCAGATGGGGTATTGAGCCGGGCTGGTCGGGAAGAACCATCACGCCGCCGGAGCCGAAGTCCTGATCGCCTTCATCCAGGCTGGCTTGGTTCGAGGGCGTAAAAAGGTCAAGGGCAGTCGTAAGATCCGACGACACTTTGACTACGCTTTCCTGAATGTTGGTGACGCCGTCATAGGTGGTTCCCGAATAATCGGAATTCCCGGTGACGAATAAAATGTTGCCGGAGTCGTCGGTAGCCAGACCATAGCCGGACATCCAGATCGACGACAAAAAGAAACTGTCTGGAGAGTCCGCCTGGGTGTCGTTAAGCCGATTGGCTGATAACGGCGCGAGTGTTGAGGCATTCCAACCCAGCAACCAGCCGCGCGAAACATTGGCGGAGAAATCGCAAAAGCTGCCAAAACCCGCATAGATGTTGCCATTTGCCTCGAGCAGGGCGGGGCGTTGCCGCTCGTAGGTCGCGTTGAACACGAAAGTGGTGCCGTCGGAGAGCGTGTGCGAAGCGCTTACGGTTTGCGGCGCCATCTTGTCCGCCAGGGTGCTTAAGTTGAGCGCGTGCAGCCGATGCGCCGGACCGGAGCTCTCCTGAACGTAGTCGATCAGGTACATGGTATTACTGCTGGTGTCGATGACCGGGGTGGAGTTGATACCGACATTTGGTCCGTTATTGTTGCAGCCGAGCGGATAGCCCACGGGTTTTCCAAGATCCCGGGTCAGGAGCACGGTGAAGGTGTTGGCGTCGATTGCATAAACCGTGTTGGATTCTGTGACTACGTAGACGACATCATGGGTCCCTTGATTGCTGCCGGCGGTGATGTTCACGCCGGGAACCAGGAGCGGTTGCGCATCCACCTGGTCGTTCAGGGAGACCTTACCTAACTCAGCGAACTGCGAGCTGGCCACATTCGCGGGGGTGAGAACGGTTTCAGTCGAATTCCAGCCGGTGCGGTAGGTGTCATAGTGGTAAGTGGTTACGGCAGTTTGTGCGCCGGCCGCGGACACCGCGGCAAGAAAACAAACGAGGATGAGGCTGGCATTTTTTATCAGCTCGCGGGAGCGGGCTTTGAGACGAAGCGGCGTCATTGAATTCCCCCCAAAAAGTGGCTTGTGATTGTAGGGTGATTGCGAAACAGGAGTCAATGTGAAGGAACTCTCAGAGAGGAAAGACCCTAGCGCGAAAAGTGGCTTGCCGAAGCCGGGCGGCGGATGACCTGGAGGAGTGGGCCAGCGGCCGGACAAGGTGGATGCGATTCAGATGGGTCGTTTTGTTTTTTGTTTACAGCAGGAAATTCCAGCGTATAGCGGCAAAACAACGAATGGGATTAAGAGTAGAGGAATGGCTGGAGTAGTTACCCAACTATTCCAATAGCCTAGAAAATCGCCCCTATATTGTTTTTCTATGATTCCCCCGATATCAAACAGGGACATCATTGTAAGGACAAGCGGCGGTAGTAAAAGCAAGAGTCGTTTCGCGACCGCCATAGATCGGTCCCTTCGAAGCGTGCTCCAAAGCCATAAAGTTAAAGCACAGCCCACAACAACGATGCCAAAAGTAATCAACTTCAACCCCGCTCTCAAATCAGTGTGTGCCGCAACGATCCCACCGATGAGATATGTCGTTGCGAGGGTCCCATACAGTACCGACGCCAGACGAGACAGGTAAAGCCTTTTCGGCAGAACTGCTAAAGGGCCTTGCTTCTTCAAATATCGACTAAGTTCCGAAACGGCCCACCAGCGGGCTAACAAAAAGAGAACGAAGAAAAACAGGACTCCAAACGTCGCTGCATTATCCCATTCGTTGTCAATCCAAATACCCGAAATAGCAAGCGGTATCGTCGGTAGCAAAATCCAACAGAGGGTATGTGGAATCCATGCCAGGCCTGTGGGGGGTCGGTAAAGAAGGAATGCGCGTTGAAGGAATCCGAGGTCTGTGGCTTCCCTCGGTTGTTCTGTCGAATCGTGTGACACAGTTGCAAATTGCTCTAGCGCCTCATCAAGTTGCGCCTTAACATTCCGATTTTGCCCCAGCGCCTGCTGTACGGCGACCAGTCCTTGAATCCGCGTCAACAACATATCAGTCTTCGATGAAAGGGATCGACGCTTTAATATTTCCGATAGCTTTGTAGCCGCGCTCACGGTCCCTGTGAAGAAGGCGACCGCGTAGCTGATGCGGTCTTGGTTTACAGAAATAAGTCCGTTGATGTCCACGTGTTAATTCCCCACAATTTCGAATTGGTCATTGCCGCTCGTTGTGCCGTGAGTCGCACCGTTGGGAAGAGTACAATTCTCGTCCAAAGGAGCGATCGACATGGACATTGCCCTTTTTGTAACGGTAATAGTCGGCACAGTTGTCTTCATCTGGTTCTTCCTAAAAGACCCGCCACCTGACCGAAAATGGGTCGCGACCTACTTCGCCATCGTCGTATTCATTTGTTTCGCGGGAATTGTCGCAGATTTTATGGCTACATGGAAGCAAGAGTTGTCTGCACGAACTAACGTCAAAACGGGATTCCTCGATTCGCTTTCTTTTATCGAGCACAAGAAGAATATGGTGGTCTCCAACGCTGGTCATTGGCTTGGAGGCGAGTATCGTCTGTGTGACACCGACGCCAGTAACGATCCGCCGCTTCTTAAGTGTTCATACGGCGGCGACCAACTCGAAGTTCGTATGGATGTCGTTTTTGACGGCTCAATGAATAGCGACAATTGGGACTGCAAATATCGTCAGGACGATATTTTCTGTATCCCGAAAAAGTGAAACGCTCGAGTCTTTCCGGCCGTTGTCGTTACCCTTAATACGGCGGCGGTCTGATCGAGCTTTCCGTCGCCGGCACCTAGCGGATTTTTTCGCGTGCATTGTGACGTCGGGCCTTCCCTAATAGCAAAGTTAGGGCGATACAACAATTTTGCGCGGAAATCGTGGATTTACTTTCTTGCTAATAAAGCGGGGGGGGGACCGGCAGTTAATAGTCAGCCAGCTCTTTCATGGCGCGGAAGAGATCGTTGGGCTGGGGCAGGATGGCATCTTCGAGGATCGGCTGGTAAGCCACGAAGGTGTCGGCTGCTGCGACTCGGCGCACGGGCGCATCGAGGTGATCGAAGAGTTGATCGGCAATGCGGGCGGCAATCTCCGCGCCATAGCCCCAGCTCAGGCTATCTTCATAGGCTACGAGGGCGCGATTCGTCTTCTCGACCGATGCGGCAATCGTCTCCCAGTCAAAGGGATTCAGGCAGCGCAGGTCAATCAACTCGATCTTGACGCCGTGTTCGCGCTCGAGTTTCTGCGCGGCCTGCAGCGCCCGCGGCACCACTGCACCGTAAGTGATCACGGTCAAATCCGTTCCGGGATGCACGACCTTCGCCTTGCCGAACGGAATCATGTAGTTCGGTCCGGGATAGGGCGCTCGGCCGTAGGTCTCACGATAGAGGCGTTTGTGCTCCAGGAACAGCACCGGATCGTCGCAGCGAATCGCGGTGCGCAGGAGTCCGGCGGCATCGAGCGCGTTCGAGGGGAACACCACGCGCAGCCCGGGAATATGCGTGAACGCACTCTCCCCGCACTGCGAGTGATAAATAGCGCCGCCGGTGAGATAGCCGCCGATAGCAACTCGAATGACGATGGGACAGGAAAATGCATTGTTCGAGCGCCAGCGGATCACCGAGAGCTCGTCGCGGATTTGCATCATGGCGGGCCAGATGTAGTCGAAGAACTGAATCTCGACCACCGGCTTCAGACCGCGCGTAGCCATGCCGGTGGCGCGGCCCACAATCGCGGCCTCGGCCAGCGGGGAGTTGAACACACGATCCGCACCGAATTCGTTTTGCAGGCCGAATGTCAGCTTGAAGACTCCGCCTTTGCCTTTCACCAGCTTACGTTTCAAGTATTCTTCGCGGCTGCAATCGGCGACGTCTTCGCCGAAAATCACGATGCGCTCGTCGCCTTTCATCTCGTCGCGCAGAGTTACGTTGATCAGGTCAGCCATGGTCTTGGCCGGAGGCTTTTTTCCGTCGGCGGAATCGGGCGCGACCACTGGTTGGGTCTCGAACACAGCTGAGGTGGGATCAAGATCGGGCGAGTAGACATACTGCAGCACGCTCTCGGGCGCAGGCGGCAAAGCTGCCAGCGCCAAATCCACCGCAACCTGGAGCTCCTCTTCAACTTTCCTCTCCAGTTCGTTGATGCCTTTTTCGTCGAGAACGCCTTCGCGCAGCAAGAACATCTGCGTGCGTGAAACCGGATCGCGGGCGGCATCACGCTCACGCTCGGAGTCGGGACGGTACAAACGCTCATCGTCGGAGAGCGAATGCGAATAGGGGCGGATTACGTGGGCATGGACAAACGCCGGCCCATGACCTTCGCGGCAATATTTTACGGCGCGCTGAAACGCTGCCGAACTTGCCACGGGATCAGTACCATCGACTTCCTCAAAATGAAAATTCGGGAAGCCGGAGACCAGCCGCGAGATACTTCCTCCGGCGGTCTGTATCTCGACCGGTACGGAGATGGCGTAACCGTTATCCTGCACGCAGAAAATCACCGGCAGTTTGTTGAGAGCGGTGGCGTTCATCGCCTCCCAGAATTCGCCTTCGCTGGTGGTGCCGTCGCCGAGAGAAACGTAAGTGACCTCATCGCCCTGGAAGGTGACATCTTTGAACTGGCGATAATCAACGGCACCGGGTGGCCCATCCTTCGCGTTTCTTGCGAAAGGTGGGATTCCCGATGCTTGAGGTCGGTGCGTAAAATAGCGTCCCGCCTCGGCACAGCCGACCGCCTGTAAAATCTGCGAGCCCGTCGGCGAGGATTGGGTCACGATGTTCAGCCGTTTGTATCCCCAGTGCGAAGGCATCTGGCGTCCGCCGGAGCTGGGATCGTCGGCGGCTCCCACCCCCTGCAGGAACATCTCAAGCGGCTTGGCGCCGAGTGCGAGGCACAGTGCGCGGTCGCGATAATAAGGATAGAACCAGTCGTAGCCCGGCTTCAGCGCCATGCCGGCCGCGACGCCAATGGCCTCATGCCCTGCCCCAGACATTTGGAAGAAGATCTTCTGCTGCCGCTTGAGCAAGATTTCCCGGTCATCGATGCGCCGGGAGGTATACATGAGGCGGTAGGCCCCAATCAGTTGCTCGCGCGTAAGTCCTTCGTAGGTTTGGGACTTCTTGCCACTCGCGCCTGCGATCGACAGCTTGGGATCGGTTTTCGTCGCCATCCGGTTCCCTGAGGAATGCGTTATAAATATGCCCGCTCATAAATAGGTGCTTCGTATAACCGGGCAGTTGCATTGTAAATGAATCGGGGATAGGAAAACATGCAAGTTCTTGCCCAGGGAACTAATCCTTCCAGCCGTAGCCAGCGTGTTCGCCAGTAAGGCGATGGCGACGTTACCCCCAGCCAGCCTCTCGCCCATGATGCCGGGGCCCACGACCGCCGCCAGAAGAAAGGCAGTGCCCAGGAATTCGGCGGCAGCACGGGATCGCAAGTTGAATTTCATTGCCGTCCGATGTTGTCGATTTCTTTTTTCAGCGAGAGTGCATCGAGAGTAGAAAGCGGCAGGCTCAGGAACAGGGTGATTCTTCGATCCAAGAGAAAGAACGCATCGCGGAAAGCTTTCTCGATTTGCTCTTCGGTTCCGTGCACGGCTGCGGGATCGGGCACGCCCCAGTGCGCGGTCATGGGCTGGCCCGGCCATACCGGGCAGACCTCGTTGGCCGCGTTGTCACACACTGTGAAAACGAAATCCAGCTTCGGAGCGCCAGGCTGGGCAAACTTATTCCAGCTCTTACTACGAAAGCCCTGGATCGGAAGATGCGCCGCTTCCAATTGCCGCAGTGCTTCCGGCCGAACCGTTCCCGAGGGACGGCTGCCCGCGCTGTAGGCGGTGAAGTTAGGCCGGCCTTTGTAGTTCATAATGGCCTCGGCCATAATCGAACGCGCCGAATTTCCAGTGCAGAGGAACAAAACGTTGTAGGGCTTCGCCATTGCGATTCTCATTCGCAGTCGATCAAGATTGCGTTCAGTTGCAGCACGCCGGACCGCAACCAGCCCTCGTGTCTGCCGCCGGCTTCACAGCGCGGATGAACGCGCTCATGAATTTCCCGTCTACCTGCGGTGCGATGACCTGGACATCGATTCCCTGCCCGGCGAGAAATTCGCGGGCGTCTTCGGCGCGGTAGACCCGCGTGGGCTCGATCTCGATCTGCTCGAAGCCAGCGGCGGCTAACTTGTTACGGTAGTCGTTCTCCTCGAGCGCGCCGGCAATGCAGCCCACCCATGCCTGCATGCTCTGTCGGATCTCGGGTAACATTGCGCCGCGCGTCACTACATCGGAGATGGCGAAGCGGCCGCCTGGCTTGAGTACGCGGAATGCCTCCCGCAACACCCGGGCTTTATCCCCCGAGAGATTGATCACGCAGTTGGAGATAATCACGTCCACAGAGTTATCCGGCAGAGGGATATTTTCGATCTCGCCTTTGAGAAACTCGACGTTCGCGAGGCCAGCTTTGCGCTTGTTTTCGTTGGCCAAGGCAAGCATCTCGTCGGTCATATCAAGACCATAGGCTTTACCGCCGGCCCCAACCCGCCTCGCCGAGAGCAGCACATCGATGCCACCGCCCGAACCCAGGTCAAGCACAGTCTCCCCGGGGTTCAGTTTGGCCAGCGCCGTGGGATTACCGCACCCGAGCGAAGCCAGCAAGGCTTCCTCAGGAATTTGCCCGGCCTGCGAGGCATCGTAGAGATTGGCAGTGATCGGATCGCAGCCAGTGCTGGCGCTCGCTCCACAGCAAGAACTGCCGCCGGTTTTCACGCGCAGGGCAGCCTGGCCATATTTTTCTTTGACGACTTTCCTGATTTCGGCCACGTCGGCCCGGCTGGCGTCGGTGTAGCTCATTGTGTTTCCTCCTACTTGCAGATTCGAACGATCTGTTCCCGTCTGAGTGCTTTGTTGCGGGTGCAGCACTCGGCATAAAGAAATTGCAGCAATTCCTGTAGAGCCTCGGTGTTGGCGGTGTAGCGCAGAAACGTACCCTCCCGTTGCACCTCCACCAGTTCTTCGTTTCTCAGCTTGTCGAGATGGTGCGAAAGCGTCGAGTTCGGAATCTCCAGCTCGCTTTGAATGTCCCCGACGACCAGCCCTTCGGGATGCGCGGAGAGCAGCAATTGCATAATGCGCAGCCGCGGTTCCGTTCCCATCGCTGAAAACATGTCGGCATATTTGGCGACTCGGTCGACAAGTTTGTTGAGTGAAGGCGTTTGCATGTTTCGATATTACTAGAAATATGGATTATGTCAATTCAGCGGCCCGCAGTCATGATCGGCTGCCGCCTGAAGGACCTACTTTCGAACGCCCGAATGCTTCCATCATTTATCCTGAAAGAGCATGATTCAGACCCGCCGCGCCTTTGATCCGCGGACAATCAAGCTCGTGATCTTCGATCTCGACGGCACGTTGATCGATTCGCGCCTCGACCTGGTGCATTCCGTGAACGCCGCGCTGCGCCACATCGGACGTCCGGAATTGCCCGACGATGTGATTGCCAGCTATGTGGGCGATGGCGCGCCAATTCTTATCCAGCGTGCTCTGGGCAGAGAAATGGTTGACGACGTGCTGGTGCGCAAGGGGCTCGAGTTTTTTCTTTCTTACTATCGCGAGCACAAACTCGATCACACCACGGTTTACGCGGGAGTGGAGGAAGCGCTCACTGCCCTTCAACGGCCATCTAACGGAAGACTTCGAAAGATGGCCGTGCTCTCAAACAAGCCGGTTGTTCCGTCGCGGGCAATTGTCGAGGCGTTGGGGTTGGGACAGTTCTTCGGGCAGATTTATGGCGGAAACAGTTTTCCGACCAAGAAGCCCGACCCGGAAGGCGCACGCATGCTGCTGCAAGAAAGCGGCGTCCGGGCCGAGGAAGCAGTCATCGTCGGGGACTCGCACGTCGACGTGGAAACCGGGCGCAACGCCGGACTGTGGACGGTTGGCGTGAGTTACGGCTTTGCACCGCACACGCTGAAGGAGAATCCTCCGGATGTGCTGGTGGATAGACCGCACGAGTTGGCCGAGGTATTCGCCTAAGGGGTACGGAGAATTCAGGTTAGGCCAATCGCAGCGTGGAAGCGCTGCGCTGCCCTAAACCGCCATGCACTCATGTAAACTCATCCGACGATGGGCCATTCGACGGATGGTTTCACTGCCTCGGAGCTGCGCAAGCTGCGCAGCATGAAGGACCCCTACGGCATTCAGAAATTTCTCGATGATGCTCCATACCATCTTGCCGACACCGCCTGGTCACCGCGGCGCGTGCTGGAGCAGCAGACGGCGCATTGCCTTGAAGGCGCGATCTTTGCGGCGGCGGCGCTGCGGGTGAACGGATATCCACCACTGCTGCTTGATTTTGAAGCAGAACACGATACCGACCACGTCATCGCGATCTTTCGCCAGAACGGATGCTGGGGCGCGGTCGCGAAGTCGAACTATGCTGGCTGCCGCTGGCGCGAGCCTATTCATCGCACGCTACGCGAACTGGCGATTACTTATTTCAACGGGTATTTCAACTTGCGGCGGGAGCGCACCCTGAGGCGCTATTCAGTCCCGGTGAATTTGAAGCGCTTTGATCGGCAGAACTGGATGACCACCGACGAGCCGGTGTGGTTCGTTGTGTATCACCTGTTCGAGATCAAGCACTATCCCCTGATCACTCCGGCCATGGCAAAGGGCCTACATCGTTTGGATGAGCGCTTGTTTCAGGCGGAGTGCCTGGGCAAGGCGTATAAGACGAATGGCTGATGAACCGGATACCGCTTTTGTGCATCCTGGGATGAGTCCTCGCTTCTAACCGAGTAATGTCGATGAGAAGGCTAGCCTCGGCTTTGGTGATCCCGCTCGTGATTCTCCTCGGCGGCCGGAGTTTTGCACGGCAGGATCAAGCCGTTCCTGAGAAACAGCCACCCGCCGCTTCCGCGCCCGATCTGGTGCCCGATACCAATGGCAATCTTTCGCAGGAGCAGATGCGGCAGCTGGTACGGGTGGTGACGGAGAATTACCGGGTGAACTATAAGAAGGAACGTGACTATACCTACATCGACCACGAAGTAGAAAACAAGCTGGATGGCGAGGATGGGATCAAGTCTACTGATTCAACCACCTATGAAATCATGGAGCTTTACGGCGAGCAGGTGCGGCGGCTGATTGCAAAAGACGACAAGCCTCTCTCCGGGAAAGATGCGGCGAAAGAGGAGGAAAGAATCAACAAGATCACCGACGAACGCAAGAATGAGTCTGGCGAGAAGCGCGCGAAACGCCAGGCGGAAGAAGAAAAACAGCGGGAAAAGAATCGCGAGTTTGTGCGCGAAGTCGCGGATGCTTATGACTTCCGGCTGGTGGGAAGCGAAACGTTGAACGGGCGCGATACCTGGGTCATTGCCGGCGAGCCTCGGCCGGGATTCCAGGCGCACCTGAAAGAGGCGCAAATACTCCCCAAGTACCATGGGCGGCTGTGGATCGATAAGAAAGAGATGCAACTCGCAAAGATGGACGTGGAGGCGCTGGACACGGTTTCGTTCGGCTGGGTGCTGGCGCGTATTCACAAGGGCACCCGGCTGGTGTTTGAACAGGCCCGCGTGAATGAAGAAGTCTGGCTGCCACGGCAGGTAAACTTTACGTTCGATGCCCGCATTGCATTGTTCAAGAGTTACCACGAGGAATGGGAAGACACTTTCCGCGATTACAAGAAGTTCCGTGCTACCGCGAAGATTGTCGGCGTGGGCGAGGCGCAGCCGCAGAAGTAGACGGCCCCACCTGTGAGACGCAGTTGAGATAGAATCGCAATTTTGATTTGCTTCGTGAGGAGGCTGCCCCGTGTCTTCCTTTACCCGCCGTGATCTGCTTCGCTCCGGACTTGCTTTGTCTGCATCTTCGCTGGTCGCCGGGCCGGTCGGGCGCGCCCACGCGCTGCTCTCGGGCTACCCTGGCGTAGCTTCGGCCGAGGCTGTAGCCGCGGTGGCGCCGCGGGAACATCTGCTGTTTGACTTTGGCTGGAAGTTCTTCCCGGGCAATGCCAACGATCCCTTGCTGGATCTCGACTTCGGCTATGGACAGGGCGACTTTGCCAAGTCAGGCGAATTCAAATTTGCTACAGACAAATTCGACGATTCCAACTGGCGCAGTTTGAATCTGCCCCACGACTGGGCGGTGGAATTGCCTTTCGTGCGCGATGAAGAGTTGCAGGGACACGGCTACAAACCGCTGGGACGCCGTTATCCGGAAACGAGCATTGGCTGGTACCGGCGCACGTTTTTGATTCCCAAAGAGGATGCCGGCCGCCGCATTGTGCTCGAATTCGATGGCGCGTTTCGGAGCGCGCTGGTATTTGTGAACGGATATTTTCTGGGCCGCAACGACAACGGCTACGCGCCTTTCCGCTTCGATTTGACCGACTTCCTGCACTACGGCGGCAAGAACTATGTGGTCGTGCGCATGGATGCCAGTTTCGGTGATGGCTGGTTTTACGAAGGCGCGGGCATCTACCGGCATGTGTGGCTCACCAAGACGGATGCGCTGCACCTCGGGCACTGCGACAGCTACGTTCGGACTGCGATGAAAGGTAGTGCAGCGACGTTGAATCTGGGAACCGTGATTGAGAACCAAAGCCACCACGGCGAGGGTTGCCGCGTACGCTGGCAGATTCTTGATGCGGAGGGAAAGACAGTGGCGTCGGCGGAGGCGCCGGCGCAGTCGATCGCTGCGGGCGGTTCGGCCATGTTCTCCGCGACTGCGACTCTTCCGAACCCCGCACTGTGGTCCCCGGAATCGCCGAATCTTTATTCGGCGATTGTCACAGTGGAGTCAGGAGGCAAGCCACGCGATGCCGAGCGGGTGAGTTTTGGCGTACGCACCGTCGCATTCGACGCTGACAAAGGCTTCTTTCTCAACGGAAAATCGGTAAAGATCAAGGGCACCTGCAACCATCAGGACCACGCTGGAGTGGGTGCGGCGCTGCCTGACGCCTTACAGTGGTACCGGCTGGCAGTACTCAAAGAGATGGGATCGAATGCGGTGCGCACTTCGCACAACATGCCGACGCCGGAATGGGTGGAAGCCTGCGACCGCATGGGCATGATGATGATGTGCGAAACGCGGCTGATGAGTTCAAGTGCTGAAGGTCTGGCGCAGTTGGAGTTGATGGTGAAGCGCTACCGCAACTCGCCGGCAATCATTCTGTGGTCGATGGGCAATGAGGAGTGGGTTCTGCAAAGCAACGAACAAGGCGAGCCGGTGATGGCTGCAATGGTCGAGCGTACCCACGAACTCGACCCCACGCGGCTGTGTACCGCTGCCGTGAATGGGAACTGGGACACCGGTTTTTCCACTCCCCTGGACGTCGAAGGTTTCAACTACAACCTGAAAGACATAGACCCTTACCGCAAATCGCATCCTATGAAGCCCCTTGTTGGCTCGGAGACGGCCAGCACGATTTCCACCCGCGGCATTTACTCAACAGACAAGCTGCGCAATTGGGTCAGCGCTTATGACCTGAACCACACCGATTGGTCCGAACTGGCGGAGGAGTGGTGGAAGTTCTACGCCGCGCGGGAATGGCTGGCGGGCGGCTTCGCCTGGACCGGCTTTGACTACCGCGGCGAGCCCACTCCCTACGGCTGGCCTTCGATCAACTCGCAATTCGGCATAGTGGATATGTGCGGCTTTCCCAAGGACAACTTTTACTATTACAAGGCTTGGTGGGGACGCGAGCCTGTGCTGCATTTGTTTCCGCACTGGAACTGGGAGCAGCGGGAGGGCGAACCGATTTCCGTGTGGGTGCATTCGAACGTTGATGAGGTTGAAGTTTTCCTGAACGGCAAGAGTCAGGGTTCGCAGAAAGTGCAGCCGCTCACTCACCTGGAATGGAAGGTGAAGTACGAGCCGGGAGTTCTTGAGGCGCGCGGAAGCAAAGACGGCAAAGTTGTGCTGGTTGAAAAGCGCGAGACGACGGGCATACCGGTGTCGATCCGTCTGACGGCCAATCGAACCGAGATCGACGCGGACGGCGAAGACATTGCCATCCTGCGCGTGGAGGTTCTCGATAAGGAAGGGCGCGCGCTGCCAACGGCCGAGAACACGATCAGCTTCCGAATTACCGGCGAGGGCGCATTGATTGGTGTGGGCAACGGCGATCCCAACTGTCAGGAATCCGACAAGGCTCCGAAGCGTAGCTTGTTCAATGGCCTAGCACAAGTGATCGTGCAGGCGAATAAGACTCCGGGGACGATTACAGTTGAGGCTTACACTGAGCCTTATCCTCGGCAAAACCTGCCTGCGACCACGCTGACCATTACCACGAAAAAAGTGGAGTCGCGGCCGGCGGTGGAGTAGCCGTCAAACTTTCGCGTCCGCAAGCGATCACCAGATGAGAGGCAGCACGTCCGCGGCTGCTGCCTGAAACCAAACAGGGATTGGCGTCATCTACTAAGTCTCGTCTCGTTTGCTTCGTTTGTTTCGTCTTTTTCGCTTTGCTCCGCAGGGAGGAACCATGTCGTCACAGCTAACCCCACTCGTCGCTGACATTCGTGGTGAAACTTTTCCAACATTAACTGCGGAACAGATTGACCGCATCCGGCCGCTGAGTAAAGTTCGAAAGGTCAAGGCCGGCGAGATCCTGTTTGAGCCAGGCGACAGCGACGTGCCCTTTTTCGTGCTGCTTTCGGGAAGCCTGGAGATTGTTCAGCCCGGCATGCAGGGCGAGCGTCTTATCGTCACGCACGAGGCTGGCAGCTTCACTGGAGAAATCACCATGATCTCCGGGCGCCTCTCCCTGATGCGGGGCCGGGTCACTTTGCCCGGGGAATTTCTGGAGATGAACAATCACGAGTTCCGGACGCTCGTCGCCAGAGACGCGGAGCTGAGCGAGATTTTCATGCGTGCTTTCATCCTGCGCCGGGTCGAGCTGATCAACCGCGGCATTGGCAATGTGATTCTCCTGGGATCGCGGCACTCGGCGCAGACGCTGCGCCTGCGTGAATTTCTGACACGCAACGGACATCCCCATACTTATGTTGATCTCGACACCGACACCACCTATCAGGATTTGCTCGACCACTTTCAAGTCACTTTGGAGGAAGTTCCCGTTGTTATTTGCAACAACCGAACTGTGCTTCGCAGTCCGTCGATTCAGGAACTGGCGAAGTGCCTCGGACTCAATGCCCACATTACGGCCTCGGAAGTGAAGGATCTGGTGATCGTCGGCGCAGGACCGTCAGGCTTGGCCGCGGCGGTCTATGCGGCCTCGGAAGGGTTGGATGTGCTGGTGATCGAGGCCGAGTCCCCCGGCGGGCAGGCGGGATCGAGTTCGAGGATCGAAAATTATCTGGGCTTTCCCATGGGAATTTCGGGACAAGAATTGGCAGGCCGCGCGGCGGCGCAAGCGCAGAAGTTCGGCGCCAAGATGTTGATCGCAAGCGGGGTGACGAAGTTGAATTGCGAACGGCGCCCATTCGAGGTAAACATGGAGGGCGGCCAGATTATTCGCGCGCGCGCGGTCGTGATCGCCACCGGGGCGCAGTACAACAAGCCGAAGATTGAGAACCTCAAGAAATTCGAGGGCCAGGGCGTGTACTACGGGGCAACTTACATTGAGGCGCAGTTGTGCGGGAAGGAAGATGTGATTGTGGTCGGCGGCGGAAACTCGGCCGGGCAAGCGGCGGTTTACTTGTCGCAGACCGCCAGCCGGGTCCACATGCTGGTACGGTCGAATCAACTGTCCGATACGATGTC
>Ga0209380_10000605_pt1 | contig 25269 bp, 21 predicted proteins | sample HubBroMetageWFT6_FD_188347 | JGI IMG/M metagenome (GOLD analysis project Ga0209380, IMG submission 188347) | Warmed and freeze-thawed soil microbial communities from the Hubbard Brook experimental Forest, New Hampshire - Hubbard Brook CCASE Soil... | ecosystem: Environmental > Terrestrial >... | reverse complement strand
AAACACCTCAAAAGCGCCCGACGGAACGCTGGCAGTGAGCCAGACACTTCCGAATTTGACAGCACCAAGGCCCGTGACGCCCGTGGAGTTCAGGTTCCACGCCGCTTGCGTATTCGTAGCTAAGGGTGCCGCCACCAGCCAATAGGTTAGACCTGATTGCAGCACGATCCCCTGAGCAAAAGTCATGGTCTGCACTGCGCGGTTGGTTGTCGCAAATTGTGGCAACCCAAGGAAAGACCACGATGCGAGCGTTTTTCCGGGTGCGCCAAAGTTGTTCGCCTCCAAACTGACAGTGACACCATTCACCCCTGCGAGCCAACCCAGACCCATCGTAATCTGTGTCAAATTAAACCTGCCGTTAGGAGTAAATGCCTCGCCCCACTCAACGAACCCGGGCATGGACTGAGTTCCAGCGACGGTAAGTCCTTGCGCGGGATTGTAGCTATGGCCAGCTCCGAAGTCGTTGAAAATCACCGACCCGGCTCTTGCGGCTATGGAAAAACTCGTGATGCAGCCCATCAGTCCGAGAACAGTGACTGCCAAGCGGGAGATATTCTTGATTTTCATGAGGCATGAACCGCCTTCGCTGGATTCGGCTTCGGAGCCTGGAAGCGACCACCCTGAAATCTCTAAACTCCCACAGGGAACGGCTTGGTGTGCGTGGTAGTCTTCAACGAAGCACCGGCGAAACGGCCCTGCAGCAATGACATCAATCCCGTGTACCAATATCCGACGACGAATAACAGCAGGAACGGCACTGTAATGTAGTTCTCGTTATCGATCGCATAGTAAACCGTGAGCGCGAAGTATGCGCCGATGACCAGTTCCAGCCACGGCACCCATCCCAACCGCTTTCTGTACTTCTTTCGACCAACTCTGTCTTTCTTCGACACCACGCTGTACTTGGGGGTTCGTGCAAACGCGCTTTCCTTGCCGATTAACGCCTCCAGCACCGCTTTCGTGTTCGTGATGGTTAGTCCGATTCCGAGCGCCATCAGGATCGGCAGATACAGCAGCGCCCGCGGCCAACTTCGGGGAAACAGTTCGCGCTGTGAAACCAGATAGAAACTTGATATCGAAAACGTCGATGCCATGAACAGCGGCAAGTCGATGTAAAGCATCTGAAACCAGCCCTGGTAGAACCGGATGATCATCGCAGGAAGCAGCAACACCGAAAGCATAATCATCAACGGATAACTCAGATTCGCCGTCAGGTGATACCAGGCCTCGATCTTGGTGTGCAACGGGGCGTCGCTGCGCAGCACTCTCGGCAGAATCTTTTTCCCGGTCTGGATCAGTCCTTTCGCCCAACGCGCCTGCTGCGTCTTGAATGCAGTCATCTCCACCGGTAACTCCGCCGGGCATTCCACCTCTTGCAGGTAGATGAATTTCCATCCTTTGAGCTGGGCGCGATAGGACAGGTCGGTATCCTCGGTCAACGTGTCGTGCTGCCAGCCTCCGGCTTCCTCAATCGCAGCGCGCCGCCACATGCCCGCGGTTCCATTGAAGTTGAAGAACAGTCCCGTGCGTGCACGGCCCGAATGCTCCAGCACAAAATGCCCATCCAGCAGGATGGCCTCGACCTCGGTCAAAAACGAATAGTGCCGGTTGAGATGTGTCCAACGCGTTTGCACCATGCCGATCTTGGGATCGGTAAAGTGATGGATGACGCGCATCAGGAAATCTTCGGGAGGTGTGAAATCAGCGTCGAAGATCGCAACGAATTCGCCCTGCGCCGTCTTCATCCCTTCCGCCAGGGCGCCCGCCTTGAAGCCCTCGCGATTGGTCCGGTGATGGTAGCTGATCGGATTCCCGAGTGCGGCGTAGCGCTCGACCAACCCGCGGGCCACCTCGACCGTTTCGTCGGTCGAGTCGTCCAGCACCTGGATGTCCAGTTTCTCGCGCGGATATTTCAGCTTGCAAATTGACTCCAGCAGTCGCTCTACGACGTATTGCTCGTTGAAAATCGGCAGTTGCACCGTGACCCGCGGCAGATCGTCGAAACAGGCGGCCGGATCAGTCGTGCGATTCTTGCGATGCTTGTAGTACAGATAAACCAGAATGTAGCGGTGCACTCCATAACCGGCCAGCAAAATCAAAACGATGAAATAAGGAATCAGCAGTCCGACATCAAAGGCATTGGCGCGATACAGTCCGCGAAACGTGGTATCCAGAAAATGCTGGCGCATATAGTTCCCAATCCCCTTGGGTGCCAGCAACAACGCCAGATTCGCATTCAGGAAGAGATCAGACATCAATAAGGAGTTCCGGTAAAAACCTACATTTTACCGGATTTCTCTCATCCGGTTCTTTTCTTGGATCCAAGTTGGCGAGCTACTTTAATTTTTCATGAAACTCAATCCGAACTTCCTTGCTGCCCAACAACTGGTTGAGTTCCATCACTAGATTTGTAAACTTCTTAGGATCCTGCTCGTTGGCTAAGCGTTCGCACAGATCGTGCAAGCGCTCTCGCTCCTCGGGAGTGATTGATGGCTTATGCTCCTGTTTCCGCTCAGCGCTACTCAGACGAAACCTCCGACGACTACGAGGCCTTCCCTACTCCATACAGCCGATCGGAAATGCCAGATTACCGGAGCCCTGCGAGTGTACGATGAATCGGGATGAGCAGGCGAAATAGTTTGGAACTGCGGCAACTGCGTCGAGCCCAGACCGGAAAGGGCCAGTCCCGTGATACAGTAAACCGCAAGTTCGACAAGGGTTACACACTAAGAGCATGTCGTTTTTCGATCGATTCGCTCGCCGGATGCTAGCGTGCGTAGGCTGATTCTCAATATCCACCTATTCATCGCCCTGATTGCGGGAGCATTCATCGTGCTTCTCGGCGCAACTGGAGGCGTTCTTGCATTTGAGCCGGAGTTGGATCGCCTCCGGCATCCCCATCTTTCCTACGTCGCACCCGGCGGCAAGGTGCTCTCGCTCCGCGAAATCGGCGATGCTGTTTCCCAGAAATCTGGCGGCGAACCCATCGTTGCCTACATGCCTGCAGTATCACCAGAACTTTCCTCGCAGGTGGTCCTGCCCAGCGGCATCGTGTGCGTGAATCAATATACCGGCGAAGTTCTTGGCGCACGAACCAGAGGACAGACGTTCCTGGGCCTTGCGCGAGCGCTTCATGTGCGTCTTGCCGGCGGAAGCGCGGGCCGGGAAATCATGAAGTGGTCAGGCGTGGCCATATTATTCTCGCTTGCCTCCGGCTTATACCTCTGGTGGCCAGGCAAGCGTGTGCGGATTCGCGGCTGCTGGCGGAGCCGAGGTTTTTGGTTCGATCTGCACAATGCGATCGGCATTCTTTCATTTTTGCCCCTAGTCGTCCTTGCGCTCACCGCCACGGTTATCGGCTTCGAGGACCAGGCGAAGCCTCTGCTGGAAAAACTAACCAGCCCGGCGCCCGTTCGCACCAGCCAGACGGTTACCAAACGAGAACCTTCGACGGGTGCAACTCCGATCACCCCTGATGAAGCGGTAGCCATTGTTCGTACTCAAATGCCGGACCTAATCCCCTATCGCGTTCAGATGCCGCGCTATGGCGGCGTCTACCGAGTGAGTCTACTCAACCCGCATGACAAAATTGCCGGCGGACACAACCTGTTTGGAGTCGATCCGTACAGCGGGAATGTCCTGTTTTCGATTCGGTCGAGCGACTTGCCATTCGCAGAAAAAATCTTGGCCGTGAACCAGATAATTCATACCGGCGATATTCTGGGCCTCCCCAGCAGAATCATCGTTTGGTTGACAAGCGTGATTTTACCGGTGCAAGTCCTCAGCGGCCTGCTGATGTGGTGGCGTCGGCGCCGAGTTCCGGCTTCGGGTACGTCGACATAGGAGGGTCGTCGGCATGAAAAATGTGATTGCTGTCTTCCTGTTGTTCGCGGTAAGTGTGATGGGAAGCGATCTGAGCGGCACATGGACGGGCTCATTTCGTGCCGAAGGCGGAGACCACGACACCCCGCAAATGTTTCTTCTGAAGCAGGACGGAAGTAAAGTGACCGGTACAGGTGGCCCGGACTCACAGGAACAATATCCGATCGAGAACGGACGAATCGATGGCGAGCGCCTGAAGTTTGAACTAACCACCGGAGAGTGGAGATTTTCCTACGATTTGAAACAAAACGGATCGGACGGACTCAAAGGAGACCTCCAGCTCAAAACCGTCAACAATAGCCGTAACGCAAAAGTATCCTTGCGCAGACTAAGCGGTCGTAACGACTCGCACGTGTTGTGATAACGGGACGCCCCCCGAGAACGCATGTTCATATGGGACATCGCCGAAGTGCTCCTGAGCCAAGCCGACACGACCGGGCAGATCGCGCGGTAGATCACATACCGATCAGCGCCGGATCGCTGACCGGCTCCCAATGGACCTCCACATGCCGGTCATAGCCGATAGCTTTAACATTTTGAGGTGCAGGTAACGAACCTGCGCTGCCAGCGATGCCGTCAGCATCATCGTCAAACCTGATTTCGTCGAGAATCATAGTGTGTGGGACGCCGTCAGACCGTCGCTGAAGAAAAAGGACACTTTGCACGAACGAAGAGTCGAAACTTATAAATCGAACCCGTACGAAATTCAGAAAGTGGGATGCGCACCTGCACCCAGCGCGCTGCCGACAGATCGCCCGCGAATTTCCCCAGACGCAGGGGGTCGCTGAAGCTGCCGGGAAATTCAGCACCCTGTAGGCCCTCGCGCGAGGTGGACAGCATGATGCGTGGTAGGTCATCGGCGGCGATTGCCTGCGGACTATGGCACCAGAGTTGCACCAGAGATAGAGATTGCGTCCAGAGAGCACGGGAAATCGGTAGCGAAAATTGACGACTCGTACTTCAGCTTCCCAGCCTCCAGACTTTCCCGTCTGCCACTGAAGGGGCTGAGCATTGGGTGGCGTGATGAACCACCTGGTCTCGACCGGCAGCCTGCCATCTTTTCTGTTCAATCAAACTGGGAGAAGACGCCTGAGCATAACTGTAGAAATAATTGTCCGACGTCAGGCTGTTGTCGAACACGATGTGCCGGCAGTATTCCGTGTCGCCACCAGACAGAAGAGCCGGGAGCAGGAGAGCAGCAAGTACCGAAAACGGCGAAGAAAGTTTCCGCGTGTTAGCCCTTATGGCGTGCTTTTTGGAGTCAGGTGTTCGCAAGGTGCTCCGAGGAACCAGTCGGCAGAATGCAATCCCGTGACAGCCCAAATCCATGAATGCGTCACAGCGGCAGTATCAAAGCCAGACTGGAAATCGACAGAGCTCAGTCTGCATCTTGACTCACCTCGGCTTTCTTCCCGAGCAGGCCGTGCTCGTCTGCCACTACATAAGAGCAGACTCGGAAGTTGTCGCAATCCACGCCGGAAATTCTAGCCAGATGCTCGGCGGCCAATTGAGCGGGGACAATATCGAAAAGGAATTGCCACCCCGGAGGTGCAGCCGGCGTTTGCAAAACGAGATCCGCCGCATCTTCGGGAAGATCCTGGCCGATCAGCATTACCGAGGCACCCAATGTCCCAAGATCACGAGCTACGGCAATGTCCGCTTCTCGCATGCGCTGCGGGTCGACCCACAGGCCGAAACGAGAACCCGTCGTGACAACCTCTTGCGGACCGTGGCGAAAGCTCCCGGTCCCCATAGAGGTAGCAGGGTGCTTAGCGCCTTCTTCCCATAGCAGGCGAGCTTCGTGACAGCTGGCCAGACTGGAACCCCGCGCCAGAAAGTAGTAACTGGATTGGGGCGCGAACCAAGTTGCGTCCGTAATCAGCCTTCGCCAACCCTCAATAGCTTGAGCAGTCTCGTCGATTGTGTGCAGCAGCGCCGCTTGGGCACAGGAATGGAAAGAGCTCACGGTGGCCATGGCAAGAGCTGACGCGGTTGCCGCCAATGTTGAATAGGTGTTGACAGAAATCCCGTGATCGAAATCGACGGGAACGACAAGAGGAATCTGCGCTTGCTGAGCCAGAGGACTACACTCCGAGTTCGTAAGACCGATGATCAAGGTGCCAGATTCGCGAGCTTTGGCCAGCAAGTTGACAATTTCCACGCTTTGTCCACTACGGGAAATGACGACCATTGCTGAGCGATCCGGGAAGGCACCGAAGTGCAGAAGCTCGGCGGCATCTTGCAGGCACACGGGGTAAGACGCCTGATTAAAAAAAGGTGCCGCACCGAGCGCAGCGCAGTAACTACTGCCGATGCCAGTCAAATAGATATGATCGGTGCTCCGGAGCATGGCCGCCGCGGCCTTGAGTTGGCGTTGTCCTGCGCCACCGAGAAACTCCACAGTGGAGGCGAGAACGCTCGGCTGCCGTAAAATGTCATTCAAGAAATGGGTCATACGTCAATTAGGGGTTGTCTGGTCGGGAGGGTTCGGGAAACATTTCCTCTCTGAAACCGATTTCGGTAACCGATTGCAGTACTGCTCGTTTTATGCTTCTCATGGTCCTCTGTCAAGTTGTTAGCCGGTGCTGCCGGTGCTCTCGCAGACACAACTGTCGGTGTTCTCTGAGCTGTGAGTCTCGACCACCTGCCTGACACGCCTTTACTTAGGTTTCCGGAAGTTTCGGGAGAGGCGCGGCTAGGGACGAAGGTTCACTCATCTCGTTTACGATTCTCATGCGGGATCTCGCGGATGGAATCAGCGAGCCGGGCCGGTGGACTCGCGGACAACCAACTCGGTCTCAACGTAATGGTCTGCGCCTTTGCGGCGCTTAAGTTTCAGCATCTTGTCCAACGCCTCGAAAGCGACCGCTCCCAAGTGTTCCCGAGGCACACGGATTGTGGTCAGTGGAGGTCGTGCCAAGAAAGCGAAAGAAATGTCGTCGATGCCGATCACTGAGATGTCTTCTGGGACCTCGATCCCAGCATGTTTTAGCGTGCTCATTGCTCCCATCGCAATGAGATCACTCCCGCAGAAAATCACGGTAGGTTTCTCCTGGGCCGAAAGGATGGCGCGCACCGCCGAGGCACCGGAGTCGATCTGGTAACTGCTGCTAATCACTGGAAATGGGAGAAGACCATGATTCTTTAGCCCAGTAACCAAGAACTCCTTGATCGTCACGGCGGTCCGATTATCTTCCGGACCGGCAATGACAGCGGCGCGCCGATGGCCAAGCCCCACAATGTGTTCAATCGACTGTGAAATGCCTCGCTGATAGTCGATTGTGATCGTGCTTACCAATTTCTCTGGGGGGAGCAAATTACAGAAAACCACTCCTATGCCGGCAGCGACCAGTTCGGAAGTCATGCTTTTGGGGAGCGACGAGGTCATGATCGCCACTCCGCGCACGTCGCTCTCGAGGAGCTTCCGCATGATGGTTTTCGCCCGTTCCGGGTCGTATTGAGTGTTACAGAGGAGAACGTCAAATCCTCGATCCCACGCGCAAGACTGGAACCCGCGGATAAGTTCGGGGAAAAACGGATTGGTAATCTCCGAGATCACCAATCCAAACAAATCACTCTGGCCTGTGGACAACCGGCGAGCATGAACGTTCTTGAAATACTTCATCTGCCCAACGACCTCAAGAACGCGTCGTTCGGTTTCTTCTGCGATGTAGTGTGTCTTGTTGAGGACACGCGAAACCGTAGCGGGAGAGACGCCGGCGCGTCTGGCCACCTCCTTCATGGTAGGACTCACTCGTTCTCCAGAGATTGGGCGGGTTCTTCGCATAGGCCTTTCCCGGCGATTACCTTGTGCGTTTGAAACGTACCACGATTCGCCCGCGCTCGGCCACGGGGGGAAATTCAGGACAGGAAGGGCGCGAAGAAAGAACTTGACAACGCTCGGCCATGGCGGGTAAAAGGAGCTGCTAGAAACCGATTTCGGAAACCGATTTCCTATGGTCACTATTTCGGTTTCGTTAGGGTCGCGACGCTGCGATGGGGGAGGGTCTATGCATCCGCAAAGGTTAGCCGTCATCGGTTCGTGTTTGCTCGCATTTGTCTCCATTTTTCCGCGGTCAGCGGTTGCGCAGGCCGTGGGCGCGATCGCCGGAACCGTGACCGATCCGTCGGGGGCGGTGATGCTCGGTGCCAAGGTCACCGCGACGAATGAAGCCACGCAAGTGTCGCAATCAACCGTGACGGGCAGCGCTGGAACTTATACCATCCCTCACCTGCTGGTGGGTACTTACACGGTGAGCGTTGAGGCTAAAGGCTTCCAGAAAGGGAGTGCCTCTGGGATTACTCTGGATGTTAGCCAGCAGCGGGAAGTGAACTTCAAGGTGGCCGTGCTAGGGGTCTCGGAGACCGTGAAAGTGGATACTACGCCGGCGCTGCTCAACACCACCGATGCGACGATCGCCGGCTTGGTATCGCAAGAACAGGTCCAGAACTTGCCCCTCAACGGCAGAAGCATTGAAGGACTTGTCTTCATGCAGCCCGGCGTAGTCGCCGACACCGGTGGAATGGGGTGGATGACCGGCCAAGGGGCGGGGGGGCAGTGGATCGCTAATGGCAATCGTGGGGAGACGATGGTCGGAACTTTGGATAACTCCGATGTCAGCGATGCGGAGATGGGCACGACCCAGTTTCAGAACTTCAACCTCGACGCCATTGCCGAATTCAAGGTCCTGCAGAACAATTACTCCGCCGAATACGGGCAGGGCGGCGGCACCATCACCCAGGTCGTCAGCAAGAGCGGCACCAATCAGCTTCACGGTAGTGCGTTTGAGTTCTTGCGCAACAGCGCTTTCGACGCGAGAAATTACTTCTCTACTTCTACCCCGGGTTTCCCGGCCGTGCCGCCTTTCAAGAGAAATGAATTCGGCGTGACGTTTGGAGGCCCCATCCGGAAAGAAAAGACATTCTTCTTTGTCGAATATGCCGGCCTCCGGCAGAGACTGGGCGAGCCCAACGTCGTTCAAGTCCCTACCGCCGACGAAAGAAACGGCATCGTGCCGTATAACTACCCTGGGGATAATACAGTCCACACGTTCCAGGTGCCCGTGAATCCCGTGGCCGCCTCGATCATTAATCAATATCCGCTGCCGAATCATCCGACCGGACCGAATTCGGGGCCTAACGCGTTCTACTACGAGTTCTCGCAGCCGACCAATGACGACCAGTGGTCAGCGCGCGTGGATCAGCACTTCGCCAAAGACGCTCTCTTTGTGCGCGCGTCTTACCAAAACAATATCGCCAAAGAAACGGATTCCTGGGCTGCAGAGGTGGCAGGCGGAAACTTTTCAGCGAGTAATGTCGGCCAGGCGCGTAATTACGTGATCAGCGATACGCACATTTTCTCACCCACCCTGCTCAATGACTTCACTTTTACACTGAACCGGGGTATCGAGGGAGTGCCGGAGGTTCCCGGGGAAACAACCACGACCAATACTGGGTTCGGGGACGGTACTCTACAGGGCATTGGGCCAGATACGTTCTATACCAAGTATGTCGTCACCGTGTTCGATTACAAAGACGACATCAGCTGGACCAAGGGGCGCCACTCCTTCAAATTGGGCGGGCAATTTCGCCGGGAGTGGGACAATGGCACGGGCGTGACTTCGACCGGCCAAAGCGGGCAATATGTCTTCAATTCCAACACGCCGCTCGCTGAGGCCATCACTTCGAACGATGGAAGCAACATCACCCTGCCCGTGAACTACGTCTCCTCACAGTCCCCTACCCCCAGCCTTTTCGCCATGCTGGAGGCTAACACCGCAGCGCCTTCTCATTACTCACGCGCAACGGCGGTGCCCGGCTATGGCCCGGCCGGAGGCGGGAACAATTGGTGGTACCTGCGCCGTTGGACGTCCGCCCTGTATGCTCAGGACAACATTACAGTCAGTCGCAGACTTACAGTGAACCTGGGTCTGCGCTATGAATACGCGTCCGTTCCCTGGGAACTCAAAAATCGCTTCGCGCGGCCTGCCGACTCTGGGCCACTTTTCGGCGATTTTCTCGTAAACACCCAGCCTCTGTGGCAGCCGGACTACTTCAAGGGAGATTTCGCTCCTCGCTTCGGAATGGCGCTTAACCTGGGGGGAAACACGGTCCTGCGAGGCGGGTTCGCGCTGTTCACCAATATGATCCCTACCGTTTATCCGGATCAGGCTTTGGTGAATTTCCCCATTGCTTCGCTCAACACTATATCCGGCGGGCCGTATACCCTGACCGCACAGCCCGTTAGTCTCCCCTTTTTGACCAACCTTGCGGGGACGACGCAGTACACGAACTCAAAAACAGTCCCAGCCAATACCGCGGTGCAGATTGCGCCGTACGCGGCCATCCTTGGCCCGCTGAACGGGGATTATCCCTCGAGTAAGCTGACCAATGGATACACGATCAGCGGGAATGTCACACTGGAACACCAATTTCCCGGAGGTATTGCCGGCCAGGCTGCCTACATCCTCAATAACGGCGTAAACCTTTACAACTCGAACTATCCGAATGCATTCAGCGGCGCTTTGCCGCAGTTCGCTCCCATCACTCGAATCACTCCGGGCATTGGCGAACTTGAAATGATCACCAACAACGCCCACTCCACCTACAACGCCCTTCAAGTGCAGGCGCGCAAGATTACACCCACGCATGGCCTCCAGTTCCAGGCCAATTACACCTGGGCAAAAGACCTGACGAACGCCGACGCCGTATGGAGTTCCGGGGGGTCGAACGGCGGAATCGTCCCGAACAATCCTCTATGCGTGTCGTGCGAGCGTGGGCTCTCCAGCTATAGCATTGGCCAGCGGTTTGTTGGCAACTTCGAGTACGACCTTCCCTTCGGACACTTCTCTCGCGTTCCCCACAGGCTGGCGCAAGGCTGGAAGGCGATGGGGATCTTCTCGGCCCAGTCGGGAAGTCCGTTTACAGTTTTTGACTTCGTCACTACGGAGTTCGGCTCCGATGTCGTGGAAGGCATTACGGGTGCCCGGCCAAACCTGCTCCAGAAGCCAACGTACGCTCACAAACACTTACCCGGAGGGCCTTATCAATTTTTCTCCGATGCACTAATCGGTCTAACTCCCGGGGTGCCTATTGGGCAGCAGACTAATATTCCCTGGGGGCTCGGGACCGGCTTCTTCGGTATACCACCAACCGCGCCCGGTAGCTCGCTGGTCACCCCGGGAGATTTAGGGCGCAACACCTTCGTCGGCCCGGCGTGGTGGGATTTTGACGCCTCGCTGATCAAGGATACCCATATCACGGAACGGACGAGCGTCCAGTTCCGCGCGGAGTTCTTCAATATCATGAACCACACGATTTTCGCCACGCCTAACGGAGGCATGGGGGGTACTAACTTCGGACTTTCCACAAGCACAAACCAGGCAACACCAGAGCGGCAAATTCAGTTCGGGCTGCGCCTGACGTTCTGACCGGAAGCGGGAGGTCGCGCCGCCTTCCCGACGGCTGTCCGGCGGCCGTCCTCGCCCGCCGCGCCGGAGAGCCAGACGTCATCGGAACAGCCGGCAAGATACCAGCGCCACCGTAAACCAGCCGCGATACGGATCGTTCGCGACCATCCAGGGGAGGTTGTCGGTCCCGCCGCCTAACTCTAGTATGCTGGATGAGCCCGGATCGGTGCCTCTCTCCTGGTGGCCATTTGAATCGGGTACAACCCACTTCCCGCATAGCGGTCGGATCCCGAAGTTGCCCATCATGCTTCCCTCAGCTACAAATAGAACCATCCATGCCATCCAGATCACCTGCGGCCGATCACGCACAGAGTTCCGCGCGGCGCCCGGACGCATGGAGATGCATCCTCGGTTCGCCCGGCTGCATCGTCGCCATCGCGTTTTTTCTGCGTTTCGGCTGGATCGTCATCGGCCATACCTATCGGTTCAAGGGCTCCGACGAGAATTTCGGATTTGGTTGGGAGATGGGCCGCATCGGCGCGTCGCTCGCCTCCGGCCATGGCTTCAGCAATCCCTTTGGCCCGACGACCGGGCCCACCGCATGGGAGCCACCGCTTTACCCTTACCTGACGGCCGGCGTCTTCCTTCTCTTCGGAATCTATTCCAAGGTGTCCGCCTTCGTGCTGCTGACGCTAAACAGCTTCTTTTCGGCCCTGACCTGCTTTCCAATCTTCCAGATCGGGCGGCGTATCTTTTCTGAGAAAGTCGCAGTCGCGTCCGCATGGACGTGGGCCCTGTTGCCCAACGTTATGTTCTGGTCCACACGCTGGATTTGGGAAACCAGCTTGTCCGCTCTGTTGCTGACCACGATCGTTTGGCTCGCTCTCACGCTCGAAGATCGCGACGGTTTGCAGCCGTGGATTGAGTTCGGCTCGCTATGGGGCATGGCTGCGCTCAACAGCACGTCCCTGTTGTCCTTTCTTCCGGCTGCGGGACTGTGGGCGTGGTACAGGCAGGCGCAGCGCGGCAAGCGATCCTGGGCGGGCGTCGTGCTGTCATCGGTCGTCTTCTTTGCGTTTATCGCGCCATGGCTGGTCCGCAACCAGCAGACATTTGGCCGATTCATTTTCATCCGTGACAACTTCGGTGCGGAACTCCGCCTGGGCAACGGCAATGGCGCCGACGGGACGTGGATGGAGTACCTGCACCCCACGCAGGATCTCTACGCGATGCGGCAGTACCAGGCGATGGGCGAGCTTGCTTACGTAGCCATGCGCAAGCGGGAAGCGCTTGACTACATCAAGGCTGACTATGGACGTTTCGTGGGCCTGTCCCTCAAGCGCTTCATCTACTACTGGGCCGGACCGCCGAAAGCCACGCAGCCGTGGTGGTTGAACGACGTCAAGAACTCGCTGTTCCTGGCTTCGTCGGTGCTGATGTTCTGGGGATTGGTCCGCGCGCTGCGGTTACGCAAACCGGGAGCTTGGCTGATTTTCTGGTTGATTTTGTTGTATCCAGCGATCTACTACGTCGTATTCCCTGCTCCGCGCTACCGAGTTCCGATTGAGCCGGAAATGGCGATCCTCGCGGTATTTCTGATATCAGAAGCAGCCAGGAAAAGCGCTAGTGCTCCAGATCGATCTTCACCACGTGAATCTGTTTGAGCTTTTCGTCAAGACTGCCTGTGACCACAACTCGCTGTCCCTCATAGCCGTGCACCAGATCAGCTCGATCGAGACGATACACGTCGTTGCCCACTGAGAGGACGACATAGCCCCCCAAGTGCTCGATGCAATACACCGAGCAGGTATTCGACGTACCGCCCATCGACTTCGACTTGAGCATCTCCTGATGGGACCGGGTTAGCGAGTGAACGTTCAAGGCGCATTGACTGTCGGACACTTCCCCATGAAATACCCGTGACTTTTGCGCATGGGCGACCGTGGCCAATGCCAGCAGTCCAACGGTCCAGCAAACCATGCCTCGAAATCTGGTGAAGTTCATAAACGTTGCCTGCTTCACTTCCCTCACGTCAGGACCGTAAATTTCATGTGCATGCCCTCATGATCTTGACTACAAATCACCGTGCAGATGACTTCGTACAAACCCGGTTCGTTGGGAACAGTGAGGAGGAATTCCTGCTTGCCGGGTTTGAGGAGCAGGTCCCATCCGTCCACCTTGGTCCGGTCCTTGGCTCGCAGCAGGGTAAAGCCGTGGATCGAGCCATCGCGATTCCACGATTTGCCTCTGTTTGCCGTCACGCGCAACATTATTCTCTCGCCGGCCTTAACGGTGATCTCCGGTATACGTTGTCCGGCGATCTTATACCGACTGTCGCGATCGGCAGTGATTTCAATGATCCGGGCTTGCGCGCCGGCCGGGGGCACCGTGCCGAGCAAAGCACTGACGGCGACTCCGCACATCAACATATGACGAATTTTGGCGTAAGCGGTCATCGATGAAATCTCGGTTATCTTCTGTAGTTACTGGGTCATGTACAACAGGATGAGGCGCTGATCTTCGGCCGTAATCGTTGCCCGAACCCGCATGTGCCGCAAGACGGTCGACATCATTCGGGTTGGAAACTTCTGCGGCGCGGCATGACAACGGCCGCAGTTCGCCCGAAAACGCTGTTCACCCTGCAATCGCAAATTATCGGCGTCGGTATTGTAGGTCACCACCCCGGCGGCTGCCGCATCTTTCCTGCTCGGCGGCGAGCCTGCAAAAACGGAAGATGCCAGCGCAAGCGTGCAAAGAAGAATCGCCAGCCAACTCATCCTATGGAGATGTGTCTTCATTGTGCCCCCGAGCGGCCGAGCGGAACAAGAAACCGGTAGGCGATTCCGTAGGTCCACTGATTAAAATTTCCCGCGGAACTGAATTGCCGCCCGTAGCTAGCGACACCTTTCAAACCGTCGCGCAAGAAATAGTTCACACCGAAATCGGCCTCGCGTGTGTTTGTGCCCGGGAGACCAAGAGCCTCTCCGCCATCGGGGCCGATCTCACCGGAATAAAACTGTTGCGCCCGAGCGGCGACTTCGGTGCGTCGCGCTGCCTTTTGCCAGAAGTGAGACTGACTGAGACGATAGGCGCCTTCAATCCAGTATCCGCTCCCTTCAAATGAGTGGGCGTATTCGGAGTGCACGCTCAGTGGAACCTTTGCGGCCTGCCAAACCAGGTGAAAACCGAAGGCGTTCTTGCGCTCCTCCTGCAAGGCTTTCTGCCATGAGCCGCCAACTTCAAGACGCGGCCCGGGAAAGAAGAAGCCTAGGCGTCCCCCGACATGCCGCTCGGAATCCACGCTGCCAACGCCAATGCTGGTCGCAGAAACGTAGACAGCATAGTTCATGTTCGCTTTAGCGTTAACCGGAATGCCCCCCCGCAACATTGCGCCGTCGCTGGGCGCGGTATTGATGGGAAGAATCAGAGGATCGGGCTGCAAGGCGCGAATCCAGACAGGATAAAGGCGCTCGTTGAAGATCCCGAATGGAGTAAGAAATCGGCCGGCGGTAACTGTGAGGTAGGGACTCGCGATGTAGTCGATCTGCACGTAGTCGACATGCTTGTCGACTGGGCCACCGTAAGCTCCGCCGTTGGGCGGTCGCTGAAACTTGCCCTCGAACTCCGCGCGGGATTCAATCAGCCATCGATCGCCTAGAGGGAGCAGGAGAACGGGATTGATCTGGCTGTCGATCAGATTCTGCCCACCCGTGACGAAGCTGAACGTTCCGATACTGCCGCTAAGGATCGGGACTGGCTTTTCTGCATCCGGGGTCTGAGCAACGCTCCACCGCGCCGCCAGGATTGACAGACATAGCGCTAATACCTGCCAGGCCGCCCGCTGCCGGCACCGGCACGCAGTTTTTCCGTGTTTCTGCGACAAAATGAACTCCACTGCAACTCTTGAATGGATTGTCTTTCAATCGCTAATCAAGGGGAACATCACGGAGGTAACTGTCGTGTCCCTTGGCATGGAACTGAGTTGTCAATTTTGTGTCTCACGAAACCCGAGGGGCCACGTCTAACCCATTGAAACGGAGGATGTCATGAACCCCCATCGCCCCTCTCCTACCTGGCTCGGAGCTGTCTTGGGAACCGCCTGCGCCCTGCTCGTCTTCGCTTTCGCAGCCCATGCCTCCGACCATCGCGGCGCGCTCAGCGAGGAATTTCATCAGACCTACGCCTTAACCCCCGATGGCCGCATCGAACTCGACAACATCAACGGCCCGGTGCACATCTCCAGTTGGGACCAGAACCAGGTAAAAGTAGATGCGGTGAAGTATGCCGACACGAAAGAGCGGCTGGAAGAAGCCAAGATCGAGATTGACGCCAGGAACGACTCGATTTCGATACGGACCAAATATCCCGATCATAACCAGAGCTGGAATTGGGGCTCGCACAATAATCCTGCCAGTGTGGAGTACACCCTGACCGTGCCGCGGACGGCGCGGCTGGACGAAATCAAGTTGATTAATGGTTCACTCGACGTCACGGGCATGAGCGGAGAGGTGAACGCCTCGTGCATCAACGGAAGGCTGGAGGCGCACGATCTATCCGGCCGCGCGCGATTGTCGACGATTAATGGACGGCTGGACGCAAGGTTTGGCCAGCTGGCCAGTAATTCGGTCGAGTTGAACTCTGTAAACGGATCGGTCGAATTGACCATTCCTTCCGACTCGAAGGCGGAACTGGAAGCCGACACAGTCTCTGGCGGGATTAACAACGATTTCGGACTGCACGTAAACCATCACAATTTCGTGGGACATGACCTGCGCGGAGAGCTTGGAAGCGGCGGCGCACACATCAGTCTGAAGAATGTGAACGGCAGAATCGAAATCCGTCACGCGCAGGATGGCCGTGCGATGAGCCCCGTGAAGGATCTGGGGCATCGTGACGACGATGACAGCATCTAATCGTCAGTAGATGGTGTATCCCGGAAGCGGCGTGCGCAGGTCAGGCTTGGATGCTGTGAGCAACAACGCGCCTTCGCGTTTGAACGCCCGCAGATCGTCGAGACTGTTGAACGACTTGGTTTTGTAATCGTCGGGAGTGGGCGTGTCGTCAGGAATGCGGCGTGCCTCGACGTCTTCGAAGGCGTGCTTCTTCAAGAGTTCAACATATTCGGCTGCGGATCGAACCTGGACCGGGACCTTCAGCTTATCCACCCACTGCAGCGAATAAACATTGTCTTTGTAGAGATTGATCAGAATGAACAGCCTTCCCCGCGGGGACATGACTCGGAATAGCTCCATAAGTGCGCGGTCCTGATCGGGGTAGTAGTAGAACGACTCCACCGACAGCACTTTGTCAAAGAAATTTTCTTCCCACGGAATCTGCTGCGCCGATCCCCAGACATAAAGAATGTTCTCGAAGTCTTTCGAGCTTTCGCGGGCTTGGCGGACCATTTCATCGGAGACGTCGAGGCCGACGACCTGGCCGAAACCTTCAGGACCATCTCCTACAAGGCGTGCCAGCAGGCGCGTGGCCCATCCACTGCCGCATCCGAGATCGAGCACGCGTTCGCCGGGGTGGAGGTTCATCAGGCGAATCGTCTTCTCGGTGATGTCGAGATGATGGCGCTCCATCTTCGAACCCTCGCCTGCGGTGGCCCAGCGGTTGAATTCGAGTTGCAGTTTTTCGTCGGGAGTCTGAGGTTTGTCAGGCATGGCGGTTCCTGGTTGCGGAGTTAGGAATTACAGAGTCTCTAGTTATGACCGGCTTCTTGGGCCGCTCGTCGACTTGCAGTTGAAAGATATCCGGCCGCGCATAGTGGCCGACAACATCCAGGTCAAATTTTCCGCGGACGATTTGCGCACGATCGATCTCGGCGGTCAAAATCACCTCGCCTTCGGTGTTGGGCCCGGCGAGAAAATTCCCAAACGGATCGACGATGCAACTTCCGCCCCGCGTGACAACCGCATTCGGATCGTCACTCAATGCCGCAGGATAGTCCGCCGGAAAGTCGCGTCGCCGATTGAACTGGTTCGAGGAAAGGACGAAGCAACGTCCTTCGACCGCAATGTGGCGCATCGAAGCAATCCAGGAATCGCGCGGATCTGCCGTCGGCGCGCAATACAGCTCGATTCCCTTCGCATACATTGCGGCCCGCATGAGGGGCAAGTAGTTCTCCCAACAGATAACGGCGCCCATCTTCCCCAGCGGTGTATCGAAAACAGGCATGGTTGAGCCATCCCCGAAGCCCCAGACCAGTCGTTCTGATGCCGTCGGCATGATTTTTCGGTGCTTGCCCAGGTAGGCGCCATCCGGCGCCAAGAACAATACCGTGCAATAGAGAGTGCCGCGGTCGCGTTCGATCACGCCGATCACGAGGTAGATGCGCGAGCGTTTCGCGGTTCGCCGAAGTGCGTCGACCGCTGGGCCGGGGACGTCCACACTACTTTCCCAGTAACGCCGGAACTGCTCGCGTCCTGCTTCCGAGCGAGATCCAAAGACCGCCCCGAAATCCATTCCCCGCGGATACGCGGAAACAAATGCCTCGGGAAACACCACCAGCCGCGCCCCTTGGCTGGCAGCCTCTCCTGCAAGTCCATCGACCTTTTTGAGCGTTCGTTCTCGATCAAATATTACCGGCGCGGCTTGCACCACGGCCGCTTTGAATCGTTCCGCGCTGACGACTTCTCGTTTCGACTTCCCACTTGCGTTTTTCATGATTGGACGTGGTCCCGTTGAGCCGGTAGCGATAAACCCAGAAAGCCCGACGGCGCTTCGCAACCGCGACGCGAAAGCCCACTCTATGCTACAGTTTTCCTCTTCATGGCGACACATCCTCAGAATCCATCACCCGACGCCGAACCCGGGTCGCTCTACTGTCCGAATTGCGCGGAGGAGGTTACCGATCCGCTGACCTGCGGCGACTGCTCTTCGGTGATCTGCCGGCGTTGTGGCACGGCGCTCGAATCTTCCGACGAACTCGGAATCGGATAATGGAGCCCGTCCCGATTTTGCCGGATAACGACGCGTCTTTGTCGGACGCAGGATCGGCTGACTCAGGATCCGCGGGATCGAATCCGTCTGACGCGAAGCCATCGTTGGTCCGTGGACTCGGGCTGCTTGATTCCGTGCTGCTGCTGGTTAGCGGCATCATTGGATCATCGATTTTTTTGACGGCGAAAGATATCGCCGGGCCGTTGCCTCAGCCCGTTCTGTTCCTGCTGGTATGGCTGTTGGGGGCTCTGATCTCGCTTTGCGCCTGCTTCGCCTTTGCCGAGCTAGGTTCGATGTTCCCTGCCTCTGGGGGACAGTACATCTACCTGCGCGAGGCCTATGGCGATCTGATCGCGTTTCTCTATGGCTGGATGCTATTCAGCGTCGCCAATGGAGGAACCATTGCCGCGCTTTCGGTCGCATCGGCGGCGTATGCGGGCCAAGTCTTCCCCATCGTGTCGCAAGATCATGTTGTTGCGACCGTGCGCCTGCCGTGGATGGCATTGCTCGAAGGTCATCTCGTCTGGAGTCCTGCCTCCATCATGCTTACGCGAGCACACCTATTCGGGCTCATTCTGATCGCTATTCTCACCTGGGTGAACGTCGCGGGGCTGCGGTGGGGCACCCTGCTGCAGAACATCTCCACCTGGACGAAGTTTACGGCCATGTCGGCCTTCGTGGTGCTGGGATTCGCTATCGGAAACGGGCACTGGTCCAACTTTCGGCCACACGGCGTGGGCTTAACGATGGGACTCGGGCCAGGGCAATTGATCTCGACGCTCGGCGTTGGCTTGATTGCGGTCTTCTGGGCTTACGACGGATGGGTATACATCACGTGGGTCGCGGGCGAAGTGAAGGAACCGCGTCGGAACGTTCCCTTAGCCATGGTGCTGGGCGTGGTCGCGGTCGGAGTGATCTACATCGCGATGAATTTGACTTACATGTACGCGCTGCCGCTCAAGGAAATCGCAGCCCACGAGGCTATTGTGTACACGGCGGCTGCTTCGCTGTTCTCGCCACAGGCGGCGGTTTGGTTGTCGCTAATGATCGCGGTTTCGTGTTTCAGCGCGGCGGCCACGTGCACGCTCTCGGGCGCTCGCGTGTATCTGGCGATGGCGCAGGACGGCGTGTTCTTCAAACGCATGGCGGTGATCCATCCCAAGTGGCGGACTCCGGCTTTCAGCCTGATCGGACAAGGAATTTGGGCGGCCGCCCTCACTCTGAGCGGGCGATACGACCAGCTTTATACGTATGTGATTTACGGCATGGTGCTGTCGTACACGCTGACGGTGATCGGCATGTTCCTGTTGCGATGGAAGCGGCCGGAGATTCCGCGGCCGTATCGATGCACGGGCTATCCGTGGCTGCCGGCGATCTACGTACTGATCGGTACGGCGTGGACGCTGAATACGATTATCACACGACCCACGCAGGCGTTCTGGGGAACCGCGATCGTTGTGATCGGTGTGCCGGGATATTTGTATTGGAAGCGGAGCAACCGGAAGGCTGCAGCGCTGGAGTAGCCGATGTTTGAGGCGTACAGCGAGAAAACGCGGCGAGTAATTTTCTTCGCGCGCTACGAGGCGAGCCAGTTTGGGTCGCCGGTGATCGGTGCCGGACACCTCTTGCCAGGACTGGTGCGGGGAAAAACTCTTGTGCAGCCGCTGGCTACCCCAGGCACAACCTGCCACGATTCGCAATAAAGTTGGACGCTGGTTGCAACGGAAAGGACACTCGCGATGCTGTCAAACGCTGCCATAAACACAACTGGCACTGGCAGAGAGCACTCTGGCAACCACGGGACATGGCAGTGAATCGCAAAACCGGTAAGCGGTCGTTCGAGCTGACACTGGATGACGACTCCGCCAATTTCGAGGTCATCAAGGTCGGTTGGAAGAAAGATCATGGCGTGATCTGCGGATGGGACTTGTTTGAGTCAGAGGACCACCACGGCGTCGGCTACAGCAATGGCTTCCAGTGGATATGCCTGGAATGCCATGCCACGTTCTGGGACCGGCCCGGCTTTGTTTCGGGAGCGTACGGCGGCATCACCTAGCCTCCGGTCTGAAGGCCGGAGTCAGACCTAGCCAGCTACGTTTCTTCGATTGATTGGCGATAAAGACGTTGGTCGCAGCATCCCTTTTTCGACTACTCCGGCGTAGCGGTCTTTCTGGGCGGGTTGAAGAATGGGAGGGTCGTAACCTTTACGTTCGTTTTGAGGCGCATCGCTTCGATTGTAATTTCCATCTGGAGCGAACTGCCCGGCTTCGCGTACGCAGCTTCAATGCTTGCCAGCGCGATCAGCTTTTTCAGGATGGGCGACCAGCTTGTGGTCGTCGCTTTGCCGATCTGATGGTCGCCCGAGTACACGGGAACTGCGACGCGCGAGGCCTGCGTCGGAGCCGCGGGGGTCAGGCCGTAGCGTTCGTATAGTTGCTCGACGTCGGTCCAATCCAGTTCGAGGCCCACCAGTTGTCGTGGCACGCCTTTCTTCGCGTCCTGCTGGAGCGCGCGTTTGCCGATGAAATTGTCTTTGTCCAGGTGAACCATTTTTCCGAAACCGAGTTCGTAGGGCGAGAACTTCTGGGACGGGATCAGGGCCTTCTTGGAACTCGTGTAGTCGACCTCAATGAGCAGGAGTCCAGCTTCGACTCGAGCAACGTCGAGCGCCAGCATGCCGGCGGCGTGCAGATCGAACTGCTTGCCCTTGTCGGCAAGCGCGTCCCAAACCCTCACCGCGTCGTTCCATGGCATCCAGATTTCGTATCCAAGATCGCCGGTATAACCGGTGCGCGAAATATCGACGGGCACTCCGCCGATTTTGCCGCGAGTAACGCGGAAATATTTCAGATTCGCGATGTCGGCTTCGGCAACGGCCTTGAGCAGCTTGGCCGACATCGGTCCCTGCAGGGCGAGCGCAGCCAATTTCTCGGAGATGTCTTCGATGTGGACACCCAGGTTCAGGCCGTTCTGACGAAACCAGCGGAGGCTGGGATCGGCGGCCGTCCAGCGATAGACGTTTTCCTCGAGGCGCGAAATGGTTCCGTCGTCAATGACCTTGCCTTCTTCGTCGCACCAGCAGCAATAAATCACCTGGCCTACTTTGACTTTGTTGATGTCGCGGGTAATGACGCGGTTCACCAGCCGGGTCGCGTCTTTGCCGGTGATCAGATATTTGTAGAGCGGCGAGATGTCAATCAGAGCGGTCGCGTTGCGAATGGCGTTGTACTCGTGCTCGTGGTGAACCTCATAGACGCTGACGGCGTAATAGCCGGACCATTCGCGATAGTTCAGGCTGTGGCAAAGCGGGAACGTTCTTTCGTGGAATGCGGTTCCGATGGGCAAGTGGGACCTCTAGGACAATTAAGTGCGAAACCGGATTATAAGCATCCGCACGCGCTCGCGACAAACCGCGTACCCTTGGCCCTCCCAATAAAACTGTTGAGAAAGCACGCGGTTGTGGCCAGGATACAGACAAAACCTCCGCTTCCCGATAGAATGTCGGTTCGCCTTTACATCAACGATGCGCCGATTCACGCCAACGCTTTGCAGCATCCTCAGAAGCTGGACGGTCCTTCCTAGCGGACTCTAATCCAGCTGTCCGCACCGCTCTCGTCGCGAGTATCATTTCGTTTTCCGGAGCTTCAGGTTAACTGCTAAAGGCTAAGAGTACATGGCTAATTCATACGACGTAGTCGTCATCGGCGGCGGACACAACGGCCTGGTCAATGCCGCGTACCTGGCGCGCGCTGGCAAGAAAGTGCTCGTGCTGGAACGGCGGCACGTGCTGGGCGGCGCGGCTTGCACAGAAGAGATCGTTCCGGGATTCAAGTTCTCGGTGTGCTCTTACGTCGTGTCGCTGCTGCGGCCGGAGATTATTCGCGATCTCGATCTTCCCCGGCACGGCCTGGAGATTCTTCCGCTCGACGGTACGTTTACGCCCATGCCCAGCGGTGATTACCTGTGGCGCGTGAACGATCACGGCAAGACACATCGCGAGATCGCCCGTCACTCGCGGGTTGACGCCGAAGCATATGACGAATTTGGCAAGGCGATGCAGGCAATGTGCCGCTTTGTGAAGCCGATTCTCAGCATGGTTCCCCCGGATCCGACCACGCTGAATCCGCGCGAACTGATGAAGCTGCTTTTCATTGGGCGACGTTTTCAGGGGATGTCGAGCTACGACAAGTACAACCAGGTGCAGTTGATGACCATGAGCGCCATTGATTTTCTGGATCAATGGTTTGAGACGGACGTGCTCAAGGCGACGATGTCGGCCTCCGGAATCATAGGGACGTTTCTGGGTGTGCGCTCTCCGGGTACGGCTTATGTGCTGCTGCATCACTACATGGGAGAGATTGACGGCGCGTTTCGCGCATGGGGATTTGCGCGCGGTGGAACGGGAGCGATTTCGAATGCGATCGCCGATGCGGCACGTGAAGCTGGTGTCGAGATCCGTACGCAGGCGGGAATTTCGCAGATCATCGTAAAAAATGGGAAGGCAAAGGGTGTGGTTCTCGCCAATGGTGATGAAATCTACGCGGAGGTGGTTTCTTCCAGTGTTGATCCGCGCCTTACCTTCACCAAGTTCATGGGAGCCGAACACCTTCCTGGCGATTTTCTGGAGGAGATCAATCGCTACAAGTTTCGTGGTTCATCCGGCAAGGTGAACATGGCGCTGGATGGGTTGCCGGACTTCAAATGCATGCCTGGACCGGGCGCGCATTTGCGCGGCGCGATTTCGATCTCGCCTTCGGTCGAGTATATGGAGCGCGCTTATGACGATGCGAAGTATGGGAACTTTTCGCGGCGTCCGTACATCGACATGGTGATTCCATCGCTCACCGATCCTTCGGTCGCGCCTCCGGGAAAGCATGTGATGTCGTGTTTCGTGCAGTATGCGCCTTACAAACTGCGGCCGGGGCTTAACTGGGACGATCAGAAAGAAGCGTTCGGCGACACCGTGGTGAATACGATCGCGCAGTACGCCCCGAATATTAAAGACCTCATCATTCACAAGCAGGTGATCACACCGCTCGATCTGGAACGCGAGTGGGGGCTGAGCGAGGGCAACATCTTTCAGGGGGAGCTTTCGCTCGAGCAGCTTTTCTTCTTGCGCCCCGTGCCGGGCTGGGCACAGTACCGGACGCCAATTAAAAATCTGTACATGTGCGGATCGGCGACGCATCCGGGGGGCGGCATCATGGGAGCGAATGGACGTCTGGCAGCGCTGGAAATTCTGAAAGACAAGGGAGCGGCTTAGCCATGGCGGGGCAAACGGGAAATGACCAGCGCGACGTGGTCATCATCGGCGGTGGCCACAACGGGCTGGTCACCGCATTCTACCTGGCTAAGGCAGGGTACAAGCCTTTGACGCTCGAACGTGGTGCGCAAGTTGGCGGGGCCGCGGTTACAGATGAGTTCCATCCTGGTTTTCGCTGTTCCACTTTGGCGCACACGGCCGGACCTATCCGTCCCGACATCGTACGCGATATGCAGTTGGAGAAGCACGGCTTGAACTGGATCACGCCGGAATTGAGCGTAACCGCGCTGTCGCCCGATGGGCGAGCGCTTTCGCTTTATCAGGATGCGAAGAAGTCGGCGCAGGAAATCGCGGCGTTCTCGCAGAAAGATGCTGCGAAGTACCCTGAATTCCGGCAATCGCTGGAAAAGATTGCCAGAGTCATTGGGGAAGCGCTTCGAACCACGCCGCCTGACATCGACCATCCCAGCCGCGGCGATTTGTGGAGCATGCTGCAAACTGGACGTGCCATCCGCAAACTGGGCAAGAAAGACATGTTTCGACTGCTGCGCTGGGGGCCGATGGCGGTGGCCGACCTGGCGTCAGAGTATTTTGAAACTGAACTCTTGCGGGCCGTGATCGCGGCCCGCGGCGTCTTTGGGACACCCTTGGGTCCGTGGTCGGCGGGCAGCGCACTGGTTTTGCTGATCCGTGCGGCGGGAGATGCTCATCCCGCAGGTTCAGCTTCGTTCGCGGCTGGCGGCATGGGCGCAGTGACGCAGGCAATGGCGTCGGCGGCAAAGGCCGCCGGCGCGGAGATTCGCACCGGCGCAGAAGTCGTTGAAATTCGGGTGCAGGACGGAATCGCAACCGGCGTCTTTCTTTCCACGGGCGAAGAGATTCACGCCAGGGCCGTCATCTCCAACGCCGACCCGAAGCGTACGCTGCTCAAGCTTACCGATCCGACCTACCTTTCGCCGGACTTCGTCCAAAAGCTGCAGCACTATCGCGGGAACGGCACCGTTGCAAAAGTGAATCTGGCGCTCTCTGGACTCCCGAAGTTCACGGCGTTAAACAATGCCGACGCTAGCGCGCTCATGGGGCGCATTCACATTGGCCACGAGATTGACTATCTGGAGCGCGCCTTCGACGAATCGAAGTACGGCAACTTCTCCAGACAGCCCTATCTCGAAGCGACGATTCCGTCGCTGACCGACCCAACCTTAGCGCCCGAGGGCAAGCATGTCATGTCGATTTACATGCAGTACGCGCCCTATAAGCTGAAGGGCGATTGGGATCAGCAACGTAATGCGCTCGGCCAAACCGTGGTGCAGACCATGGCACAGTATGCTCCGAATCTGCCCGAACTGATCTTGACGCACAAGATCATTACGCCGCGCGATCTGGAAGACAAATACGGGCTCACCGGCGGTCAAATCTTTCATGGGGATCTTGCGCTTGATCAATTCTTTACCATGCGGCCGCTGCTCGATTGGGCACGATACCGTACACCGATCCAGAATTTGTATTTATGTGGCAGCGGCACGCACCCCGGAGCGGGCTTGACCGGGGGCTCCGGGGCCAACGCTGCGCGAGAGATTCTGAAGGACCTGAAGCGTTAGATCAACAGCGTCGTTGTCTGTTGCCCGAGTTTATTCAGCATGAGGACCGCTACGCGCAGGCTGCCTGAGGAATAGTGCTATTCTCCTGACCAGCTGTCCCCACGCAAAGGCGAAGTCGCGGTGATTGCGGACTTTTATAACATTCCTTATGTGATCGTAGCCGGGGCGA
>Ga0209380_10000603_pt1 | contig 25347 bp, 19 predicted proteins | sample HubBroMetageWFT6_FD_188347 | JGI IMG/M metagenome (GOLD analysis project Ga0209380, IMG submission 188347) | Warmed and freeze-thawed soil microbial communities from the Hubbard Brook experimental Forest, New Hampshire - Hubbard Brook CCASE Soil... | ecosystem: Environmental > Terrestrial >... | reverse complement strand
CGGCGGCACTTTAATCTTTGCCGATGGAGTCAACCACGCGTTCCACGTCGAATCGATACCGACCATCCTCGTGCTCGACAAAGCCGGCAAAATCGCCTACCGCACGCAAGGCTTCGCCCCGGATGGCTTTGCCGATCTGGCCGCCGCCGCGATCACCAAAGCCTCCACGGCGCCCGCACCCTGATCACTCCCGAATCAAGTACTGAAGTTCATCTCATAAACCGGCGGTGAAACTCCTCTGACAAAACTTCAGGGGATAAAGGCCCAGTATTTACTGAATATTGAATGTCGCGGCTGAAGCCGCGACCCACAAAGTTTGTTTAGGAGGCAACAAAAACAGGGCTGCCGTGCGAATAAATCGCGTTTCCCGCTTTGTGGGTCAGGGCTTCAGCCCTGACATTACTGATTGTAAGAGAAAAGGCTTTAGCCCCTGACGCTGTCGCGGTTCGTTGCCAGAATGCCTGGGACATCACGCTAGCTTCCGATGGGCAAGTGCTGCAAAACGACTTCGCGCGCGGCGAGGATTGTGTTGACGTGAATTCGAACCGTGTCCGCAACGCGGCGGGCATATCCGCCCGCAAGCGTGGACGCCACTGGAATTCCCTTGCGGCGCGCATGTTCGAAGACTAGCCGGTCGCGCTTCTGCAAGCCTTCGATTGTCAGCGCCAATCCGCCGAGCTTATCCTCGCGAAATGGGTCTGCCCCACCGACATAAAAAATCAAATCCGGCGTCATTTCCTTGAGCGCACGGAGCAAACCCTCTTCCAGGGCATCGAGGTATTCGTGGTCGCGCGTGCCGTCCTCCAGGCCAATGTCTTCGTCAGAGGGCGGCTTCGGCATCGGATAGTTATTTTCCTGGTGGATGGAAAGTGTGAAAACGCTCGCATCGTTTGCGAAGATTGCCGCTGTCCCGTTGCCGTGGTGAACGTCTGTATCCACGGTCATAGCCGTCCGGATCTTCCCTGCCGCCTGTAGGGACCGGATGGCGACGCCCACATCGTGGATCATGCAAAACCCCTCGCCATGCCCCGGATAAGCGTGGTGGAAGCCTCCGCTGAGGTTGGCGGCGAATCCGTCTTCGAGCGCTTTGTCCCCGGCCAGCGTCGATCCCCCGGCGGCCAGCCAAAATCCCGTTCGGGTCGACTTCGAGAGAGGAATTTCCAGTTTCATACGTTCGCTCAGAGTGAGGGAATCCGTTTGCAGCTTGTTCACATAGGCAGGCGTATGAACGCGCAAAATGTCTTCGTCCGGGGCGGGCTCAGGCAGCAGGAAATCGCTGGGCTCCGCGATCCCTTCGGCGAGAAGCGCGGCGTGGATCAGTCTGAATTTTTCCGAGGGGAAAACGTGCGGTCCCAGGTTCAAATCGTACTGCGGGTGATAAATGACCTTAAACGGCAGCATAGGAGAGCGCGGGACGCCCGTTAATTGTCGCGGTCGAGTATGAAGTCCGGAACCGTCCGCAGCGCTCGCCCGAAATCGGAAGTCCCATTCCCGTTCAGGCAGGCCTTGGCGCGCGCGGCGAAATCGAGCGCCGCAGCACGCGTGCGGTCGAGCGCCCCGGATTCGTGGACCAGCGCCGTGATCTGCTCCGGGCGAACGCTCTCAAACCCTTTTTCCTCGAGCACCGTGCGCACCAGGCGTCTGCCCGCGGCGCCGTCGCTCTCGAGCGCGTAGATCAAGGGCAGTGTGACCTTGCCTTCTTTCAAGTCGCTCAGCACCGGCTTGCCCAGCTTTTCCGGAGAGGCGGTGAAATCCAATACGTCGTCCACCAGTTGGAAGGCAAGTCCCGCGAAGTGCCCGTAATCGGCCATCGCCTGCTCGCCGGCGTCGTCCAGATTCCCTAGCACCGCGCCCAACCGGGCGCACCCGGCGAACAAGCAAGCCGTCTTGCGCGCCGCGAGTTCCACGGCGTCCTGCTCGGTCAAGTCCATCCGTCCGAGCTTGGCCAGTTGGAGAAGTTCCCCTTCCACCATATTTTGGGTGAGTTCGATCAGGACGTCGAGGATTTTGAAATTTCGCTCCGCAAGGGCCATTTGAAACGACTGCATGTACAGCCAGTCGCCCGCGAGCACGCTGCGGTGGTTCCCCCAGCGGGAATTCGCCGACGGCCGACCGCGGCGTGTGTTGGCGCCGTCAATCACGTCGTCGTGGATCAGCGTGGCGCTGTGGATCAGTTCGACGACGGCGCCCAGGCGGATCGCGCTGCTCCCGCGGTATCCCGCGTACCCCGCCGATAGCAACAACAAGGCCGGGCGCAAACGCTTTCCGCCTCCGCCCAGCAGGTAACGCGAGATCTCTGCCACCGGTTCGATGGCCGAGCCGTTCTGGAGCGCAAGCTCCTGCTCGACCTTAACCAGGTCGTCGCGAACCAGATCGAAAATTTCCTTCGCCGTCAGAAGTGAGATGACACTCCTCCAGGGACTGCTCCAGCGCGATTTCCGGCTCGATCGAGACCGAACAACCGCCGAAAGTTTGCCGACGTCATTTCGGCGACCTGGGTCGCTGGCAAGTCTCTCACATTCCCGATGCTCTGCGCCACTTCCGCGACAAAGGCCGGCTCATTTCTCCGCCCCCGGTGAGTTTGAGGGGCCAGGAACGGCGAATCGGTCTCTACGAGCAACTGATCCAGCGGAATCTCCCGCGCGACGTCCCTCAAATTCTGCGCCTTCGGAAAGGTCACATTCCCCGCAAATGAAATCAGGAACCCCATCGCCATGCCGCGCCGCGCTTCCTCTAGCGTTCCAGTAAAACAATGGAAGATTCCACCCAGACCGGAGCTCCCCCAGTCTTCCCCCAGGATCTTCAGGCAGTCCGGCCACGCTTCCCGGCAATGGATGATCACCGGTCTATTCGCTGCGCGCGCCAGACTGAGCTGATGGCGAAACACGCTTGCCTGCACCTCGCGCGGCGAATGGTCGTAGTGATAGTCAAGGCCTATTTCGCCCCAGGCGATCACGCGCGGGGTTCGTGCCAGCCGATCCAGCTCGGCGTAGTGCGCGTCGGTCGCGTGCCTTGCCTCGTGTGGATGAATCCCTGCCGCGGCGTAGATCCAATCGTTGGCTTCGGCGTAAGGAACGGCGGCTCCCAGCTTTTCAACTTCCGGCCCGTTGCCGATCGCCAGCAGAGTGCCGACTCCCGCCGCTTGCGCGCGATCGAGCATGGCATCGCGATCCGCGTCATAGTCGGAAACATCCACGTGCGCGTGCGAATCGATCAGGTTCATGGTCACAGTGGGACGGGCTTCAGCCTGTCTGGTTTTGGTTTTGGTTTTGATTTTGCTCTTGCATACACGAAAAGCAGACAGGCTGAAGCCCGTCCTACTTCAACTTGGCCCCAACGGGCACATCTTCAAGGAACCCGGCGAGCACAGGCGCGCCATCCGGCAAGGAAGCCGCGACGATCATGCCATTGGATTCGACGCCGCGCAGTTTTCGCGGCTGCAAATTCGTCACCACCACTACTTTGCGGCCCACAAGGTCCTCGGGCTTGTACACCAGCGCCAGGCCCGCGACAATTTGACGCACTTCATCGCCGATATCGACCTGCAGCTGCAGCAGGCGGTCCGCGCCCGCCACGCGCTCGGCGGTTTTGACCTGCCCGACCCGCATCTCTACTTTCGCGAAGTCCTCGATGCCAATCTTGGCCGCGGTTGCAACCGCGGGAGCTGCAGCGACCCCCGGTCCAGCAGGAGTGCTTGCCGCTGCCGCAGTCGGCGGCATCGGAGTTTTGTTTTGTTCTTGCTCCATGGCTTCAATCCTCGCAATCGTTTCGGATTTATCAACGCGCGGAAAAATTCCTTCCGGCTTCCCTGTTTTGGTTCCGGGCCTAAGCTGTCCCCAGGAGAGTAGGTCCAACTGGACTCCGCTTAGCGGCTCTGTCTGTCCCAATTGACTCCATATTTTTTGCGTCGCTTGCGGTAGCACCGGATGCGCCAGCGCCGTTACGATACGCAAGCCTTCCGCAGAGGTGTATAGCACCGACGCTAGGCGCGCGCGATCCTCCGGCTTTTCGGCAAGCGCCCACGGTTTTTCCACGGAGATGTATTTGTCGATCATGCCCACGATTTCCCAGATCGACTCCAGCGCCTGCGAAAAATTGAGCCGGTCGTACAGGTGCATTATCTTGGTCAGCGCTTCGTTGGCAAATTCCGCCGTGCCGGGCGCGTCGGTTTCGCCGCCCTGCTCCGGCGCGGGCTTTGGAATTTCGCCGCCAAAATAGCGCTCGATCATGGTGAGCGTGCGGCTAGCCAGGTTGCCGAGACCGTTCGCGAGGTCGCTGTTGTAGCGCGTGACCAGCGCATCGTAGGAAAAGCTGCCATCCTGTCCGAACACGATCTCGCGCAGCAGGTAAAAGCGCAGCGGCTCGATCCCCAGCGCGCCGACGATGGGTCGCGGCCTCACCACGTTTCCGCGCGACTTGCTCATTTTTTCACTATCAAAAAGCAGCCATCCGTGCGCCCAGATTTGTCGCGGCAAAGGCAAATCTGCAGCCATCAAAAACGCGGGCCAATACACCGCGTGAAAGCGAATAATTTCCTTGCCGACGAGATGCAAATCCGCCGGCCACAGCCCGCGCTGGTCGAAATTCGGGCCTCCCACGGCGCTCAGATACCCGATGAGCGCGTCAAACCACACGTAAAAAACGTGCGGCGCCTCGCCCGGCACGGGAATGCCCCAACGGATGGTGGTGCGCGTAATCGAAAGATTTTTCAAGCCGCCGTTCACGAAGCTCAGAACTTCATTGCGGCGGCTCTCCGGCTGGATGAATTCGGGGTTGGCCGCGTAGAAATCGAGCAGCTTTTGCTGGAATTCGGAAAGCTTAAAGAAATAGTTTTCTTCGGTGACGGTTTCCGTGGGCCGCCCGCAATCGGGGCAAGGGTCTCCGGGGCCGGCATCCACCACGTAGGCATTGTCGTGCACGCAGTATTGCCCTGTGTAGTGGCCCTTTACGATGTAGCCGTTATCGCGGCAACGCTTGAACAGCCATTGCACCGTGCGGTGGTGCTTTTCGTCCGTGGTGCGTATGAATTCGTCGCCCGGAATTCCCAGCTCGTCCCACAGCCGCTTCCATTGCACGGAGATTTCCGTGGAAAATTCCTGGGGCGATTTCCCGGCTTTTTGCGCCGACCGCTCGACGTTCACGCCGTGCTCGTCGGCCCCAGTGGTCATGAACACGTCGAATCCCCGCATGCGTTTGTAACGGCGGATCACATCGGCAACGATCGTCGAGTAGGTATGTCCGATATGGGGAAGACCGTTGGTGTAATACAGAGGAGTCGTCAGATAGTACTTTGGCTTGGCTCGGGGAGTGCTCATTCGCCCTTTCTGTCTGAAATTTCCGTTACGCGCTGAATCGGCAGGCCGCACTACGGGACCGGCAGACTCCTCGCTGGAAGCGCGAATGCGATAGTAAGCGCGCCAACCAATGCTGTCAAATCACTGCTCGGGACTGTCACGAGGCCTGCAGCGGTATTCCAGGAAATGTGCAAACGAAAAAGGCACGCCGGAATCGGCGTGCCCTTCAAGCTGTTGTGAATAGGCAGGATCTGGTGAACCGCTTTACTTAAGGCTGCGCAGGCGGTTGGTCGTTTCCGCCTTTTGGCGCCCCACCTTGCTGGTGCCCAAATTTCTTTCTCTCCACAAGCGTCGGCGCCGGGCTCAGACCAAAGGGCGGGAAAAATAAAGAAGGGCTCGGCGACGGATTGTAGGCGCTCAATTGATAGGTTCTGGTGCCAAATCGAGGATCGCTGTGGTCCTCTTCCAGCACGAGTTTCAGATCGGGGCAATACACGCGGTGCGTTGTGATGGTGGCGGCAGCCGGTCCAGTCGCAAGCTGAATCTGAATCGTGTGCGTAATCGTCGTCGTCTCCGCATCAGGGCACGGATAGCCGGAACTATCATCAGGGCCTACCACAGGCTTGGGACGGTCACTTCCGTCGGCCTCATAATTCGACAGCCTGTCTCGCAAGGTTGCTGACGGCGTGCGTGGATGAATCGGAAACTCCTTATACGTTCCCTTGGTTACGTTCACGATGTAATCCATCATCGTCGATAAGTTCTTCACGTGGATAAATTTCACAGCAACACCTTGAGACGACCAGGCTCCCATCCCGGATAGGCTCACCTGGCGATAGGTGTCGCCGTTGGCGTCGCCGGCAATGATGCCAGTCGTTGTGTTAGGAAAAGTGCTTGTGGCGCCTCCCACTAGCACCGGAACCATACTCTTGATCGTGAATGTGAACTGATACTGCGGACAAGGCTTGGAGGCAGTCAGAACGCAGCCCTGCTGGCCCCCCATCAGTCCAGCGGGCCCACCCGACCCTCCGGCACGAAGCTCAAAACCGCCACCTCCCGGCGAGTCTTGCGCAGTTGCCACAACAGCCCAGCCAAATACAACCACCGCCGCCAACGCCACCGCGAGTCCTTGCTTTCTCACTTTCGTTACCCTCCCTTACTGCAAACGCATCGTCACCCCTGGAAACCCCCGGCATAAAATATTTCGCCAGAAACGGCGCCGCCGAACGCTACTGAACCAATTTCACCGCGCGCGGCCATCCATCCTCACCCACGAGCACATCTGCCAGAATCAAATCCTCGTCCGGCGTTTCCGCGATTGGGTAACCCAATTCCGTCAGGGAAGCCCGCGTCAACTGCACGCGCACAACCATGCCCGGATCGCCCGGGACAATCCCCGCGGTGAAGGGCACGGGCACGAAGTCCGAGGCCACGAACGCCTCACTAGTTGAGGTGTCCGGAATCTCCACCTCAACGTCCTGCGCCGATTCATTCTGCGCCGGAGAAGCCGCCACTTTCGCCTCCACCGGTTGCAGCGTTTGCGATGCGACGTCTTTCCTCGGCGAAGTCTGGGTCTGCCCCTTCGACCGCCCGCTAACCGTCCACAGAAAAATAAGCAGCACCGCGGCAGCGGCTCCCACACTGGCCCACTCCCAGGTGCGCCGCCACGATGCGCGACGGTGATGGCTATGAAATGCCGCGACCAAGGACGCCTCCACGTGAGCTGGCGTCTGCTCGCCACGCGCGCTCTTGACCAACATTTCCGAAGCTTCCGCGAGGGTCGCTGCATCCGCCATCCGCCGCGAGCAAAGCTCGCATTGAGCGGCATGCTCCAGGGCCGCCTCACGCACGTGCACGTCCAGCAGTTCCATGCGCACAAATCCGTGAACGACTTCATCGAATTCCCTGCAAGTCATTTCACTCATTCCTTTCCTCCCGGATGCGCCCCGTTCGCCCTGCCCCAATCCGTGCCGGGCGAAGCTTGTCCAGCAATATCGATCGGGCTCGATTGAGCCTTGACCTCACGGTTCCTACCGGACACTCCAGCAATGTGGCCGCCTCGCTGTAGCTCTTTCCCTCAATGTCGCAAAGCATCACAGGCTCGCGATAGTGATCGGGAAGCGTCCGGATGGCTTCGCGCAACAGCTCCGCGATTTGCGCGCGCTCCAACCCTTCCAGAATCGTCTCCGCCTGACCGGGCATTGCCGGAAAGTGGCCATTCCCGTTGGAGTGTCCCAGATCGCTAATTCCACCGGCCGGAAGCCCCTTGCCTAACTCCTCGGTTAAAGGCACGTACCGGCCTTCTTTTTCATGCAGCTTTCGCAAGTGGTTGCGGGCGATGCCGAAGAGAAAGGCGGCGGGTGTACCCCTTTCAACGTCATATTTGGCAGTATGCCGAATGAGCGTTAAAAACGTGTCCTGAACTATGTCTGCAGCCGATTGTGGGCTTCCGCTCATATACACGGCGTACCTGTAGAGTCCACCTTGATGGCGCCGGTAGAACTCCAAAAAAGCGTCCTCATCTCCCGCTGCGAGACGCCTCAAAAGTTCGACATCGCGTGTTTCGACTGGCTCTGCCATCTCCCCCGGTTGGACGTCTCTCCCGCACTTACACTAGGAATTACTCTTCCTGGCAGGAGGAGTTCCACTTTCTTGGCCTGATGGACGTTTCAGATACGCCTTGCATACAGGCGCCTTAGTATATTCTTATCGCGCGCTGGGCGCTCTGCTTTGCGATCGGCAAGCAGACCGCTGGAAACGGCGGCGTGCGCCTGTTAAGATGCCTCCAGGCGAAGAAACGCTTTCGAGAAATGAATCGTCAAATAGCACGATTTTCACTGGGGAGGCGAAAAGCCATGGATCGCAGATTTGTCCGCAAGATTTCAGCCGCGCTATGGATCACGCCATTGGCGGCAGGCCTGATTTTCGCGACCAGCGCGCGGGCGCAAAACTCGGGTGGCGCCGCGCAAATCCTGCGGGGGCAGGGCTCGTTCAATGACTGGTCGAATGAGCGCCCGGGCAATCGGTATCTCATCAAGACGTCCGATTTGCCGAAACCGTACGCCACCGACTCCGCCCCCAATCAATCCAAAGTTGTTCCGCGTCCCGCCGACGCCTGGCCAAAGGTGCCCGATGGTTTCAAGATTGACCAGGCCCTTACTGGGCTGGACCAGCCGCGAACGATTGTCAGCGCGCCGAATGGAGACCTGTTCCTCGCGGAAAGCACTCCTGGCCGCATCCGCGTCCTGCGCGGATTTGCAGGCGACGGCAAGGTCGTCACAAACGAAGTATTTGCCACGGGTCTCACGATGCCTTACGGAATCGCGTTTTATCCTCCCGGGCCGAATCCGCAGTACGTCTATGTCGGAAACACGAATTCCATTGTCCGCTACCCTTACAAGGATGGCGATTTGAAAGCCAGCGGGCCGACTCAAGTGGTTGTCGCGAGCCTACCGGGCGGCGGAAAATATGGCGGCGGGCACTGGACGCGCAGCCTGGTGTTTTCGAACGACGGCAAGAAACTTTATGTCGGGGTCGGCTCCCAGGCGAACGTTGCCGATGGCGAAGCGGAAACGAATCGCGCCGATGTGCTCGAATTCAATCCCGATGGAACCGGGCAGCGGATCTACGCAGCCGGCGTTCGAAATGCTTCCGGGCTGGCCATGCATCCTCAAACCGGCCAACTTTGGGTAGCTGTGAATGAACGAGACGCGCTGGGCGACGATCTCGTCCCCGACTATGTCACGCACATCCAGGAAAGCGGATTCTATGGCTGGCCGTGGTATTACACGGGACCCAATCAGGACCCGCGATTTGCCGGCAAGCATCCCGAACTGAAAGAGAAAGTCATCGTTCCGGACGTTTTGCTGCAATCGCATTCCGCTCCGCTGACGCTTGCGTTTTATGAAGGAAAACAATTCCCCGCCGAATATCGCGGCGATCTTTTCGTAACTTCCCATGGTTCCTGGAACCGCGCGCACCGCACAGGATACAAAGTCATGCGTATTTTTGCGCCGAACGGGAAGGCCACAGGCGAGTATGAAGATTTCGTCACGGGTTTCGTAGTGAACGACGCCAATGTCTGGGGTCGCCCGGTAGGCGTGACCGTGGCCAGCGACGGCGCGCTGGTTTTCACCGATGACGGCTCGAACAGCGTCTGGCGCGTGACCTACACCGGGAAACATTCCGGGAATTGATTCAGTCGGACGGGCTTCAGCCTGTCTGCTTTTGAAATTTGCGGCAAGACGGATGAATCGCGCCCGGCTGCAGAAGTCCAAATCAGACAGGCTGATGCCCGCCCCACTTTACACACTCCACTTTCAACTTTCACTTCGCAGATGGGAGCCACTTGGTACACGTTCTCGTAGCCCGCGTTCGCGCCGCCCTCGCCGCGCATATCCGCCAGCACTACCAGCAGGAAGTACCCATCGTCACGGAGAAGCCGCCCCGCATCGAGATGGGCGAGGCCGCCACGCCCGTGTGCTTCGAATTGGCCAAGCGCCTGAAACGCGCGCCGCGGCAGATCGCGCAAGAAATCGCCGCGCAACTCCCGCCCATCGAGGGAGTTGAACGTGTGGAAATCGCCGGCGGCGGCTACGTGAATTTTTATTTTTCGCGGGCCGCGTTTCTGGCCGCTTCCCTGAAAGAAACGGAAACGAAGCTGGCCGCCGCCGCTCCCGATGCGCCGAAATGCATCGTGGAACATACGAACATCAATCCGAATAAAGCCGCGCATATCGGCCATCTGCGGAATGCCGTGCTGGGCGACACGTTTGTGCGCCTGCTTCGCCGCGCCGGGCAGCGCGTCGAAGTGCAGAATTACATCGACAACACCGGCGTCCAGGTTGCGGACGTGGTCATCGGATTCCTCCACATCGCCGGGAAAACGCCCGCGGAAGTACGCGCCCTGGCGGCGCAGCCAAAATTTGATTACTACTGCTGGGACTTGTACGCCAGCGTGACGCACTTTTTTGAGGAAGACAAGACGCGCCTGGCCCTGCGCGGCGAAATGCTGCAATCGATCGAAGAAGGCGCGGGGGAAGCCGCGGAAATGGCAAATATCGTGGCGCCGGCCATTGTCCGCTGCCACTTGCGGACCATGGAGCGCTTGGGAATCGAGTACGACTTTTTGCCGCGCGAAAGCGAAATTTTGCACCTGAAATTCTGGGACGCGGCATTCCTGCTGCTCAAGCAGCGCAATGCGATCCATCTCGCCGGTTCAGGAAAAAATGCCGGTTGCTGGGTGATGCGCATGAATGAAAGCGCGGAAGCTGCCGAAGCCAACGGCTCGGGCGCGGCTAGCGATGACGACGACGCAAAAATAATCGTGCGCTCGAATGGCACGGTCACTTACGTTGGCAAGGACATCGCCTACCAGCTCTGGAAATTCGGATTGCTCGGCCGCGATTTTCTGTACGAGATGTTTTACACCTATCCCGCCGGCCACTTGCTATGGATCAGCACAGCCGTCGGAGGAAATTCCTCGGCTCCCGCGTTTGGCCGCGCTGCGATCGTGTACAACGTGATCGACGCGCGGCAGGCGTACCTGCAAAATGTCGTGACCGCGGGGCTGAGGGCGCTGGGCTACGAAGAACAGGCCGCCCGCTCCGTTCATTTTTCATACGAAATTGTGGCTCTCACGCCGCGCTGCGCCGCTGAACTCGGCTACACGCTGAGCGAGGAAGACGCGAAGAAGCCGTACGTCGAAGTCAGCGGCCGAAAAGGCCTCGGCGTCAAAGCCGACGACCTGCTCGACCGCCTGGAAACCGCCGCGCGCGCCGAAGTCGATGAACGCCACCCGGATACGCCGGACATGGAACGCGCCGCCATCGCGCATGCCATCGCCATCGGCGCTCTGCGCTATTTCCTATTAAAATTCACGCGCACCGCCACCATTGCCTTCGACTTCAAGGACGCCCTCAGCTTCGAGGGCGAAACCGGCCCCTACTGCCAGTACGCCGTCGTGCGCGCACGCAACATTTTCCGCAAGCTGCGCGACGAACAGCCCGACTTCGACGCCGCGTCTCTCGAAACCGTTGACGCGGCCGCCGCGGCAAAACTATTCGCGGGCTCCGACGGAAACGCGTTCTGGGAACTCGCGTTCCTCGCGGCGTCGCTCGACACCCAAATCGACGCCGCGGTAGGCGCGCAGGAGCCGGCCTTCGTCGCCAAGTATGCGTTCCAACTCGCGCAGGCCTTCAATCTTTTCTACCACCATCACCACATCCTTACGGAAAACGACCCTGCCAAGAAAAAGTTCCTGCTGCAATTGAGCCGCCTCGTCGAAGTTCAACTCGTCGCGGCACTGGAACTTCTCGGGATCGAATCGCCTGAAAAAATGTAGTGAACTGTCTGCAAGGGGTCAGTGCCCGGGACGTCGGCCATCTGCTTGGAATGAGTGACAACGGGTAGCGACAAAAAATATGACGCGACCGGGGTCTAGAAATTCATCTCCTTCGGCAACATTACTTGGCGAAGCTGCGCACCGCGTCCGCCTCGGATTTGGAAACCTCAAAGACGGTCACCAGCCTGGTCATCTGCAGCAATTCGATGGTTCTCGATCCCAGGTTACAAAGGCGCAGCGTTGCCCCGCTCACTCTCGCGCTGGTATGCGCAGCGACCAGCGCGCCGAGGCCCGCGCTGTCAATAAACGTGACATTTTTCAAATCCAGGATTAACTTCTTCTTGCCCTCGCCCAGCAGTCCCTTCACTTTTTCGCGAAGCGCGACCGTCTCTTCTCCGAGCACGATGCGTCCATCAAGCCACACCACGCCAACCCCGTTCACTTCTCCGCTCGTAATGTTTAAGGCCATGGTGATTTTCTCCCGGTCAAATCGGGGATCCTGCCGGCAACTCCGCCGGACCCGCAAGGCTAAGTCACACCGTTCTTGTAGACCAAAACATATCATCCGAACATTGCACCATCAACTCGATTGTCACAAAGAGTCGAATCGGCAGATGCGAATTTGGAACTTCCCAAGGCGCCTTGCGGTTTCTCCTGGTTTATCCTGGTGCAGCGGTGTGCTATCGTGACCGCGGTCCAGCTATGCCAGATGAAGACATCCATATCACCGCGCGAGCGATTCCGTTGCTCCGCATCATCGCTTCGGGAATTGTGTTCGCCTTCCTATACTTTGCTTCGAGCGTTGTGATGACGCTGCTGCTATCCGCTATAACCGCGTATTTTCTTGAACCGGTTGTCGAATTCCTCGAACGCATGCGCGTTCCTCGAGGGCTCGGAGCACTAATGGTGCTGCTGGCGGTCATGCTGCTAGTCGGCGGGCTGGGCTTTCTGGTGGCCAACCGCACGGATCAATTTGCGGCCGATTGGCCGCGCTACAGCGCATCCCTGCGAGACGCTACAACCGCGATTGACCGCAAGCTGGCCACGTTGGAAAACCAGGTTGAGGGGATTTCCCCGGAGGAAGGGAAGGAACGCCAGCCCCTGCGCCGTGACGAAGGGAGGCCTCTCAGGGATTTTGTCTTTCTCGGCGTCGGCTCGCTTTATTCCTTTTTACTTGTCGCCACATTTCTTCCGTTTCTGGTGTTTTTTATGCTCGCTTCCAAGCCGCAAATCTGGAAAGCCACCATGGAATTATTCCCCGCCGGAAAACGGACGCGAGTCAAGGAAGCACTCGATCAAGTCAGCACCATGGTTCGCGGCTACCTCGTCGGAAACGCGCTGGTGGCGCTGATCCTGATGCTTGCGACCTCGGGCTTTTTCCTGATGATGCACCTGGACTACCCTTTTCTGGCGGGCTGCGCCTCGGGCCTGCTGAATCTAGTGCCGTATCTGGGCGTAGTCCTTGCGTGGCTGCCTCCCTTTTTTATCGGCGTGGTGAAGTGGAACACCGTCGGTCCTTATCTCGGCATTGCGGCGACCCTGCTATTTTTCCACATTGTCGGCCTTAACGTACTGATGCCCGCGATTGTCGGACGCCGAGTCCATTTGAATCCCCTTGCCGTCACCATTGCGTTGCTGCTCTGGGGATGGCTGTGGGGCGCCATTGGGCTCGTCCTGGCGATACCCATCACTGCAACAATTAAGGTGATCTGCGACCATGTCGAGGGCTGGGAATCCGCGGGCCGCTGGCTCGGTGCTTAACGCTGCGGATTTGATTCTGGGCTGGAATTTCTGTTTTGACGTCGCGAACGAGAACACAAATCATGCAGGCCCCTCGTATTGATGGACCCCCGCTCTTTCTCTTGGCGCCCGAAGCCGATACCCGTAAACGGCTTATGATAGTCAGGGGGATCTGCTGCCAGAATTTTGTCGAATGCGCATCGCATCGCAGCGAACTCGGAAGTTGGCTCCCACGCGCCCGCCAGGTTATCTCGCGGAAGAATCGTTCGAGCCAAACTTCATGGCCAGATCGACGAGCGTTCGCACCCCCACACCTGTTGCGCCCTTTGCGTTCCACGGTTTCACGTCGTCCTGCCAGGCTGTTCCGGCGATGTCCAGATGAATCCACGGCGTGTCGCCGGTAAATTCCTTTATGAACATCGCTGCTACGATGGCTCCGCCGCCTTTGCCACTGCCGACGTTTTGGATGTCAGCGATGCCGCTCTTGATCAATTCGCGGTAGTCATCGTCGATCGGCAACGGCCACATCTTTTCGCCCGCCGCTCTTCCGCTCGCCAAGAGCTGGTCGGTGAATGCCTGGTCGGAACCGAACACTCCGATATTCACGTTACCCAGGGCGACCACAACCGCTCCGGTGAGCGTTGCGGCGTCGACCAAATGAGTGCAGCCGAGCTGTTTGGCGTAGGCGATGCCGTCGGCCAAGACCAGGCGACCTTCGGCATCGGTGTTGATCACTTCGATGGATTTCCCGGCCATGGAAATTTGCACGTCGCCGGGCTTTTGCGCGCGGCCGCCGGGCATATTCTCTGTCGACGGAATTACGGCGATCACTTTGCAGGCGGGCTTCAGTGCGGCGATTGCGCGCATCGCGCCGATCATGGCGGCGCCGCCGCACATGTCATATTTCATCTTCTCCATGTCGTTCGCGCCCTTGATCGAAATTCCGCCGGTGTCGAACGTGATGGCCTTTCCGACCAGGCCCAGAACGGGCGCTCCATTATTTACTGTTGCGGGAGTATATGTAATGATAATCATGCGCGGAGGCTCGGCGCTTCCCTGCGCCACCGACAGCAGCGCGCCCATTTTCAGTTCCGCGATTTTCTTCTCATCCAGTATATCGACGGCGAGGCCCGCTTCCCGCGCCATGCCCGCGGCGCGGTCGGCCAGCATGCGCGGAGTCAACCGGTTGGACGGCTCATTGCCCAGTTCGCGCGCGAAGTTCTGCGATTCCGCAATGACGCGGCCGCGCGCAAGCCCCAGATCGGCACCGGCGCGGGAAGATTCTTCCCACCCGGCCAGCGCGGCAGAAGTGACTTCGTTCCCCGGTTTTTTGTCCGTCTTGTATTTGTCGGAATCGAAATTCGCCAGGATCATTCCTTCCACAATGGCCTGCGCCGCCGCGGGCGTGCGGTCGTTTTCACGCGCAAGGAACGCGACCGTTTTCACCTGGCGCGACTTCAACGTGCGCACCGCAGCCCCGGCAAGTCTGCGAAGCTCGGCCGTTCCGAATTTGTCCTTCTTCCCTGCCCCAAGGACCAGCAGCCGCTGAGCGGCCAGTCCTTGCGGGTAATAGAGCAGGGTCGTCTCTAGCATTTTGCCGGCCAGTTCACCGGTCGCAGACAGCTTGGTCAGCGCGCCTCCCACAGCCTCATCGAGCCGCGCAAGAATGCCTTCGACGGGCTTCTCTTGTTCGAATGAGTAAGTCACGAGGGCCTCGGTCTCTATCTTGGCAAGCGCGCGGGTATCCACCGTGATATCCATAAATCCCCTTCTGTGAATGAGTTAGCGCCGCCCGCAGGCGGACTGCGCCTAAATTTCAACTCCCTGCAATCTATCCGTAACGTGATTCCGCTTCACTGCTTGAGGCCCGCGATTCAAGTTTTCAGCGGCGCGCCGGTCAACGATGCCGAAACTGACGCATGGCCTCGCCGACTTCCCGTTTGGCTTCTTTATCGCGCTCGGTCTGGCGACGGTCCCACTTCTTCTTGCCCTGGGCCAGCGCCAATTCGCATTTGGCAATGCCCTCGCGAAAGTAAATCCGCAGGGGCACAATCGTGAGGCCCTTGGCATCAAGTTTTCGTTCCAATTTGTCGATTTGTTCCTTGCGGAGGAGCAATTTCCTGGTACGGAGAGGGCCGTGGTTGTAGGGCCCTCCCGGAAGATATTCGCCGATATGGCAATTCAGGAGCCAGACCTCGCCGCCGCGAATCACGGCGTAGGCGTCTCGCAAGTTGGCCTTGCTCTCGCGCAATGATTTCACTTCGGTGCCAAGCAACACCATGCCCGCTTCCAGCTTCTCAAGAAGGTGATAATTGTACGAGGCGGCGCGGTTTTGGGCCACGACCAACTCTGCGGGTTTTTCCTGTTTTTTTGGCGCTTTAGCCACGGGAAGCTATCTTAGCCGTGTGCAGTTGCCGGAAGCAAGTTCGCACCTTGTTCGGCTTTTGTGCGAGTGCTAGACTATCGCGATGCTAATGCCATCGGTGGAGCGCGGATGAACCTGCGGAATGTGTGTGGAGTGGTTCTGATGTCGGCGGCCGTGCTTCTGACGGGGTGCCCAAAAGCGAGGCAGGAAACCAATGCAGGCAATAAAGCGGAAGCCCTGAGTGATTACGATACCGCCCTCGACTACTACAACAAAGCACTTCAAGCATCGCCAAATAATACCGAATATAGATTGAAAGCGGCAAGGGCCCGTTTTGAAGCCGGCCAGTGGCACGTCGATCAGGGCCGGCGTTTTCGGGACCAGGCCAACCTGGAACTGGCGCTTGCGGAGTTCCGCAAGGCGCAGATGATCGATCCGGCGAGCGCTGTGGCGCAGCAAGAAGTGAAAGCAACGACGGATGCGATCAACGCTAAACAAGGCCTCACGCAAAACGCGGCTCCAACGAGTGTAAATCCGGAAGAACCAAAATTAATGACCGGGCCGCCCCAGGTCCAGCCGCTCTCCCGCGCTCCGATCAGCATGAAAGCCACCAACGACTCCAAAGCGGTTTTCGAGGCCATCGGGAAGCTGGCCGGACTTACCGTCATCTTTGACCCGGATTTAACTTCGCGGAGAATTTCCGTCGAGCTGACCAACGTGACGCTCGAACAGGCGCTGAACATCACCGCCCTGCAAAGCAAGGCATTCTGGCGTCCGGTGACTTCCAATATTATTTTTGTGGTGCCCGACCAGCCGCAAAAGCGCAAGGACTATGAAGAGGAAGTCGTCAAAACATTTTATCTTCGCAACACCGTTCTGCCGCAGGAACTCACCGAAATCGTAACCAGCATCCGGCAACTGCTCGATTTGCGGCGCGTGCAGCAGATCAATGCGCAGAACGCCATCGTGATTCGCGACACGCCGGACCGGGTCCTGCTGGCGGGAAAGATTATCGACGACATTGACAAGGCCAAGCCCGAAGTCGTGATTCAAGTGGCCGTGATGGAAGCGCGGCGCGACCGCTTGCGCAATATCGGGATTACGCCGCCGACGAGCATCTCGGCGTCGTTCGCCAACCCCGGCACGACCACTACCTCGAGCTCTTCCTCATCCACACCGACATCGAACCCCGCGGCCACTATCGGGCAGTTGATCAGCGATCCTCATATTTTCAGCAACGGATACAGCGTGACCATGCCGGGCGCCACTGCGTCCTTCCTCATGACGGATTCATCCACGCAGATCCTAGACGATCCTGAAATTCGTGTGGTCGACGGACAAACCGCGAAACTCAAAATCGGCGACCGGATTCCAGTTGCCACCGGAAGTTTTCAGGCCGGGATCGGAGTCGGATCGACCGGGACCGGCGCTGGTGTCGTCAATCCCCTGGTGAACACTCAGTTTCAATACCTCGATGTCGGTGTGAACGTGGATGTGACGCCGCGCATCCACCCGGACCACGAAATCAGCATGAAAGTGCACATCGAGGTTTCGTCGCAGACCAACACTGTGAATATTGGTGGGATCAACCAGCCGGTCATTAGCCAGCGTAGCATCGAGCATGACATTCGCCTCAAAGATGGCGAAGTCAACGTCCTCGGAGGGCTGATCGAGCAGACTGATTCCAACTCAATCAATGGCTGGCCCGGTTTTCAAAGCGTTCCGCTTTTCAGACATTTATTTTCCAACAACACCATCGATCACGAAAGGGATGAAGTCCTGATCGTCCTGATTCCGCACATTGTTCGATTGCCTTCCATCTCAGCCGAGAACTTGCGCAGCATCGCCTCAGGCACGGACACCAACGCCGAAGTGCGCTTGGAAGACGCGGTGCTTTTGCCTGAGCCCCCGAAACCGCAAGCAGCGCCTGCTCCGCAGGCGGCTCCGGCTCCTGCGGCGGCATTAGCGCCCGCGGCGGCGAATTCATCCGCTGCGCAAAATGCGACGTTGCGATTTGAGCCCGGGACGGCTGCCCTGAAAGCGGGTGAAACCACGACGATTGGCGTCACCGTTCAAAACGTTCAGGACCTGTACTCCATCCCCATGCTCTTGCAGTTCAACCCGGCAGTAATTTCCATCGAGGACGTCCGCCAGGGAGGATTCCTCTCGGGCGGGACGCAGGAAGTCGCCATTGTGGAACGCGTGGATAAGGAGCGCGGGCAGGCGATTATCTCGGCAACGCGCATGCCGAATACGCCCGGAGTGAGCGGATCGGGAACGCTTGTGGGCATCGTCGTCAAGGCCCTCGCGCCAGGCAGCTCGCAGCTATCGATCGTGCAGGTGAACGCGAAAGATTCTCAGCAGCGGCCGATCCAGGTGGTCACCGGCGAAGCCACCGTCAGAGTGCAATAAATAAGAGGACCACTTCATATGCGTCGACAAACCTCATCCCCGGGTGCCGGAAGAAGCAAGACATCGGGATTGAGCATGATCGAGCTCATCGCCACAATCGGGATCCTCCTGGTCCTTTCTTCGGCCGCGATACCCATGTTTCAAATGACCATCCAGCACCGGAAAGAATCGGAATTGCGCTACGATTTGCGGGAGATGCGAAATGCAATCGATCGCTACAAGGACGACGCCGACAAAAATCTGATCCGCACGGAAGTAGGCAGCCAGAACTATCCGCCTGATTTGCAGACTCTGGTCGATGGCGTAAGCATCAGCGCCGCAGGAGCCGGGGTGGGTGGAGTCAGCGCCTCGGCGCTGGCGGGAGCGAGCAATACGTCTCAATTTGGCACTGGCGCAGGCGGCGCATCGCAATTCGGCCAGGGCGCGACGGGAGGCATTCCGCCGCTTGGGTCAACACTTGGCCAGGCAGGCCAAGGTATGTCGGACGTGCCCAGCAAGGTGCGCTATCTTAGGAAAATTCCGGTGGATCCCATGACCGGCAAGCCCGATTGGGGTCTGCGCGCCGTGCAAGACGATCCGGATTCCACCAGTTGGGGTGGAAGCAATGTCTTCGACGTTTATTCTCAATCCCAGGCGACGGCGACCGATGGGACAAAATATTCCGCCTGGTAACGCGCAGATGAAACGCTCACAGATCGCAAATTCCGGTTCCCGAAACAGGCGGCCGCGCTGCCCGTCCACGCGGCGCGGCTTCTGGGCGGCCGGATTCTCGTTGCTTGAATTGATGATCGTTATCACGATTATTTCGATTCTAGCGGCCATCGCCCTGGGGCGTTACGATCGATCCGTCCAGAGGTCCAAAGAGGCCGTCCTCAAACAGGATTTGTTTGTCATGCGCAATGCGATTCAGCAGTATACGCTCGACAAAGAAGCCGGACCGACTTCGCTCGATGATTTGGTTCAGGGAAAATATCTTTCCGCAATTCCAAGCGATCCCATCACGCGGAACAAGGATTGGCACACGGAATCCGAACCGGTCTTGCTGGACCCGCAGCAGACCACGCCGGGGATTACCGACGTGCACTCCAGTTCGGATCAAGTCTCTCCATTTGAAAACTCGCCCTACAATACCTGGTGATCAGAAGTAGGACGGGCTTCAACCTGTCGTCCCGCGAGCGAAGCGCATACGAAAACCAGACAGGCTGAAGCCTATCCTACAAATTCCAGTCCGGCAGGGATCTCCGGCAGCACATGACTTCGGCGGCCCAGCGTCCCAGGTAGACCGATTGCGCCACGCCGTGCCCGCTGAATGCTCCGAGGACGATTGTGTGAGAACTTCGAGGATGCTGCGCAAATACCGGGCGCCATTGATTCGCGATCAAGATCGGGCCGCCCCACTGGTTTGTGAAGCGCACATTTTGCAGAGCGGGATGCAGCGCCTGGACACGGGATTTGAGCCGCGCGATGAGCTCCGCTGATTGCCCTGCTTCAATATCCAGGCTCGCAAGTTCGCGCCAGTCGTTCAAGTGAACCAGTCCGCCGCCAAAGACGACGCCTCCTGTGCGCAGCATTCTCCCCCACAAATAAGGGAAATCGATGGTGTAGAACGGCTTTTCAGACGCCAGTCCAAGGCTTCCCAGTTGGCCGCCGCTGAGAGGCTCCGTTGCAACGGCGAGCGTGAATTTCGGTTGCCCACGACCAACCAGATCGCTCAGTTCGAGAGACATTCCATTCGTTGCCAGCAGGACTTTGCGGGCGCGAAGCTGTCCGCCTTGAAAACGCAACTGCACGGGATCTGTAAATTCAATTTCCTCGACGTGGGTGTTCTCGAAGATTTGCGCCCCGCTCTTTTCCGCCGTACGCGCCAGGCCGCTCACCATTTTTCCCGGATCGATCATTCCCCCGGGCACTTGCTTCACGGCGTGAACCATTCCCGAATCCGACCACGAAATTGGCGAATCGGGCAGCCCGCCGCTCCGTCCAATTTCGTACACTCCGGGGAGTGCCAGATCACAATCGATGTGGAGTTCCTTCAGGATGGAGGCATATCCGGCCAGCACATCTCCCAGGCCGGGAAGATCGCCGGCTGCAGTTTCTGCCAGCGCGATCCCGCCCGTGTGACCGCTCGATCCTGCTCCGATCGATGCGGATTCAAACAGAACCACGGTTTTTTCGGGCGCGAATTGCCGCAGCCATGCCGCGGCGGAAAGTCCTGAAAATCCGCCGCCCACAATGGCGAAGTCAGTCTCGTCGGGGAAAGACGCGGGAGAAGGCTGAAAATGAATGTACCACGGAGAATTGCCCCAGCACGGATGGGAAACGGCTCGCGTCATGCGATATCTCCTGGCGAAACCAGAATAGCGCAGTCTGGCTGGCGCGGCTCACCTGGTTTGTCAATGGAAGGGCGGGTTCGTCCATCTCCCAATTGGCGTAGTGGAAGACGCCAATCAGGAGATTGGCGTTCCCGGGCAATATCATCAGGCGATTCATGATCCGATGGAAGAATCAGCGGGCTGCGGTGAAACTCACTCGCCGAGGCCGATGGCAAGGCCGGTGAACCGCCGCTGGAACCCATCAAACTGTCCAAACATGGGAGAAGTCACATTACTGAAGACGTCATGGGGATTCTGGCGATTCGTGACGTCAAGCGAATACACCCCCAGGCGGATTTTCCTGACTTTGCCCTTGGGGCGCTCTCTAAATGGGATGCGGATCGGAAAGTCCCGGTACACTTTTACGTCGAGAGAAAAATAAGTCGGGAAACGGATGCTATTGGGAATACCGACATAATTTTGAAAAACATCCACATTTGAATATGCAAAGCCGGAGTGCATGTCAGCGACGGGGCTAAACACCAGGCTCCAAAACGGAAGATGAAGAAAGCCCCAGGCAAGAAAGCGGTGGGGGATGTCGGAAGGTTGAACGCCATAAACATTGGTGCGAATCACGGGAATCTCGAACGGTATATAAGTATCCGAGAGAGTGTTTAGGTCGCCGCGCGCGCGGCTCCACGAATACGATGCGTTGAGTTCGGCCCTTTCATTCGGGCTGTAACGAGCGGTGACTTGCACTTGGCGAAAGTGCGCGGATCCGGTGTTCTCCAGCGCCAGAAGTCCGTTCGATACGGTAGTTCCAGTTGCGGGCAGAATCGGATTCACCAGAAAAAGGCCGTCCGTGTGGGTTTCAAAGTAGTCGATACGAAGAGTGACGTTTTTCCGTAAGGCGGTTTCGCTCTCGATATTCCACGTGTATGTCCGGGGACTGTTGCCCGGGTCTTCTGGATTGGCAGGATTTGCAACGGATCCGCCTGGAAGGAAGACATTCTGCAAAGTGATGCTCCTGCCGGCGTATGGCCCCGATGAAAAGTTGATCACGCGAGTTTGATTGTCGCCAAAGTCCTGGGCGAGCAAAGGCACATGGCCGTAGATCAACCCGGCGCCGGCACGGAAGACGGTCTTCCATCTCGATAAGGAATAAGCCGCGCCGGCGCGAGGCGCGAAGGCATCGTCGAGGCCGATGCTTTGGGTGCTCAAGCGCGCCCCGAGCGTGACGGACAGGTTTTTCGTCATGGTCCAGCGGTCTTCGGCGTATTCCGAAACTTCAGTGTCGGATCCCCGCAGGACGCCGGGGCCCAGGAAGGCGATCTGCTCGACCGGCGCGCCGCTTTGCGGCACACCCTCCGCCAGAAGGTTGATCGGCTGCGAAATACTGCTCCCCGTGAAGGTCCGGTAAAGGAAGTCGACGCCAAATCGGATATCGTGGTGGCCAAGCCACGATTTTGAAGGGAGTTGCAGGACAGGGAGGGCTTCGACCTGATTTGCATCCCGCGACGACGTGTCGAAATAATTGCCGCCCCAACCTTCGGGATTCATCGTCATGGGTGCCGTGCTTTGACCGTGGGCGTCCGTGTAGAATTTGATGTAGCGGACGACAGTGGTCAACACCATTCCGGAATTGAATTGGTAGGCGTCGGAAAATCCAAACGACCCTCCGCGGCGCCGAAAATTCACGGACGCGGACTGCGGGATGAACGAATCGATATTCGCAAAGAGATTGGTGGATTTAAAAAGATTTAGATTGAAATTAATCAGATGCTTCGGAGAAAGGATCCACTGCAAATTTGTAAAAGAGTCGAAGGCATAGACATAGGTCTCATTGAGAGGCCAGGACAGCCCGTGGATGGGGTCCCGGCGAAATTCGTAGCTGAGGTATTGTGAAAAGTTGAGCTTGTCCTTCACCAACGGGCCACCCACCTCGAACCGCGGGGTCATGTTGGCGATGCCCACGAGATGGTCGTTCTTGGCGCGGAAAGAAGGAAGAAAGTCGAGAAATTTGTAATTCCACAAAGGAGAGGGCGGCCTGATTTCGATGCGTGTGAGGCCCGCCGAAAATCCGCCGTAGGCCACGCTGTCCGGCGTATTGAACACCTGGATGGACTGAATGGCGTCCACCGGCACGGGAATCGCGAAACTTCCCGCCACAGGATCCACATTCTCGGTCGAGTCCACGAGCAGCATGCCCTGGCTTTCCGCCTGCCCGTTGAAATTTAATCTGCCTTCTTGTGTCTTAATCACGCTCGGGCTTACGGAAAGCGCTTCGGTGAATTTTCCGGTCCGAAGCGGCAGAGTTTCAAGCTGTTGCTCGCTGACCGTCGCAGTCGGGGTAACGCTTTCCGTGGCGATCTCGGTGGCTTCCCCTTTGACCTCGACATTTTCCTCGACCAGATTCAGCTGCAAAGCAGCGTCCTGAACGGCATCCTGGCCGGCAACGAGGGTCACGGTCGCAAACCAGGGTTTGAAGCCTTCCACAGTTACTTCCAGCTTGTAATTCCCCGGCGCCAAACGAGTGAACTCGAAACGCCCTTCGGTATCCGATTCCGCCTCCTGCGAAGTGGCGGCAGGCGCAGGACCCGTCAGTTTCACGGTAATCCCGGAGAGGTTATTGCTCACACTTTGGGGGGAAGCGACGCTCACCCTGCCCGAGATGGAAGCGGTTGTGGCTTGAGGGCTTGAATCTCCCATGCGTGCGAATCCTGGGGTTGCGAAAGCCGTGGCAAAGAGCAACAAGGCCCCGAGTCCCAAGCATCGAGCCAACTTTGTCCTGCTTCGCAGGCTATTCAATAACAATCCCCCAGATCTATTTTTCGCAGCACTCAACTGTTCCCGTGTTAGATGGAATTGCCCGGCGGATGGTACATCCTGGCTGCGCTGGCAGGCTTTTCTGCAAGCGCGCCATCCCCCGATTGGCCGCATCGATCAGAAATGAAGTGAATTAATCTGACGCGTACCGCAAACAGATTCTATCATCGCTCGTTTTGACTCCCCGGCCAAACATAAGGTTGTACCCCGTTTTGCAAAGGGTTACCAGCAAGCATGCACGTCAAGCCACAGGCGGCCATGTTTGACACTCCGTGCCGAGCTTGATATGTTTCCCCCTCAATCGAACATGCATCGGATGCAGGAATTTTCAAGACGATTGTTGTTGGCCAACACTTTCCGTTGTGCAAATTCAAGAAAGAGGAATTCATGAAAATCGATATCTACTGTCATATTGTCCCGCAAAATTACTACGATCGAATGCTCAAGCTGCCCGAATCGGGAACCACGATCAAGAGGCGCACTGCCAGCATTCCAGCCATGGTGAACCTCGATGTTCGTTTCCGCATGATGGACCGCTTCCAGGAATACTGTCAGGTAGTCAGCATGGCCGCGCCTCCGATCGAAGCGATGGGGGACGCCAAGCTGTCGCCGGAACTCGCGCAGATTGCCAACGACGGTCTGGCCGAATTGGTGGAGAAGCATCCCGACCGCTTCCCGGGATTCGTGGGTGCGCTGCCGATGAACAATCCGGGAGCCGCAGTAGACGAAATCGATCGCGCGGTCTTGAAATTGGGAGCGGTCGGGTTTCAAATCTTTTCGAACGTGAATGGGCGTCCTTTGGACGACCCGGATTTTCTGCCGATCTTCGAAAAGATCGCTGAGCGCAATGTGCCTCTTTGGCTTCACCCCAGCAGGTCATCCAATTTCGCGGACTATGCGACGGAAAAGAAATCCAAGTTCGAACTGTGGTGGGTGTTTGGCTGGCCTTATGAAACATCGGTGGCCATGGGCCGCATTTTGTTTGCCGGATATTTTGACCGCTTCCCCGAACTCAAGATTATCGCGCACCACTTGGGCGCCATGATCCCCTACTTTTCCGGGCGAACGGGCGCCGGGCTCGATCAATTAGGGGCACGGACCGAAGGTGAGGATTTGGCCATGGTTGGCCGGAAGCTCAAGAAGCGCCCGCAGGAATATTTCAAAATGTTTTACGCCGACACAGCAACATTTGGTTCTCTCCCGGCATTGCGGTGCGGACTGGACTACTTTGGGGCCGATCAGGTTCTGTTCGCATCCGATTGTCCTTTCGATCCGGAAAAGGGGCCGGGGTACATTCGCGAGACGATTCGCTGCGTCGAGAGCGTGGAGATGTCCGCCGCGGACCGCCATAAAATTTACGAGGGCAACGCCCGGAAGTTGTTGCGATTGAAGCTGGCCTGAGGGGTTGATCCTTTCTAGTGTGGACATGCCGGCACGATCGACGCTACCAATGGCCGGCCTCTGAAGAGGCGGGCTACAGCAGGACGGGCGGTTTTGCTGTAGCTCGGGTCTTCAGACCCGGGGCCTTTTCGCTGAGTCTTGGCACGAGTCATTCCGTAATCAGTTTTTCGCGGGGCTCGGGGAGCCAGAAGCTTCCAATGAAACCCGCGGCGTAGGCGAGAAAGCCGACGATTCCCGCCGCGTAGCCAAGTTGCCGCGTGGCAGTGCCCCCTGGCATATACGCCACGATACTGGTGGTGATCAGAGCGGCGGATGTTCCCAGCATCCGCCCTCCCACATTGGCGGCAAAACTTTCGCCCGTGCCGCGCAAGTGCGTCGGATAAAGAGTGGGCAGATAATTTCCCCAAAAACTGAATTGAGCCACGGAAACAGTGCCAAGAAAGAAAATCCCCCAGGGCGACATCGCGGTGTCACGAACAGCGGGTAGCAACACAACGAGCGGTATCAGAATCAGGCCGGGAATCTGAAAAATGCGCAGCAGGCGTCTCCGGCCGATAATGAAGATAGCCAGAATAGCCATCAAGATGCGCCCAATCAGGCTTCCGGCCTCCTGGTAGCCTTGCAAAAGACTCGCTATCTTCAGCTGTTCCACGC
>Ga0209380_10000602_pt1 | contig 25363 bp, 21 predicted proteins | sample HubBroMetageWFT6_FD_188347 | JGI IMG/M metagenome (GOLD analysis project Ga0209380, IMG submission 188347) | Warmed and freeze-thawed soil microbial communities from the Hubbard Brook experimental Forest, New Hampshire - Hubbard Brook CCASE Soil... | ecosystem: Environmental > Terrestrial >... | reverse complement strand
GCCGCGCCGAGAACCGCGACAGCCAACGCGATCGTGATCCTCAGCGGCCAACCATACGCATTCGGTAACTCACCACGCTTCATGCGCCGAAGCGTGTTCCAGTGAGAAGCTCCCGCCAGCACCGTCGCCACGATGCCCATCAATACCAGCAACTCGCCGAACTGGATAGCGGCCTGATGGAGGCGCTCCGCTTCCGGGGTCTGTTCTTTTTCACTCAGGCTGCGGAAGAAGCCGATCATTCCCAACCCAAACGTCCCCATCGTAAGGTTCGTTCGGATCCAGGCAAGAGTGGTTCTGTCCAGCGCCAGCGACGTGCGATAGTTCGCCAGCGTCGTGCGCTTGTGGGCCAGATCAACCCGCGGATCGGCGTTTGGTGTGTCGCTCATAGGGTCCGCAGCATTATTTCAGACGCTTCCAGCAGGCTTTTCAAAATGTCCTGCGGCGCTTCAGCACCGCGTCCACGTCGCTCATTAATAATTGTCGTCACCACGCCCGAAAAGCAGGCTGCTATGCAAGGGCCTAAGACCGGCACAACAGTTGCCGATCTCCAGCGGAAAGGCGCAGTGCCTCTGAATGACGCGCAGCTCAATGAGCTACTGGTTGGGAAATCTGTTTGGATGCGTAACTCGATTACCGGTGGAAGGTACGAGAGCCTCTATGAGAAGAACGGTCACGTTCTGATTAACCATGTCGGCAGAAACGCCATCCCCGCAACTGAAGCTGGGAAACTGGATGCCGCTTACTCGATCCAGAACGACAGAGTGGTCACTTCGGTGGAAAACACGCGTTTCAATCTGACTTTCTACAAACTCGGTGACACCTACTACGCGGCGCGCAGCGACGAGTTCGGCTACGCCAATTACCAGATCACACCAAGAGCTCCGGACAAACTGGTCGACTTAAGAAAGGTTGAGGCGCGCTCCGAAGCCAGGAATGGACCGCCTGCCGGGACCACCGACTGCAGGCATCATGGGCCCGGATCGCGGTGCGGGTAGTAGGAAGTTGGATCTTCGCTAGCGGCTTGCTGCTGATTGGCTGGGCCGTCCGCACTGCCCACGGGCGAGCGTTCTGACTTCTACTTGCGATTGCGGATCAGAATCAGCCCTCACGAAACTCGCACTACTTCGGGAGCACTTCCACCGGCTCCGCGAGTTGCGACGAACCCTTCGCTTGTCCCCCCACGGTGATCGATTGTCCGTGCTTGGTGTATTGCGCCAGTACTTCAGGTTTCCCCCAATCCAGGTCCCAACCATCTTCAATCGCGATCACGGTGTAATTGCCGGGGAACACCTGCAGAAGGCTGAACGTTCCATCCATGTCGCTCTGGTCACGGCGAAAGAATTCCCGCTTCAGGTCATGGTCTTTCGGCACCAGCACCACCATCGCGCCGGAAAACGGCTTACTCGCACGTTGCGCTACGCCCTCTACCGTCACTTCACCACCGATCAACGAAAGCGTGACCTCGAGCGACGAACCAGATGACACGTTGAGCTTGCGCCCCTCCGTGACGCCGTTCGTGGACGCGATCCTCACCGAATACGGCTTATTAGGCGAGCCGGCCGTGAAGTTATATTCGCCGGTGCTGACATTCGTGAAAGTCGCCTCTCCCTCGGCGCTCACGGGCCGGATCGACGCAACTCTCCCTTTGCTATTCCGCATCGCGATTCTCATGGGCACCGGCACCTTCGACTCGCCCACCACCTGCACCTTCACCTTTACCGTGCTGGCCGGACTCCCCGACGACATGTCGAGGTCAGAGCTGGTCGAACTCAGTTCGATCTCGCTGGGCTCATTCACCTGCATGCGCGGCCCCCCAAACTGTTGGACCGTGTAGTGGCCTGCGGGAATCCCTGTGATCTCGAAGACGCCGGGGGCGATCCCGTTTACCTGGCCGGTTTCCAGGCGCTCCATTCCGTCGAATGATTGCTTTTGAAACATTGGCATGGAAGATCCGCGCGTCCTGTCCTCCTCCCCCATATGCACAACGATATGAAGCGACGGTACCGGCCCCACGTGAATGTCAGCTTCCACCTTATCGCCACCCCGAATCGGGATAGGCGTCGCATCATCGGATTCCGTAACGTCGCCGTAATAGGTAGTCGGATACGCGACGTCGAGCGACGAATCCACCATCGCAGGCATCGTCCCTTCTGCTCCGCGGGAGGGCTGGCCATGCACCGCATACCACGGTTTCGCGCGCACCGACACAAAGTAAGTTCCGTCGTTCAGCGGCGTCGCTTCGTACGTTCCCTGGTCATTGGTCGTTGACTGCAGCACCGGCTGGATTTGGCTGATGCCCGACTCGCGGCTCTCACGATAAACAGTCACGTTCGCGTTCCGAACGGGTTCGCCCGCCTCGTCAATCACCTTGCCCCTCAGCACCGCGGTCGGAGCAAGATGGATCACCAGGCTTTCGGTGTCGAAACCAGCTCCAGTCACGATCGCCGTGGAGAACTGCTCGTGTCCCTTATAGGACGTTGGGAGGAAGCCTCGTTTCTCCGCACCTAGTGAGTATTTGCCGGCCGGAACATGGAACGTAAAACGTCCATCGTCCGCGGTTACCATTGAGACCACTCTGTCCCGGTTCCTCGCGTCACCCACTACAACGCGCGCTCCGGCGAGTGGGTGTCCGCCAATCTTGTTCACTACCGTCCCCGAAACTTGGTAGCCACCAACCGGAATCTCAGACAGCGCCAACAGGGATGTCTGTGCACACAACAGCGCCATCCTGATTGCGAGAGGAACGAAGCATCGTAATGCTGAAGGCCTTGGCATCTTATTCACTCGTCGAAACCAACTGCAGTTGCACACGCTCTTTCTGGCCTGCTGCCAAACGTACGGCCTGGGCCTTTCCGTCGTACGCTCGCATCGCCTCCGGGTTCTCGTACTCGAGGTCCGGCTGCACATTGCTGAAGGCCAGCACGCGGTACTCACCCGGCGGCAACGATACTGCGCCGAATTTTCCATCCTGGTTGACGAAATTTTCCGTGAATCGCCCCGTACTGTCGGGCAACGGTATGAAATAGACGCGCGCACTCGAAGCCGAAGACGGCGGCCCAGCCCAGCCGTAAGGCCCCTGCGATAGCGGAGCGGCGGAACCTGTAAGACCACTCACGCCTTCGACCGTTCCTTCGATCGTTGCGCTTTCGTCTCGCAGCGTCACTTCGATCGAAGGCACGGAACTCCCGGCGGGGACAATCAGCGGTTGACGCCGCAAGTCCACTCCGCTCGCTGTCACCGATGCCACATAGCCGTGAGTCGGATAGACCTGCACCCAGTAGCGCCCCGGCGCGACGTTGTCCATCTGCACCGAGTCGGGTTGCGTTTCTGACCGCCCGCGCGACGCACTCTGCTGCTGCGCCCCGAAGTCGTCCGCCGGTTCGAATATCACCGTGATGTCGTATTTTCGTTGCTGCGAAGTCGCCCTCCCACCGGCGCCTCTTGTAGTCGTCGTACCGGGAGTGACCTCTGCGGTGAACTGCTCCTTCACATTCACCATGATCGGTGGACTGGCAGCCAAAGGAAGGACCATCCCCTCAGCCCCGCCGCGAACTGTAATGTTCGTAACGCCACTGAGCACCTTCCCTCCAAAAGCCGTCGCTTCCAGTCGGAAATTTCCGTTGGGCAGCGACCCAACAATCATCTGCTTCTGCGGGTCGTAACCCAACTCATATCCCGGCCCAACACGGCCTTGCGCCGATACTTTGACATTGAGCCCTACGCCAGGTGGAACATTCGCGACCGGCACAATCACTGGAAAGTACGGCTGCCTCACCAGCGATAGGTTGGCGTGGACGATCTTCCCCGGTGTCAGTTGAATCGTTCCCGCCGAGGCGAAGCCGTTCGCGTTCGGGTAATAGACCGGCGCATAGGCATACACTTGTCCGCCCGGAGCCGCAGTTTTCGGGTCCTCATCGAGCAACTCATGCGTCAGCAGCTTGTAGGTGCCTGCTGCAAGTTCGGCAAAACGAAACTCGCCGTCAGATCGGGTGGCTTGCACTCCCACCGAAACCCAGTGAGCTCGTCCTTTTTGCACCTGCCGCTGATAGAGTTCAATTTCAATCGGATCAGGAGGCTCTGACGTTGGCAGCGCAATGTGGCCCACAATCAGCGCTTCCGGCACGAGTGCAATTTCGATCTCCTTGCCGTCTGGCACGTTCGACAAGATCACGCCCTGATCGTTTTGGCGGCCCAGGAATCCAGGCTTGCGGGCCGTGAACGCATAGGGACGATACCCTACAAGGTTCATGCCCGAACGCCCCGGTCCGGCCGCGGCATCGTTTCCGGTTGCGGTTTCCGGAAACACGAACTCGAAGCGGCCATTAACGTCAGTCCACACCGCGAATCGTTCGTCGTTGGAAACAACTAAGGCTCGCGCAACCGGTTCGTGGTTGACGCTGTTGACGACCACGCCACTGACTCGATCAGCTTTCTTGGGCTGGACGTCTTGTGCAACCCCTTGCTTCGGGATCAGGCAGGCTAAGCAAAACAAAATAGCCAGAGCGGCGACTTCGACCGAGCGGTTCCTGGGGAGATACATTCTGGAAACAGGCCCCCTGCGCACAGTACAATATCTAGAGACTCGTTCAAACTTCTGTTCCCGAAGTTCCTATTGTGCTCCAAGATGCTAGAAATACAACTGCTAAAAGAACATGGCCTCGCTTCCCGGGTTCTAGTTTGGGAGGTCGCTCTGACATATGCGAAGTGACATCACATTCGAGTCTGGTGATAGGATAAATTTCGTGCACCGGCTACAATCCATTTCCCTGATCGCTTTGGCAGCAACCATCCTGTTGGCCGTCCAAGGTTGCGGACAATTCTTCCCGGGCGGAAACACCATTACGGCGTTGGCAGTCGCTCCTCAGAATGCCTCGGTCCAGCCGGGCGTGACCCAGCAATACACCGCCACCGCCACCTACGGCAACAACACCACGGCAGACGTGACCTCGCAAGTCACTTGGAGCACCACCCCGACAAACATTGCGACCATCAGCAGTGCGGGCCTGCTCACGGCTGGCGCTTTGGGGACAGCCCAGGTAAAAGCCCAGAGCGGCGGCGTAATCGCATCCACCGGTGTAACCGTGACCCAGAAGCAAGTCACCAGCATTAGCATTTCGCCGCCCAACCCCACACCACTGAGTTTGTCCCTTGGACCCACCACGGTTCAGTTCACCGCTACGGCGACCTACGGTGACGGTTCGACCGCGAATGTCACGACTATCGCTACGTGGACGTCCGTCCCGACCTCGACCGCCACCGTTTCGTCGACCGGTTTGGTCACCGCTGTCGCGATCGGAAACGCTAACATCACAGCCACGTCCGGAGGAGTTACCTCGAATACCGCGACGGTCACTGTCGTCCAGTAAGCACCCGGGATCGGTGCCGTTGTGGCCAGTATCGGTTCATTCGGTTCGCCTCGGCATTGGCAGGATGTTGCCGTCAGAACCGCTCCGAAATGCAGCACGGCCTTTGTCTCCTACAACTTACATCGTATTCTCGGCCCACCGTGTATGCTAGCTAACCGCCCAACGCCCCCAAACGTATTACTTACAACAAGTTAGCCTGACAGCTCCGGGAAATGCGCCCGGATGGGTGCCAGTAATGCATTGTTCATTTGACTTGAATTCAGGGTCAGAACTGGGGTATACTTAAGCGGTTTTGAGGCTCGCTGTAGTGCTCTACGTGTGGTCTCACACCCCCCGAGAAGGCGCCCGATGTAGCAGTTCCGGTCTTTGCGGTGCACGTTTGAATGCAGCGACTTAGGGGCCAGTTAATACATTGGTAATACCCCGGGTGCTCATTTCTGAGCTCAGGAATTCATCCCAGAAGGCAGGACAAAACTTTAAAATGGCAAAGCGACGCGGCAATCCGAACTGGGGAAAGCCCGAACCAATTGGTCCGGTTGTTCCCACCATCACCGAATTCGAACAAGTGGTCAAGGAATTCAAGCTGGCTCCTGACCAATACATTCGCTCGACCCGACTCCGCGAGTGGGCGCGCAAGAACAAGAATTCCAAGTACATTCCCGAGCCCCTTTTGGAAGCTTGGGGATTCGAGATCGAGTCGACGCTCTAATCTCCTCGCTTGACATTCACGGGCCGCCGAGCGCGGCCCTTTTTCTTGGCACAAAGCTGATACCAACTATCGCTGAAACCAAAGCGACGAGACGAAAGCGACCCGACCTTATCCATGCCCAAATTCGAAAAGCATATCTTTATCTGTGCCAACCAGCGGCCCGATGGCCATCCCCGTGGATGCTGCGATCCGGCAGGAAACGCTTCCCTGCAGCTCGCCTTCAAGACTCAGTTGGCGCGGAGCGGAGTTAAGGCAACAGTGCGCGCCAACAAGTCTGGATGCCTGGACCAGTGCGAGCATGGCCCGAACGTCGTTGTATATCCCGAAGCCGTCTGGTACGGCAGCGTGACCGAGGCCGACGTCGCTGAGATCGTCGAGTCGCACATCGTGGGCGACCGCGCCGTAGAACGCCTGCAGATCGCCGAATCCTGCCTCAACGCGCTTGCCTGCGAGCATCGTCCGCGCCGGGCTTAGCAATCCCCGCCCCGCCGCTCCGCGCGGCGGGCCCGCGAAGTACTGTTGCGCTCCTCATAGTGGCCCAAGTAAATTTGTTCTTCGCCGAACAAAATCGGTTATGCTTCGCTACCCAGCGCATCTTATTCGAAAGGCTGGCGTTTCCGCCCGAGCCCTGTCAGTTGGGTCGACGCATTCGACTCTGGCTGCAAGAATGAGCTAACCGTTTTACTTTTACGTCGTCTAATTAATTGATGATTCGGCGCTCCCACAATCCGCAGCCCCGCCGCATCCTTGTTGTCGGCAGCGATGTTTCTCGACTAAGCGCTCGCGCGAATGTGCTCACCCACGCGGGCTACAGTGCCGATCCCGTGCCGGAAATTGACCACGCTATCCGGCGCGCCACGGCCCACCGATATCACCTTGCCATCGTCAGCTCCTCGTTCACGGTCGACGAGCAACTCGCGATCCGCGCACGCCTCAAGGCGGTGCGTCCAAACCTCCCCGTCCTCCTGTTGGCAGCTGAGCACGACTTGCCTGACGCTTTCCTGACCGCTGTAGCCGACGCCTTGAAGCAGAAGAAGCGATTTCGCTTTGGGGCCCCGCGCAACGGCTTTACCAACGGTCACGGCCTCCTTTAATAAGGCCTGCCTTGTCTACCTTCTGAAGCATTCACCTCGTCATCACTCCGCGTAGACATCCGGTGGAAGCATGGGCCCTCAGGCCCACGAATTGAGCGCTGTTGAGAAGGGGCCTTCAGGCCTGGCGCGCGTAATTACAAACTTAGCTGCAAAGATCAAGACGATGGTGGAAATACGCCAACTCCGCCCGAGTCCTCGAGACTTCCATTCTTCTCCGTATGCTCCGTGGTGAAGTTGACCTTAAGAAGTATCCGCGTAATCCGAGCGATCGGCGATTGCTGTCGCTTTTGACTTTGCCTAATTCTCCGTGTTCTCTGTGCCTCTGTGGTGAACACCTCTTCGACTTCCCTCCGTTCGCGGCCCCGCCCGCGCCCCTGCTAGAATCGCTAGTTGCCGATCATGCCAAACGCTTCCCTATTCTGCGATGTCGAGACCGCGCTGGACGAGATCCGCGCCGGCCGCATGATCGTCGTTATCGATGACGAAGACCGCGAGAACGAGGGCGACCTCACCATGGCCGCCGAGAAGATCACTCCCGAAGCCATCAACTTCATGGCCAAATACGGACGCGGCCTCATCTGCCTCGCCATGACCGAAGAGCGCCTCGACTACCTCCGCCTTCCGCCCATGTCAGCCGAGAACACCTCGAACTTCGGCACCGCCTTCACCGAGTCGATCGACGCCCGCGATGGCGTGACCACTGGAATCTCCGCCTACGATCGCTCGCGCACCATCAAAGTCGCGATCGATCCGGCCACGCGCCCTAACGACCTGGCGCGTCCCGGACACACATTCCCTCTCCGCGCCCGCAAAGGCGGCGTGCTCGTTCGCGCCGGACAAACCGAAGCCTCCGTCGATCTCGCCCGCCTCGCCGGACTGGTTCCCGCCGGAGTCATCTGCGAGATCATGAACGACGACGGCACCATGGCGCGCGTGCCGCAACTCGCCGAATTCTGCCGCGAACACAATCTTAAGATGCTCACGGTTGCCGAGCTCATCCGCTACCGCATGGCCCACGAACGCTACGTGCGGCGCGTGGCAGAAACCATGGTGCCCACTTCCTACGGCGAATTTCGCATGATCGTCTACGAGTCCGAGATCAACGGCGACTCGCACATTGCCATGGTCAAAGGCGACGTCGAACGCGCTAGTGACGAGCCTGTTCTCGTCCGTATGCACGCGCATTGCCTGGTAGGCGATGTCTTCGGCGCAAGCTGGTGCGGATGCAACGAAGCTATCGAAGGCTCGATGCGACGCATTGCCGACGAAGGCCGCGGCGCGCTGATCTATCTTCATCAGACGTCGAAGGGCTACTCCGTCGAAAAACTCGGCGACAAACTCACACTGCAATTCCACCACGAGCAGCGCTTGCCCACCCTGCCCGAAAGCCAGCGCCGCACTCAGCGCGAAATCGGCATCGGCGCGCAAATCTTGTCGGACCTGAACCTCAAGCGTATCCGCCTGCTGACCAATCATCCTCGCAAAGTTGCCGGCCTCGAGGGCTTCGGCATCGAGATCGTGGAGCAGGTTCCGGTCTCCCCAACGCGCAACGTTATCGGGCGCTAACTAAGGTTCGTCATCCCGAGCGAAGATAGGGACCTGCTGTTTCTAGCCACCAGCCACTGAGTTGTCATCCTAAGCGAGGACGGCGAGAATCATCGCCGTCCGAGTCGAAGGACCTGCAGTCCTATGGCGAGCAGAAACAGACGGAAAGTGAGAACGCCCTACCCTTGAAGCTTCTCCAAAATCTTCGCGATCTGCCCGCGAAACTGCAGCTTCAGATCCTCGATGTTCTTGTAGACGGTGTAGAAGTGGCCTCGATCCCTCAGCTTGCTCTGAAACGCTCGCAGGAAGTTGAAATCCTGCCGGTTCAGCCCGTCTGTGGCCCGCATATCCCTTCTTTTGGGATATGTGGGTGTGTTTCCAACCGCGGCGCGGTTCTTTGCACATTCTTCCCGTTTCAGGAAATCTGGTTACTTTCGTAACGGCTCTATGCACTTTTCCACTCGAATTTCCCTCGCCTCTGACCCTAAGCTGATCGAATGACCCAGCGGAGGTCTCTATGAGTTCGCACTTGCTCATCCGTACCTGCAGCCACACGCTCCCTGACGGCCGCCGCTGTCAAGGTGCCGCGGTTCGAGGACGCGCCTGCTGCCGCCATCACCTTACCGCCCGCATCCGCGTCCACAACATGGCGCGGGCGCGACGCCGCACCCTTATCCTCCGCTGGCGCGTCCCAGACTCTCGCCGCGACCTTGCCCGCAACCGGGCCGAAGTTAGCCGCGTCCTCGCCACCGAGCGTATCGACCCTGACGCAGCTCGAATGATTCTCTGGGCCATGGATCTCATCACCGCCGCCCTCCCCGTAGAGCCTGCTGCCCCGTTCACGCCGCGCCCATAACCCCCGTATTTCCTATGACGTACCGATAAACCCTTTATTTACTGGAAGCTGCACCAAGAACCCTTCACAAGTACCTGAAAATACATGGGCTCAGGGGGAGGGGGTGTCACCGGGTTAGGGTACAGACCGGGAGGATAGCTGACAGAACAGACCGGGAGCATTGCTGCCACCGTGCAGAGAAACTGGAGGCATTTTGTGCTGGAGTATGAGCGGGATGAGCAGAGCACGAGCGGGCTGTGTGAGCAGTGTGGACGAGGCAGAGAAGGGGACGCTTCCCTACTTCGCCGGTTCAACCAATCGGTTGTATTTCCTCAGCACCTGCTGGAGTTGCGCATGGGGAATGGCATCGACCTCGAAGTCGTTGATGCCCTTCATGGTCTTGGCTGCGATCAGGGCGTTGACTATTGACTCCTCTACCGATTGCACCGTTGCCAGGAACAGCGGGTTCATGTCGTCATTGGGAACCATGGAGAGCTGCTTCACTTTGCCGCCTCCCCACGCGCCGGGATTGGCCGTGGAAAACGCGATGAAGATGTCGCCCGACCCGTCGCCGGAATAGCTGCCCATGCGTCCGAGACCCAGCGGAACTCGACGCGCGAGGCGCTTGAGTTGCGATGGGAGTAAAGGAGCGTCAGTGGCCACGACCACGATGATCGATCCGGTGTCGTCTTTGTGCGGAATGCCTGGCGGAAGCTCGCGTCCAACGGCGATGCCCGCGATACGGAGCTGCGATTGCACTCCGTAATTACATTGCACGAGGACACCGACTGTGTAGCCGCCGTCCTTGGCGCTCAACTTGCGCGAGGCCGTCCCAGTGCCGCCTTTGAAGCCGTTGCAGATCATCCCGGTGCCCCCGCCGACGTTGCCCTCGGCGACCGCGCCACCTGCAGCCGTATCAAGTGCATGGCGGGCGTCTTCGGGCTTCACATGGAATCCGTTGATGTCGTTCAACTCGCCGTCCCAGGTTTCTGCCACGACGGGCAACGACCACCAGTATCCGCTGAGGTCGGCGGCGCCATGTTCGATACGCCACTTGATGACCGCATCACGCACGACTCCCACACTGTGGGTGTTGGTGATCATCACCGGACCTTCGAGGAAGCCGGACTCCTCAACCCACGTGGTGCCGGTCATCTCGCCGTTGCCGTTCAGCGAGTACCATCCAGCGAAGACGGGATCGTTGACGCTTTTCCTCCCTCGCGGCAGCACCGCAGTCACACCCGTGCGCACAGGACCTTGGCCGACCACCAGTTTGCCAGAGCCGGAGATCAGCGTGGTGAATCCCACTTCGACGCCCGCGACGTCGGTGATGGCATTCAGCGCGCCCGGCGTTCCATCGAATGGAATTCCCAGTTCGCGAGCGCGAGGCTCGGCCTGCGCGAAGACGAGAGTCGTGCTGTGCGCGAGCAGCAAGAGCACAAGAAGACTGCGAAGGGTCCTGCAGGCGATGGACATCGATTGTTCCCCGAAGAAGGTTTAGCTGTGCGACAGCAGTGTAGCAACCTCGTGCGGTTTCACCAGCGGCGAAAGATGTGGCGCTCCCGGGACCACCGAGAATTTCGCCTTGGGGATCTGTTCAGCGATGGCTTTCATGGCCTCAGGAGAAGTGGCGTGTCCGTCCTTCTCGGCGGCAATGAGATGCGTAGGCACGGCGATATGGTTGAGCTGTTCCGTAACATCGAATTGCGCCAGCGTGCGCCATGCGGCCGACCAGTTGGGGACTTGCGCGCGGATCACGCGCTCGCGCAGATAACGCACATACCATGGATTCTCGGCCACAACTTCCGGCGTAAGCCAGCGCAGCAGGCAGGGCGCAACCTGGCTGGGCATGCCGTCGCGCTCAGCAGCTTCAGCGTTGGCGACGTATTGGTCGCGCGCTCCGCGGGCAATGGTGGACAGCAGCGCCAGCGAGATCACGCGATCGGGATGCTGCAGGGCAAACGTCTGGGCGACGGCTCCGCCAAGCGACAAGCCGGCGATGCGGGCCTTGCGAATGTTCAACTGGTCGAGCAAGAGTGCGAGGTCGTCTACGTAGCGCTGCATGGCCTCGACTTTGGGAGCGTTGGAAGCGTAGCCGTGCCCGCGCAAATCGTAGGCGATGACGCGATGCTCGTGGGAGATCGAAGGGATGACCTCGCGCCAGACACGCCAGTCCGCGCCCAGCGAGTGAATGAGAATGTAGGGTTCGCCCTGTCCGGTTTCAGAAAGCACCGTCTCGTGGTCGCCGAGGTTGATACGCTTGGCAGCGCGCGGCCGCACGAGATCAAGCTCCTCAATCAGCGCGCGCACTTCGCGCAGTACATTCAAGGCGCGCGGGATCCCGGCATACGGCGCAAGATGTTCGCAAAGCGCGATCAGTTCGTCGGGATCGACGCCGCTGCGCAACGCTGCTCCGAGATGCACGCGGAGTTGGGTTTCCGCGCCGCCGATCGCCCCGAGGATGGCGACAGTCGCCAGTTCACGCTCGCGTCGGCCCAGCTCGGCCTTGCAAAAAATCTGGCCGAAGGCGAACTCGGTCAAGGCATCCGCCAGAGTCGGCGATGTTTGCCTTACGGCGCGAACGACGGCTACGCCGCGCTCCCCGTCAATTGCCTGCAATTCGTGCGCGCCAATCGATCGCCGATCCACGTTGGGCCTCCTGCTGCAATACCAGTTCCATCCCCGGGAAGCTCGTCTGGCAAGGCCCGGCGCGCGCTGGCTCTTGGTATGTTACACCGCAGGACCGCGTCTTATGCGGCGACGACAATCATCGCCTGGCAAGACGGCTTGCCAATGCGACGATAGATGTGCGGCACACTGCCGTCGAAGTAGATGGAATCGCCGGCGTCGAGTTCGTAATCGTCGAGCCCGATCTTAAGCCCAAGTTTTCCCTTCATCACGTGGAGAAATTCAGAACCAGGATGCTGGTGGGGCTTCAACTTCTCGGGCTCAACCGGTTCAAACTCGGCCAGATACGAACTGGTGCGCCGTTCGTTGCTTTTGAAGTCGAGGCTCTCAAAGTGGTAGGCCACGTCGGATGCACCGGGACGCTCCGGCAACTTGATTCGCTCGGCTTTGCGCACCACCGAGACCACGTGGCGTTTGCGCTCGTCGGTGAAAAAGTAGTCAAGGCCCACGCTGAAGACCATGGAGATGCGCAGCAGGGTGGGCAAAGTAGGATACAGCTTGTCGCGCTCGAGTTTGGAAAGCAGCGCCGGGGAAAGGCCAGTGTGCTTGCCGAGCTCGACCAGTCCCATGCTCTTTTTCAAACGCAGGGCACGCAACTTAGGGCCGATTTGATAGGGCCGAAGGTTGTCTTCAATCGTCTTGCTGACCACCGTAACCTCGCTTTTTCTTCCCGTGCAAAGAAATGCTCCACTCTTTTCACGAACCGCACATTACATCAGGGGCGGAGCGCGTTTTCTCGCCATATTCAAATATTTGTTCGTTATAGTCAAGGAAGTAAGTGCGAGATGCAACACTATCTCGGGCTTACGCGGGCCGCAAATAGTGCCGCAGAATTAGCGCGGACCGCTCGCGGTGGCAGGCTGGGGGAGTCAGCCACCGCAAAACTTTTTCCATGCAAGTGCATTGCTTCGTCCTCGCAACGGCGCACTCACGGTCCAACTTGTCACCAATCCGCTTCGCGTAGACTTGAGTTGCTATGAATCCCGATGTAATCGTAGTGGGAGCGGGAATGTCCGGGCTTGTGGCGGCCCTGGAGTTGCAACGCCGCGGCCTCAGCGTCCGGGTGGTTGAGGCCTCGGATGACGCTGGGGGACGCGTCCGCACTGACGCCTTCAATGGTTTCCGGCTGGACCGCGGGTTCCAAGTAGTACTCACAGCGTATCCGGAAGTCCGCCGCTGCCTGGACTTTGCGGCGCTCCAGCTTCGCGAATTCGAGCCGGGCGCCATCGTGCGACGTGATGGACGGTTCCACACGATTTCCGATCCCATACGACGACCGCGGAAGATACTCCCATCCGCGTTCGCGCCGATTGGCACGCTGAATGACAAGTTGCTAATCGCGAAACTGCGCGGCGATGTATTGGACGCCGAGATCGACGAGGTGCTTAGCGCGCCGGAAGTCCCGACGATCACGGACCTGCGCGGATTCGGGTTCTCCGAGAAGGTCATTGAGCGATTCTTCCGTCCGTTCCTAGGCGGAATTTTTCTTGATCCCGAGTTGGCGACTTCGAGCCGCATGTTCCGCTTCGTGTATCGCATGTTTGCCCAGGGAGCCGCGGCCCTTTCCAACGAAGGGATACAGGCCATTCCGCGGCAACTGGCTTCGCGGCTGCCGCAGGACTCTGTACGATTGAACGCGCCGGTGGAGTACGTGTGGTCAGGCGGCGTGCGTCTGCGAAGCGGAGAAGAACTGTTCGCCGGAGCGGTCGTCGTGGCCAGCGACCCGGTGACGGCAGTCCGGTTGTTGCCGCAAGCGGGCGTTCGCTCCACGATGCGAGGAGTGCGTTGCCTTTACTTTGCGGCCCCCGATGCGCCGATCGGGGGACGATACCTGGTGCTCAATGGCGATGGCGAAGGCCCGATCAACAACCTGTGTGTGCCCAGCGTGATCGCACCCGGCTACGCGCCGCCCGGTTGTCACCTGGTGTCGGTCACGGTGCTGCATGCGCCACTCAGCGAGGACCACCTCATCCGAGACGTGCGCGAGCAACTGATTCACTGGTTTGGCGAGCAAGCGAACGGATGGGAATATCTGCGCTCCTACCGCATCGAGAATGCGTTGCCCGACCAGTCGCTGGAGCGCGGCGGCGTTGCCATGTCGCCGGTGCAAGTGCAACCGGGGCTCTACGTCTGCGGCGATCATCGCGGTACCGCGTCGCTGAACGGAGCGATGCTGGCGGGGCGTCGTGCAGCCGACGCGGTTTGCGCGGAGTTTGGCGGATCTGGTGGGTTGTTCTAGATGATTACGGGGGGTTAAGTGACTCGAACCATGATCGCGGTGAAGGTCAGGAGCGCTATTGCCACACCGGCCCACCAGTACTTTGAAACGGCCTTTCCGGAAAATGCGCAGGCCACAGCGCTCAGCAGGGTCAGCGTTTCGACCATCTTCAGATTTGGCATCGGCGAGCGGACGTGCGGGTACAACGACACGGACATCCAGAAATAGACGAGCCAGAGAATGCCTGTCGTACCGACCGCGATACCGAGTTTCCTCATTGCGCTGCCTCGACAGAGATCATCGCATGCGGCCGCAGTTCTGAGACTCACATAGAATCGAAGAGAATGTATCCGATCGAGAGGACAACGGCATTGCGCGGGAACCGGTGGCTGCTTGTCTGGGTCTGCTCTTTACTGGTACTGGGCTACGCCGCATGCAGCAAGAAGCCCACAGGCAAACGTTATGAGCTGCAAGGGCGCGTGGTTGCTGTGGATTCGGGGTCTCGCGAGATTACGGTTGCCCACCAAGACATTCAGGGGCTCATGCCCGGCATGACGATGCCCTTTCAGGTCGCGCGCGACCAGGACTGGATCTTTGGCAAGATCGGTCCGGGCGATCACGTTCACGCTACGCTGGTGATGACCGACCACGCGGAATTGCAGGACATCTCCTTCACCAAGGGGAGCGACGCCGGCAGCGATGGCACTTCGAACGTGAGGATTCCCGAAGTCGGCGACGAGGTACCCGACTTTACGCTGGTTAATCAGTCGGGGAAGACCGTTCACCTCGAACAGTTCCGTGGAAAGCCGCTGCTGCTCACATTTATTTATACCCGCTGCCCTGTACCGGATTTCTGCCTTCTGATGAGCAATAATTTCAGCGAGGTGCTGAAGCAGTTGCAGCAAAGCCCGCAGGCCTTTGCCAAGGCGCAATTGCTCAGCATCAGCATTGATCCTGAGTACGACACGCCGAGCGTGTTGCATAGATACGGCGAACGGTATGCGGGAAAGCTTGACCCTACATTTCAGCGTTGGCAGTTTGCTTCCGGATCGCCCGAGGAGGTGCGCAAGGCGGCGGACTTCTTCGGGCTCTCCTACAACCAGAAGGAGGGCCAGATTGTGCACACGCTGCAGACTGTGCTGATTGGCAGCGATGGGAAGATTGCGAAAGTATACGCGGGCAATCAGTGGAAGCCCGCCGATGTGGCTGAGGACTATGTTGCCGCGGTACAGTAGGTTGGCACGCGCGCGAGTCATGGAACAGAAATAAGCGACGGGCTGGGCGGTGGGAACGAAATGCAGGTCCCTCGGCTCGCTCCGCTCGCTCGGGATGACAACACAGAGGGAGCCGCCGCGCTCCATCCGCTTGGTGGATCGAAAATAAAGAGCACGTACGACGCGGCTGAAGCCGCGCCCCTTCAAAACCGGAACCTTTGGCGAGTTTCGCGCATCAGAGTAGCAGCAAGCCAATCTGTAGTCACTTCATGAGTGAGACCCTGCAATTCGTAGTGCAACACGGCTATCTCCTGCTGTTTTTCTGGGTGCTGGCAGAGCAAGCTGGGCTGCCGATTCCGGCGACGCCACTGCTGCTGGCTGCAGGAGCGCTGGCCGGACAACACCAGTTGAAGTTTGCGCTGGTCATAATGGTTGCGGCTACCGGGTCGCTGGTCAGCGATAGCTTCTGGTATTTCTTCGGCAAGCGCAAGGGTCCGGTGGTCCTGAACTTCTTGTGCAAGATCGCGCTGGAACCTGATTCGTGTGTGCGGCGGACGGAGTCCACGTTCACCCGGTTCGGGATCCAGACGCTGCTGATCTGCAAGTTCATTCCAGGTCTCAATACGGCGGCCCCGGCGCTGGCGGCAACGGCGGGAATCCCGTTGGCACAGTTCCTGCTGGTCGACTGGTTCGGAGCGTTGCTGTGGGCGAGCGCGTTTGCCGGACTGGGACTGGCGTTCAGCCGGCAACTGGACCGCGTGGGTCACGACATAGCGCAGTTTGGTTCGTTGACACTGCTGCTGATTGTCGCCGGAATCGTTGGGTACATCGCCTACAAATTGTATGAGCGTCGGCGGTTCCTAAAGCAGGTTGCCGGGGTGCGCATCACTCCGGAGGAACTCAAGGACAAGCTGGATGTAGGCGAAGCGCTAACCATTATTGATTTGCGGCATCCGCTCGATCTGTTGCCCGATCCCCACACTTTGCCGGGAGCGCTGCGCATTTCGCCGGAGGAGCTGGAGAGGCGGCACAACGAAATCACCCGCGATGGTGAGATTGTGTTGTTTTGCACTTGACCGAACGAAGCCACCAGCGCCCGTGCGGCGCTGCAACTTCGGAGGCACGGGATTCGCAATGTGCGGCCGCTGCTCGGCGGCTATCACGCCTGGAAGGACCTGGGATATCCCGTCGAAGAAGTGCTGGCGCCGGTCGACTCCGAGAATTCGGACGAATCGCTGACGACGGAAGATATTGCGTGAAACCACCCTACAATTCTTAAAACTCCATGAGAGGTCCCTGACACAAGATTACTCGGAGGCGGGGTTCGATTCGGCTTCGGGCTTCATCTCAATCACGGGGATGGCGTCGCCGTTCAGCACCGGCAGCCGAGGCAGCATCGTAGTGTGTGGTTTGCCGGCCACCATTGAGTTAGGCGTCGACTTTTCATAAGGCCCGATGTGCCAGATGTCGCGGGCGTATTCCAGCACACTGCGATCGCTGGAGAACTTTCCGATGCGGGCCACGTTGAGCACGGCTTTGCGGAACCAGATATCGTCTTGCTGGTATTCGCTGGCGATCCGCTTCTGGGTTTCTAGGTAGCTGGGGAAATCTGCAATGTGGTAGTAGCGGTCGCCGCGATGCACGAGTTCATCGAAGATCCAGCGGAAGAGGCCGTGCTCGTTGGGGCAGAACCGGTCTGATGCCAGGGCATCCAAGACTTCCTTCACGTCGGGATCGTTGTCGTAGCGCTCGCGCGGGTTGTAGCTCCCTTTTTTCTGCATCTCGAGAATCTGTTCCGCGCGCAGGCCGAAGATGAAGATGTTGTCGAGGCCGACTTCTTCGGCGATCTCGATGTTAGCGCCGTCCCAGGTGCCGATGGTGAGGGCCCCGTTCATCGCCAGCTTCATGTTGCCGGTGCCCGAGGCTTCCATGCCCGCGGTGGAGATCTGCTCGCTGAGATCGGCGCCGGGAATGATCAGCGTCGCCAGCGATACGCGGTAGTCGGGCAGGAACGTGACTTTAATCGCATCTTTGACGCGCTCATCGTTGTTCACCACGGCCGCGACGTTGTGGATGAGCTTGATGATCTGCTTGGCAGCCCAGTATCCCGGTGCAGCTTTGCCCGCGAAGAGATACGTCCGCGCGGAAGCCGGCATCTCCCCGTGCTCGACGATGCGCAGGTAATCGTGGATCACGTTCATCACCGCCAGCAACTGGCGCTTGTACTCGTGGATTCGTTTGATCTGCACATCGAAGATGGAGTCGGGATCGACAACGACGGCAGTCTGTTGGCGAATGGCGTCTGCCAGCCTTAGCTTGTTCTGGCGCTTGACTTCCTTGAACGCAGCGCGAAATTCCTTGTCTTCGGCCCATGTTTCGAGCTCGCGCAGGTCACTTAGGTCGGTGATCCACTTCTGCTCGTCGAGAGTTTGGCTGATCAGATCGGTAAGCCCTGGATTGGCCTTCATCAGCCAGCGCCTGGGAGCGACTCCATTGGTCTTGTTGTTGAATTTTTCCGGCCAGACTTCAGCGAACTCGGGGACGAGCGATTTCACCAGCAGGTCGCTGTGCAGCTGGGAGACGCCGTTGACCGAGTGGCTTCCGACGATACAAAGGTGCGCCATGCGCACGTGTTTTTCGTAACCCTCCTCGATGATCGACATCTTGCGTAGCTTCTCATTGTCGATGAAGGGTAGCGGCTCGATTTCACGCAGAAACCGGTCATTGATGCTGAAGATGATCTGGATGTGGCGTGGCAGGACTTTTTCCACGAGCGGCACCGACCACTTCTCCAGCGCCTCGGGCAGGAGGGTGTGGTTGGTATACGCCAGGGTGCGGCAAGTGATGTCCCACGCCTGCTCGAAGGGCAAGCCGTACTGGTCGAGCAGAATGCGCATCAACTCGACCACGGCCAGGCTGGGGTGCGTGTCGTTCATCTGAATCGCGGCCTTGGCGGGGAGCAACTCGATGTCGTCGTATTGCAGCCGGAATCGGCGCAGGATGTCGCCGATGGCACAAGCGCAGAGGAAATACTCCTGCACCAGGCGGAGTTCCTTGCCAGCCATGGCGGAGTCGGAGGGATAGAGCACGCGGGTGATGTTCTCGCTGGCGATCTTCTGTTCCACGGCTTTTAGGTAATCGCCGCGGTTGAAGATGTCGATGTCGAAATCTTCGGAAGCGCGCGCGGTGAACAGGCGCAACCAGTTCACGGTCTGACCGAGATAGCCAACGATGGGCATGTCGGTCGGGATACCGAGGACGATCTTGTAGTTGATCCAGGTCTGCTTCAGTTTGCCGTCGGCGTCACGCTGTGAGTCGAGACGGCCGTACATGGGAATGCTGATCGCCTCTTCCGGATGCTCGATCTGGAATGGCGTGCCATTGGCCTTCCAACGGTCGGGCTTTTCGCGCTGGAAGCCGTTGACGATCTCCTGCTTGAACAGGCCGTACTCGTAATCGATGCCATAGCCATAGCCGGGCATGCCCAACGTGGCAAGCGATTCCAGGAAGCACGCAGCCAGACGCCCGAGGCCGCCGTTCCCCAGGCCGGCATCAGACTCGCTGTCGAGAACATCGTCGAGGTCGATGCCGAAGCCTGCCAACACCTCGCGGCACAACTCTTCGATGCGGAGGTTGGACAGGTTGTCGCCCAGCGACCGGCCCATGAGGAATTCCATGGAGAGGTAGTAGAGGCGCTTGGCGTGTTTGTGACGAAACCGCGATTCGGTCTCGAGCATGCGGTCGACGATGCGGTCGCGGATTGCAAGCGACACCGGCTTCAAGTAATCGACGGGTTTGAGTTCGGACGTGGGGCGGACGAGAGTGTAGCGAACATGACGCAGAATCGACTCGCGCAACATTTCGGCGGTTCGCACCTGGGCCAGGAATGCCGGCGTGGCATCGGCAAAGAGGTGGGCTTCGTGTTTCGGCTTGGTCTCATCCGCTGGGGTGGTGACGCGCTCGCCTTCCGAAGGTTCGGAGGCGACAATGTCCCGGGGCTGTTCTGGCCCCGCGCCAGAACCGTTAGGTTTGTCGTCGCTGTTGCTGATGGCGCGGTCCCCCGACGTACTCTCAGCCTTACATTCTAATGCAGAATCGGTTTTTGCCATCACCCGAGAGGGTTATGACAAGCGATGTTTCGATGCGCACGGAGGGGCTGAGTTCTGCCGAATCAACGACTTCGGAAGAAGGCATAGTCTGCAAGCCTAGTTATCAATCCGGTGCGCGAAGCGAGGTAGCCGATGGAAAAAATCCGCGCCGCTATTTTTCTCGCAGGGAAACCGGCAACACAGTGTGGCGAGGTTCTGGCATGGGGACGTCGCCTTTAGCAGCACGCCATAAGATCGCGTTGAGCGTCTCGGTTTCCGCGGCGTCGGCAACCGAGAAATCGAGTGTCGCGGACTCCTTCGCGCCGGGCGCATCTTTCTTGTTGGCCTGGTAAATCGTTCCGTTGTCACGATTGCGATACTCTGCCTTAAATGCCGGTTGGTCGCCTGGGCCTGCGAACAGCGGAGCGATGACGGCGGCGTGCGCGTCGTTGTTGTTCATCGGGGGGAGACCGAGCAACGTCTCCATGGTGTGGATCATGTTCACCGTGGTGTAGAAGTTGTGGTCCACAAAAGGCTGCGGCGAACGTGGCGAGTACTTGCTGATGACCAGCGCGATACTGCGGTGGGCGTCAACGTGGTCAGCGCCGTTTTGCGCGTCGTCCTCGAGGACGAAGATGGCAGTGTCGTCCCAGTAGGGGCTGTTGGAGATGGCTTCCACCAGGCGGCCGACTGCCAGATCGTTGTCGGCGACGGCGGCGTTTGGAGTGGGCGAGCCTGGCTTGGTCCCGGCGGTATGGTCGTTGGGCAGGCGCACCAGCGCGAAGTTGGGAAGCTGTTCGCCCTTGCCGCTCTTGCGGGCGGCGACAAACCCGGCGAACTCTCGCAGAAATTCGTCAACACGAAACTGGTCGGGGTACTCGACCTTGAAATCGGGGTACTTGGGATCAAAATGATCGCGCAGGCCGGCCTTTGCCGCGGTGTTGTAGGCCATCAAGGGAATCACGAATTGGTAGGGACTCTTGCCACCGCCCATTTGCGCCGGCAGTTCTTCGCCGGGCTTGATGTCGCTGCGAGCGCATTTCGGCACCTGCCCGGTAGGCGCGCCGGTGGTTGCCGGGGTGTAATTCTGTTCCAGATCCTCGCACCAGCGAGTTTCGACGTACTCGCCATAATGGCGATAGCTCTTGCTGTGCCGCGCCAGGTTGTTGAACAGATATCCGGTGGACGGCTCGTTTACGTCGGGAATGTCTTCATTGACCGGAAGCACATCGCCTACGCTCCCCTCGGAGTCGTATTCGCGCTCAAGACTGCGATAAGCGATCGGCCATGCTTTCTCGTTGTAGTCGGTAGTAATGGCTGCCATAGACCACGGATGTCCGTCGCCCGAAACCTCTCCGCTGTCGTAGAAATTGTCGAGCACGCCGAATTGCCGGGCCAGTTTGTGCTGGTTGGGAGTGATGTCGTCGCCATACATCACCAGCGAGGGATCGCCGTTGGCGCCCTTGATATCGCCGAAAACCTGATCGTAGGTCCGGTTCTCCTTGATAATGTAAATCACGTGCCGGATGGGATTGGCGCCACGCTGAAAGGTGATTTCATCAGCGCGGCCTTGCATGCGATTGCTCTGCACGACCTCAGCGGTCAGGGCTTCGCGATCGCGCTCGGCTTCCTGGAGGTTCACTCGCGCCAGCGATCCTCGAATCATCGCGGCGATGTAGGGATGTGCGGGTTTGTTGTTCGGAGGCGACGTACCGACCGTAGCCGAGTTCGGCCCGGTGCCGCTTCCCTTTCCCGTGACCACGAACAGATCGCCTCCTGAAACCGTGAGCGCGGTGGGATACCACTCGGTGGGTATGAAGTAGTAGGGACGATCCTGAGTGGCTTGGGAGTGTGTGCCGCGCGATTCGCGCAGATCAAAAACGGCAACGGCGTCAGAGGAAGAGTTGGCCACATAGAGCGTCTTGCCGTCAGCCGACTGCGCCAATGCGATGGGATAGTTTCCGGCGAAGGTCTGACCCGGCAGGCGCGTATCCAGATAGCGTTCGACTTTGCCGTCCGCTGTCGCAATCACCGCAACCCGATCGCGATTGGCCAGGGTGACAAAGAGGCGGTCATGATCGGGACTGAGCAACAAAGCCGTCGGATGGGACGAAGAATCCGTCTCTACTTTGGGCGGCAGCAACGCGATCTCCTGTACGACTCTTCCTGAACGCAGATCAAGTTCGGCCACACTGGAGCCGTTCCACAACGAGCACCAGGCGCGGCTGCCGTCGCGGTTCACAACCACGGTATAGGGGAACGTGTTGGGCATGACCTTGCCGCGTCCCAGATCAAAGCGCCGCAGCACCTTGCCATCGCGCGCGTCGATCAGCACAGCGTCATCGGCGAGGTTCTCGGCCACGAGCAGCGCCTCGCCACCATCGCGCTTCACCACGGCGATGCCTGCCGGATAGGGGGAAACGAATCCCGCGGTTACAAACTTCGAGCCATAGGTGTTCTTCTTGTCCTTGCCGAGCGGCGCCAGGGGGAGCTTGATGAAGCGTTCGGGGGTCAACGCGCCGTCTGCGAATCGATACACCGCGATTCCGTTGCCGGTGCTTCCCTCTTTCTTACCCTCGGGGTCAGTGAGCGACGCGATGGAGGCGTAAAGCTCGCTGCCGTCGCCGCTCCAGGCGAGGCCGAGGAAGTAAGTCTGTCGCGCGTGTGTTGCCAGTCGAGCATCGGGGAAATCGCGCAGTTGGTTGTTCGCTAGGTCCAGTACGCCGATCGATTGGTGAAAGCTCGACTCGGCTGAACCATAGCCATTGTTCAGCAGCGCAAGATATTTTCCGTCAGAACGAAGCGCGGCGGTAACCGGCAGGCTGTTGGTACGCTGAGGCTCGCCGGGAACTGGCTCGAACAATGTTTTGCTGGTTGACAGAGAGATTTCTTTCTTTGCTTTGTTGGCCGCAATTTGAGCAGCAACCACGGCGACACAGAAGCCGACGACGAGCAGGACAACCAAGCGGCGGAGGGTCATGACGCTCCTCATCGGGATGGTATGGCAGGTGACGGCGATCGGCGAAGGTGGTCGGCGGCGTTCGGACCCAGCTCGCGAGTATTCAGGCGAATGTGTTCCAGCACGCGCTCGACCTCTTCGCCAACAGGAGCTGCGCCGAAGACCACGACATGGGCATGTTCCTGGGTGGGTCGCACAAAGCGCGCGGCCATGGGAGCGACGGTCGCTCGAAATTGTTCGACTACCGACTCGGGGGTGCGGCCGCGTTCGCGCACGTCGCGCTCCTGGCGCCTCTGCAGGCAGAGGTCATCGGTCATCTCAAGGTACACGCGCGTACCGAGAAGACCGCACAGTTCCGGCCAGTATAAGGTGAACAGCCCTTCGAGGATGACAAACGGTGAGGGTTCAAATAGCTGCGTCTGCCCTGTTCGAGTGTGCACGGAGAAATCGTAGGTCGGAACCGCGATGGGCCCTCCCTCGGCAAGTTGCGCCACGTGCGCGATTAGCAGATCGTGTTCCAGCGCGGACGGGTCGTCGAAGTTAGAGCGGTCACGCGATTCCAGGGAAAGATGAGAGAGGTCGCGGTAATAGTGGTCGAGAGAGAGCACCGGCGCTCGCAGGCATTCAGAAAGATGACGGGCAAGATAGCTCTTTCCCGCTCCCGATGGCCCGGCTATGCCAATGAGATAGGACTTCCCGGACATGCGGCTACAGTGTAAACCAGTGGTTAGTGGCTAGTGGTTAGAAAACCGCGCCACTGCGGCCGAGTTTCGGGATCGCTCTACTTCGCTGCGCGATCGAAGTAGGCGTTAATTTTGGGTAAAACAGCGCGCAGCAGGGCCAGAAATTTGCCGCGGACACGCTCGCCGGTTTCGAGCACTTCCGAGTGCATCAGCTTCTGCGGCAGGATGCCCGCCGCCATGTTGGTGACGCAGGAAATCCCGAGCACCTTCATTCCCATGTGATTCGCCGCGATGGTCTCCGGCACGGTTGACATGCCGACCAGATCGGCGCCGATGGTTCGCAGATACTTGATCTCGGCGGGCGTTTCGTAACTTGGCCCGAGCAGGGCCGCGTAGACGCCTTCGTGCAGCGTCATTCCCAGCTTGCCGGCTTCTTCTTTTGCTGACGCGCGATACTCTCGAGCGTATGCCTGCGTCATGTCGGGAAAGCGCACGCCGAAGCGGTCGTCGTTTGGTCCGACCAGAGGATTCGTTCCCTGCAGGTTGATGTGGTCGCGGATGAGTACCAGCGCGCCCTGCTGGTAATTCAGATTGATGCCGCCTGCCGCGTTGGTGAGGATGACTGCGCGAATGCCCATGCGGCCGAAGACGCGCATCGGAAACGCGACTTCCTGCGCGGAATATCCTTCATAAAGATGCACGCGGCCTTGCATCGCGGCGACTGGGACCGCGCCGGACTTGCCGAGTACCATTTGTCCGGCGTGGCCGATTGCGGTTGAGCGTGGGAACGCGGGGATGTCGGCATAAGAGATGCGCGTTGCTTCGGTTAGGGAATCGGCGAAGCCGCCGAGACCGGAACCCAGCACCAAGCCAATTTGCGGACGCAGGGGAGTTCGTTGCTGAATAGACTTTGCAGCGGTTTCAGCGAGCGTGAATTGGTCGTCCATAAGAACGCACTGTACCGCTGGCATCTTGCCGGCTGCCGTGAGGGCACCTTGCCCTTCGAGGCGGAGGCGGGACGCCTCCTCGACAGCCGCCGGGACGGCGGCGCTACTCCTAGTATTTCTTCTCGAACTTCGCGAACTCGCCCTCGAGCTTCCACTGCATGCGGGCGCGTTCGTTGGCGGCGAGAAATTGCTCGCATCCCGCGGAGGGCTTTTCTGCTCCTGCCGCATCGTTCACGCATGCCGGCGCCGCGCGAAACACCAGCTTCGTGTCGGTCCAAAGACTTTGGCCGGGCAGGAAGCTGTGCTCGAGGCTTTGGCGCGCCATGCGCTTCAGGTCTGCGTAGGACAAGTGATAGCTCTCGATCGAGCGCAGGTATTCGTGCGTCATGTCGGAGCGTGATACGCCTTCGTCGTCGGTGGCCAGCGCCACGGGAACTCCGTATTTCATATAAATCGGCAGGGGATGGTCGTCTCCGCTCACGCCGAGAATCATGTCATTCGAGGTCAGCGCGATTTCGACCAGCACGTTGCGCTCTGCCATCTCATGCAGCAATCCGATGGGATCTTTTTCATTCATCACTGAAACCCCGTGGCCGATGCGCTCGGCGTGCCCGCGCTCAACCGATGCGCGAATGTGATACGCGAGATCTTCCGGCGGCACCAGTCCCATGGCCAGCTCGCCCGCGTGCAGCGTGATGTGTACCTTGGGATAGGCGCTATGAAGATAATCGAGCATGGTCATATGCTCGTTGAAGTCGTGGATGGGAACGTACCAGTCTTCGGGCATCACGAGGTTCAGTCCGACGAATCGGGGATCGGACGAGGCAAGTTCGAAGCCTAGGAGAATCTGCGCGAACACGATTTCGTGCGGAAGCCCGCGGAGCACCTGATAGAGATAGCGCACCGTCACGTCGCAACCGGGAGCCGCGTCGGTGGTTGCGCATTTGAGAATTTCTTTGGCGCGAGCATCGTCGGCGGCAAGTCTTTTGCTGGTTTCGGCGGCCACGTCTCTCAGAC
>Ga0209380_10000601_pt1 | contig 25396 bp, 19 predicted proteins | sample HubBroMetageWFT6_FD_188347 | JGI IMG/M metagenome (GOLD analysis project Ga0209380, IMG submission 188347) | Warmed and freeze-thawed soil microbial communities from the Hubbard Brook experimental Forest, New Hampshire - Hubbard Brook CCASE Soil... | ecosystem: Environmental > Terrestrial >... | reverse complement strand
TTGGCTCCGTTCACCGTGACCGGCAGGCTCGACGGATTAAATGTAAACCCGGCCTTGCTGGCAGTGACTGTGTAGGAGCCGTTAGCGAGGCCGGTGAAACTGTAGGCGCCGGAACTGTTCGCGGTAGTAGTGGCGCTGGCTGCGCCGGCGAGTTTCACGGTTGCTCCGGATCCATTTGCCGCGCTGCTGATGGTCCCGGAGATGCCGTAGGTGGTCGGTGGAACTGCGGACGCGGTGAAGTTTTCCCCTGTGACGTTGGCTCCGTTCACCGTGACCGGCAGGCTCGACGGATTAAACGTAAACCCGGCCTTGCTGGCAGTGACTGTGTAGGAGCCGTTAGCGAGGCCGGTGAAACTGTAGGCGCCGGAACTGTTCGCGGTAGCAGTGGCGGCGCTCGCTCCACTAAGGGTCAGTGTTGCCCCGGATCCATTTGCCGCGCTACTGATGGTGCCGGAAATGCTAAACGTACTCGGTGGCACTGCAGAGACCACGAAGTTTGCGTCTGTGACGTTGGCTCCGCTGACAGTCACCTGCAGGCTGGACGGACTGAAACTGAACCCGCTCTGGCTGGCAGTGACCGTGTACGAACCATTAGCGAGGCCGGTGAAACTGTAGGCGCCGGAACTATTCGCGGTGGTGGCGGCTGTGGCTGCACCACCGAGTGTCACCGTGGCTCCAGACCCGTTCGCCGCCGGACTGATCGTGCCTGAAATGGTGAACGTGTTCTGTGATCCTGTGGAAGAGGAAGCCGTGAAATTCACTCCCGTCACCTGAGCTCCATTCACGGTGACTTGCACGCTGGTTGGACTAAAGGTCACCCCGCTCTTGCTGGCCGCCACGGTATACGAACCATCCGCGAGGTTGGTGAAACTGTAGTTGCCGGAACTGTCTGCGGTCGCGGTGATTTTGATGGGACCGTCGAGAGTTACAGTTGCCCCGGAACCACTGGATGCCGGACTAATGCTGCCGGAAATGCCGAGCGGATTCGCCGCCCCGCTGGCTGGAGGTGGAGCAGAATCTTGTTTCGCAGAAAGACCCTGGCAACCCACCATAGCAATTAACATAACTACAACGGCTGCATACGCCAAGCCCTTCCAACGTGAGCCCAAGTCTTCCAAGGGGGAGCCTTTCACGCCGCATTTGAGTTAAAGGCGCGAGCAAAGTTTTCGCCTTAATGATTTCCAGCGAAATCAAGTTGAACTTTAGCGTTGGGTAAGAGGCGAGGCCACGTCACCAAAGGTCGTGCGTGGCGCGTTCATCTTGGGCTTATTCGATCGTACTTTTGGCCATGGTCGGAAGGTATCGAGGAGTGTGCACAGCAGGTGCTCGACGTGAAGCGGGGCCGCACGCAGATCCGCAGTCTGGGGGGGCTACGGCTTGTTCATACTAATGTCTACCCGGGCGCCGGCGTGGGATCGAAATCCCGGATGCGATTGAGGCGAGGCTGAGGCAGAATGCAGCTGACTGGGGCGTGATCGACTCCGGTCCCGAAAGCGATGCGAATCCCGGTCCAGCGCTGCGATCCGCTCCTTGAAACTGGCTACGGGATCACTGCCTGCACCGGAGGCGTCGCAAGAGAACTCTCCACCCCGCTGGAATTCAGCGACGTGGCAGAGTAGTAGTAAGTTTGTCCAGGGACGACTGTGCTATCGGTGTAGGCCGTATTCGCATTCGGGCTGGAATTCAGCCGGGAATATGTGCCGCTCGCCGTGGTGCTGCGATAAACGTTATAGCCCATTGCGCCTGAACTGGAGTTCCAGGAAAGGTTGACGCTGTACAGTACCGCTGTTCCGGTACCAGTGAGGGGCACGACCAGTCCGGCACCCCAAGCAAACAGACTGCCGCCCTGCGTAACCGCCGTTTGTGGGGAGAAGGTGACCTTTACCGTAACGCTTTGCCCGGCTTCCAGAGTCAAAGGAAGCGTGGGTCCGCTCATCGAGAATCCGCTGCCGGTTGTGCCGAGTCTCGAGATGGTTGTGCTTGAAGAGCGGGGGTTTGTGAGCACGACCGGCAAGGTGGAGCTGGATCCCATCGTCACCTGGCCAAACGACACAATCGAAGGGTTCGCGGTCGCAAGTGCGCCGTTCCCGCCTGCACCTGAAACTGCAAGCACAAGTGTGGCGTTCGAGGCATTGCTGGAGAAGCTGATCGTCCCGTAGGTCCATCCCCTCGTCGTGGGAGTGAAGTTTACGCTCAGATCAACACTCTGTCCTGCCGATAAGACCAGCGGCAGGGTCAAGCCGGGCGTGGTGAATTCGGCGTTGCCTGCCGAAATTGCGGAGACCGTCACACTGGTCTCTCCGTTATTCGTCAGGTTGACCTGCAAGGTTTCTGATTGGCCGAGGACGACGCCGCCGAAGTCGAGATTCGCCGGCATGCACACGAGTTGCGGGGTAGCGGCGGCCTTCACGGGAGACATCCCGAGGAGCACGATCGCCACACCAATTGTTAGAAAGTTGACTGTTTGGACGGAAAAATACCGGAGGATGGACTGGGGGAGTCTCATACCCCTAGCTTTGAACGGAAACGACATTTGCGCCAGATTCCGAGGGTACAGCAACCACCCATTGTCCATTAGGACAATGGTTCCAAATTAGGATTTCCTGAGAATGTTCGTTCTCGGTGCTCGGATCAGCGTTCCAGATGGGCCTCCGAGTGGGCGTTTCCACATTGCAAACAAGCGGAACAGGTGTAAAATACATAGAGATTTGGCTTGATTAAGAGTCAACGCTCCTGAAAGATAACAACGATGAGCTCCTTTGAGAGACTCACAAGGGATGTCCAGCCCCTTCGTGTGAAACTTCTCGGTCATCCTCTGTACGAGATGATCGATTCGTTAACCAACCTCCGTATCTTCATGGAATATCATGTCTTTGCAGTGTGGGACTTCATGTCGCTCCTGAAGTCGCTGCAGCGCTCTCAGACCAGCGTTGAAATCCCCTGGCGTCCTCGGCTGAACCCGACTACCACTCGATTCATTAATGAAATCGTGTTGTGCGAAGAGTCGGACGAGGATGGTGCCGGAGGCTATACCAGCCACTTCGACCTGTATCGCGCGGCTATGAAAGAATGTGGCGCTTCGACCGCGAAGATCGATGATTTGGTCGTACAAGTCGGTAAAGGAGTGGAGATTGGCCAGGCACTGGTTCATTGTGGTGCAGACGCTAGCGTTGCCGAGTTCGTCAAAACAACCTGGTCATTTATCGAATCGGATCGCCCTCATCGAGTAGCGGCGGCGTTCACTTTGGGGCGGGAAGACGTGCTCCCGGGAATTTTCCGCAATTGCGTCACATCGCTTGGGAGCCAACTCGAAACCGGTTTGCCACACCTCAGGTATTACCTCGAGCGACATATCGAGTTGGATGAGGATCGGCACGCACCAATGGCGATTAAGGTTATGCATGAGCTGTGCGGGAATGATCGCGGGCGATGGGAGGAAGCCAGTGACGCAGTCAAAAAGGCTCTGCGCGCCCGCATTTCACTATGGGATGGAATCGTTTCCGCACTAAATCACAACCAGATTTCAGCACATGCCTCAGGCGATGGGGATTGTCAGAGCGAGCCTGACAGCGCTGTTGCCTAAGTGTGTACGAGGCGGAGCCGCCACTGCAATGAATCAATTGCACGCTCGCAACATCGTAGCCGGGCCAATCTAGCCAAAACCGAGGCACCACTCGCCATCAAGACGCGAGAGGAAGGCATCACCTCGATTGAGAAGTTCGAGGAGTTCGGGTTTGTGGGAATGTGCCACCAACCAGCCACCGCGACACGCAAAGAGGCAGTTCTTGTCTGAGAAGTCATCCACCCAGCGGCCGCCTACTACCCCATGAAGCCCGACTAATCCGTGATTCCAACCGTCATAGAAGAGATGGTCGAGAATTTGTCTGGTGAACTGCCGGGCACCGCCGATTTGGACGACCTCTCCAACAGCGTTCGGTTTGAGATAGTAGATATACCATCCAACGATTTTCTGTTGGTCATCGCGAAGAACAACCTTCCGGAGATCTCCGCGGGCCTTTATCCGGTCCATGAAAGTGAGAAGCCAGCTTAAAGAGTGGCTATCGTAGTGAGGCCAGAGCGAGTAACCGCTTCGGAATTCGTCTAAGCAAGCTAAGAGCGTTTCGACATCAAGTTCGGCAGCTTGCAGGCTGGGCACGGTCTGACGGAAAGGACTGGAAGAGAGCTTCGCGGCCATGCTGTCCGCAGCGCTGCAAAAGGGCTTCGCTGCAAACTTGAGGCAAGCGGACAATCTGGGCCATCCCAAATGGGAGATGGCATACAACGCATACTCACTCGGCCGGAGCGGGCGAGCCCAATGGAGGCTAAAGGGGAGGATAGTGCTGAAGCCGTATCCATTCAGTAACCTTCGAGACTGATCATTTGCCGAATCGGTCAGCGAAAGGTCTTGCTTTCCTGCCATATAGGTTTTCAACAGGCGCATGCCGGACAGGGCAGTTCGAGCCTCGGGATGAACCACAAAGTTGCCCCCAAAGGCGGCGCGAATGGGTTCTCCATGCAGCGACATCTGACGCGTAATCACGGACAAGAAGCCCACGATCCGCCCGCTTTTTGATTCGTCGACAAGCGAGGGGGATGACCTGTCGGCCCACGGGTTTACGAAGCAGAGTTCATGGAGAAAAGAATTGAGTGCAGCCGGAGGAGGACCCTGGCGTCGAAGCAAGAATTCCCAGCATAGTTCCGCGACTTGCGGGATGTCGTCTTTGACCAATGGACGTACTGGACACATCTCTTCGTTGCCTCAACGATATCCCAACCGTACTTGGAAAAATGCTCGCCTCAGACATGAAGCATTCCGGCTTTGGGCGTCTAACTTGAACAACTATACCAGTCCAAGCTCTGAGAGCGAAGGCAGCACCGACTCCATCGTGTTTAGCCCGCAGCTTCGCGGTCGTGGAGGTTTAGAGGGCGCGAGGGTCCGCGGGCTGTGCAAGATCTTGCAATGCTAGGATCGGAAGCCGCTGCCAGCGGCCAGTGTGGGCGTATCGTCGGCATGCTGAACGAGAATTCGGCACTTCACAAAGCTCTGACACCGATCCAAATTTCTTGATGACGGATGCAAGACTTTGATTTAGAATGCATTGCAAAGCCATTGGCTCCTGCCCCTGCGAGAGACTCTCCCCACGCGCATTGCCATACGTCGTCAAGGTAGCCCTAGAAGCAACGATGCTGAACTGACAGCAAAGAAGGGAAATTCCAGCATGGAAGACGTGCTATCCAGAGTGCAAAAGGCCTTTGAGTCCGCGTTTCACATTGATCCGCGGACCGTGACCATCGACAGCTCGCCAGACGATATTTCGGCGTGGGATTCGATGGGACATGTTGAGCTCGCCAGCAGCCTCGAGCGTACTTTTGGACTCACTTTCGACGTAGACGACTTGATGGGAATGGAGAACGTGAAGGAGATTCTCAGGATCGTGCAATCCAAGCTTGAGAAGGTTCCCAGTGTACAGGTCCAATGAGTGCAACTTCACAGGTTTCTTGCTCAGGCAGCTGGGACCGCATTCTTCGCTGATTGACGCCGCGACCGGGCATGAGTTTCCCGCCAGCCGGGTTCCCGACTTCATCGCTGGCTTCGCATCCGGATTTCTTTCGACCGGCATGCAGAAGGGCGATCGGATTCTGATCAGTTGCGATCTGACTCCGGCCAGTGCCCTGGCTTACCTTGGAGCCATGTATGCCGGGTTCGTGCCAGTACTCGTGGATGAGCGTGTGCTCGAGATTTCCGGCGAGGCGCTGTTCAATAAGGCCCGCGCCAAGGGGATGTGGACCGCGAACCGAGTGGGGTTGGATTGGGCGAACAAGAAGGGCATTCCAGCGTTCCGGGGCAAGTTCGAGGCCTGTCCCGCCCACTCGTTGCCTCCGGTTGCATGTGCGGAAGGAGACCTGGCAGCGTTGATGCCGACCTCGGGCTCTACCGGCCTACCCTGCCTTGTGATGGTCAGTCATGCCAACCTGCTGGCTAACACCACGGCGATCGTCCGGAGCCAGCGTCTGGGCACCGACGAAAGAGCCATGCTGATCATGCCTGTGAGCTATTGTTTCGGTGCGAGCGTCCTGCATACTCATTTGTGGCAGGGAGGCGGTGTAGTTTTTGACTCGAGGTTTATGTTCCCTGACAAGGTGCTGCGCTCGATTAACGACTACGGCTGCACCACGTTCGCGGGTGTGCCGGCGGTTTACAACATCCTGCTGCGGCGTTCCAATCTCAGATCCATTCCGCTCGCGGGCCTGCGGCGCTTTCTCCAGGCTGGCGGTGCGCTGGCTCCTGATAGCGTGCAGGAGATACGCAACATCGTGCCCAACGCGGAGTTTTTTGTAATGTACGGCCAAACCGAGGCCACAGCCCGCATCTCCTGTCTGCCCTCGGATCGCTTGAGCGAGAAGCTAGGCAGCGCTGGCCTGCCTCTGGACAACCTGGAGGTCCGCATCGCGGACGATGAAGGCCATGAGTTGCCGGAGGGGCAGGCGGGCGAGAACCAGGTGCGAGGCCCGTCTGTGTGCTCAGGATATTTCGAAGATCCCGAGGCCACGGAGCGCAAGTTTGCTGGCGGTTGGCTCAAAACCGGCGACTTCGCTTGCCGTGACCATGAAGGCTACCTCTGGATTAAAGGACGAGCCGATGAATTCGTAAAGATGCGGGGAATCCGCGTGAGCTTTGCCGAGGTGGAAGCGAAAGTCGCGGCTACGCCAGGAGTTGACGAATGCGCTGCCGCGGTCGTGCAGCATCCCGAAGCCGGTGAAGCCGTTGTGCTTTTCGTGGTTACGGCCAGCGATGAGAGTTGTGTCGTCGAAAATATTCGGCATACGTTTCCGCCCCAGTGGACGTGTGCCTCTATCAGAGTGGTCGCTGAACTCCCGAAAACAGCGAACGGCAAAATTGCCCGCGCCAAGTTGCGGACAATGGTATGAGCGCAACGATGGAAATTGAGCAACGCATAGAGGGCCTGTTGACAGTGCCGCCCTACAGCCTGGCTCCCCGGCAACATCAAGATACGTTGTTGGCATTGCTGAAGAGCGAACTGGAGTACGCCTGCGAACGAAATCCGCAGTTTCGTAATTACGTGAATCATTGGCCGGTGGATTTTCGCGCCGCGGAGCGGATTTCCGATCTGCCATTCCTCCCAGTCGGAGTCTTCAAGCTGAATCCGCCGTTGGCGCTGGTCGATGCTGGCGAGATTAAGCGCACACTCGCTTCCAGCGCGACGACTGGCCAGGTCCCTAGCCGCGTGGTTCTCGATGCTGCGACTGCCCGGAGGATGACCAAGGGCGTCGTTGCCATCATCCGAGATTTCATCGGACCGGCGCGCCGGCCTTATCTGGTCATCGACACTTCAGAAAACATGACGGCACGGACTGAGTTGGGTGCTCGGGCGGCAGCCATTCAGGCGCTGGGATCTTTCGCCACAGAAACTGTCTGCTGCCTTCGGTCTGATGGACAGGGAGAGTCGAGCCTCGATCTGGAGAAGCTTCTTGATAGCGCTGCCAAGTGGAAAGAGGCTGACCTTCTGGTTTATGGATTCACGCATGTCATCTGGACTCAACTCGTGCAGTCTCTACAGCGCAAGGGCATCACGCTCGGCATTCCCAACGTCCATGTGCTGCACAGCGGCGGTTGGAAGCGCTTGGAGCAAAAAGCGGTCACGAAAGATGTTTTTATAAAGGGCGTGGCATCGGTCTTTGGCTGTTCCCCTGATCGTGTCATCGACTATTACGGCATGGTCGAAAATGTTGGCGTCGTCTATCCTGACTGCGAGCAGGGACACAAGCATGTTCCGGCGTTCGCGGAGATTATTGTGAGGGATCCTCTCACGCTGGAGCCCGTCGAGGCAGGACAGCGGGGCCTGGTGCAGGTCTGCAGCGTGCTGCCGACGAGTTTTCCCGGGTTTTTACTTCTGACCGAGGACATGGCTGACGTTATCGGCTACGACGGGTGCGCCTGCGGAAGGCGCGGCACCCACTTCCGCTTTGCAGGGAGGGCGCCGAAGGCAGAAGTGCGGGGCTGTGGCAACGTGGAAACAACACGCAGCCGGCATTCGCGGTGGAGCGTCGAGGCATGATCGACCCGATCCATGCGGTGGATTCTCCGCAGGAGATTGCGCTCGCGGCACAGCAGCTGCGGAAGATTGCACAGGGAGAGCCGATTCCTCCGCAGGTAGTGCTTGAGGTTTTCGATCAATGGGCGGAGGCTCTTAAGGCGCGCGAGTTCGAAATTCCGGGCCTGGCATTTCTCCGCCTTTGGCTCCGGCGCGGTAACCTGGAGCCCATTCTGCTCCGCGAGCTAGGCCCGAATGCGCTGGGTGGAGGATGGCTGGAAGATGGACGCGCAAAGCTCCGGGCATTTCCCTTGGGAGTAGTTGGCCATTGGCCAGCCGGGAATATCGAAATCCAGCCCATTCTGTCACTGACATGCGCCTTGCTCGGGGGCAATGGTTGTCTTGTGCGCGTCCCCAGTGGCTTGGTCGAGATAACTCGACGGGTGATGGAGAAGTTGCAAGAGGTCGATCGATCGGACTCGGTGACGGGGCGAATCTTCATGGCGAGCTTCGATCATTCGCGCATGGATCTTCACGAGGCGATGGCGCAGGCGGTGGACGGCGCCATGATCTGGGGGGGCGCGGAAGCGGTCTCGCAGGTACGCGGATTGGCATTTCCGCACTGGGCGCGGGTCGTTGTTTTTGGACCGCGGCTTTCCGCGGCGGCCATGGATTCCGAGTCCTGGGGGGACCGGGCTGAACGATCTTCGTGGTGTCGACGCATTGCGCGTGACGTGTGGCAGTTTGATCAACAAGCCTGCTCATCGCCACAAGCGCTATTTCTCGAGCGCGGCGCCGGAGGCGATCCGGGCGAATTCGTGGAAGACCTGAAGCGTGCGTTTCAGGAAGAGCACCGTCATCATCCGCGAATGCAAATCGAACCCGCGTTGACCTCGGCGATCTGCCTGGCGCGTGCTTCGTGGCTTCTTGATAGTGTGGAGAACAGCGCCTTGTTTCCCGCGTCGCCAGATTGGACCGTTCTGTTAGGGGAAGGCGACGAAATGCCGAACCCGACTCAGGGTCGAACGCTCAGTGTCCTGGTAGTGGATGACCTCATGAAAGTGATCTCAAAGTTTGACGGAGCGCTGCAGACTTTGGGATTAGGTATTCGAGATGCCCGGAGGGAAGAGATGCTGGCCCAAGCCGCGGGACGGAGCGGAGTAGATAGAATCGTGAAGCTGGGGCGGATGCATGTTTTTAGTTCCCCGTGGGACGGAACGGAATTGATTCGTCCGATGGTGCGTCTCGTGCGTCATGTGCGGTCTCAGGATTAAGGAAGACGAAGGACCAAGGTACTCAGGATGGAACCAGCACAGCAATTCTTGGATGCGATGGATCGAAAGGCCAAGATGTTCGCCCGCTCTGCACGGGCAACCGTCGAGGCGAACCCAGAGTTGTGCGGATGGTTGTTGAATCCGCTGGCGCGCTGGGCCGAGGCGGCTTACGGCAGTGATGTATTCGACGTTGCGGCGCGGGGCTATGCGGAGTACTGCGTCGGCATCGCCAAGGCGTACAAGATGTACGAGCGTGCCGGGATCTACACTCCTGAAAGTATGCCGGAGATTATGTCAGGTGTGTACGAAGACGAAGGCTACATGGTGCCTTACATGTGGGCCGCCATTCTTATTTATCCGTTCTGGCCATCCATGGTCAGTCACATCGCAATGTTTCGTGACGACTTCGTGAGACGATTACCTCCAAACGCGACTGTCCGTGAACTGGCGGCGGGTCATGGCGTGCTGAGTCTTCTGGCCGCTGAAGAACGATCCGACATTCAGATCGAAGGCACAGATATCAGTCCTCCGGCAGTGGCTGTCGCCAATCGGCTGCTGGCGGTTTCCGGACACGCGGATCGTGTCAAGTTTACCGTGAAAGACGCGCTCAAGGCTGACGATCGGGCTGACGACCGGGCAAGCGACGGCAAATGCCAGGGCGTCATTTCCGGCATGCTTGCCGAGCACCTGTCTGATCCGAGGCCGCTTTTCAAGGCGATTTCTCGTCAAATCTCAGAAGACGGACTTGTGTTCCTTAGCACGGCCCTCGAGTCGCCGCAGCGAGATCACGTTTTTGAATACAACCAGGAAAGCCAACCTCTGCTTATGGCCGAGACTGCTGGCCTGCGGGTGAGCCGGCTTGTATCCGATTCCAGCGCCGTGCCTCCGGGCTCACGGTTCCTGCCACGCGCCACAGCCATGATCCTGCGGTCAAGGTGACGTCAATGCGCGTTCGTTGAGCGTGTACGTTGAGCGTGTTCGTCGAGTAGGATCCGTGGAGAAGGATAGTCCAGAGATGACCACACCTTTGATGACATTTGAGGAAGTGCGAGCGACTCTAAAGCAACGGTTCCCCATGCTCATGGTCGATACCGTAATCTCGCTGGAACCCGGTAAGAGCATCCGAACAACAAAGAATGTGACGGGAAACGAAGTCCAGTTTTTGGGCCATTTCCCCGAGCACGCTGTGATGCCGGGCACTCTGATTGTCGAGGCAATCGGCCAATCAGCTTCCATTCTGTTCTCAAAGACGACCGGAACAGGAACGCAGCCGGGAGAATTCCTTGTGCTGGGCTCCATCAATGAAATGAGATTCCTGGTGCCCGTGGTCCCAGGAAACAGAATGGAAATTGACGTACAGGTTCTCAAGTTTATTGAAGGTTTCGCGCTGGTGGAAGGAGTGGCGACGGTCGACGCCACAGTGGTGGCGAAGGGTAAACTGGGTTTCGCCAGACGAGGTTTGCAGGCCCTCCCTCGAGCGTAGCGAGTTGTTCCACTGTACTTTGAACTGCCGCGCGACGGTTGCCGGCAGTGAGATGCTGGGCAGGGAGCACGCGCGTACGTTAAGAATAAGGACAGGTCGGCTACCACTGCAAATCCCTGAGTCTCTTATAGTTGCGGAATTCTCTGTTTCGCCGGAACTTAATTTTGCTCCCAGGGTTCAGCAAGGGTAGTATCCATAGAGGTTGTCCCTCCCAAGGAGTTCCCGAATGTCCCCACGTCTATGGCTCGTCGGAATCGCTGTTTTGCTTTTCTTAGCGGTGCAAACACCAGAATCGGCCGCACAATCCAGCCCAGCTTTCTCGAGCGAGCAGCTCGAGCCGCAGCCAGCGAACGCCGCGCCGGTCGCGGCATCCGCGAGCACCGCGCCCGCTCCGACAGTGGCTGCCACGATGGATCAGGTGGTGGACCGCGCGATCGAGCGGGAACACGCTCTGATGGAAATGCTGAAGACTCGCACCCCGTTGGTTGAGACTTACCTGCAAAATCTGAAGTTCGACCCGAAAGCCGGCCCGACACCGGTGGAAGATCATTACTTCCTCGGCCGCATGGATCTGGGCGAAATCGTGGACAGGCGGGACTATGTCACCAAAGACACCAGCGTCGAGAGCCACCTGTTGGGTGGCTTCACCAGGCTGTATAAGTTCGAATACAAACCCATGGGTTTCTCGTGGATGATCTACGCCGACCGCGACGACTTCAATCGCCAGACCTACGATTTCAAGTTCGTGCACCGCGAGTTCCTGGGTGATGTCCGCTGTCTCGTCTTCGACGTTTCCGCCAAACAGAGCACGGGCAAAGGCCGCTTCCGTGGCCGCATTTGGGTGGAAGACCAGAATTACAACATTGTGCGGCTAAATGGCTCTTATGAGCCGCGGCCCCGCAATGCTTACTTCTTCCACATGGATAGCTGGCGCTTGAACCTGATCCCGGGTTACTGGGTGCCGGCCTACATTTACAGCGAGGAAGGTGATTTCAGCTACCGATCGAAGGCCCAGGCTACCTTCAAAGCCCAGACCCGGCTCTGGGGTTACGACCTGCAGAAGGGCGCACAAAACAGCGAATTGACCGAGGTGGTGGTGGACTCCACGGTAAAGGACGACAGCCCGGTGACGCAGGATGCTTCTCCGGTGCAAGCGCAGTGGAGATGGCAGCAGCAGGCAGGAGACAACGTGATCGAGCGGCTGCAGAATGCCGGCCTGCTCGCTCCCGCGGGCGAAGTAGACAAAGTGCTGGAGACGGTTGTCAACAATTTGCTGGCGACCAACAACATTGAACTGCCGGGTCCGGTGCACGCCCGCGTGATGCTGACTATGCCACTCGAGACGTTCAGCGCAGGCAACACCATCGTGGTAAGCCGCGGCCTGGTGGACGTGCTGCCGGATGAAGCCAGCCTGGCCATGGTGCTTTCGCGCGAACTGGCCCACATCATTCTGGGGCACAATCTGGGCAGCAAGTATGCTTTCAACGATCGCATGTTATTTTCTGATGAAGCCACTTATCGGAACCTGGGCTTCCGGCACGTTCCTGAGGAGGAAATCGCGGCGGACGAGAAGGCTATCGAGCTGCTGAAGAATTCACCGTACGCCCAGAAGCTGAATTCGCCAGGACTGTTCCTGCGCGAGGTTGCGGCGCGGGGCCCGGCGCTTTCCGCGCTACTGACTCCACACTTGGGTACTGGCTTCACCGACCGCAAGGGTGCCATCGATCGCATGGTGGTGTTGATGAACGCTGCTCCGGCCCTCGATCCCAACAAACTGGATCAGATGGCTGCGTTGCCCTTGGGCGGGCGAGTCAAGCTCAACCCCTGGAATGATCATGTGGAATTGATGAAGACCGTGCCGGTGGGCATCACCTCGGCGCGGCAGAAGATGCCGCTGGAAGTGACGCCATTTTCCCCTTGGCTTACCCGCTCCGGTGCAGGCGTCGACCCGACCGCTACGGCGAACGCCGCGAACCCAACTCCAAACAATTAGAAAGGAAAAAGGCGACGGCTAAGGGATCAGCTCTCAACGGTTGAAAGATCGCCATTTCACTCATTGACCCCGGGTCGGCCAATCCGAATATACCGCCTTCACCTGATACACATGAGTCCTCCTACAGCCCACCATAATGTGAAAACCCTGGTGATCGTTGACGACCACGCAATCATCAGGCAGTTGGTGCGCTCCGCATTCGCCATTTCTCCGCGAAACAAAAGTGGATCGGGAAAGATCAAATTATGAATTCTATTAGCCGATGGAAAACTGCCTGCCTCACGGCTCTGTTTTGTGCCGCGGCGGCGATTTCTTCGCCCGCGCAGACTTTCACTACGCTGGCCAGTTTCAACAACACGAATGGCTCTTTCTCCCAAGCCCCGCTGATACAAGGTCTGGATGGGAATCTGTACGGGACTACTGATGATGGCGGACTCAAGGCGAGCGGCACGGCCTTCAAAATCACGCTGGCGGGCAAGCTCACCCTGGTGCACTATTTTTGTTCGCGAACAAATTGTGCCGATGGCGAGGTCCCTGAAGCAGGTCTGGTACCTGCCACCAACGGAGACCTGTACGGAATAACCTCCAGTGGGGGCAGCGGATGCAGCTATTGCGGAACGGTGTTCCAAATTACCTCCGGGGACACGCTCTTCACGCTGCATAGCTTCGATGGCTCCGATGGCCTGAACCCGCTGGGGCTGATGCAAGCCAGCAATGGGGATTTCTACGGCACAACCAGCACTGGCGGAAGTGGAAGTGGCGGCACGATTTTCAGGATGACTCCCGCCGGCATTCTGACGACACTCTATAACTTTGAATACTTCAACTATCCCGTAGCAGGACTGGTGGAAGGTACCGACGGAAATTTCTACGGCACAACCATCACCTACGCGAGCGACGGCTACGGCACGATCTTCAAAATGACGCCTGATGGTGCTGTGGCGACGCTGCACAGCTTCGGCGGAGCCGACGGATCGTGGCCTGTCGCCTCTCTGATGGAAGCTTCCAACGGGCACTTCTACGGGACCACCGCCCAAGGCGGCCCAGCCAGCAGCATCTGCGTAAGCACGGGCTGTGGGACAGTCTTCGAGATCACTCCCGAAGGCGTGCTGACCACGCTGCATTACTTTGCAGGCCCCGATGGATTGAGCCCCAGCGGAGCTTTGATCGAAGGCACCGACGGCAATCTTTATGGAACGGCTTCAGGTGGCGGCCCAGCCAATTCCAGTTGCCACTTTGGCTGCGGCACAATCTTTCAAATCACTCCCGAGGGCAAGTTCACCACGTTGCACGCTTTTGATGGCCTTGACGGCCGGTATCCTTACGTCGCACTGGTGCAAGCCACGGACGGAAACTTTTACGGAACGACCTACGCCGGCGGAACCTCCACCGCCTGTACGGGAGGCTGCGGCACGGTCTTCCGGCTGTCGATGGGGCTTCGCCCGTTCGTCGAGACCGTACCAACAGCCAATTGTCGAGGCCGGAGCGTGAAAATTCTCGGGACAGACCTGACAGGCGCAACTAGCATCACCTTTAATGGCGTGGGGGCCACTTTTACGGTCGTGTCGCCCACCGAGATCACAACCGCCGTTCCGGCCGGCGCAACCACGGGCAAGGTTGAGGTGGTGACCCCCAGGGGTACGTTGTCGACCAATGTGCCTTTCCGGGTGTTGTGACCTGTCTAAGGTCGCTGAGAGATTGTCGTGCACATTGCCGGGGGCCATACAGACGTGCCAGCCGCTCACTGCCGTAAAATCGTCACTTTACACACGTTACCCGGTCGCCAATTTGCAATGAGTGTAAAAGCCGATCATTTGTGTTCTAGGTGCTCTCCGTGTAATTTCCTGCAGAGAAGCCTCCCGCATTCGCCACGGGCGGAGCCTTTTCCAAACCTAGCCTGCGCAAATAGCATTCTTCGTGAACCGCATCCCCGTTCTCATCTGTTTTGCAATATTCAAGGGAGACCGCCTGGCCGCAGACATCGCACATTGGAAGACGAATTGGCAAACGAAGCATGTGGCCTCCAACGTCGGACAGCTTGACATGGTGCAAGATCAATACCAGAAACAACCATTCTGCGCGTTTACTGCACTAACTATTTCTCCTCGAGGAAAGCCTTATGTGCGATGGGTTTGCAGGCAGGCTGCCCGTCCAGTTTTGTTCTATGAAATCTTGCAATAGCAGAGAATCCGGCCTCGTCTCGGGTCAAATCTACATCGCTGGTCAGCATCGGGCGTTCTATGTAGGTCGTCTTGGCGTCGACTCCGCTACGGGGTTTTGAGGGTAATCGATTGTTTGCGACAGTGGACCTTCGAAGACTGGCTTGACAGCACCCATCCCCGGGAGCACAATCGCCGTGCTCGGCGCTTGGCGGCATCGCCGCCCCACCTCGCGGTTCCCAGCCCAGCCGTGCGCGATCTCTCCTGAGGTTTGCGCTGCGATTCCCTAATCTCGCACGACGGAGGATTCCAACTATGAAGCTACGAACTCTAGCCTGCATCGTCTTGGCGTTCAACATCGCCGCGACGATTGCCGCGCCCGCGCAGACCTTCTCAAGCCTGGTTAGTTTCGACGGGAGCAACGGCGCCAACCCCGAGTGGGGGGCTCTTATCCAAGGCCGCGACGGCAACCTCTATGGAAACGCTGGCGGGCCTTACAGCGGCGGCTCGGCTTTCAAGATCACCCCTGGGGGCACGCTGACTGTGTTGCACAACTTCACGGGTGGTACCGATGGGACGGGCCCAATGCCCGGACTGATGCTAGCCACCGATGGAAACTTCTACGGAGTCAACTCCAATGGCGGTGCCGGCGGCGAAGGTGTGGTCTTCAGAATCACACCAAGCGGGACGTTTACCACATTACACGCGTGGGATGGTCCTGAAGGCCGTAATCCAAACTCAGACCTGGTTGAGGCTGGCAACGGCGCTTTCTACGGGACAACGGTCAACGGAGGCTCGGCTGGCTGCAACGCGGGTTGCGGCGTGGTCTTCGAAATGACGCCAGACGGCACGATCACTGATCTGCACAATTTCGACTTCCTCGACGGTTGGGACGCTGTGGGCGCAGGAACAATCCAGGCTAACGACGGAAGCCTCTACGGAGAAACGGCCGGAGGCGGCTTCTCCTCTTGCAACACTTCGTCGGTTAATTGTGGCGTGATCTTCAAGATTACGCTGAGCGGGACTCTCTCGGTGCTACACCGTTTCACTGGCCCGGACGGCGGCGATCCTACGGGCGGACTGCTTGAAGCGCCGGACGGGAACTTCTACGGTACAACCGCGGCAGGAGGGGCCAACGGCGATGGCACTGTTTTCAAAATCACCCCAGGGGCCAAGCTGACCACGCTGCACAGCTTCGATGGAACCGACGGCACCGGTCCCTACGGGGGTGTGATTCTTGCCACGGACGGAAACTTCTACGGCACCACTCGATTCGGGGGAGCGAACGGCGATGGCACGATCTTCGAGATTACGCCTGGCGGCACGACGACCAAGCTGCACGACTTCGCCGGCGCCGATGGCGCCACACCCATGAACGGTTTGCTTCAGGCCACCAATGGCACGTTTTACGGAACAACCTACGGGGGCGGGACCAGTGACCAAGGCACGGTCTTCAGCCTGTCCGTCGGCCTCGGCCCATTCTTAACGTTCTTGCCTGCGACTCGCCCGGTCGGAGGCGTCGTGGAAATTCTTGGCCAAGGATTCACGGGAGCCACCGGCGTCTTCTTCAATGGCACCGCGGCATCTTTCACGGTGGACTCCGACACCTACCTCACGGCCACCGTTCCCGCCGGAGCGACTACCGGCTCTATCACCGTGTCTGAGCCACGCGGAACTCTCACCAGCAACAAAATCTTTCGCGTGATGCCGCAGATTTTCAGCTTTTTGCCCACGAGTGGTCCGGTGGGCACCACCGTGGTCATCACCGGCAATAGCTTCAGCGGAGCGACCGAAGTTACCTTCCACGACGCAGAGAAAGCAACTTTCACTGTTGACTCCGATACTCAGATCACGGTTACCGTTCCAGCGGGCGCGATCACCGGAGTGATTTGCGTGTGGACGGCGGGTGGGAACGCGGACAACTCCACCGTCTTCACCGTGACCCCATGATGCTTTGAAAGGACTCGAAACAAGAAGCCTTTCGCAAGGCGGCTTTCTTACGTTCAAAGTCCGGCAGGAGGCACTCGAACGTTTCGCTAGCCGGCGAAAAATTCCGATCAAACTCGTTGACTCCAACCGCCAATTCTCAATGAGCGTGATCGGCTGTTCTCCACCCTCAGCGTCCGCTCTAAAAGTCGCTTGGGCGACGCATTGAGATGCGAGGGCGGAAGATAGAATCAGCCGGCGAGTCTGGCGTTCTTGTTCGCCATTTCGACGATAGCGCGCCCAATCAGCAAGGAGGCCGTCGCTGCGGGAGATGGAACGTTCAGAACGTGCAGCGCGTTTCCCGATTGCACAAACTGGAAATCATCGACCAGAGTGCCATCACGCCTGAGAGCCTGGGCGCGAACCCCCGAGCCGCCGGGGACTAGATCTTCATCACGTACAGCAGGGACGAGTCGCTGCAAGGCGCGAACGAAGGCTGCCTTCGAAAAAGACCGGTGGATTTCCTCGAGGCCGCTGCGCCAGTACTTCGCAGCCATTCGCCAGAATCCTGGGAATGCGAGCGCTGAAGCCAGGTCTTTCAGTTTGAAGTCAGTGCGCCGGTAGCCCTCGCGGCGAAAAGCCAGAACCGCATTGGGGCCGGCGTCGACCCTGCCGCTAATGCGGCGCGTGAAATGGACTCCGAGAAAAGGGAACCGCGGATCGGGTACGGGATAAATAAGGGCACGCACCAGAGACGAACGCTCGGGAACGAGATCGTAGTACTCGCCGCGAAAGGGAGCGATCGTTAACTCTGGTTCATCGCCGGCCATGCGGCAGGTGCGGTCGCTGAACAATCCCGCGCAGTTGATGAAATAGGTTGTGGAGAACGCTCCGCGCCTGGTTTCTACCACAATCTCACTCGCACTGCGCTTGATGCCCAAAACTTCCGCGGACGTCAGAATCGATCCACCCCGCCCCGCGATTAAGTCTGCGTACTTATCGCAGACCGCAAAATAGTCGGTAACGCCGGTTGAGGGAATGACCAAGGCTTGAAAGCCGCTGGCGTTGGGCTCCAGATCGCGCAACTCCGCGGATCCGATAAGCCGCACCCCTGCCACGCCGTTGGCCTCGCCTCGCCTTCGCAATACTTCCAAAGACTGCAATTCCTCCTGGCTGGTGGCGACAATCACCTTGCCGCAAATGGTGTGTGGAATGCCGTGCTCGCGGCAAAACTCGATCATCGCCGCTGCACCTGCAACGCACAACTTTGCCTTCATCGACCCCGGCTTGTAATAAATCCCGGAATGAATGACGCCGCTGTTGTGGCCGCTCTGATGCTGGGCCACACGATCTTCCTTCTCGAGCAACAGCGTGCGCAGGCGGGGAAATTGCCGGGTAATCTCGAGCGCGACGGAAAGGCCGACAATGCCTCCGCCGACGATGATGACATCGTAGTGCGAATCAGGCATGATCGACGATCATACCGCGACGGTGTGTTCGCGCCCGCGCGAGTCTGACTACGGGCTCACCACCAGAGTTATAGTGGAAGGCGCTTGATGACTCAGTGTGCCCGACGCGCCCGTCACAGTGATGGTATAGGTGCCGGGTTGCGTGCCTTGCTGCTGCCCGCCGCTTCCGCCACCTCCGCCACCCCCACCTCCGCCCCCGTTTCTTCCTGCTGCTCCGCACGATGGCAGAAAGAGCGCGAGCATCAGGAATCCGAGCACGAAAGGCAGTGTTCGCCTCGTGCGCTTTTTCCCCCGCCCTCTACTTGCCAGCAGCACAAGTCCGGGCAGCGCCAGCGATAGGGCGTTAAAGAAGACAGCACGGTTCGGGCTGGAGGGAGACAAGCTGGCTGAACTGGAGGTAGTTGCGACGGTCATCACGACTGCGGCAGAACTGTTGCCGGGAGTTACTGAGCTGGGAGTGAAGCTGCAAAGCGCCGCAATCACGGGGGTGCTGGAACAAGACAGAGTCACGGCATTGGTGAACGAAGCTCCGACAGGCAGGACGCTGAAATTGTAACTGGCCGACTCTCCTGGGGTGATGGTCTGGGTAGCTGGAGTCAGCGAGCTGAGGGTGAAGTCCTGATACACCGTAAGTGCGATCGTCAGTGTGGAACTGGGAGTTCCGGTGATGTCCTGGGAGTGGATGACGATGTTGTAGGTGCCGGACGCGGCGCTATTCGGAACGTTGATCGCGGCGGTTACGGGAACAGAGGCTGCGTCGTTGATTGTAATTGGATTCGCAGGGCTGAGCGTGCATTGCGCGGCCGGCAGCGTGCTAGCGTTGCATGTCGCCTTGACCTGCCCGCTGTAGGAATTGGTGGAGGTAAAGGTGAGAGCGGCCGGAACTTGAGCGGCGGGCGGAGAAGAAAGCGTTGGCGGACCCGTAATCAGGTAAGAGCCTACGTTGAACGGTACAGGAAGAGAATTCGTAATCGAACCCGATGTGCCTTGCACGGCGATCTGATAACTGCCGGGGGTAAAGCTGGTTCCGTTGATGATGAGATTGACCGTGGCGGGAAATGTGCTGACCGACGAAGGGGTGATGCTGCAACTGTTGGCTCCGAATGTGGTTGCGCAGGTTAGGTTCACGGTGCCACTGAAGCCGTCTTGGGACGAAATTGTAATCGGGCCGCTGGTCCCGGTGCTGCCCTCCTTCACGTTCGGAAAGGGACTGGGCTCGCTGAAAATGAAGTTTGGGTTGGTCGTGACTGTCATGGTGAACGAAGTGGTCAGGGGCGTGGGCACCCCGGCGGTTGCGGCCTGGAGTGTGACGGTGTAGTTGCCAGTTGCCGTGGATGCGGGAACGGTCACGGTCGCGGTCAGGTTCACGGGCGAGGCCGAAGTGGGATCGACCGTTGCGCTGGGAGAAAAAGCGCAAGCCGCGCCGGAGATCGCGGGGCTGAAGCTACAGCTGAGGGTCACGCTTTGATTGAATGAACCCTGGGCTGTTAGTTGAAAACTTACGGGCGGGGAAATCGCGCCCCGAGGCTCAACCACGGTCGCGGGCGTCGGTGTGGACAGGCCGAGATCCACGACATGCAAAACGAGAGCGGCTACGTGCGTCGTCGTATTGGGATCAGAGCCAACGGCTTGCAGATTGAAGCTGTAGTCGCCGATCGCGTTGCCTGTGGTAAGTGAGAACGCCGTGCCGGTGGAGGCCGGAGTGAAGCTCGGCGGGTTGGGAGTACACGGGCCGGGCGGACTGGTCGATCCTGACGTGCAGCTCAAGGTAACCAAGCTGTCATAGCCGTTCACCGCCGTTATTGTGCCGTTGAACGTGGGTGTGGTTCCAGAGAAGGCGGTCAGCGGAGTGTTTGAAACCGCGATCTGGAAATCCGGCGTGGCGATCAAATTGAATTGCCACACACCGCGGCCGTAGGTGGAAGCGCGCAACAGCTTCTGGCCTCCGGAATTGAAAAGCGCAAGCGCAGTGACTGCCACGTTGGGCAGGAATCCACTCTGCTGACTGCTCGCACTGGGTCCGAGCTCGGTCCACGCAGCCGCAGACGTCGGACTCTGGAAGACGCCGACGTCCGTGCCCACGTAAACAATGTGTGCGCTCGGGTCAGCGACCACCGCGTTCGCGGGAGAATCCGGAAGAGCGCTCGCTCCGGTCCCCGTGAAATCGATCCAATTCGTGCCCGCATTCGTGGTCTGCCAAATGTGTCCCGGTCCGACTTGCCCTGGCGCGGCGGTGAAACCCATCACCGTGACGTAGGCGGTGTTGCCGGTGGGGTCTGACGAGTCAATGGCGACGCTGGAAATCGGGAACTGATTAGGATTGATGCTGCTGCCCCCCGGGCCGTTCAACGTGGTGTTGGCGAAAGTTGAAACCGTGCCGAAAACCGCAGTCGCATTCGTAGTGACCCAGACATTTCCGCCGACAGGGGTCGATAATTCGTTCGGTCCGAAGCCGTCAGTCGTGGCATAAATTACTTCGGAACCGTTTGCGCCAGTGGGGCCCCCTGCCCCAAGAGCGCGCACCGTATTTACCTCGGTGCCGGCACAGGTGCCTGTGCCAAAGCTCTCGAAGTTCAGGCTCAGAGCGGTGTATGCGCCACCAGAGCGCGGTCCGCCCCACACCCGGCATGTTCCTACGAGCAACGAGGTGGTTGATTGGGGATCGAGAATGTAGGGGAAGTAGAATGCTCCGTCATCGCCCCCGACGCTGCTGCTGCTGACGACAACCTCGAAGAGGCTGTCGTCGCAGTTCACTCCGGAGGAACATTCCTGAATATTCAGCGTGCCTCCTCCCGTATCCGGGTTTGAGGCAAACCAGTTGTCCGTGTTGGGATCGATGGCGTTGAAGCCGCCATCGCCGCCGAGCACGTTTCCCCAACTCGAACTGGTGGTGGCTGTCACGGTTGCGGGGGAGCCGTTATCCTGCGTGCCTCCTAAAAGCGTGTTGGGATCGGTGGCATTTTGGGAGAAGCTCACGAACTGCGTCATGGAACCCAGATTCTGGTTGAGGTCGTCGAATTGATTCGCGCCAGAACATGAACCTGTAGACAGTCCGGTGAATCCGTTCAATGCACGGTAAATGCCGCCGTCGTTCGCGAAATACATCAGGTCTGTTCCGGACGACGGGATCGTGTATGCCAGCGCGTGCTGATCAGGATGCACATGTGCCGGCGCCGATAGAGGGTCGCAGCCATAGACGTGCGTAAGATTCATGAACGGCACGCCGGAGCACGCGGGGTTGCTGGCGTTGATCGAGCATTTGTAGAGGTTGATCGCACCCGCGTAGAGATCTGTGGCAGATCCACCGTTGGGAACGGCCAGCAGTTCCAGATTGTAGAATCCCTGTTCCACGCCGCAGCCATCGGAATCGCCGCAATTGAGGATTCCGCTATCGCTCATCTGGGTCCACGACGCACCACCATTGGTGCTCTGCCAAATGCCTTGATCCACAGGATCGCCGGCGGAGCTTAGCGAAACGAACCACACGTACATCTCGTTGCGTCCCGGCACGACTGTGATCTCTCCGCGATAGATTGGACAAGTCGCGACGTAGTTTTGCGGGCACGCGGTTGCGCTGAGCAAGCCTGCAGCGCCCGGCTGGGTGGCGAGACGCGTCCAGGTCAGACCATCCGGCGAAGAGTAGAAGCCGTGATAACGCTCCGCCGCAAAAAAAAGACCGGCCGCGGCGTTGTACACCACCGAAGTTGCTGAGGTTGCCTCGCTCGCTCCGGAGAAGAGAGCATCGTAGGTCCAAGTCTGGCCGGCGTCGGTAGAGGTGTAGAGGCCACGGTAAGTATTGCTGGTCACTGCGCCGGCGGTTACGCCTTCCGATGTTGCCGCCATCGCTGCGACCACCGTGCTGGTTTGTCCGCTAGCCGTGCTGAAAGCCATGCGCGTGGCGCCCAGGCCGCTGAAGGAGTAAGTCCCGCTGTTCGCGGTGGAGATCAATGTCCAGGTGTTGCCGCCATCAGCGGAGCGCAGAATGCCGAGGCCGAAGTAGGAGTCGGCGGAATTGTCCGCTTCGCCCGTGCCTACCAGCACCACGCTCTGGGTGGGATCGGAGTTTCCCGGCTGGACCGCAATCGCACCGATGGAAAGTGTTGCCTGGTCGTCGGTGACCGCAGTCCAGGTCACGTTGTTGGCTATGCCTGTGGTCGCGTTCGTGGCTTTCCACACTCCGCCCTGAGCTCCGCCGATATAAACCGTGTTGCCGGTAGGATCTGCGGGGTCGATGGCCACGGCAGTGGCTCGCCCTGAAACCTGGTTGTAGTTCTGAAATCCGTCGCCTGTGGCATCGGAGGCCAGCGGCACGGGACCGAGTGGTGTCCACGCGCCAGACGACGCAGGTTGAGAGTCCGCATGTGCGGCCTGAGCGCGACCGAACCGAGCGGCGCGAGCCTGCATTTTCGCTTGATAAGCTCGATAGCGCAGCTCGGCGGAGGACTTCCCCGGAACCACACGACCGCGCAGAAACCATTCTGAGCGCTCTTTGACGTGATCGGCATCCGCATCAGCGATGGGCGCCTCGGGCGCAGTTTTCTTGGCGCCCTGTGCGTGTGCGATCGAGAACAACGAAAATGGCAAGACCGCGAGCAGGGAAGCACGAACTACGCGGCGGAACCCGGGAGAGGCCATGGATACTTAGCTACGAGGCAAGTATCAAAGGGCCAAAGAGAACAAGCAATCAAAAAGCCGCACAAATCTGAACTGAGGACCATTCCGGGAATAAGAAGTACAATCTCCATCGTGTTCTCAGGCTTGTTTTATTACGATTGCTTCGAGGTATGTCATCAATGACGAAGTTCCGGCTTCTATCCCGCGGTTTGATTGCTTTTCTGGTGTTGGCCCCTGGGCTTTCGATTCCGCGAGCTGAATCTGCCGACCGCGAAATCAATGTTGCGGCGGCTGCGGACTTGAGCTCCGCGCTGCAGGAAGTGGCTGCCAACTATGAAAAGCGAACCGGGGTCGTGGTAAAGCTTTCTTTCGGCGCATCCGGCGCGCTGACCCAGCAGATTCAGAACGGCGCGCCGGTTGACGTTTTCTTCTCAGCGGACATGGATTATCCCCGGCAGCTGATTGCGGGCGGACAAGCTGATGGCGCGACGTTATATCGTTACGCGGTGGGGCAGTTGGTGTTATGGGTTCCGCAGGATTCGCCGCTCGATGTCGAGCATAAAGGCATGGACGTTTTGCTCGATCCCTCGGTCAAAAAAATTTCAATCGCGAATCCGCAGCATGCGCCGTATGGGCGCGCAGCAGTTGCTGCTTTAAAGCATTACGGTCTGTCTGAGAAGCTCGGCGAGCGGCTGGTGCTGGGAGAGAATGTGTCGCAGGCGGCGCAGTTTGTGGAATCTGGCAACGCGCAGGCCGGGTTCGTGGCTCTGGCTCACGCCATGGCGCCCGCGATGCAGGGTAAGGGAAGATACTGGGTCGTCCCGGCCGAGGCATATCCGCCGCTGGATCAGGGTGTGGTGTTGATCTCGCACTCACCTCATCCGGAGGACGCGGCGGCGTTCCTGGGGTTTATGAAGACCGAGGAAGCGGCTGGGATGCTGCGGCGTTATGGATTCACCTCACCTGATCTGAAATACAAACTGAAGTAGGGAACTGTCCTACAAAACAATGGCTATCGATTGGCAGGCATTTCGACTCACGATAGAACTGGCGGTCGTGGTATCGGCCATCCTGGTTGTGGTCGGCCTGCCTTTGGCCTATTGGATCGCCTTCTCGCGCCGGCGCTGGAAATTTCTGGTGGAGGCGCTGGTTGCCTTGCCCATTGTGCTGCCGCCGACGGTGCTCGGGTTTTATGTACTGGTCGCTCTCGGTTCGCGGAGCCCTTTGGGCCGCTGGTGGCAGGCTTGGACGGGACACACTTTGGCTTTCACTTTTACCGGACTGGTGATCGGCTCTATTCTCTACAGCCTGCCGTTCGCGGTGCAGCCCTTCGCGGCTTCGTTCTCCTCGGTCGATCGCAAACTGCTGGCAGCCTCGGCCACACTGGGAGCCTCACCGTTACGCACCTTCTTCCGAATCGTAGTTCCGCTCTCCGTGCATGGTCTCGTCGCCGGCGTAGCCCTGGCATTTGCTCACACCATGGGCGAGTTCGGAGTGGTGCTGATGGTTGGAGGCAACATTCCCGGCGTGACGCGCACGGTTTCCATCGGAATTTATGATCAAGTGCAAGCTTCAAACTACGCCTCAGCCAATGCCATGGCGTTATTGCTCCTGGTTTTTTGTTTTGGAGTTCTAACTTTGGTCTACGGCCTGCACCGGAGGACCTTGCATCAAGCCACGGTGAATCGTGAAGTATGGGCGATGGGCCCAGTCAAATAAGCGAACCTCGATTAAGCGACTCTCGATGCCCACTCCTGCGGAACCACGACCTGTGGAAATAAGAAACGCGAATCCAACCCTGAGCGCACGCATTCGCAAGAGCTTTTCTGCCACCGAGCGCCCATTCTCGCTCGACGTGGATCTCAGCGCCGCGCCGGGATTCAACATACTGTTCGGTCCTTCCGGATCAGGCAAAACCACGCTGCTCGACTGTGTGGCGGGTCTGGCGGTTCCCGATGCCGGGAGAATTGTCATAGGTGATCGCATCTTGTTCGACGCAGGATCACGCGTCAGCATTCCGGTGGCTAAACGTGGCGTGGGATACGTCTTGCAGGATCTGGCACTATTCCCACACCTGACGGTCGAGCAGAACACGGAGTACGGTCTCGCGCATTTGCCACGATCGGTGCGTCGGAAGCAGGCCTCAGCGATGCTGCGGGAGTTCCGAATCGAGCACCTGCGCCAACAGCGCCCGGGAGAGATCTCGGGCGGTGAGCGCCAGCGTGTCGCGCTGGCGCGATCTTTGGTGACCAACCCATGCGTTCTGCTGCTCGATGAACCTCTGGCGGCTCTGGACGCCCCCACCAAATCGAAGATCATCGACGACCTTCGCCGGTGGAATCAGGCGCACCGCATCCCGATTCTTTATGTCACACACGCGCGCGAAGAAGTGCTGGCGCTCGGCGAACGCGTGCTGGTGATGGA